>Ga0335070_10003880_pt1 | contig 17436 bp, 15 predicted proteins | sample Lox_Sample_13_FD_206722 | JGI IMG/M metagenome (GOLD analysis project Ga0335070, IMG submission 206722) | Soil microbial communities from Loxahatchee National Wildlife Refuge, Florida, United States - Lox_Sample_1.3 | ecosystem: Environmental > Terrestrial > Soil > Wetlands | place: USA...
GCCTTTCCAGTGCCTACTGATCGACCTGTTGCGCCCCAAACCGCCGTTCAAATCCCATAGTGCACCGCGTCCGCCGCAAACGCCAGCGGCTTCCTCCTAGTCTCCTTATCGAAAACGCCTCGGAACGACTTCCTCTTCCAACCCGAAGTGTCATGCCGAGGCGTTTCCGTTCAAGGCTAGCGACAATCCGACCAGGACCCAGCGCGAGAGTAAATAGCCGCCGCATTGGTAAATTGTTAGCGACGCTTACCACCCCATTTGGTCCATGCGCTTAAGGATAATCGCGCTGTAGCTATTCATGCGCTCGGGTCGTCGCTTCAGAGGAGCCGGCAGAATTGCAGCCAGCCGTGCCGCCTGTTCCCGGCCAATATTTCGGGCTGCGGTTTGGTCGTAGTAACGACACGCCGACTCTGCACCATAAATACCAGGGCCCCATTCGACGACGTTGAGGTATATCTCCAGGATCCGCCGTTTGCCGAGGACGAATTCGGCCACTGGCACCAGGGTGGCCTCTGCGCCCTTTCGGACGACAGAGCGGCCCGTTCCGAAAAACAGGTTCTTTACGAGTTGCTGCGTAATGGTGGAAGCTCCACGAGTGCGATCGCCTTCCAGATCTTCCTGGGCAGCGATTTGGATCTGCTGCCAATCGAAGCCGTGGTGCCGGTAGAAGTTCGCGTCCTCTGCGGCGATTACAGCGTGCTGGAGATCGGGCGAGATTTGGTGGAGCGGAATGAATTTGTAGCGTTTGCGATATGAAGTGTGGCGAATCCAGGCCTGCAAGCGGCGCTGGATGTGCACCGCCGTTGTCGGTGGGTCAATCCATCGGGCCGCCACCAAAACCAGCACGGCAAGCGACCAAAGAAGCACCACGCCGATGACGAGCCGTCGAATCAAGGACCGGAAGAAGCCCGACCGAAGCGGTGTTTTCGTGTGTGCGTTCGGCATTTCAGTCACATTTCAGAATAATAGGCCGGGGTGGGTTGCCGCTGATGGATGATCTTGCGCGCGCGAACACAGAGTACTGCGTTCTAATCAGGCCACTCGGGACAAGCCCCTTGTTCCTGAGTCACATGGAACCCCGCCACAAGGATAAAGTGGGATCAGCCCCGAGAAGTCGGTATAGCGGAAGGGATGTGCCAGGGCTCACCCAATCGCTCCGGATTCCCAAATGAAGAGAAATCCGGAAGTTATGGCCATGGCGAGCAGACCGGCCGGAGTCGGTTTATGAGATCGGTTCGAGTCTGAGTGTTCTATGCGCCCGCGCCGGCGGCAGCTGCTGCTGGCTTTGCTGCCTCGGCCGGCTTGGGCTGGCTCTGGGCCGTCGGCTGCGCCTTCTCGTGCTTGTGCTCGGCTGCCCGCACCTGCACGCTGCCTTTCAGGAAGGCTCCGTCCTCCACGCTGATGCGCTGGGTGACGACGTCGCCCGTGAGCGAGCCGTCGCCGCGGATGTCCAGCCGGTCGGTACACTCGATATTGCCCGTGACCTTGCCCATGATGACGACTTCGCGGGCGTTAATGTTGGCGGCGACGCTGCCGTTGCGTCCGACGGTGACGCGGCTATCAGTCAGGTTAATGGTGCCTTCGATTCGGCCGTCAATGTAGAGCGACTCACCGCCGGTGATCTCGCCCTTAATGACGAGCGTGCGGCCGATGGTGGCCTGCTCCATGGGCGGAGTCACGGGCTTGATCGGCGCAAAGGAGTTGGGATTCGGAGAAAACTTCGGGGCGTTGGCTGGGTTCTGCGGTGGCTGCAGCATGGGTTCTGACCTTCCTTGTTGCCCGCTGTCTGCGCTGGGGGCGGCTCCTGCGGCGGGTCCGGGACATTCGGCCAATGGCCAATCCTGACTATCGCATGGACTTTAGAGGGAAGGCAGGTTACGGAAGAACCTGTACTGCTGCGGAGGGCAAACGAACCTATTCACGCACCCAGCTTGTCTGATTGACGGGGTAAGCAGAATAGGTAGATTGCGCACTCCCACCCCTTGTCACCGTGAGTGGGTTCCAGAGACAGCCCACGGCGATCCGCGCGCGTTTCGGGCCTTGGACGCAGTTAGAACGCGGGATGGCTAACATGTGGCTGCGTGCGTGGGAGCATGAAGCAAGCGGGCATGTGGGTTGCCAACAACCAATACTGATTCCGGTATGCGACCTGCTCAGCGTTATTGCCGATAGAGCGCGATATCATTCATTGACCCGGTTCCTGGCGAACAGAGGGTGCAAGCTTGTGTTATCGCGTGATTACGTCAGTCATTTCCGCTCACTGCTGCCACTCACCGATAATGGGCAGTGTGAAGTCATCTGCAAACGAAACGCTGTCGCGATGGATGTTTCAGGGCGTCCCCCTAATCATCGGCATCGGGATCGTTGCCGCTTCTGTTCTTCACTTCAGCTTCGGCCTGCCACTCTCCACATTCGCGGGCCCAATCGCCGTTTTGTTAGCAGTGCAAGTGATGTTCTACGTCGGTATGTACGCGGTTCGCAAACGATGCAGGAAGACGCAGGACCTTAGGGTGGGTGCTGCTGTGCGGCGCTCCCATCCCCCGACGACACCCGCGCCAAGCAAGGGCCGTCCCCTGACGGACGGCGGCCTCTTGCATTCGGGTGTTTCAGAACGGGCAGAGTGTTACGGCGTCTCCGCCGCTAGCTGCCCCGGCGTCACTGAACGCTAACCATGACGTCAAAGCCGCCGCTATTGTCGCCCACTATTTCATCATTGATACCCAAGAAAAACGTCCCGGCCTGGTCCACGTCGAAGGTTTTGGTCTCGCCGACAAAAAAGAGTCTATTAGGTAAAATGCCGATCCGCGCCACGTCCTTGGTACCATCAACCGCCTGGAAGCCCCGGGCGTTAGTCCTCGCTTGAGGAACGAACACACCGATCAAGGAATAAATGTTATTCACCGGTCCACCCGCAACGCCATTCGCTTCTTGCAGGGGAAGTTGCTGGCTTCCCATGTTCGTGGTTGTGCCGTTCGGGCCAACGCCATTCACCGTTCCGCTGACATAGGTTACGGTGATCGTCCCCGGTCCGCTCACTGTGACGGCCGAGATCAACGGGTTAACCTGGTCCACCGGGTTGCCGAAGGCGCCTGAGGCTGTCGACGGCACAAATACCTCCACCTGGGCATGTGTAGCCATGGTTGCCGCAGCCACAAACACCAGCAATACAAATGCGATTTTCGTACTCATGTTATCCTCCCGCCACATTCGCTCGATCAGTTGCGATTATGGACAACCGTGTTTCTCGCATTCGACCACTCTCTTGGCGAGATCGCGGAAATGATTTGGAGTAAGTTCACCCGGCGGGCAGAAACACACTAGCCCGGCAAAACCCACGCGGTCTCGCCGCGGCCAACTACCTATGGGAATCGCATGTCTGCCGCCGGGAGAAAAATGAGGGCCTACGTACGGAAGAATCTTAGGTGCGCCGACTCGGGCAGGCAGTGACGCCCGGCACGCTGCCTTGTGAGAAACAGGGCTTTAGGCCGTACCGAGCAACTCTCCACGCGTCAGGACGCCTTCTAGCTCTGCAGCACCTGCCCCAGCTCTTCCCACTCCGTCAGCCGCTTCTGCAGGTCGGCTTTGTGGGCAGCCAGCTTCTGCGTGAGCCGCTGGGTTTCCTCGGCGCTGACGAACGTCTGCAGCGCGGCTTCACAGTCGGCGATGGCGGCTTCCAGGCCGGAAATCTCCTGCTCCACTTCGGCGAACCGCTCTGTCAGCTGCTTGCGCTTGATGGGGTTCAGGCGCTTGGACCTGGATTCAGCGGAGGCTGAATCGGCCCCTGCCTGATTGCCGTTCGTCGGCCGCGCGGCCAGTGGCGATGCGGCCACGGTTTTCTGTAGCGCCTCCGCCCCACCCTGCTTGCGCCACAGATAATCCTCATAGTTGCCGGGATAGACTTCCACGCGGCTCTCGCCAATCTCGAACACCCGCGTGGCCAATTTGTCGATGAAGTATCTGTCGTGCGAGACAAAGACCACGGTCCCGGTGTAATCCGAAAGCGCCCTCAGCAGGACGTCCTTGGCACGCATGTCCAGGTGATTGGTGGGTTCGTCGAGCAACAGAAAGTTTGCGGGATGGAGCAGCATGCGCAGCAGGGCATAGCGGTTGCGCTCGCCGCCCGAGAGCACGCCGATGCGCTTGAACACGTCATCCGCGGAGAACAGAAAGCATCCCAGCAGGCTGCGCAATTCGGTTTCGGTGGAGCGCGGGGAGAGCGCCCCAAGATCGTCGAGGATACGTGCGTCCGGGTTGAGTACTTTGTACTGGTCCTGCGCAAAGTAATCCGCCTGGGCATTGTGTCCCAGCCGGTATTCTCCCTTGGTCAGACGTTCCTCGTTCGCCAGCAGCTTGATCAGCGTGGACTTGCCCGCGCCGTTCACTCCCACCAGGGCGATGCGGTCTCCGCGCTCGATCATGAAGCTGACGTCGCGGAACACTTCCTTCTCGCCATACGACTTCGCCACGCCCGCGAATTCAGCCACGATACGTCCGCTGGCCTTGGGCTGGGGAAACGAAAAATGAATGGTCCGCTCCTCTGGAGGGATCTCGATCCGCTCCATCTTCTCCAGTTCTTTGATCCGGCTCTGCACCTGCTTGGCCTTGGTGGCCTGGTAGCGGAAGCGGTTGATGAACGCTTCCAGCTGCTCGATGCGCTCGCGCTGGTTGCGGTAAGCAGCTTCCAGTTGCTCCTGGCGCTGCGTCTTCTGCGCCAGGTACTTGTCGTAGTTGCCGCTGTAGAAGTGAATCCGCTTGTTCCAGATTTCCACGATCTTATTCACGGTGACGTCGAGGAAGTAGCGGTCGTGGGAGATGAGCACGAAAGCGTGGGGATAGTCAGCCAGGTACTCTTCCAGCCAGTTGCGGGCTTCCAGATCAAGATGGTTCGTAGGCTCGTCCAGCAACAGCAGGTTGGGTTGCTGCAGTAGAAGCTTGGCCAGGGCGATGCGCATCTGCCAGCCGCCGGAGAACTCATCGGTATCGCGATTCCAATCGTCGGTGTGAAAGCCCAGCCCGGTGAGCACCGTCCCCACCTTGGCTTCAATAGCGTAGCCGTCGTGAGTCTGAAACTCGTGCTCAATGCGGTGGTAGCGGTCGGCAACCTGCGCATACTCCGGCGACGCGTGGTCGAGCTCCGCCATGCTTGCGGTCAGTTCTTCCATCTCCCGTTCGAGGGCGCGCAAGTCATCGAAAACGGTCATGCACTCGGCAAACACGCTGCGGCCCGACAGAGCTAGGCCATCCTGCGGCAGGTAGCCGGCACTGATGCCTTTGGCGTTGCTGATCGAGCCGTAGTCAAGGCTTTCCAGCCCGCCCAGAATTTTCAGCAACGTGGACTTGCCGGTGCCGTTGGCGCCCACCAGGCCGACCCGGTCGTGGGGCGTAAGCAGCCAGTCAGCTGCTTCAAAGAGGAGCTTGTGACCGTAACGCTTTCCGGCTGAGGACAACTGGATCATGGCTTGTCCTTAATCGTCTCATGAGAGGGAGGTTTTGAAGAACACGCCGTTAACCGGTGTCATCCTGAGCAGCCCTCCAGGCCGCGAAGGACCTGGCGCGGGGTGGCAAGGTTGCGACACCGCATTCCGTGCCGCTGCGCGCAAGATCCTTCAGGACCTGTCGGTCCTTCAGGATGACGCTGTATTCGTTTACAGGGTGGAAACGGCGGCCCGCAGCCTCACGGCAGGGCCACGAGTCGGGACGATGCGTTCCAGTGCGCGATCGATGACCGCCTGCAGCTCCTGGGCATACTTGACTTCGCGTCCCTTGGCCAGAATCTTCTTGGCCTCTTCGGCGGTAAACCAGGTGGGATTGCGCGAAGGCTCAGCCGCCGGACTGACTTGCTCGACCTCCAGTAGGAATGCCTTCACCACAAATTCCTGCACTCCGGGAGGCTTCCAGAAGACGCCCTTGGAGTGGATGTAAAGATGAAAATGACGCGGCTCGATAGTGCCCCGGGCTCCGGCTTCCTCCCAGGCCTCGCGCTCGGCCGCCTGGCTGTGCGACATTGACGGCTCGGGATCGCCCTTGGGGAAGGTCCACTTGCCGCCGCCATTGGTGTTCACCAGCAGGAATTCGGCGGACGCCCCCTTGCGGCGATAGCACACGGCTGCCACCTGAAACGGTAGCGAGAATCGTGGCAACCGGGGCGCGCCCATCTCTGAAGCCTCCGCAGGGCTAATCTCAGCCCTGATGATACTTGGAGAATATTTCAGCAATGTTAATGTGCAACAAAAAAGGTGCACTCCCAACATTACCGAAGGGGGTACCCGTTTGGGGGGAGGGAAACTTAAGCCTTTACCGGGGCCGGCTCGAGTTCCCGCATGCTGTTGAGTATGATCGAGATGACGTTGTCGTTGCCGATCGCGGTGTTGATCATCAGGTGATAAAGCGAGCGCGTCGGCCAGTCCGCGTCGAAATAGTGCTTCACAAAATAGACGCGGTCGCGGTCCACGCTGTCCACCAGTTCTTCCGCTTCCTGGAGCGTCTTGCCGATTTGCCGGAGGCGGTGCAGCTTCTCCACTCGAGGCGCATAGAGAAAAACATGAAAGCTGTCCGGGCGCTGGCGTAAGAAATAGGGTGCGCCGCGGCCCACGATCACGCAATTTCCGGCGGCAGCGGCTTTCTCCATCACCTGCTGTCCGATCTCGACCATGCGGTCGGCATCGAAGTGCTGGTCCTCAGCCAGGGGCATGCTGCGTTCGTAGCTGCCGCGCCAGAAAACCTTCACCAAACGGTGAAAGGTGCTGTCCACACGCTCCTCGCAGCGCTGCACGGCAGAGCAGTCCACGTTGGCCAGCTTGGCAATTTCCTGGGTCAAAGCGTAGTCCCAGAGCGTCCAGCCCAGGCGGCGGGCCAGCTCAGCGGCGATCTCGCCGCCTCCGGAACCGTACTCGCGCTCGACCGTAATGACTCGGTACACAGCTCCCCCGTTGCCAGGAACTCACCCCGGCTCGCTATCGAATCCAGACCTTGGTCACAACGGACATTCCCGGACGCAGAACGTGTTCGCGGGTTTCTCCCGCATCGAAGGTGATTTTTACCGGGATTCGTTGCACGACCTTCACGTAGTTTCCCGTCGCATTTTCCGGGGGGAGCAGGCTGAGCACGGCGCCGCTGGCGCCCGCGATGCTCTGCACGTGTCCCTTATAGTCCTTGCCGTTGGCGTCCACCGAAATCTCAGCCGGCTGGCCGACTTTCATGTGCCTCAGCTGAGTCTCCTTGAAGTTGGCGGTGACCCAGAGGTCGTCGAGGTTAATGACACGCATCAACTCCTGTCCGATTTGGACGTTCTGGCCAAGCTCCACCGTGCGCCCGGTTACCACGCCGCCGACCGGGGCAGTAATGGTGGTGTATTGCAGGTTCAATTCCGCCTGGTCGAGTTCGGCTTTCATACGGGCGGCGTTGGCCTCGGCGGCCTGCGCCTTGGAACGGGTCGCGGCGACCTGCTGCGGAGCGGTGTTCGCCGAGCGCAACATGGCCTCGGCTTGTCCCAGCCTGGCTTGCGCCTGAGTCACTTGCTGCCGGGCCGCCGCGGCTGAAGCCCGGGCTGCATCCACGGCCGCAGCATCGGCCTTGGCCGTGGCCACGGCCTGGTCATACTGCTGTTGCGAAATCTCCTGCTTGTCTACTAGTTGCTTGTAGCGCGCCAGATCACTCTGGGCCCTGGCATTGTTGGCCTCCGCCTGTGCGAGTTGGGCATTGGCGGCGTCGTATTGCTGGCGGGCAGCCCCAATTCCGGCGCGGGCATTCTCCACGTCGGCCTCGGCGGAGGTGACCTGGCTGCTTGTCCCGACGGAGGTGATTGGAACATTGACCCGGGCGGCCTGCGCAGCTGCCACTGCATCGGCGTAGTTGGCCTTGGCTCGATCCACGGCTACCTGGTAATCCTTGGGATCGATCTGGACCAGGGGAGTTCCTGCGGCGACATACTGGTTATCGTCTACCAGCAGCTTCACTACCTGGCCGGAGACACGGGCGCTGATGGAATTGAGGTGGCCGTCGACCTGGGCGTCATCGGTCGATTCGTAGCTGGTGAAGTAGCGCCACAGGACGAAGCCAACCGCCAGCAGCACGACTCCGCCCACAATCATCACAACGCGGACGCGGGGATCGTGACGGTTGAAACGCTTCCAGCGAAGGTCCTTCTCAGAGGCCGGCAAGGGAGCGGGGCCAGCGGCCTGGTGCTGGGAGCGAGCGTCAGATACAACGGTTGTGGTCTCTGTCATGATTACTTGCTCTTCAAGTACTGCTTTACGCCTTCTTCCGCGTATCCCATGGCGCGGGCCAGGGCCACTTTGGAGAGGTTATGGGCGTAAAGGCTGGAAATATAGTTCTCGTTGGCGGCGGCCACCGCTTCCTGCGCCTGGACCACCTCCAGGTTGTCGGTTACGCCGGCGGCGAAACGATCTTTGGCCTGAGTCAAGGTCTGGTCCGCGAGGTCCACCGAACTGCGGGCCACCTCGACCTGCTCCGCCGCCGCGGCCAAGTCTAGCAACGCGGTGCGGACTTCGTAGTCAATCTGCCCACGCAAGTTCTCCAGCTGTTGCTGGGCCTGTTGCAGCGCGGCTTCGGCCTGCAGGACGTCGCCGTGCACTTTACCGCCCTGGAAAATAGGAATGTTCAAGGTGCCGCTCACTGTAAAGGTGCCGTGCGAATTGCCGGGAGTGATACCGAGGTCGCCATAATTCGCATCCACACCCAGAGTGGGAAAATACTCCGCAGTGGCAGCTTTGCGGAAACGCTCGGCGGCCCGCACCTGCTGCACGGCTGCCTGGTAATCGGAGCGCGCGGTGTACGCCCGTTGCAAGCTCTGCTCCAGGCCCAGGGTCGTCAGCGGCTCGTACGGGGCTTTGTCGGTCAGGGCAAATTCCTGCCCGGGAGGAAGTCCAATCACGCGCGCCAGCGCCAGCTTCTGCTTCGCATAGTCGTTGCGGACAACGATCAACTGTTGCTGCCGGGTCTGCAGCTCCACGTGGGCACGCAGCGTATCAATCGCCGGACTTACGCCTGCATTCTGCTGGTCGACGGCCTTGTCGTAAAGCGCTTGCGCGGTTTGCACCTGGGCCTGGGCAGTGTCCACCCGGGCAGCTCCCGCCAGTGCCTGCAGATAGGCGTTGCCCACCGCCAGAACCACCAGGTCGCGCCCGTCCTTGTAAGTGTAGCGCGCGGCCTGCTCGTTGTTGGACGCGCCGCGTTCGCGGTTCAAGGACTTGAGATTGAAGAGCGAGAGACTCAGGTAGGCGCGAGTGTCGAAGAAGCCATAGGGACCAACAATCGACGGCACGCCGGGAAAGCGAATTCCCTCCGCCGCCAGGTTCTGCTGTGCCACGTTTTCGCTGGTGCCGGTGGTCAGGTTCGGCAATAGATCACTCAGCTCTTTCCACTTCTGTCCGCGAGCGGCCACCGTGGCATCGCTCTGCAGCAGAAGCCCCAGGTTGTTTCGCAGCCCGCGCTCGATGGCGTCTTTGAAAGAGAGCGGCAGCGCCTCGGGCGTGGCCTTGCCTTCGGGAACGCTGCCCGTGAATGGATTCTGCGAGGTTACCAGGGCGCCGGCAGCGCCCGCCCCAACGTTGGGCTGTGAAGTGGACGGGCTGTTGGGATAGCTGCCGGAGGATTGCGCCCACGCCAGTGCCAACGGAACGAGAAAGCTTGTGATAGTGACCAAGGCAGTTGCGGCGCAACTCGAAATGCTTCGCGGCAATGGCGGCTTTGCTCTCAGGGCTTTCATGTCTGAGCCGGGCTGGCATACACAGTACAACAGCTTACGCTGATTCTGTCTGCACTCCTGTAGATGCAGAGGACCGACCCTGCGGTGGGTCGCAGTCTCCCGAGCGTTCTGACGGCCCCCCGCCGACATAGGACGAATGGCCCTGCCGCACGTCCCAGATTCAACCGGCCAGAGAAGCACTTGCCGCCTACGCTGGCTGGGTCGTCCTCGTCAGCAACGCATCGGCAGTGAATGCGGCCAAGTCAGAAAAAAGGGACTCGGCAGCGGCCTGTTTCTGATCCGTGGGCATGCTGAGCAGCTCATCCACCCGCGCTTCCAGGTCTCGCAGGGCGGACGCAGGCGCGCCTCCGGCCAGGTGCTGCATCAGCGCGCGATGCGCGCCCTTGCGTTCCATCACCTCCAGGCCGTCCAGAATCTGGCGATGCGATGTACCCTCCCAGATGGCAAGGATCATGGCTTCACGCAGCCAGCGCTCGAGCGGGTACTCCTGCAGCGTGCCCAGGCCGCCGTGCACCTCCATGGCCCACTTCGCGGTCTGTACCGCGAACTCCGCCGTCCAGTACTTCGCCAGGTGGGCCAGCAATCGGAACAGGTGATAGCGCTCGGAATAGGGTGGCTTGTCGCGCCACACCTGATTCAGCAACTCTACCGCCTCCCAAGCCAGCCTGGAAGCCGCACGCAGGCGCTGCAGGCGATCTTCGAACTGTTTGTGCAGCAAAGGCTGCTCCAGGATCGGCTTCCCAAAGGCCACCCGCCGCTCCGCGAACGACAAAGCGTCGGCCATGGCTCTCTGTGCCAGGGCGACGCTGCCCATGCTGTTCGCGACCCGCGAGGTGTTCAGCACCTCGAGTATGAGGTAGATGCCTTGCTCCACTGTGCCCAGCAGCCAGGCCTCGCTGTCGCGCAGCTCGATTTCTCCGGTGGGAACGGAGCGAGTTGCGACCTTGTCCTTAAGCCGGCGGATAAAGTAATTGAGCTGTCCATTCGTGCGCTGCCGGGGGACGAGGTAGAGCGCCAGGCCGCGCACATTTTGGGGTGCGCCCTCCGGCCGCGCAGCCACCACTGCAAGTTCGGCCCCAGCGTTGCTGGCAAAATACTTGTCGCCAGTGAGCCGCCAGTGATCCCCAGCCCGGCGAGCGACCGTCTCTACATTCGCGCCCAGGTCAGAGCCACCCTTGATTTCTGTCATCCAGGTGGCTCCCTGCCAGGCGGTCCCCTGCCGTTCCAGCAACCGTGGCAAAAAGCGCGCCTGCAGTTCGGGCTCCCCATACTTCATGAGTGGCGCAATTGTTCCGAGGGAAACTGTGTACGGGCACGACAGCCCTGGATCGTAGAACGAGGTGACGTAAATGCCCAGATAAGCCGGGAGCAGCGATTCCTGCTCAAACGCGCGCCACAGTACGCCGCTGCGATAGCCGTGTTGCAACATGCGCCAGTATTCAGGCGGGTACAGGATCTCGTCCACCCGATCGCCGAGGCGATCAAACATCCGCACCCAGGGAGTGCCCCCACGGTCCACGGCATCGGAAATCCCTTGCCCTTCCTTTTGCCACCATTCTTCGTACGCTCGCAACCAGTCCTGGCGCGGGGCATCGCCCAATGTGGCCTGCAGGAAAGGCAGGGGTGAGCGCAAGATGTCGAAGCTGGACGCCATGTTCTCCATTGTCTCTATCCCGCAGGGACAAAATCAACGGACACAGTATGATTAAGAGCTTCCGACCAGGCTGTAGAGCAGTACGGTCAGCACAATCAGGGTAAAGATCACGTACATGCGGTCGCGTTCGGCGGCAAAGCCAAAGACCGCGAAAGCCACGCGAGCGACGGGAGTAGCGATCAGCAACAGCAGTCCCAACTGAATAATGCCCCGGCCCTGCAGACCCACGGCGTCCCGGATGATCCCGGAGATGCTGCGCAGGTCCGTGGGTTCGCCGCGAAAGATGTGATAGTCGGCGGGCGTGTGGCCATGCCGCGCCAGGTAGATGACCGCGCCGCAAAACACCACCGCCGCAGAGAGGAGGACTCCGCTGCGCAGCAAAACGGCGACGATGTCCTCCACTTTTTGATCGGTCCAGTTCGCCAGCAATGCCATCTCAGATCCCCCCTAGCAATCCCTTGTAAATCATCTGTATCCCCAGCACCACGATTACCAGGCTGAACACCAGCCGCAGCCATTTGGTCTCTGCCTTGATGAGAATGTGGGTGCCGAGCAGCGAACCGGTCAGGACGCCCAGCATCACCGGCATGGCGAGGCCTGGGTCGATATAGCCCCGGTTCAGATATACCCCCGCGCTCGCCGCCGCAGTCACTCCGATCATGAAATTGCTGGTGGTGGTGGAGACCTTGAACGGGATTCTCATGGCCTGGTCCATAGCGAGCACCTTCACGGCGCCGGAGCCGATGCCCAGCAGTCCCGACAGCGTGCCTGCTCCGAACATCAGGCTGAAGCCCGCGGGCACACGGCTCACGTTGTAGTGCCGTATGCCTTCCGGCGTGGGGAAGCTGCCGTTCATCCGTAAACGGGTGGCGAGCGGGTCGGGCGGCTGATGCCACTCAGACTTGGGCCGTGGCTTGCGCGAAAGGTACGCGGAATAGAGCAGAACCAATCCAAAGATCGTGGCGATGGCGCTGGTCGGAACGATCGCCGCCAGAAACGCTCCCAGCAGCGCCCCCAGCGTGGTCGCAATTTCCAGGAACATACCGATGCGTATATTGGAGAATCCTTCTTTCACATACGCAGCGGCCGCCCCCGAGGAGGTCGCGATGACAGAGACCAGCGAGGCCCCGACGGCGTAGCGGATATCGACTTTGAAGAACAGAGTCAGGAGAGGAACGAGAACCACGCCGCCGCCCAATCCCGTCAGCGCCCCCAGCAGGCCGGCGACAAACGATCCCAGCCACACCAGGATTGTGAACTCGAAGATGCTCATTCCACCCCTGCCCGCGCCGACCTCGCGTACTTTGCGAGGTTCGCATACTTGCAAGTATTGTTTGTAACAGAAATATGGCCCTGAAGAGGAGAGACGCGCCCAACCCCGTAAGCCGGTCAGTCAAGTCTTACCGGACGCAAAATCTGCTTATTGTTTTTTCTTCTTCTTGCCAAGCAGACCGCTCAGCGCGTCAAGCGGCGATTGCTGGTTGCCGCTCTGCCCGGACAACACATTCTTCAACGCGCCACCGGCCAATCCCTGCACATCGGGAAGGAAAGTCGGGTTCGACGTCGTACCCTGGATCAGGAACGAAATCCCTCCGCCCTTGCCCCCCAGTCCTGCCATTTGCGTAATTCCGCTCACGGCGCCGCCCGTAAGATTGGCATTCATGTGGAAGTTGAGAACTCCACCCGGGCTGATGGTGCCGCTTCCCGTTACCTCTCCCAGCGCAGGAATGTTGAGGTTGATGTTTTCGGTGCGAATTCCTTCCGGCGCCGCCCGAAGGTTAGTGCTCAGATTCTGAATAGAAGTGTCATTCCCGCTCATTGTCTTGCCCGACAAGGCGGAGACGGCGGAGAGTTTGGATCCCAGGTTGAAGCCGGCCAGCCGCGTGTCAGCCAGCTTTACCGGGCCGGTGATCACCGGCTTGTCGGCCGGTCCATTGATGCCGAGATCGAGGGACAGCGTGCCTCCCTTGAGCGCCGAACCAGACGGCAATACCACACCCACGGCGGGCAGCATGGCCTGCAGCTCATCCACCGACATATTTTGGCCTACCAGCTTCATGTTCAGTAGGGTGGACTCGCCCTGCGAGCGGTAATCCCCCGTAAGATGAGCCACCGCTTTGCCCATCGCAATATCGCCCTGGCTGAGCGTTCCGGACTGGCTCTGCAGCGCGTGATCGAGGGCGAACTGGAGTTGCACCGGCTTACTGGCCGGCGTAGCTTTTTCTCCCAGCTTGAGCTTGTCCGCCTTCAACGTGCCACTGACGCGCGCCGACTTTCCATCAGAATTCAACGTGCCGTCCAAATCGGCGATCCCCGCGATGCCTGCAGCAGGATCCACAAACCCCGATTTCGCCAGGTCCATCCGCTTGACCGTGAGCTTGGCTTCCAGGGGGGTGAGCGAAGCATCCGCGGAGTTGATCGGGCCTGCCGTGCCATCGAGCTTCAGGCTGCCACCGCCCGGCAGGTCCGCGCTCATGGTGAATGGGAACTTGGAGGTGGCGGAGAAGTCACGCACCTCGATGTTCACGTTGTCATACACCTGGGGCTTGGCCGGCGGCTTGCCCACCGATACCCGGCCGTTGGTCACATTCAGTTTGGCGACCGACAGATCGCCCGTCGGAGAGCCGCCAGACTTGGGCGCCGCCGGAGCGCTGGGCTTCGCCTCTGACTTGCCTCCCAGGCTAGAGAAGTTCCACTTGCCCGAGTTCGACCGCAAGAGCGCAATTTGCGGCTGGTCCAGCGTCAGGCCGGTCACGTGGAGGGTCTTGGAAAAGAACAGCGGAAAGATTTCCACGCCCACGCGCAGCGCCTTGGCGCGTACGAAGGGCTCTTTGCTGAACGCCGGGTCGTCGGCGATGGAGATATCGTCCGCGCCTACGCTGCCCGAGAGCAGGGAGAACGACAGGTTCCCGACTTTAACCTGCCGGCCGAGTGCGGCGGTCAACTCCGACTCCAGCCGGGGACGAAAACTGTTGGCGTCTACGAAGAATGGAACAACGATGATGATCACAAGCAGAACGGCAACAATGATTCCAACGATGCGAAGGGTGCGTTTCATGGCCCGCCTCCTCCATGAAGGCTGCGTGGTCCGGATTGCGCGCGATCCGCGGGGCCTGGGTTCGCCGCATGGGTGGGTGCGCGTTGTGCGCTACTGCCCCTCATCAAAATGATACTGGAAAGCGTCGTTCGCGGAACTGAATTTCCGCAGAATTTCCCGGATCGGTCAGTAACACCGCGGTCCCGATTTGATTTCCTCTGAAAACGAGTGCATGCGATCGTGTGCACACCGAGCGCTTGACACCGCCGACATTGTTAGAGATGGGGATTTTTCAGCAACAATGGGGTACCCTCTGCAGATGGCTCCCGTACGAGTCGCATTTCTGTCTTTTTTGTTCCTGCCGTTGCTGCGTGGTTGCGGATCAGAGGATACCCACCAGACTCCGGCCATTCAGCTGAAGCCGGAAGATGTCCACGGCTGTTACGAGATAGCGCTATCAGAATGGAAGCCCGACTTGAGGTTAGGGGAGGACGCGAAATTCATCACCCCACCCTCCCGGATTAGCCTATCAATGGAACGTGGGTCGAGGGGGTTTGAAGCCGAAGGCTATCTTCTTCGTCCAGCTCCCGGTGGGCAGCCCAGCATTCACCGATCTTCCTTCTGGAAAATCGACGGAACCGATACCATCACGTTGGTTTGGACGACTGGTTTTTCTGGCCTCGAAATGAAGTTGCACCTGGAGGGTGACACCCTCAAGGGGCAGGCTGGGACGTTTTGGGACTTTCCTCGTACTAGGCAAAAGGCCGAAGTGGTGGCACGAAGAATCGGTTGTGTCGATAAGTGACCGAGTTAATTGTTGGAATCAGCGCTTACACCCATTGACCTTGGGTCTAATTCCAAAGTGAAGGACGGATATTCCCGCAAGTTCTCGAAAGGAAGGCACGTGCCTGCCTTGATCCTGTTCAGGATCGTCCTTCCCACGTTGTGCTTACTTCCATGATGAGGGACCTGCACGAGACGAAGATCATCGAGCTTGATGTTCAGACTGGCCGCGTAATCTGCCGCTGCCGTGAGTGCAGGTATTCCAGCATCAGCAGTGAAGAGCAGTTTGTAACCGTCCACTGTGAGCAGCAAGATAGCGGATGAGTTGTTCTCAGGGCTGGTGACGCCAGAGTCGTCTAGGCTTTCATATTGCATGTCGAACTTCTCGGCAATCCACTCGACTGTTTCCTTGGCGCTAGCCACTGCTTTTTGGAGGATGCTAGGAAAAGGATAGAGAGCGGTGGGGGTGTCGCGAAATTGAGCGAGCAGTTCTTGATAATACTCTCGGTTGGGTCCAAGAATTCGAATGCTGTCCCATGTGAGTCCCGTGAATGGCTCGTAGATCTTCTTGCCCTTGTCCTCACAGATTTCCTGAAGTTCGTGGGCTGTAGTGATTGCCTTCTGTAATTTTTCCTTGAGCTTTGTCGTTGTGAATGGATTCTTGAAAAGATCGAGGATTTCACTCGCGTGGTTCCAAGGCTGGTGCATGAGCAAGAAGCCGAAGTCGAGTTCTTCGAGGACCACCTTCAGGCCGCACGCATGGTCTATATCTGGATGGGTACAGAGCACACCATCAACGAATGTCGTACCGTAATAGTTCTTAATGTGGTTGACGAGATTCTTACCAGCTTCAAGGGTGCCGCCGTCGATAATTAGGACCTTACTGTTCGGCCCGTGGACCCGCAAGATTACCCCACCGAACCGCGATAGCATCACCGCTCTTCTCACCACCTCCCACCGCAAGAAAGTCAACCTCGAACGCCATAATTTCTCCCAACGCAAGCTGCTTCTTAGGCGATGATAAGGCAAGTTGTGAGGCGAAAACAAGGCGAAACTAGTCGGGTCACCGCCACGGGTTTCGGGCCTCTTCTGTCGGAGTGTCGGCTGCGACGCGACGATTGCTTCGCAGGGAAGGGAGAGGTTGGCAGCACGCGTAAGGAAAGTGGCGAAGATAAAATGACCCCTGAGGCTGAACGATAGAGGTAACACGAATGCACTGGATTCGCGATTTCAGTCGGCAACATGTGGTAGCACGCGAGCGAAACGTTGACAACGACGCGCCGCGCGAGATGCGTGGTGAGTTGGTGGACTTTTTCTTTCGGTTGGCTAACGATAGTGACGGTCAAATTCAACCCCGTGCGATCTACGAGGCCACAGGCCTGATGCTAGGTGCTGGATTGACTGCAAATCCATACGGCGGCTATCCCGCAAGAGTTTCGAGAGACATCGGCGGTGCAGACTGGTGGCGCGTATACGACTGGATTTCACGACTGTGGCAAGAGTTTGAGCGAGCGGGACTACTTGACCAGTTTCGCGAAGGAGTCAACGTTGTTCTTGCGGCACACGGCGTGGTTTGGGAGCTAGACGGCGCTGGGCACTGGCAACGTATTCTCGCTGAACCTTTGCGGCAACAGGTCGCGGTCGCGATTGCCGAGCTTGCTGCTGATGAGTTCGCGCCCGCACTGGCGCTGTTCAACACCGCCACTGATGCATTCAATGCGCGACCACGGCGTGACAGAGATGCCTGCGCGAACATATACGACGCACTTGAGTCGGTGGCGAAGATCGTTTACCAGATGCCGAACGCTACATTCGGGCAGGTGCTCGACCGAGTGCGGCAGCGCGGCACAATCAGCGAACCGATACAGCGACTTCTACGAGACTTGGAAGTGATGCGTCACAACGTCTTTGGCCACGGCATGGCGGAGCCCTTCGCTCTGAGCGCGGCTGAAGTGGACTTCGTATATACGGCGTGTGCTGCCTCCATTCCAATGTTCACCCGCCAACGACCCGCCTAAAGTCGTCAGGAAGCCGCAGCGAATTTATTACCTCCTAGCCTAATGCTGTTGGATTACCAGCTGGGTGTGATCTAGTTAATTGACAGAATAATAAGGGTCACTCTTGTCCAAATTAGGTTTTGAGCGGCGGGGGTAGAACTCTGCTACGGTTGCGTTGCGAGACGTGAATCGTAGGGAGGGCCACCACCGCCGTGATACGAGTATCCAGCATTTTCAG
>Ga0335070_10003881_pt1 | contig 17431 bp, 11 predicted proteins | sample Lox_Sample_13_FD_206722 | JGI IMG/M metagenome (GOLD analysis project Ga0335070, IMG submission 206722) | Soil microbial communities from Loxahatchee National Wildlife Refuge, Florida, United States - Lox_Sample_1.3 | ecosystem: Environmental > Terrestrial > Soil > Wetlands | place: USA...
GTTATGCGGGATTGCGTTCGCTGCGCGACGGGCAACGCGTAACGGCATACGCAAAAGGAATGGGCGACCGGATGGCCGCCCAATTCGAGGTGTTGACTTTAGCCGGCTAGCGGGAATTCGATTTGTGTCCCCCCGAGTAGTTAGCACGACCGCCGCTGCTACCTGGGCCGGAGGAGTGACTACCGCCGGAGTAGGCGCGCTCTCCCGAGGGGGCGATGGTGTGTACGGCACTCGCCGCAGAGGAGTTATATCCATCACGATAGGTCGCGGAAGGAGTGCCATAGCTGCCGCGCGAATACTGAGCTGAGCCACCGTAATTGCGCGCGGACTGGTAGCTGCTTCCGCCTCCCGCATACGGCGAAGCGTTGTACACGGGAGCGGGATGATACGTGTAGTTGGCGGGCGGACGAGGCACGGTCGGTGAGACCAGCTCGGCCGTCGACTTGGGAGGGTCTTTGGGCTTAGTCTCGCGGGGCGCCTGGCTGGGGTGCTGGTTGTGGTTCGCCGGAGGTGCAGCTTGTGCGCCAGAGGTCGATTCCTGTCGCGGCGATGAGCTGCGGCCGGACGCGGACTCGCCGGAGTTTCGCGCGGTTGACTCGGGAGCCGAAGGAGCGTGGTTTCCGGCATAGGGCGGCTTCGGCACCACATGCTGCGGAGCGGCTTGCGCGGGAGAGCTCACAGTTGCGGCGGAGCTGGCGCCGGAGGTGCGCTCGGGCGGACGCGCCACGCTGTTGGCCGGAGTGGCATTTTCAGTGTTAGAGTTGTGCGCGCTGGAAAGCGCGGGAGCGGGCGGAAGGTTGCGAGCCTCCGTGGGCGATGATGCCATGCGCGCGGGCGCCTCATTGCGAGTGATTACCGGGCGGCTGATCGCCGAGCGGGGAGGGACGCCCTTGCTCAGCGGAGCGCGTCCACCGAAACGGGAATCGAGCGTCGGTTTGACATCCGCGCTGCGCAGGACCTCGCCCTTGCCGAGATCGGCGCGGGGCACAGCGACTCCGACCCGGGCGATGTTCTGGCCGCTGACCAGAGCGGAACGCGGAGCGGCGGTGACAGCTCCGGCGACGGTGCGATTGGCATAGCGGATCTGGTTGTGTGCGTTGTTGTAGTAGTTATTGGTCACGACGTTGATGTTCGTGATACGGGTATTCGTCACATTGACGTTGCGGACGTAAGTCTGGCTGACATAGGCCCCATGATAGCCGCGGTAGGCGGGGTAATACGGCTCACCCCACCCGAGGGGGAACCATCCGCAGCCGCTGCCCCATCCAAAGCCGAACGAGACGCCGACACCCCAGCCGGAGCCGCCAACCCAGGCAACGAGCGCGGGAGCGTAATAGGGACGCCAGCCGACATACACCGGGCCCGGCGCCCAGCCCCAGGCTCCTCCGTAGTACACCCAGCGGCCATAGTGGAACGGAGCGAAGCCCCAAGGAGCGTTGTCAACCCAAGTCCAGCCCCACGGTGCGACCCACACCCAGTGGCCGTAGCGGTAGGGGGCCCAGCCGACAGGCACGCCGGTCGGGACCCAGATGGCCCCGTAAGTCGGAACCACTTGCCAGGTGCCGTAGTAGTCGAGATCCTGATAGCCGATGACACCGGGGGCGACATACTGTGCCGACCGGGTGCCCTCGAGGCGCTTGTCGCGCACCTGTGCCCAATCGTCGAAGCCATCGGGGGCGGGCGCGGCGTAGGCGACGTTTTGAAGCGAACCCTGTCCGCTGAAGCGGACTTGCGAACCGCTGCTGACTTTCACGGCCGGCCCCTGTCCGGTTGCTTCGCCCTGACCTTTGCGCACAGTCACCCAGGTCTGGTTTTCGTTGGGCGGAACGTCGATGCGATAAGCGCCCGACTTCATCACGGTGAAGGCGAGGTTGGGGGTATCAACTTCGAAGATTTCGCCGGGTTCGAGATGCTGAACGGTCAGCTCTATCGTGCCTTGGTCAAGCTGCAGCTGTACGGCGTTGTTGCTGACATTGGTAAGCGTGACGCTGGTCTCGGAATTCAATCGAATGAAGCCGTCGCCAACGTTGAGCTCGGCGCGCGAGTTTTTGTCGGCCCATACGCGGTCGGAGGTGGTGAGCGGCCGGTTCAGGCTCGCCGCCACCCAGTCATTTGCGCCGCCCGGCTGCATTGACACCTCTCCGGAGATGTACTGAATGCGTGCCGCACGAGCGGGGGGATCGTTGGCGGGATTGGGGTTCTGGTTAGGATCCTGGTCCTGGGCGAACAGACTTACTGCAACCAGACCCGAAAGTAGAACTGCCGAGAGGGTTAGTCCCAACTGCCGCGCTGAATTCATCTTCCTGCTCCTTTTGCCTCTGTTGGGGGAGGACCTACCACCGGCAGCTCAGCACGCGGCCAAGCGTGACTGCCAATACTCTAAACCCCCCGCGCAACAAGGTGTTTCGTCAAAGAGGTCTTCCGTTCCACGGGGTCGGTTAAGAACTGTAAACGATTGGCGGCAGCCGGCTGGCATTCCATTGCTGGTGCAACATGTCCCATTCATGGCACGGTGCACGGAGCTGGTTGTTATTCTCATCGGTTCTATTGGAATGATCCTTGCGAATATTTTGAGCGGTTCTCGTGGCCGTAGTGTGGATGGAGGTTTACGGAGCGCGAAACGGGCCGGCTGAGGCTTCGAAGACAAACGAGGGTCTTGAAGGGCGGTCGAATGGAGGCGGGCCTACGTTGCCTTACACGCCGAGCCTCGACTTGCCGTCGCGTGAGCGCTGCGTTTGCCGTGGCTTCCAACGGATGGCTGGGAAGTGAGCCGTTAGGTCAGGCGGCGACGCCGAGTGGCACTTCCAATTTTTGCGGCTATTTTGACTCGATCCAGGCCGAACGGAAGATGGCGAGCGGATCACCATCGATCGTGGGACTGACATCGATGTAAGAGTCGGAAATGATCCAGTAGTACCGCTTGACGCAGTCGGCCAAGTGATCGATAGCGCGATCCAGCTCGCGCGTCGCGGTTGCCAGGGCCGCTGGTGTACGCTCATGACCCGCGAAGTGAGGGTCGATCCTTTCTTTCAGGACGACGCCGAGTTTGTCGAGCTCCGCGAGGTCGGCGGTCAATTCCTTGCCGGTTAGCTTGTCATGAAGCATTTCGGGGTAGCCGGCGACCTGTGTGATCAGGCGGCGAAGGGAGAGGTTCGCGTCCGGCGCGAAGAGACGGCGCAGGCGCATGGTAGTGGCGTCCGTATAGGCGCCACGAAGCATGGGCAGATAAGGGTCCGAGGAGGAGGCAAGTTGGGGATTGGCGGCGATGACTTCCGACTCCAACCGGAGGTACAACTCGCGGTCCGTGACCAGGCTTTGCAACTGCTTGCCGATTTCGCGCAGTTCGCGGACGGCACGCTCTTTGAATTGCTTCTCGTTGAGCATAACTGAACAGTGTATCGAAGAATGGCGGCGCGACTTGTGACGGGCGACACTGCCCGGACCGCAAAGCAAAAGGGCGACGATCGCACGCCGCCCGCTGAAATTGCAATTGGTGGGAAGTTCCCGATGGCGGTTGCCAGGCAAAGGGTAATGCGCCGTAAGCCTGCCGAACTAACGCGAAGCGAAGGAGAGCTACCGCTTCTTCTTGGCTGCTTTCTTCGCAGCCTTCTTTGCCGCTTTTTGGGCAGGCTTCTTCTTGGCGGCCTTTTTCTTGGCCATGGGATTGGCCGCCTGCTCGCCAATTCCGCCGCGGCGGGCAGCGGACCTTGGTGACTGTTCTCCGATTGGGGACATACTATTCTCCTTGTTGAATGGTGGCGCTCGCTCGGAGCGCCCACAGAAACGTCCTCAGCAACATAACACGATTCAACTTCGGTTTGAGGCACTTTCTGCCATTCGGACGTCGTGGAATGCAGCAAACGCGTCGAGTCGTGCGAAGGAAGCACTGGAAGTTTCTGGCACAGGTGCTACGAAGTGAGAGATGCCATATTCAAGCCAAAAAATGCAGCAGTCCTGCTGCGGGTGCCGAATTTGCAGGAAGAGTTAAGTCGAGCAGATTTGGCGGAACTTCCGAGGTCTCGCTTCCGAATAGAGGGTAAGCGATAGTCGATGCCTGGCAATTCATGCAATTGTCACGAAGTTGTTTGTGCCCGGAACTCCCAATGGCAGCGTCAGTTGCCGATGGATCGCAAGCAGACACTTGCATTCGTCGCGTGAAAAACTGGGGAAGCCCAATAAAAATCATTAATCGCACCTAGTGGGGAATTTAGCTTGACGGAGTTCGCTCTGTAGCCTAATCTTGTGCAACGTTGTGAAACGCGTGGCCCTGGGAGAGAGGCGCGCAAATAGCAAGAAATTACTTGCAAACAGGTTCTGTGAAGGACTAACAATTCCAAACCGAGCGCCCTCGTCCTGACAAAGTACTAAGTACTGACACGCGTACCAGCGGGCGGACAACGACGCCCGTCACGACGCACCCTAATTCCCCCGAACGAAATGAAAGCTGGTCCGCCAGGCCAGCGGCACAATGCTTTTCTCCGCTGACACCACAGCGGAAAACACCTTACCTAAGTGAGGATGGCGAAGCCTTGTCTAATTTTTCGGTCGCGGGGACCCTCCACGAGTTCAGAGTTCCGCAGGCAAGCAGCCCTGTTGCGGCAACAGAACCAATTGCGCCGGTGTGGCTGGCGGCCTATACGACGCCAAGACACGAAAAGACAGTGGCGCGCTATTTCCAGTCGCGTGCGGTCGAGCACTTCCTTCCGCTTTACAAGACAGTGCGCAGGTGGAAGAACGGCTGCAAGGTGGAGGTGGAATTTCCGGTTTTTCCCAACTACTTGTTCGTGCGCATCGATCGTAGACTCGCCGGCCGTCTGCTGGATGTGCCGGGCCTATTGGCGTTTGTGAGTTGCGGAAGGTCACCGGTAGCGATTCCCGACCAAGAAATTGAGCTCCTGCGAACGGAGCTCCCTAAGCGCAGGTTCGAGAGGCACCCCTACCTGGCCGTGGGAAGCAAAGCACGCATCATTTCAGGGCCGATGGCAGGGACGGTCGGCATACTCGTCCGCAGAAAGAACTCTTTACGCGTTGTCTTGTCTGTTGAAGCGATCCGCCAGAGTATTGCAGTCGAAGTCGATGACGACGAAGTTGAACCCATGAGGTAGCTCCACGACGGCCCGCAAATCCGGCCGCGTCCGAACCGCTGACAATGGAATGAAACGGAAGGCTGGCAAGACGGTCACTGAAGCCCGTATTGTCGAGGCTGCGGTGCAGTTGTTCGCCCGCAACGGCTACAAGGGCACAAGCACGCGTGACATCTCGCGGCTGGCGCGAGTCAATGAAGTCACGCTATTCCGGTATTTTCCGCACAAGGCGGAGCTGTTTTGCGCGGCAGCCGAGTCGCGGCTGAGTCGCGTGCGCATGGGAAGGGACCTGCAAAACAAACTGGCGACCGATGCGTCGCTGGAGGTCATCGTTCCCATGCTGACGGAATTCCTGTTGGAGAATTTCTTCGCCTCGCCGGACCTGGTGCGTCTGATTTTTGTTGCAGGCTTTGAAGTGACAGGAGCCGACCGGATGGTGCGTGAATATCTGGGGCCGTATTTCGATATCATTCACAGCTATTTTGAGCGGTGCGCAGCAAAAGGACTGATTCGCGACGTAGAACCTTCAGTGGCGACGTTGAGTCTGGCAGGGGTTGTGAGCGCCCATCAGAACCTGTACCGGTTGTTCACGGATCGGGAACTAGGGTGGGACCTCGAACATTCTATTCCGGTTTATTCCGAGTTCCTGCTGGGAGCGTTGGGGTATCAGCGTCTGGGCCAACGTCGAACCGCAGAGTCATAGGCGAAATTCCGTACGGGCCGAATGGAGAGCAGGAGAAGGCCACAATCGATGAGCAAAACGATAATACGAACGATTCTCGTCGTGTTTCTTGTGATGGCACCGTGCGGGGTTGCGAATGCGCAGAGCGCCACTCCCGAAATACAGTCGCAGGTTGAGCTGTTTCTGCAGAGCCACCCCGAGGTGGTGGACGAGCTGAAGCAGTTGCTGGCACAGCAACTGCAACAGGAGGGCAGTGCCATCGATGCACAAGCCGTTACGGACGCGATGCTGGCGGCGCGCCTGCAGTCGGATGAGACATTCCGCAGCACAGCGCTGCGCTACCTCGTCGAGCACGGGACGCTATCGGATACACAGGCGCGAAAACTCGCCGAGCAGTTTGGCGGTGGCACGGGGACTACGCCAAGAGGGAATGAAGGTGCTGCGACAGTGCCGGCGAAGAGCGAGGGCACGCAGGCAGCCACTGCCGAGAAAGTCGCGCCGACTGCCGCCGCGCCTCCGCCGGTTCCCGTCAGCCCCGCGGCGCCAGCGAAGTTTGACGATTCCATGTTGAATCCGCCGGTCGTGCCGCAGGACAATCCCTACCCGAATCTGCCATCGACGCGGGCGTTGTACACCCAACTTGCGGGCGATGTGAAGGGACTGACGCGCTTTGGTTCGGAGATCTTCCGGCCCGACGTCGTGGGCTTGAGCCAATTTCCGATGGATCTGCCTGCTGGGCTGGACTATGTATTGGGCCCGGGCGATGAGTTGAGCCTGGATATCTGGGGAGGCGTTGCGCTTAGTTTGACCCGCTCCGTGGACAGAGAGGGAAAAGTATCTTTGCCGGAGGCCGGCCCGGTGGTCGTGGCCGGCTTATCGCTGGCGCAAGCGCAAAAGCTGATCCAAAGCAAACTGGAGCCGCAATTCCGCAATGCCAATGTGAGCGTATCGGTCACCAGAGTGCGCACTGTCCGGATTTATGTCGTCGGAGATGTGCAACGACCGGGCGCATACGATATCAGCGCGCTTTCGACCCCTTTGAACGCCCTGTATGCGGCAGGTGGACCGACTGCGACCGGCTCTTTGCGGGTCATCAGACATTTGCGCGGCACTAGGCTGTTGGGCGAGATGGACCTCTACGATCTGCTGCTGCGTGGTGTTCGCCAGGGCATCGAGCACCTGCAACCGGGGGACACAATCTTGGTTCCACCGGTTGGTCCTCTCGTGGCGGTTACCGGAAGCGTTCGCCGGCCGGCAATTTACGAGCTGTTGGCCGACACCCAGCTAGCAGACGTCTTGCAGATGGCCGGCGGCGTTCCGGTGTCGGCCAGCATGGACAACATCAGAGTCGAGCGCATTGAGGCCCACAAGAAGCGGGTGACGCTCGATGTCAAATTGCCTGGCGGTGCAGGACAAGTACCGCTGCAGCAGGCAGTCGGCTTATTCTGGGTGAAGGATGGAGACAGGATCGCGGTATTGCCAATCCTGCCTTATAGCGACCGTGTCATCTATCTGGAGGGGCACGTTTATCGCCCAGGAACCTATCCTTACCGAGACGGCATGCAAATCATCGACCTGGTGCACTCCTATCAGGATGTGTTGCCCGAACCGGCGACGCATGCGGAGATCGTCCGCCTGCAGCCGCCGGACTTCCATCCGGTAACAATCGAATTCAACCTGGCGAGCGCGCTGGCCGGAGACGCCAGCGTAACCCTGCAGCAATTCGATACCGTGCGTTTGTATGGGCGGTACGAACTGGACGCGCCAACCGTTGCCATCTACGGGGAAGTCCTGCGCCCGGGAATTTACCCGATGAGTGCGGGCATGACGGCGGCCGGCCTCGTCAGGATGGCCGGCGGATTCAAGCGCAGTGCCTATCGCGATTTGGCCAGTCTGGCCAGTTATAAGGTGGAAAATGGCCAGAAGGTAACGACGGACGAGCAGACGGTCCCGATCGGCGCGGCGGTTGCGGGCGAGGAGTCCGTAGATGTCCGGCTCAAGCCGAGCGACGTGCTGACGATTCGTCAGATTCCGGGATGGAGCGAAATCGGCCAGTCGGTGGAAGTTCGCGGTCAGGTGATGTATCCCGGAAGCTACGGGATTACAGACGGTGAGAAGCTGAGCACTCTCTTGAAGCGAGTCGGCGGATTTCGTGAGGACGCTTATCCGCAGGGAATTGTTCTCGAACGCGTGGACGTCAGGAAACTGGAGGAGCAAGGTCGAGAAGAGCTGATTCAAAGGATTCAGGCGAGCGGCTCCGCCGTCAGCATATCCGCCGGCACAAGCGCCAAGGACACGGCTGACATTATGCAGGCTATCCAGCAACAGCAGCAGGCGGCCATCCGAAGCCTGCGAAGCCAGCCGGCCCGGGGACGTCTGGTCGTGACGATTAGCAACAACATCGCGGAGTGGGAGAACACGCCCGCCGACATTACGGTCCGCTCGGGTGACTTAATCACCATTCCGAAGGTACCGAACTTTGTGTTATCGCTCGGCCAGGTATACAACGCAAATGCAATTACATACTCTCCAGGAAAGGCCGCTGGCTGGTACCTGAAACAGGCCGGCGGACCTACCCAACTTGCCAATAAAAAAGGAATCTACGTCATTCGCGCGAATGGCGCTGTGGTTTCGTCGGGAGGCAGCTCGGACTTGTTCTCAGGAGGTGTTTTGAACACAAAGATGCATCCGGGAGACGTGGTGGTCGTGCCGGAGAAGTTCATCACCGGCTCGTCGGCGTGGAGGACCACCATGGAGACGGCACAATTCCTTGCTTCACTGGCGATCGCCGCCGCTGCGGTCGCCCACCTGTAGTCCGGAGCTGCCGCACGTGAGTTTTCCCGATGTATGAGGTGCCGATTGATCGGTGACCTGGCGCGTTTCGTCCTTCTGGGGATCGTCCTCACGGGCTCGTTGCCAATGATGTGTCGTGCACAAGAGCAAGGTCCGGCGCCAAAGCCTGACTCTGCGAATGGGATGGAGCCTGCCGACAAAGGCACGGGAGACGTCGCTACCGGCCCTGAAGCCGCCCGATTGCTGCATCTGCTCAAGACGCGTCCTGAGTGGATAGCTTTCCTGAAGACTTTCTATTCGCGCTATGCGTCGGAGAATGGACAGAAGGTTGACTCAGGGAGTGTGACGGACCAGGTAGTTTTGGACCGAATCGCGACAGATTCAAAATTTGCCCGCGATGCGACACACTGGCTGCTGGACATCGCGGCGCAGGCTTCGACCGGTTTGCAGGCGGCAGAACCGAAATCACAGGAAGCGGCGTCGATCATCGACACGGCTGACCCGGCCAGTTGGGAAAACAAGCAGGCCGCGCCACAGGCGAATTCTGGCGAAGCCAAGATGGGAAAGATTGGCAGCAGCGAGACAAATGTCGCGAGCAATGCAGGCCCAAGCGCACAGTCGGCGTCACCTGGTCCAACGACGAATACGACGGCGAAGCCGGTCGATCTGTACCAGCAGCAGACGAACCTGACGATTGGCAACTTTCCCAGGTTTTTTGTTCAGGACCAGGTCGCTTTCTGGACCCAGCCGTTTCATTCCGACGCACAATCCCTCAGCTTCTGGGTACCGGCGGCCTTCGGCACGGCCGGACTCATTGGGAGCGACACCTATATCGAATCGCACCTGCCCACTTCGCCAACCCTGGTTAGTCGCGCAGCCAGCTTCTCGACCGCTGGGATGATTGCGCTTGTCGGAACTGGCGGCGGACTCTATCTGCTGGGTGAGGTCCAGCACGACGACCACAAACGAGAAACGGGGTACCTCGTGGGGGAAGCTGCGTTAGATGCCTATGCGGCGTCAACCGCGGTGCAATACATGACGCAACGTGAGCGGCCCTTCACCGGCAACGACAAAGGCCAATTTTTCCACGGCGGAAATTCCTTTCCCTCGAACACGGCGGCGGTGAGTTGGGCGGCGGCCGCCGTATTGGCCAATGAGTATCCAGGTACTCTGACCAAGATTTTTGCCTATGGGCTTGCAGCCGGCGTCAGCGCAGGGCGCGTCATCGGGCAAAAGCACTGGACATCGGACGCGGCGATTGGCAGCGCGATGGGCTGGTACATTGGCCGTCAGGTCTACCGCGCCCGGTCACAGGGACCGGAAATCGACGCCAAGAATTGGGGCGTGTTCGTCAAGAGCGGGGAAGAACAAGAGCGAAGCCCCGACTACATGGCATCGACTTACATTCCGCTGGATAGCTGGATTTATCCTGCATTTGACCGCCTCTCCGCGTTAGGCTACGTGCCGTCGGAGATTATCGCGATCCGTCCCTGGGCACGCATGGAAGGCGCCCGCCTGGTGGTGGAAGCGCAGAGCCGGATTCGCGAAGGCGCTCTTGAGCCCGTCTCGGTCGTTGGGACCATACTCGCGCAATTGCGCCACGAGTTTGCTTTCGAGTTGGCGCGGCTGGAAGGCGCCAGCAATGTTGGAGCTCAGCTTGAGTCGGGCTATGTCCGGTTGACGCCCATTGCCGGCAGGCCACTGCGCGACAGCTTCGACTTTGCCCAGACACTGTTCGACGATTACGGCCGCCCATACGGGCAGGGATTCAACGCGATTGCCGGATTTTCAACCCGGGCAGAGACCGGGCCGCTAGCCTGGTACTTCCGTGGTGAATATCAGTATGCCAGCAGCCTGCCGGACTACACGCCGAACCAGAGCCAGCAGATTGCGAACTTCAACTCGCTGCCGGCTGACTCTGTCCCGCGGTTCCCGCAGCAGAGCACGTTCCGCACGATCGAGGCTTATGTCGCACTCGACGTGCATAACTGGCAGTTGTCGTTCGGTCAGCAGAGCTTGTTCTTCTCGCCGGATTTTGGAGGATCACTGCTGCTCTCGAATAACGCGCAATCCATGGTCATGTTGCGGTTGACGCGCGCCGTTCCTTACGTGCTGCCTGAGCCATTTGCATGGCTGGGCAAGATACGTAACACCGTTTATATTGGAGCGCTGCCGAACTACAATTACGTGCGCGGACCGTATCCTTCCTTTCAGCCGCTGTATGGAAACCCTTACACGAACGTCAATCCGATCCCTTATACCTGGGGCGACAAGCTGGCTCTGAAGATGACGGAAAATCTCGAGGTCGGCGTGGGGTTGACAGTTATGTGGGCTGGATACGGAAGGCCCGCCAATGCAAAGACATGGCTGCACACGTTTTCTACGCAAGGCAATGCGCAAACCCTCGATCCGGGAAAAAGGTATACCAGTATCAACGCGAGCTACCGCATTCCAAAGTTGCGCGATTGGATGGTCTTCTATGTCGATGGGATGGCGAACGACGAACCCAACCCGATTGCGTATCCGCTCGACTCGGCTTTCAATCCGGGATTGTACTTTCCGAAGTTGCCCAAGCTCCCCAACCTCGATCTGCGATTGGAAGGCGTGTACACCAATATCATCGGCTATCCCGGGACTGCGCCATACTATTCCAACGTTCACTTTGCGCAGGGCTACACAACTTACTGGCAATTGATGGGTGATTGGGTTGGAAGGCAGGGAGACGGCTGGCAGGCGACCAGCACCTACTGGTGGTCGGCCACAAAGAAATTGCAACTGAGCTACCGTCGCCAGTACAACGACAAAGTCCTGCTAGGTGGAGGTAACCTAAACGATTTCGCTGGGACATTGAACTGGGAATTTCACCGCGATTACCTGGTGTCGGGCGCAGTCCAGTACGAGCGCTGGAACTTTCCGCTCCTGGGTGCAGATGCGCAGTCGGACGTTGCGGTGCAGTTTCAATTTACCTACTGGCCGGGACACGGGAATGGCCGGACACGGTGAAAGCACGAAGATCGTTGACGGACATGAACTTAGCTACGACCGCGCTAACCACTAAGGCAACCGGTTACCCGGAAATAGGTAGGCAGGAGTGACGACGCGACAGATGCAAAGGGAGGTCGTTGATCCGCTGCCCACCTCAGTGACCGGAGGTGCGTGGTTCGTCGCGGAACTGTTGTGGCAGAAGCGTAGTCTCCTTGTCAAGGTGGGTGTACTAGGCTGCTTGGTGAGCCTAGGGATCGCATTCGTGATCCCGAAGCAATACGAATCGACCGTCAGGCTGATGCCGCCGGATACACAGTCGATGGCCGGCTCCAGCATTGCTGCTGCGGTGCTCGGAAATCTGCCGTCCGCCACGGCGAACTTGTCAGGATCGATGCTTGGGCTGAAGAGCCAGGGGGCGTTGTTCGTTGGCGTGTTACAGAGCAGGACTATACAAGACAACCTTATTAATCGCTTCGATCTGAGGAAAGTGTACGGAAAGAAGCGATACGTTGACACACGCACGAAACTTGCCAACAGGACCGCCATAAATGAGGACACCAAAAGCGGCATCGTGACCGTCACGGTGACCGACAACGATCCGGGGCGTGCTCAGGCGCTGGCGGCTGGCTATCTTGACGAACTGAATGCGGTGATGGCACAAGTCAGTACCTCGTCCGCCCGTCGCGAGCGCATCTTTCTGGAGGAAAGGTTGAAGAGAGTAAAGCGGGACTTGGACGAGGCAACCCTGCGGCTAAGCGAATTCTCGAGCAAGAACATGACCTTCGATCCCGATCTGCAGGGGAAAGCCATGTTGGATGCAGCCGCCGCGTTGGAAGGCCAGTTAGTTGCGGCGGAAAGTGAACTGAGTGGACTGGAGCAGATCTACGGTGCACAGAACTCGCGAGTCAAAGCTGAGGAGGCCCGCGTGGCCGATCTGCGCAGGAAAGTACAGTCGATGAGCGGCAGAGGATCTAAGCCGAACAACGATGGCGGTAATCCTCAAGGTCTGACCAGCTCCGAGTTGTATCCCTCGCTTGAGCAGCTGCCCCTGCTGGGCAACACGTACATCGATTTGGCGAGGCGGGCGAAAATCGATGAGTCGGTTTATGAAGTGCTGACCAAGCAGTATGAGTTGGCAAAGGTGCAGGAGGCGAAAGAAATTCCTACCGTGAAAGTGCTCGACGCCGCCGACTATCCCGAGAAGAAGTCGTTTCCTCCCAGGACGCTAATGGGCATCGCGGGCGGACTGCTGGCATTCGCGGGCGCCATCCTATGGCAGTTGACCAAAGCGTATTGGCAAATGGTCGATGACCATGACCCGCGAAAGGGATTTGTGCGTGGCGTGCTGCATAGCGCTCCCTGGCAGCGCCGACGCGCTCTTGAAAGATAAGATTCGAGAACAAAAGGCAGAACGAGATTGTCAGCGACTCTTACCTTTGCGTACGGCAGCGAGCGGCACAGCCTTCGGCAGGCATTAATTCTGTCGGGTGTGGTTTTCTGGCTGCTCACAGCGCTGCTGGTTTCTTTGTTCTCCAACGAGTATGCTGCAGCACTTCTGATTGGGCCGTTAGCGCTCGGCCTTATCACGCTCTTATGCAGGTTCCCGTCGATCGTACTATATCTGCTGATCGGACTGGGGCCTTTCTACGACATCGCGCGGTCTTTTCTTTTTCCCGGCGCTGAGTTGCTCGGATTCTGGCAAGACGCTCTGGTCGGCGTCCTCGCGCTTGTCGCCATTCGTAATGTCACGGTTCACGGGCGGCCAAGGATTGTTGCACTGGATCGCTTTGTCTTTGGCTTTATCGCCGCATACATGGTCAGCATAGCTGTCTCAAGCAATTTATTGATCTGGTTCTACGGTTTCCGGTGGTTCGTATTGAGTCCGGTAATGTATCTCGCATTAAGAACCTATCCGTTTACTGCGGTGCAACGTCGCAGGTTCGTCTTAGCGATCGCAGTTTCCCTGTCAGTAAGTGCGATTCTGGGGTTATTCGCAGTGCAGTACTTTGGATGGGACAGGCTCTCTGACTTATACCTCGGCATCAATCGAGTAATCATGCGGCGCAACGATGAATGGAGGTGGCAGGCGACCTTCATGAGTTCCATCATTGCAAGTGTCGCGTTTGCCCTGTTGTTTCTGACGTTTGCTGCCCTTGCCAGATTTGCCCGACGCAAGCTGCCGTGGGTCCTGGCGTGCGGCTTTGCGCTCTATGCGTTGTATCTCACGCGTTCGAGGTCGGGAATCGTTGTGGCAGCTGCGGGAATCCTCAGCATTCTGATCGCAGCCAGAGTGAAGTATGCGAAGACTTTGCTCGGCATTGCCGTTCTTGCGTCCCTGGTGTTGACGGTTCACCTCGTCCAGACGTTTGACGAGTTCGACTCACTACGAATTGCCCAGTTTACGAGAACGATTTACGAGGCCGCTACCGAGTACCCGTTCGGTACCGGCGCAGGCACGGCTGGATCAGTTTCGCAAATGGCAGCCGCATTCGCCGGGTTGGACAGCGACTCTGTGGATTTTGTCGTAGGCGACTCCGTTGCCCTGACAGTGCTGCGGGACACCGGTTGGTTTGGGCTGTTTTGCTTTGTCGGGATCTGCGCGTGCTCGATATCGGTCGCATGGCGAGCTCGTGCGTCGCTGGTCGGACTTCTAGCCTTGGCCGTGTGGATCGGCTCCGCCGTCGACGTGATGAACGCAGTTGATATTTACCCCGTCAGGCTCTACCTCTGGCTGCTAGCGGCGCTGGCAGCAACCCAAATCAGCCGTTTGTCGCCGATTGCTCAACAGCCAATCCAAGTGAACTAGCCGCTCTGTCGAAACGTCTGTTTCGAGCAAATACTTTTTAGCTAGGAGACACTCTTGAACGTCCTGATCACCGGCGGCGCCGGATACCTTGGCTCAATTCTTTCCGAACACCTACTCGACGCTGGCCTCAGCGTCACTTCGGTTGACAACCTCTATTTCGGCCAGACGGGCCCGTACCACCTGGCGGCAAACCGTCGTTTCGACTTCATCTTCGGCGATGCGCGCGACGAGCGCCTCATGTCACCGCTGGTGAAGAAGGCGGATGTGTTGATCCCGCTGGCGGCCGTAGTCGGCGCGCCGGCATGCGACCGCGATCCTGCCTATGCCATCAGCCTGAATCTGGAAGCCATTCAGATGCTGAACCGCCTGCGTAGCCCGAGTCAGCGCATGGTCTATCCGACGACCAACAGCGGATACGGCACCAAAAGCGGCGACGTCTTCTGCACCGAGGAGACACCGCTTGAACCCATCAGCCTTTACGGCAGGCTGAAGACGCAGGCGGAGACGGAGATTCTTGCGACAGCCAACTCGATCACTTTGCGTCTGGCTACCGTCTTCGGGATGTCGCCCCGCATGCGGGTTGATCTTCTGGTGAACACGTTCGTCTTCGAGGCCGCGAAGCGTGGTTATCTGGTGATCTTCGAAAAGGACTTCAAGCGCAACTACGTACACATCCGCGATGTGGCGGATTGCTTCCTGTACTGCATCCAGCACGGAGACAGCATGGTCGGGCAGGCCTACAACGTAGGACTTGACGCAGCCAACCTCTCCAAAGAAGAACTCGCCGCAAAGGTCAAGCAGTACGTCCCGAATCTCTACGTCGACTTCGCGCAGATCGGCTGCGATCCAGACAAACGCAACTATATCGTCTCCAACGAAAAGCTAAGAAAGGCGGGCTTTGCGGCCCGCCGCACTCTGGACGACGGCATCGTAGAGCTCATCAAGGGGTACCGGATGCTTGCACGCAATCCGCTGGGCAACGTGTGAGGGGGCTATGTCAATAGCGATAATCGCAAGCCGGTCGCTGGCGGGTGGATTAAGCGCTGCCGGCGGCACTCTGGTCCGGGCAAAGGCGCCGCTGCGCATCAGCTTCGCCGGCGGCGGTACGGATTTGCCTCATTACTACGAGAAGTTTCAGGGCGCAGTACTCTCGAGCACCATCAATCGCTACGCCCATGTCACGATCTATCCTCGTACAGACCACGAAATTGAGATTCGCTCACTCGATCTCGGTCACACTGTGAGGTACTCCATGCGGGAGCAGCCCGTCTACGACGGCGTGATGGATCTCGCCAAGGCCGCCATTCATCGCGTCGGCGTGAATATCGGCATGGATCTTGATGTTCGCATGGAGGCTCCCCGCGGCAGCGGGCTCGGAGGCTCGTCGGCACTAACGGCAGCGGTCCTTGGGGCCGTGGCGTCGCTCAACGGGCACTCATACAGCCTCTACGACCTGGCCGAGTTGAACTACACCATCGAACGCACCGACCTCGCGATTACCGGCGGCAAGCAGGACCAATATGCCACCACATTCGGCGGATTCAACCTGCTCGAATTTCGCAGAGACCGTGTCGTGGTGACGCCGTTGCGTGTCGATCCCGCAGTGCTCAACGATCTGGAGGCCCATTTGCTTCTTTGCTACACCGGCAAGGTCAGGCCCAATCTGGGGCTGGTCGGCGACCAAATCAAGTATTTCAACGAAGGTCGCAAAGAAACGGTTGATGGGATGCATCGCCTCTATGAGATGGTCTTCGAGATGAAAGAGGCACTGCTCACCGGGAACCTGGAACGCTTCGGTATTATGCTGCACGAAGCGTACATGAACAAGAAACGGATGAACCCCAGAGTTTCCGAAGGCACGCCCGCCGATGCGCTGTACGAGGCCGCACTTAAGCACGGCACCATTGGCGGAAAACTCCTTGGCGCTGGCGGCGGCGGCTATCTTCTGCTTTATTGCGAAACCGGGAAACAGCTCGCAGTCCGCCATGCGCTGGAAGAAATGGGCGGACAGTTCGCCGACTTTTCCTTCGACGGTTGCGGGTTGCAGGTGTGGAGGAGCTGTTCGCGGTGATGACAGCAGCCATTCTGGCCGGCGGACTCGGCACGCGTCTGCGTTCGGTTGTTGCGGATCGACCCAAGGTGCTGGCGCCGGTTGCAGGTCGGCGCTTTCTGGCCTACCTGCTCGATCAGCTCGCGGACGCAGGACTTGCCAACGTCATCCTATGTACCGGCTATCTGGGCGAACAGGTGAGGGATGCCTTTGGCGCTCGCTGGCGTGGTCTTCGCCTCCACTACTCTCAGGAGGCAGCGCCGCTCGGAACCGCTGGCGCGCTGCGTTTCGCTCTCGACGCAATCGCCTCGGAGCAAGCACTCGTGCTCAACGGCGATTCTTTCTGCGGCGTCGACCTCGGCGCGATGACTGAATTTCATCGCTCGAACTCGGCTGCCGCGACCATAGCTGTCACCGGAGTTCCCGACATAAGCCGTTACGGCGCCGTGCGCGTCAGCGCGGCCAGTGTGGTGGAAGGCTTCGTCGAGAAAGGAAGTAGTGGCCCGGGGCTGATCAACGCGGGCGTCTATATCCTCAACCGGGAGCTAATCGCCTCGATTCCCGCTCACACCTCCGTTTCGATTGAGCGCGATTGCTTTCCACAGTGGATCGGCAAAGGTTTGCTGGGATTCCGCGGAGGCAGCCGATTCCTGGACATTGGGACGCCCGAATCGTTTGCGCAGGCGCAGATGTTCTTTGCATCCGACGTCGACGCAGCCGACGGCGAGCACTCACGGCCGTACGCGCTTCTCGACCGCGACGGAACCATCAACGTCGAGCGCAACTATCTGTCAGATCCGGATCAGCTCGAGCTGCTGCCCGGTTCGGTCGATGGTATGAAGAAACTCCGCGCCGCGGGCATGGGCCTGGCCGTGATCTCCAACCAGGCGGGTATCGCTCGTGGATATTTCGACCTCGCTCAACTCGAGCTAATCCACGATCGCTTGCGGGCCATGCTCGGCGACCAGGACCTCGCCGTGGACGGCGTCTACTTTTGTCCACACGCACCCCATGCGCAATGCTCGTGTCGC
>Ga0335070_10003882_pt1 | contig 17429 bp, 17 predicted proteins | sample Lox_Sample_13_FD_206722 | JGI IMG/M metagenome (GOLD analysis project Ga0335070, IMG submission 206722) | Soil microbial communities from Loxahatchee National Wildlife Refuge, Florida, United States - Lox_Sample_1.3 | ecosystem: Environmental > Terrestrial > Soil > Wetlands | place: USA...
CGCAGCTTTCAGAGGAAGAACGGAGGCGTGGAGTTATCTCGTACTCGAGCGGCAACCACGCGCAGGGCGTCGCCTATGCGGCCCGCACCATGGGCGTGAAAGCGATCATCGTCATGCCCGGAAGTGCACCCCGGAACAAGCTCGATTCGACTGCCGCCCTTGGCGCCGAGATTGTAAAAGTGGGACCGTCCAGCGAGGAGCGCCGCTTGCTTGCCGAGCAGCTGGCGGCCGAGCATGGCTATGCTATCGTGCCTCCTTATGACGACGAGAAAATCATCGCCGGCCAGGGCACAACCGGGCTCGAGATTCTCGAAGATCTTCCTGAAGTCGAGTCCGTCCTGGTTCCTGTCGGCGGCGGAGGTTTGATCAGCGGAATTTCCGCAGCCCTGAAGTTGAGTAAGCCCAGCGTCAAAGTCATCGGCGTGGAGCCTGAACTCGCGGGCGATGCGAAAGCCAGCCTGGAAGCGGGGTATATTGTCTCTTTCTCCGCTGAGCAAGTCACGCAGACTCTCGCCGACGGTCTTCGAACACAGAGCGTCGGCGCCCACAACTTCGAGCACATGCAGAAGTATGTCGACGGAATTATCGCCGTGACCGAGGATGAGATCCGCCGCGCTCTCGAAGCCCTCAGCCAGGATCCGAAAACGGTGGCAGAGCCAAGCGGCGCGGTCACGGTGGCAGCTTTTCTCTACCACCAGGACGAGTTGCCGAAGACCCGCATCAACGTCGCAGTGATCAGCGGCGGCAACATCGATCCGAAGCTGCTGGCCGACATTCGGCACCGGCCGTCGTAACAGGTGTCTCTCTCAGGAGAAGTCATTTCAAGCGCGACCATTCGGCGCGCTGGGAGCCACGGAGCCGTTCCAGTCGATTTTTCATTGCCGATTATTGAGTTTTGATTTCTGATGGTGCGGGCGCCATCCGCTCCCCGGGAAATCATTCACACAATGTCCTCCTGGCTTGATCGGTTTTTTCATCTATCTACTTACCAGACCACCGTGCGCCGCGAAGTGCTCGCCGGACTCACCACATTTTTCACCATGGCGTACATCGTGGCCGTTAATCCCGCCATCCTGAAAACGGCAGGCATTCCCCCCGAGGCTTCGCTCACGGCGACGATTCTGGCAGCCATTTTCGGAACCCTGCTCATGGGCCTCTACGCGAACCGGCCCTTCGCCATTGCTCCCTACATGGGAGAGAACGCCTTCATTGCGTTTACCGTCGTGCAAGTGTTGGGTTACAGCTGGCAGAGCGCTCTAGGTGCGGTTTTTCTGGCAGGAGTTCTCTTTGTGCTGCTGACGCTGCTCCGACTGCGCAAGTGGATGGTCGACGCGATCCCAAGCACCCTCCGCTACAGCTACGCCGTCGGTATCGGACTCTTTCTGGCATTCATCGGCTTGAACCAAACCGGCATTGTCGCATTGGGCGCTCCAGGTGCGCCGGTGCGCGCGGGACACTTGACGTCGACCTCGGTGGCGCTGGCCATCGTCGGATTCCTGCTCATGGCCGTGCTGACGATTCGCCGCTTTCCCGCCGCGATCCTCGCTAGCGTGCTGGTGACGGCTCTCCTGGCGTTCGTGACGCATGCCGCGCCCGCCCCGGCCGCCTGGATCGGCCGGCCGCCGAGCCTTTCGCCGGTTCTGTTCAAGCTCGACCTGCACAGCATCTTCACGTGGGCATTTTTCCCAATTGTGCTGACCATCTTCGTGATGGCTTTTGTCGACACTATGGGAACGCTGATCGGCGTTTCGGCGCGCGCGGGCCTGCTCGACAAAAACGGCAATCTTCCTCAGATCGAGCGCCCCATGCTGGCGGACGCCCTGGCGACCACCTTCGCGGCGCTCGTCGGAACCACGACCTCCGGCGCCTATATCGAGTCCGCAACCGGAGTGGAAGCCGGCGGCCGAACCGGACTCACCGCGACAACCACGGCAATTTGCTTTGTCGGCACGTTGTTTTTTGCCCCATTCATCGCGGCGATCCCGGCCGTGGCGTACGGGCCGGCGCTGATTTTTGTCGGGCTGCTCATGCTGGCGCCGATCGTGCGAATTCCCTTTGACGATCTCACCGAGTCGGTGCCCGCCTTCGGAGTAATTGCGCTGATGGCCTTCACCTACAATGTCGGCATCGGTATGACGGCAGGCTTCGTGCTCTACCCGTTCTGCAAACTGTTTGGGGGACGCATTCGCGAGATTCGTCCGGCGCTGTGGGTCCTGACGACGCTGTCCCTGCTGTTTTTCGTTTTTTATCCCTATTCCTGATTCTTGAAGCACAGACTGGAGCGTCATGATTCGATTCGGAATTGCAGGATTTGGACTCCATGCAGTGCGGCGGCTGATGCCGGGTTTCGCGCTCGCAAAAAAGTGCCAGGTAGTCGCTCTCTCGCGGCGCGACCCGCAGAAGGCGGCGGAGGCATCTCGCGAATACAAGATCCCCCTCGTGTTCGGTTCAACTGAAGAGATGTGTCGTTCATCGGAGGTCGACGCCGTGCTGGTCACGACTCCCGACGTCTGTCACAAGGACGATGTGCTGACCGCCGTTCGCGCCGGCAAGCACGTGCTCTGCGAAAAGCCGATGGCGATGAATGCCGATGAGTGCCGCCAGATGGTGGAAGCTGCCCACAAGGCCCGCGTGCTACTCGGCGTTGCCCAGGTGTTTCGCTTCGAGGAAAGCACGGCACGATTGCGGGCGCACATCGCCGCGGGTGAGATTGGCCGGCCCATCCTCGCGCGCGCGGAATTTTCCTATCCTGGATGGCAGCATGCACGCACATGGCTGTACCAGAAAGCGATCGCCGCAGGCGGCCCCATCGCCGATGTGGGCGTTCATTGCATCGACACGCTGCGTTACATCCTGCAGGACGAGGTTGTGTCCGTGTCGGCGATTGCCGGCTCCGATGAAAAGTCGGGCGACGTCGAGTCTGCCGGCATATTGAGCCTGAGATTCAGCCGAGCGACGCTCGCCAGCGTGCTGGTTTCAACGCGCGCGTACTATCGCACCGCGCTCGAGTTTGTCGGTGACGCAGCCGTGCTGCGAGCCGATCACGGTCTGCTGGTGGATCATCCTGTCGATATCCAACTCTGGCGAGATCAGGACAAGGTGCGGACCGAAACTGTGTCGAACGAATTCGCCTATGCGCTGCAGGTCGATGCCTTCGCCGATGCCATCGAGGGCCGCGAGCCCTTCCCTGTTCCCGGGGAAGAAGGATGGCAGAACCAGATCGTGCTCGACGCCGCCTATCGCAGCATCGCGTCGGGGCGAGTGGAAACGGTGGAATTGCTGGCTGGAAGGCGGGGATGAAATCTCATTACAAATCTCTCCACAAATAAGAAGCGCCCCGGATTCAAAGAATCACGGGACGCCCGAACAGCCCTCCCCCAGAACTGCTCGAAGACAAGATACAAAATCGTGACATCTGCTGGAAGACCACTTTCGAGGGTGTTGAGTGGCACGAAAGAGCCACGCGACTATCGCGCCGTAGTTGCACATTCGGTTCTTCCATTCGATTCGGCTTGACCATACGGTTTCTCCGAGCAATTCTCGTTGGGTTTCGGATTGTGGGAGCCATCCTTTCGGATTGATCACACATCTTGAAGTGCACGCGCAGAGTGTTCTCAACTCGTAGCGACAAATGTTTGCAAGGTGTGCATGCATTTGCAACATCCGCGCTGGGAGTGAAATTGAGACGCGCAGATTAAGTGAAAGCGAATCAACATTTTGTTGCTTTTTGGCAACTTGGAAGTTAACGTGCGCCAGAGCCGACGGCGATCCACATCTGATTCTGCATTTCGGCCCCTAGCGAATCTCTCAGACGAGCTTTTTGGAGGAAGATCATGAGGCGAGTGGTAGTGTTAGCGCTCCTGGCGATGGCGTTGCCGATGGCTGCCTTTGCGAGCGGAATTGACCTTGTCAACAAGGGCGGAACGATCTCAATTTCCAGCTCAGGCATCACGTCGAAGGGCTCTCAGCTTGTTCAATTCAATGGAATCGTTGCGCCTCCGGGACACTCCTTGGGCTCGGTTTCGTTTTCGACTGGCGCCTTGATGAGCGGCAGCCTCGCTACCGGTGGAACGTTCTCAAGCGCCGGATCGAGCTTTGTTGTGATGGGCAAGGGGAACTTCGGCCAGCCCAAGGGCGTGATTTTCAATGGCGCATTTACCGGCAACATCTCATGGACCCTGGTCAGTCAAAGTGGGCAAACCTTGACCTTTACCCTCAGCGGTCAGATCCAGGGGATGGACTTTAACGGCCGCCTCGTCAAAGGAACCACCTCCCAGACGATTGTGACCACTGTGTCTCAGCTTGCCAAGGGCATCGGACACATCAAGGGCGGCACGACGAACATCGCAGTTCCCGAGCCCGGCACCTTGGGTCTGCTTGGCACAGGCTTGCTGGCGATTGGGGGCGTGATCCGTCGTAGGATTGCAGCCGCGCTCTAATTTTGCGCCCTGTTCGTTGCCACTAGCTTCCCAACCCCGCCGCCAGGCGGGGTTTGTTGTTTGGAGCCAAAGGGAGTACCCGAAAACCAGCTCTCCGCATGCAGTACGGGTTCGCAAGTGTGCATTCCGTTGCAGGAGCGGTGATCGACGCCGCACAGAGTTAGTCGCCTAAGCCATTAATAACATTAGGTTTTAGTTTCACATCGCAGTTTGGACCCAATCGTGCACCCAGCCACAGGTTGATTAGTGTACCTGCACGTCAAGTCCTGTAGGTTTTGTGGGGGAACTGTGAAGCGACTCGTACTCACCGCACTCATGGCAATGGTGCTGCCGGCGGCAGCTTGGGCGAGCGGGATCAATCTGGTGAACGGTAAGGGCACCATTGCGATCTCAAGCGCGGGAATTACATCCAAGGGTTCTCAGCTACTCCAATTCAATGGCATCACTGCTCCGGCAGGCAAGTCTTTGGGAAGTGTCAGCTTCTCAACCGGTGCTCTGACGAGCGGCACGCTGGCCACGGGCGGCACATTCTCGAGCGCGGGTTCCAGCTTTATCGTCATCGGCAAGGGAAATTTCGGCCAGCCTAAGGGTGTGATCTTCAATGGCGCCTTTACGGGCGACATCTCCTGGACCTTGGTCAGCCAGAGCGGCAAGACTCTCACCTTCCAGTTGAGCGGGAACATTCAGGGCACAGACTTCAATGGCCGCCTCGTGCATGGGACAACCACCCAGACGATTGTGACCACTGCGGCGCAGCTTGCCCGGGGAATCGGCCACGTGACAACCGGCACCACCCAGATCGTCGTACCCGAACCGGGCACGCTCGGCCTGCTGGGAACCGGCCTGATCGGGATTGCGAGCATGGTTCGCCGCAAGCTGGTTGTGAAGCAGTAGTCGACCTAGAAACTTCCACAAAAGCCCCGTGCGAAGCGGGGCTTTTCTTTTGCTTGGTTCCCTTCTTCCTGCCTCTTTTCTCTCACTTCACAAAGCCATCGAGATGCTGCTCATCCGTTACCGGCGTAACCGCATTCTTCGGGATTGCAATTGACGTTACTAACGCGCAAACCTACAGTCAGGCGCAGGGGGTTGTATGAAGGATATCCATGAGGTTCTGCGCCGTAAGCAGGCACAGTACGCACAACTTGGAAAACAGATTGAGATGCTCCAGCAAGCGGCAGAGAAGCTGCGCGAAGTAGCTCCCCTGCTGGCGGAGAACGAAACCGAGGACGACAGCGCAGTGCTGGCGGAAGTGGAAGATGACTCGGCCAGCATAGCGGCCAAGGCTGGGGCGCAAGGCTCCGGCGGCGCAGCCAAGAGTGGCCGGAGCGTTACACCGCGCTGGCCGTAAGGTCGTAGAGGCGGGCAGGAGGCTCCGCTGCGATGATATTGCAGGCACTGCTGGTGTCCAAGGATGATCAGGCAGCCGAAACGCTGACTCAGGTATTGGCGAATTTCGGCGTAGCAGTCGACCGCTCGAGCGCGGTCGAAGTGGCAGTCGCCCGTTTATCCGAGGAGCGTTTCGATCAGGTCATCGTGGACTACGAAGATGCCGCGACGGCCGCCATGGTTTTGGAATCGAACCGCCGCCAGAGTGCAGCCGACCACGCCAATCCCGCTGTGACCGTCGCCTTGGTCAGCGATTCCTCGCAGATCCGGTCGATTCTGGGAGCGGGCGCCCATTTCATCCTGACCAAGCCCATTTCACGAGATCAAGCCAATGCCACGCTGCGTGCGGCTACCGCCATGTTGAAGCGGGAACGCCGCAGCGCATTCCGCGTACCCGTCCAGGCAGCCGTTTCCATTCACACCGACGACGATCCTTCTCTGGAAGGCATTCTGCTCGATCTGAGCAGCGGCGGAATGGATGTCCTCGTCGCCAAGCCGGTCCCATCCACGGGACTGGTTCGCGTCACATTTGAATTACCCGATACCGGCTACAAGGTCGAGGGCGACACCCAGGTTGCCTGGACGAGCCCGAATGGTCAAACTGGCCTGCGGTTCCTCGATATGGATGTCGCTATGCGCGAGAAGCTGAATGAATGGCTCGCCGCGCACTCGCAGGAAGCCTTGCCGGAAGAGCCCGAAGCCGTCAGCCACTGCAAGTTGACGGACCTGAGCCTCGGTGGATGCTACGTCGAAACCGAGTCGCCCTTTCCGCAGAACTCGCTCGTCGATCTGTGTCTAAAGGCCGCCGGCCTGGAAATTCATACCCAGGGTTTCGTGCGGGTCATGCATCCTGCGCATGGCATGGGAATTGAGTTTCCCGCTCGCACCGACGAAGAGCGGAAAAGCGTCGGAGATTTTATCGAGTTTCTGACCAGCCAGCCGAACGCTGCGCCGCAGCTCGAGATTTCTCCCCGATCCCTGGTCGGCCATGCGGAAGAACTAACCCACAAACCTGCATCGGGGGACGACAACGAAGATCCTCTCCTCGAACTGTTGCGTTCCGGAGAAAGCCTCGAACAGAGCGACTTCCTCGCGGAACTGCACCGCCAGCGCAATTCACCCGTAAGTTAAACGCGCCACCCTCCGCAAACCCCGCAAATAGAAAAACCTGGGAACAAGTCGACACCCCGTCTCTGGTGCCAATCCGCCCCCAGGGTCTGTCCATCTCGATAGCCGAAGCGTATCGCAGCTTCCTTACGCGCCGGTTTCACGTGGGTAAATTTTTGAAGAATTTTGCGATGCAATAGAATATCTGCGCGCGCGCTTTCTGGCGCTCACTCCCCGCTTCCGGGACACCACACTGCTCCGACGACCCATTTCGCGCACCGTTCTGCTGGCGGCGATCTGCTTTCTCGTCATCGTCCCTTTTTTCTGGCGCGGAACTCCGTCCGGCCACGATTTCGAATTCCATCTGAATTCCTGGATGGAGGTCCTGTCGCAATGGAAGCAAGGAATCATTTATCCGCGCTGGGCTGCCTTGGCGCACTGGGGATATGGTGAGGCACGCTTTCTGTTCTATCCGCCCGCCTCCTGGACGCTGGGTGCGGTCCTTGGCGCTTTCTTGCCATGGCAGGTTGTCCCAGCAGCATATCTATGGGTGGTTCTCTGCCTCGCCGGGCTCTCGATGTTTCACCTCGCCCGCCGCTGGCTCGATCTGCCCAGCGCTTTCTTTGCCGCGGCGTTGTACGCGCTCAACCCCTATCACCTGCTGATCGTCTACTGGCGCAGCGCGTACGCAGAACTCATGGCGGCCGCCTTGCTTCCGCTTTTGCTGCTGTGCGTTCTTCGCCTTGAGGACCGCGGGATGCGACCCGTGCTCTGCCTCGCTCTCGTCCTGGCAGGCGCTTGGCTGACCAATGCTCCGGCGGCGGTCATGATTCACTACTCAGCCGCGTTACTGGCTCTCACCGTGAGCGTCCTGCAGCGCTCCTGGCGTCCCTTGGGCGGGTTAGCCTTGGCAGTCGTCCTAGGCGCCGGGCTGGCGTCTTTCTATCTGGTTCCCGCCGCCTATGAAGAAAAGTGGGTGAACATTGCCGAGGTGCTCGCGCCGGGCGTGCGACCGCAGGACAATTTTCTGTTCACCACTATCAGCGATCCCGACCACAACCGCTTTAACCTGCTGACCTCAGTCATTGCGGTTTGCGAAGTCGCGGCCTTGGCGGCCGCAGTCTTGCTTTCCCGCCAATGGCAACGGCGGGAAAAGTCTCTATGGACACTGCTGGCGATCTGGGGCGCGGCATCCGCGGCAATCATGTTTTCGATCACGCGAGTTCTGTGGGATTACTTGCCGCAGTTCCGCTTTGTGCAGCTTCCCTGGCGCTGGCTGCTCTGCCTGAACGTTGCGCTCGCGATGCTGCTGGCCGTGGCAGCCTCACGATGGACTGGGCGCGTGCTAGTCTGTACCGCTCTTCTTGCGACCGTCGTGATCGCAGGCTATCGAATCCAGCCGCCCTGGTGGGACACCGCTGCTGACATCCGAGAGATGCAAGATGCGATGGCAAGCGGCGCGGGCTACGAGGGAACCGATGAATACGTTCCTGCGGGAGCCGATCCGTACGAACTGCAGATCCAGGGGCCGCGCGTGGTCGCGTCCGATTCGACGGCTCGAATCCGAATTGTGAGCTGGGACCCGTTCGAAAAGCATTTGCTGGTCGAGAGTCATGCATCGGGACTGGTGACTCTTCGCCTTTTCAACTACCCGGCCTGGAAAGTTACGGTCAACAACAACCAGGTGGCGGCCGACACGAGCGACGTGACCGGGCAGATGCAGATTCCTGTCTTGCGCGGCATGAACGATATCCGCGTCATTTTTCGGCGTACGCCCGATCGCGCAGCCGGAGTCCTCCTCTCGAGCGCGAGTCTTTGCACCTTGCTGGCCGCCTGGTACATAACGCGACGCACGAGATCCGCATGAGCGAGCGCACAGTTCTAGTGGCGACTTCAAACCCCGGCAAGCTGCGTGATCTCGCGGGCGCTGCCAAAGCCCACCACATCGCCATCGCCGGAATTCCGGGGTTCTCTTCCCTCCCAGCTGTCGTCGAAGACGGCGCCACGTTCGAGGCCAATGCCCGCAAGAAAGCCGAAGCCTACAGCCTGGCCCTCCCCAGCCAACTCGTGCTCGCCGACGATTCCGGACTCGAGGTCGATGCGCTCGGTGGTGCGCCAGGCGTCCATTCCGCTCGCTATGCCGCGCACGAGCCCCATCGCACTGGAACCAATACCGACGATGACGCCAACAACGCCCGCGTGCTGCGCGAACTCCAGGGCGTTCCCCCGGAAAAGCGAACCGGACGATTTGTCTGCGTTCTAGCCGTCGCGCGCGATGGCAAAACCTTAGCTACATTTCGCGGTGTGGCTGAAGGCGTCATCCTCGATCATCTCCGGGGCACAGGCGGCTTCGGTTACGATCCAATGTTCTATTTCGAAGAAATTCAGAAGACCTTCGCCGAACTCAGCCCCGAGGAGAAGGCGAAGCACAGCCATCGGGGGCAGGCATTCAGAACATTCCTCGAGTGGATGGAGACGCAGTGGATGGAAACGCAGTAGGCGGCTGGCGATTTTGTGCGACGGGACTGCTACCCGTGACGGCCATTCGAGATTACGTCTAGGAAATATTGGTGGATTCGCGGATCGTCGCTCAGCTCCGGGTGAAACGTTGCGGCTAGCGTCTTGCCTCGGCGCACCATGACTGGATCGCTGCCCTCGGTCGCGACAACCTGCACGTCTTTTCCGACGCGCTCGATTTTGGGTGCGCGGATGAAGACCATCTCAATCGGAGCCTCGCCCATCCGACCTTCGCGAATCGAGCTATCGATCTGGCGCCCATAGGCATTGCGCCGGATCGTGATGTCGAGCGCGCCGAGTCCGGGCTGTCTGGGGTTCTCCACTTCGGTCGCGAGCAGGATCGCGCCCGCGCATGTTCCGAACGTCGGCTTCTCGCGGACAAACTCTTTCAGTTTCTCAAAGCCCGCTTCGCCGAGCAGTTTAAGAAAGGTGCTCGACTCGCCGCCCGGAATCACCAGGCCGTCGATTTCGCCGAACTGCTCGGGCTTCTTGACGAGGATCACCTCAGCGCCGAGTTCCTCCAGACGACGGCGGTGCGCGTCAAAATCGCCCTGCAGCGCTAAAACACCAATCTTCATAAAATCCTTCACCCACGAAGGACACGAAGGCTCACGATGAAACTGGGAATTGTCCCTGTTTCAGCATCCCTTCGTGTTCCTGTCCGGGTGTTTGATTCCTACCAGCCCCTGGTCTGCATCATGTGCGCTTCGTCGAGCGCCGACACGGCTAAACCCTTCATCGCCCCAACCAGATCTTCGCTGACTTCGAGCAGTACTTTTGGATCGTTGTAGTGAGTCGCTGCTTTCACAATCGCGCGCGCCCGCTTCTCCGCTTCCTGCGGATCGGCGAACTCCGTCGAGTTCTTCATGAAGATGCCCGACCCCACGAACACCGCTTCCGCGCCCAGCTGCATGACCAGCGACGCGTCCGCCGGCGTGGCAATTCCGCCCGCCGAGAAGTTCGGCACCGGCAGCTTGCCATCGCGCGCCACCATCTTGATCAGCTCGTAGGGCGCCTGGTGCTCCTTCGCCTTGGCGTAGAGTTCTTCCTCGCTGAGCACGGTCAGTATCTTCATCTCCTGCACGATCTGCCGGATGTGCTTCACGGCGTGCACTACGTCTCCAGTGCCCGCTTCCCCCTTCGTGCGGATCATCGCCGCCCCTTCCGCGATTCTCCGCAGGGCTTCGCCCAGGTTGCGCGCGCCGCAAACGAACGGCACGTTGAAGGCATGCTTGTCGACATGATGGGCTTCGTCGGCGGGCGTAAGTACTTCCGACTCGTCAATGTAATCGACGCCCAACTCCTGCAGAATCTGCGCCTCCGCAAAGTGCCCGATGCGACACTTCGCCATCACTGGAATGTCGACCACTGCCATGATTTCGCGAATCTTCTTTGGAGATGCCATGCGGGCAACGCCGCCCTCGGCGCGGATTTGCGCGGGAACGCGCTCCAGAGCCATGACCGAGACCGCTCCCGCCCGCTGCGCGATTTCCGCCTGCTTGGCGTCGGTGACGTCCATGATGACGCCGCCCTTGAGCATCTCGGCCAACCCGGTCTTCAGCCGTAGGCTGGTGTTATTGCCGTTATTCGGATGTCCGTTGTTTTGCGACATGATCTGTTCTCCCTTGCCAACGGTACTGAGTCTATCGGAAGAGTGGTATCCTTGGGATGGCCATTTATGAAAGATTGACCATACCATTTCATGCCGCGCCACACCACTTCCCTGCCTCTGAACCTGCCGGCGCCTACCGCCGGGACACAACTCTACCGCTGGCTCTACGACCAGCTGCGGAGCGCAATACTCGAGGGACGCCTGCATCCAGGTGCACGCCTGCCCGCCACGCGCGACCTCGCCGGCGCCTACAAGCTCTCTCGCGCCACCGTGGTCACCGCCTTCGAGCAATTGAAGTCGGAAGGATACGTCGAAGGCAAGACAGGATCCGGTACCTACGTCAGCAAGATCCTGCCCGATGAACTTCTCCAGATTCGCGGGGGGCGCGAGGAAGGACGGCTCCCCCACCGGCACATCTCCGTGTCCGCGTATGCCAGGCGCTTGCGCCCATTTCGCCCCCGCCGTCCCCAGCCGCCACGCGCCTTCCGTCCTAATCAGGCCGCGCTTGACCTGTTCCCGACCACGCTCTGGGCGCAGATCGCGGCGCGACGCTTGCGCCGGGTGTCAGCGAAAATGCTGGGCGGCGGGGAAACGCTCGGTTATCTTCCCTTGCGCGCAGCCGTCACCGACTATCTCAACACCTCGCGCGGAGTGAAGTGCAGCGTCGAGCAGGTGCTCATCGTCTCGGGCGCCCTGGAGGGACTCGATCGCACGGCTCGCCTGCTCGTCAATCCCGGAGAACCGGTCTGGATGGAGGAACCCGGATATCCCGGAGCAGCCGCCGTCTTACTGGCCGCGGGCGCCAGGATCTGCGGCGTTCCGGTCGACTCCGAGGGCTTGCAGCACGCCGCGGTCCTGCGTCGTTCGCCGCGTCCCAAACTCGTCTACGTGACGCCTGCACATCAGTTTCCCCTCGGCGTGACCATGAGCCTGCGCCGCCGCCTCGCACTGCTCGACTGGGCACGCAAGGCGGGCGTCATGATCTTTGAAGACGATTACGACAGTGAGTATCGCTACTCCGGGCGCCCCGTTCCCGCGCTTCAGGGATTGGATCGCTCGGGCGTGGTCATCTTCAGCGGAAGCTTCAGCGCGGTGATGTTCCCGGCCATGCGTCTCGGCTATCTCGTCGTGCCTTCGGAAATGGTGGACCTTTTTGCGGCGGCACAGTCTGTCAGTACACACCATCCTCCCCTGCTCGGCCAGGCAGTGCTGTGCGACTTCATCACCGAAGGCCATTTCGCACGGCACATCCGCAGAATGCGCGAAGTCTATGCCGAGCGCCTGGGAGTACTACTGAGGGCGGCGGACGAGAAGCTGCGCGGGCTGCTCGAAATCTCCAGCGTTGAAGCCGGATTGCAGACCGTAGGGTGGTTCCCACCGCGGATCCCGGCCGCAAACATTGCCGCAGCTGCGGCCGAGCGCGACGTGGAGATCCGTACATTGCAGGATTATGCCTACGGACGCGCGCCACAGAATGGAATTGTGCTCGGATTTGCGGCGGTGCCGACCAAAGAGCTGCGCCGTGGTGTCGACGAACTGGCCAAATTGCTGAACGTGTAGTGTGTTATGTAGGGCGGGCGCTCCTGCCCGCCCTGCCTTTATCTCTCCACAAATTTCCCGAACATCTTGTGCGGATCGATCGCGATGAACAGCCCCCGGCTGCGGGCCAGCACTTTGCCTTCCTTGTTCAGGATCTCGGCCATGTTCACGTGCCGTCGGCCTTTTACGCTCACTTCGCGCGATTCAACCCGCAGCGGCTTATTGAGTGGCACGGGTCTCAAGTAGTTCACCGTGATTTCTGCCGTGACCGCGACCACCTGCCGCAGCTTATTCACCTTGCCCATGGCCTCGTCGAGGATCGTGGCGATGATGCCGCCGTGGCAGTGCCCGGGCGGTCCGGTGTAGCGCTTCCCGAGACGAAAGCGGCAGATGAAGCGATCCCGGTCTTCGTCGTATGCGAAGCGCAGGCGCATGCCGTCGCGATTGTTCTTGCCGCACGCAAAGCAGTAATTCTTCTGCAGGCGAACGTACACCGTGCTATGTCCGCGGGTGGATTTCTTTTTCATCGGGAAAGATTCTACCGTGCGCGAGTAGGCGGGCGTTTATCATAGGCGTCCGAGGGTCGATCATGCCCGCCAGGAAATCCCGAGCGAACCCCTACAGCGTTCATCCAGGACTTGCCATGGTCCAGAAGTGGAAAGATGAGCTTCCGGCGAAAACCGGCCGCTCTCTCGACGAGTGGATCGCCTTCGTACGGAAGTCTGGCTCTCCTGGAGAGAAAGAGCGCCGCGATTGGCTCAAACGCGAAAACAATCTCGGCACCAACTCTGCGACGTGGATCGCGGAGCGGGCTGAAGGTAAGGGTATGGAGGAAGACTCGCCGGAAGCCTATCTCGAAGCCGCCGCACGCTGGGTCGAAGCGATGTTCCCCGAGCCGCGGAGACCGCTGCGTCCTCTCTACGACAAACTGCTGAAAACCGTGATGGCTGTCGGCAAAGACGTGAAAGCATCGCCCGGGAAGACTGCCGTCTCGATCTACCGGAACCACGTGTTCGCACAGATCAAGGTTTCAACCAACACTCGCATCGATCTGGGACTGGCGCTGGGCAACATAAAGACACCGAAGCGCCTCATCGACACCGGCGGCTATGAGAAGAAAGACCGCATCACCCGCCGTATCGAAGTCAAGTCGAAGTCGGACATCGACGCCGACCTGAAGAAGTGGCTGAAAACGGCGTGGGAGATGGATAGCAATGACTGACAAAATATCGTGTTCGACTCACGGCGAGCGCCAAGCCGCCTATGTCTGCACTCACCTGGTCGGGAGTGAATCGCTGCCCTCAGGACACCCGCTCGCACAGGAGTACCACAAAGGAATTTCTCCTGAACGTGTAAAGGACATCATGCTCAGACGCCTTGGAGTTGCCAGGTAGATAGCTACGCAAAAGACAGATGTGGTACCAAGGGCGTTCGAATGCAGGGGTTCGCGGTTTCCGCAAAACCCCGCTCCGCTCAGGATGCTATTTAGAAAATTCTAGTCGTAGTACTCCAACCCCAAGTGGGTGATGAGTTCCTCACCCTTCAAATGCCGTAGCGTGTTCTTCAATTTCATCAACTGAATGAACAGGTCGTGCTCCGGATACAGACCGGGGGCGGTCATTGGTGACTTGAAGTAGAAGCTCAGCCACTCCTGGATACCTAGCCGCTTCAGTTCTGGCGTACGCTGCGCGAGATCGAGGAAGAGCACGAGATCGAGCACGATCGGCGCCGCAAGAATTGAATCGCGGCACAGGAAGTCGACCTTGATCTGCATCGGATAACCGAGCCATCCGAAGATATCAATGTTGTCCCATCCCTCTTTGTTATCACCACGGGGCGGGTAATAGTTGATGCGTACCTTGTGGAAAATATTACCGTAAAGTTCCGGGTAAATATTCGGCTGCAGGATGTGCTCCAGCGCCCCGAGCTTGGACTCTTCTTTCGTCTTAAACGAGCCCGGATCGTCGAGTACCTCGCCATCGCGGTTGCCTAGGATGTTGGTCGAGTACCATCCACTCAATCCCAGCAGTCGCGCCTTGAACGCCGGCGCCAATACGGTCTTTATCAGCGTCTGTCCAGTCTTGAAGTCCTTGCCGCAGATGGGCGCTTCATGTTCGCGCGAGAGCTCGAGCATCGCGGGAATATCGACCGTCAGGTTCGGCGCGCCATTCGCGAACGGGACGCCCTCCATCAGCGACGCGTATGCGTATACCATCGACGGCGCGATGTTCTCGTCGTTCTCGCGCATCGCCTTCTCCAATGCCTTTACGCTCTGGTGGGCAGCCGTTGGCTCGATGAACGTCTCGGTCGAAGCGCACCAGATCGTAATCAGGCGGCTCACCCCGCTCGACTTCTTGAAGTCGCGGATGTCTTGGCGCAGCTGCTCGGCCAGCTCCAGCTTGTTCTGGCCTTTCTTGACGTTCGGCCCATCGATCTTCTTGACGTAGTTGTGATCGAAGACAGCTTTCTGCGGCTTGATCGCCTCCAGGCGCGGCTTCACCTGGTCGAGCAGTTCGCGCTCGAGCACACCCGCTTTGGCAGCAGCCGTGTACATGTCATCCTCGAAAATGTCCCAGCCCGTAAAGACGAGATCATTGAGCGAAGCGAGGGGAACGAATTCCTTGATCTTTGGCGAACGGCCTTCGGTACGCTTGCCGAGTCGGATCGTGCCCATCTGCGTAAGCGATCCGATGGGATGGGCGATTCCCTTCCGGACCGCTTCTACTCCGGCAACAAACGTTGTGGCAACCGCTCCCATGCCCGGCATCATGACGCCGAGCTTGCCCTTGGCAGGCTCAATGTTCGAGTTTTGGGACTGCAATTTCGATTTCACTTCTACGGCCGCTGTTTTCTTCCCAGACTGTTTCCGTGTCGGCATATTTTGTGCCTGGCTTCCTTATGAGCTTAGAGAGATATGTGCAAACCGATTATGGTCTCGTATTACACCCCAGTTTGCAAATGCGCTGCGTCAAACGCGAAGATGCGCAATTCAACGGCTCCAGATCGACATTGGCCGGAGTCGCACAGTTACTTTCCTGGTGCTGCTTCAGAATCAGAGGAATAGATTTTTTTCATTGGACGCGCGCCCGGCCAGTCCCGCATAGTGGAATTACTTCCTGACCGGCTCCGCGGCCGGTTTCGAAACCCCTGTTCGCGCGCCCCAAGTTGAGGCCGTGCGGGCCTCTGACCTCGTTGCTCTCCACTCAATCTGAGCCCACGCCACCCGGCATATGCGTCGGTAGTGTGCTCGTCAGACGAAGAATAGGAGACTACCCATGAAATGGATTGCGCGCGTCGCGCTCACCATGTTGCTCACACTTTTCAGCCTCAACGCCGCCTTCGGCCAGTCGCTAGGCGCCGGACGTTTTACGCTTCCTCATGAAGTCCACTGGCAGAATGCGGTCGTTCCGGCTGGCGAGTATCGCTTTTCGTTCGAAAGCAAAGGACCCGCGCAGATGCTCGTTCTTCAGAAATTGGATGCGCCCCGCAACGGGTTCATGATCCTGATCAACGACGCTACGGCCACCAAGATGGAGGGCGAGGATCGTCTGCTGCTCGTCTCCGCGAGCGGACAGAGCTTCGTCAGCGCCATGGAACTACCGCAGTTCGAAACCACTCTCCATTTCAGCGTCCCGAAACAGGCGCCCGAGAAGCAGATGGCTGAAGCGTCTGCCGTCGGACCTGAGCCTGTTCGATAAGAAGCTGGAGCGAATCGGGAGCGAAGCCGCCTGGCCGCGCTCCCGATTTTTTAATGCTTGCTGGAAGGCCCGCTCTACGCCGGACCAGTGGGCTGGAAATTCCCCTTCACTTCATCACTGAGGACAATCGCTTCCGCAATCTCTCTCATCGGTTTGCGCTTCTGGCGGCTCTGACGCTGCAGTGCGAGGTACGCCTGCTCTTCGCTCATGCGAAGATCGCGCTGCAGAATGCCCTTTGCGCGCTCCACGACCTTCCGGGTCTGCAACTGCTCCGACAGATTCGAATTCACTTCTTCCAGCCGGGCAAGTTCGATCTCCGCTCCGACCAGAAAACCGATGGCCGAAATCATGCGGATCTCCTTCGGTTTATAAACGTGCGGCGCACGGTGCTGCAGGTTGATGACTCCCACAACGCGCGAGCGGCAGGTCAGCGGCACCGAAAGGAAGGCTTCGAAAGTGTCTTCCGGCAGTGCCTGGAAAATTTCAAACCTCGGGTCCTGCCATGCTTTTTCCGAGATCGCCACCGGCTCGCGATGTTCCGCGACCCATCCCGTGATGCCTTGTCCGATGCGCAATTTCAGGCGGTCCACAACGTCGGGATGCCGGTTCCTGGAAGCCCGCAGGACAAGCTCATCGCCCTCCAGCACATAGATCAGGCAGGAATCGCACTTCACCAGGGCAGAAGCAAATTCCACCAGACGCGTCAGAACCTCACGGAACCCGTCCGCTGTGCCCAGGCGCACGCCAATCTCATGCAGAAGATCAACCTGCGCATCTTCAACGCCTATCATGGAGACCATGATCTAGCGTAGGATGCTCCACAACGTCTCGTCGAATTCCAAATTTTGATCGAGTCGATAGAGATTTTCCTCGAACCTTTTTACCTGGCTTTCACATCGTAAACGGAGCTGCTTTATGCCCAACAAAATCGCCATCGTCACCGGCTCATCCAGTGGGTTCGGGCTTCTCACCTGCGTCGAACTGGCCAAGTCAGGTTACAAAGTAGTTGCCTCGATGCGCGACCCGGCGCGTCGCCGCAAACTCGACGAAGCCGCCGCTGCGGCCGGTGTCGCAGCGAACATCGATGTCCGTCGTCTGGATGTCGTGGAGTTCGGCTCGACTCCCGCTTTT
>Ga0335070_10003883_pt1 | contig 17426 bp, 12 predicted proteins | sample Lox_Sample_13_FD_206722 | JGI IMG/M metagenome (GOLD analysis project Ga0335070, IMG submission 206722) | Soil microbial communities from Loxahatchee National Wildlife Refuge, Florida, United States - Lox_Sample_1.3 | ecosystem: Environmental > Terrestrial > Soil > Wetlands | place: USA...
GGTAGCCGGGGAGGAGCAACATCGCCAGGAACGGCGGCTGCATGAAGCCGCCGAGGTAGATTCGGTTGTACGGGTGGTGCTCCAGATCGTAGTTGTTGGAGAGGTCGAGGTCGTGATCCCCCGTCAGCGATTGGAGCAGGATGAGATGGTACGGCTCGTCACCGTACAGCGGCGGTGTCAGGTGTGGTGTGGCGATCGCCAACGGGACCAGCAGGGCGGCGGCGGTGACGAAAACGCGTCGCTGCGGGAGCCATACCACAGCCGTGAGAAGCCACGCCGCGACCAGCGCTGCCAGCGCGAAGTCCACGGCGTGGCGCTCCGCGAGAAGCCGCAGCGGCTCCACCCGTGTACGGGCGAAGAGCGAGGCGGCGGCGAGGATCGCCCACGGGACGGCCGCCCAACCGGAGCGCCACGTTCGGCTCGCGAACTGCAGGATGGCAACGGCGACCGCCGCAGCCAGCAACCAGATTGCCAGCGACCAGTCCCTCGGGGGCGTCGGCTGCTCGGTGCCGGCGGCGGCCGCGACCAGCGTCACCTGCGGTGGCAGGTCAGCGTCCCGGATCAACCGGGGCGTCACGCCCGCGGGCAGCAACCCCTCGGTGCGGCCGGCAACGCCCCACACGGCGTCGCGCCCGATGCCAGCCGGCCGCCACACCGGCTGCTTCGGGAGCGGGTGCGCGACCTGGCGGCGCACATCGGGACGCTCGTGCGACCACTCGGCCGCGTCTGCACCGGCATGGAGGACAACCGGCGCTCCGGCGTCCATCACGGTCGCCACCGGCGTGCCGGCGGGAACGGTCGCGGCGTTGACCAGCGTGAGGTCGAGCATGTAGATGCCCCCGGAGGAGGGCGGCAGGGAGACCATCGGGTGTGACGCAGAGAGCTCCACCGCGGGCTGGTCCGGCGGCGGCGGCTGGGGTGGGCCCAACGGGAGCGTCGCCACCAGCCAGACGGCACCGGCCATGGCCGGGGGCAGCCACGGTGCGGCGGCGAGGGCGAGAATGAAGGCGGTCGCTGCCAGCCACCCCGCGGTCGGAAACGCCTGGTGCAGGCGGATCCCGCCCCATGGCGAGACCGCCGCCGCTGCGAGGGCGACCGCGGCCGCACCCGGGAGCCAACCACGCGCGATCCGGACCACGCCTGCGCCCATGCGCGGGACGACGGAGACGGCGACCGAGACAAGGAGGATGGCTGCTGCAACCCAGAGAGGCGCTCTTTGCAGCGGCAACGTCCCTGCGAGCAGCGCTCCGATCGCACCGGCATGCGGCCCCGCCGCGCGCGTCACGCCCCACCCGACGGCCGCCACCGCAGCGAACACCAGCCCCACGTGCCAGATGGGGAGACCAAGCAGACCGATGCCGCAGGCGGCCCGCGCTGCAACCGCCAGAGCGGCCAGCAAGACCGGCCGGCTGCGCTCGGAGGCGCGTCCGTGGCCCGCCATCGCCCCCATCGCGGCGAGAATGAGCAGCGGCGGCAAAGCCATCCGCCGCATCGTGGGATCGTCAACCATCACCAGTGCGTAGGCGGCCGGGAGCAGCAGGGCCTCCGCCGCGCGACGCCGCCACCCGGAGGCAGCCACCCACCCGGTGGGCAGGAACGCCGCCAGAACGCTCGCGGCTGCCCAAATCGCCTCGCGAGGCGGGATTGCGCCGATGGCCGCCAGGACAACGCCCAGCACGGCGAACGCAACCCCGGGCAAGAGGGCCTGCACACGCGCAGGAATCATCGTCCGGAGTATACGTTCCCGAGGCGTGCTCCGCCGCTCGCCTCCTGTTGACTCGCGCGCCGCGAAGACCAACAATCCGCCTTCTGGAGGTCGTCCATGCTGGCGCGAGAGCTGTTGCGCACGTCACCGGACCGCATCAAGGCGGCGCTCGCCGCGCGCGGGAGCGACGCCCCGCTCGCTGAGTTGCTGGCCGCGGATTCCCGCTGGCGCGAGGCTCAGGCCGAGTTGGAAGCACTGAAGGCCGAGCGCAACCGGGGCTCCAAGGAGGTCGGGGCGCTGTTGGCAAAGGGCCGCAAGGAGGAGGCGGAGGCGCTGCGCACCACCATGGCCGAGCTGGGGAGCCGCATCGCCTCTGCAGAGGCGGATGCGGCGGTTCTCGCCGAAGCCGTGGCTTCGCTTGAGCTCGCGATCCCCAACCTCCCCAACGAGACCGTACCGGTCGGGCCTGACGAGACGTGCAACCGGGTTGAGCACAGCTGGGGTGAGCCGCCGAATTTCGCCTTCGAGCCGCGCTCGCACTGGGATCTGGGTCCCGCCCTCGGGATCCTGGACTTCGAGCGCGGGGCCAAGGTTGCGGGCGCGCGCTTCGCCGTACTTTGGGGGGCGGGCGCGGCGCTCGAGCGCGCGCTCGTCACCTTCATGCTGGACCTCCACAGGGGCACCGGCTACCGCGAAGTGTACGTGCCGTTCTTGGTCAACAGTGATGCGCTGATCGGTACCGGTCAGCTTCCCAAGTTCGGGGCTGACCTCTTTCGCATCGAGGGTACCGAGCTGTACCTCGTGCCCACCGCAGAGGTGCCCGTCACGAACCTGCACCGCGGAGAGGTACTGGAGGAGAGTTCTCTGCCCCGCCGTTACTGTGCCTATACCCCCTGCTTCCGAGCCGAGGCGGGCTCCTACGGGCGCGATGTGCGTGGCCTGATCCGGCAGCACCAGTTCGACAAGGTGGAGCTCGTGCACTTCGCCACGCCGGAGAGCAGCTACGAGGAGCTTGAGGTGCTCACGAAGGCCGCCGAGGCCGTGCTGCGGAAGCTGGGCCTTCCCTACCGTGTGGTGACGCTTTCCACCGGGGACATGGGCTTTGCCGCGGCGAAGACTCACGACCTCGAGGTGTGGCTGCCCGGCCAGCAGTGCTACCGGGAGATCTCCTCGTGCTCAAACTGTGAAGATTTCCAGGCCCGGCGGGCGGACATCAAGTACCGACTCGCGGCGGGTGGGAGGGCGCGCTTCCTCCACACCCTCAACGGCTCCGGCCTCGCGATCGGGCGCACCCTCATCGCGATCCTGGAGAACTACCAGCACGCCGACGGGACCGTCACGATTCCCGAAGCGCTGCGGCCGTATCTGGGCGGGCTGGAGCGGCTCGTCCCGGAGCGGTGAGGAAGGGGGACCCGTGCTTCCCGCCATCCTATTTGCCGTCGCCGCGTCGTTGCCGCTCGGGGTGTGGCCTTCCGAGACGGGCCCGGCGGCGACAACCGTCCAAGACGTCGAGTTCTACCTGGCGGATCCGGAGGACGACTACACGATCGTGGCCGTGCAGCCGCTGGCCGTTCCCCTCCGAAAGGCAGAGCCGGCGGAGCTGCGGCGGCTGGCCGCCGTTGCCGTGAAGCTCGGGGCCGACGGCGTGCTGCTCCTCGGCGAGATGACCGAGGGGCTGATTCCCGAGGATTTGGACACTCCTCTGCCGACGACCGGCCGCTACTCGGTGGCGGTGTTCGTGAGCTTCGAACAGGACGACGAGGAGGGCAAACCTGTGGTCCCGAGCACCGCTCACCGGGTCCGATCCCGGTCGCGCGCGCTCACGGGCGCCGCTCTCGTCGGGCACGGCGCACGGGGCGCACCCCACGGCGGTCGGTGAGCACCGAGAGCGACGGCCGCATGCCGCAAGGTCCCTGCTTTCCATTGGGCCGATGAGGCGCGGTAGGCGCACCGCGGTCCTTTTGCTGTTTTTCTTGGCCATTGGAGTGCGTGTTGCCCTCGTGCCGTTTCACCGGTTCATCCCCAACCGGGTGTGTACGATCGACTCAGTGGCGTACCTGGAGCTTGCCCGAAGTCTTAGCGAGCGCGGGATCTTCGGCCGCGGCGTGCAGGTGGAAGGACATTCCCCAGAGAACCCCGGGGATCTCGAGACGTTTCGCACACCAGGCTACCCTTTTCTTCTTGCGGTGTTGATGCGTTTGTCGATCCCCACAATTCCACTCGCCCTCGTCCTCCAGATGGTGCTGGACGCGGTGGCGGTGGCCCTCGTCTTTCTGATTGGGTGCGAGGTCCTGCCAATGCGGTGGGCGTTGGCGGCAGGCTTGGTACAGGTCATCGACGTAGCCAGAATTGTTTACTCCAATTTGGTCATGTCCGACGTTGCCTTCACGTTTCTGATTTCGGTCGCGGTGTGGCTCGTCATGAGCGCGCAAGGGGAACACCCCGAGGGCCGGGCGGCGCTCGCCGGGGTCGCCCTCACCGCCGCAACGGCGGTGCGGCCGGTGGGAATCCTCGTCTTCTTGCCCGTGGTTGCCTTCCTCATCGTGAAAAAGGCGGGCGCCAAGGCGATCGCGCTCCTGACCGTTGCGGCGATGGTCTTTCCGGCTGCGTGGACGGTTCGCAACGGCGTTTGCGCGGGGCAATGGACGGTAAGCAGCGCGTTTGACCTCAACCTCTGTCTCGTTGCGGCGGCAAAGGTCAAGGCGCGCGCGGAGGGCATCTCACGCGCCGACGCGGAACGGGAGCTGGGGGAAGCCGCGATCGCATCGAGCCGCGGGTCTGACCCCGCGGTGCGGAGCGCTGCGTTTCGCACGGTCGGTTGGGGGACCCTCCGCCGCTACCCCAGTGCGGCTGCGCACGAGTTGCTCCTATCGGGCGTGGAAATCACACTTGCCGGCGAGCGGCGCAATCTGCTCCGGTTGCTTGGGCATCCCGGTGGCAGCGACGAGGTTCCGGCCCTCGGAGAAGGCCCACGTGATCCGAGAGCCATGGTTGGTGCACTGGTCCGTGGGCAACTCACTGTGGTTGCGCTCCTGGCAATCCAGCTCGCATGGAACGCCGTCCTGCTACTGGGCGCAGCGGTCGGTGGAGTCGAGTTGGCACGCCGAAGAAGGTACGCTGAGCTAGGTCTGTTCGTGCTGATGCTCGTGGTGGTTCTGGTCCCGTCACTGGTAGTTGCGAACGGACGGTTGCGCATGCCGGTGTCTTTTGTGATCACCCTTCTTGGAGCGTATGGGGTGAGCAGCGTGCTGTCGCGGAGCACCGGTTCCCCGGTTGGCCCGACAAAGGCGTTGGCAGGCTCACGGTGAAACGTGGTGGCCGTCGCGCCATGGGGAAAAGTCCACAGCCTTCCGTGCTCATTTTGCCGAACTGCGGTTGATCGCGAGGCCCCCGCCGCCCAGCAGCAGGAAGATCGCAGCCTGGACCGCGGTCTTGTACTGCACCTGCGAGGCCGTGACCGCCAAGATCAGAAACGACACGCCGAGGAGCCCGATCAGCGCGTACACGCCGGTCATCACGCGTGCAGCCCGCCGTCGTGTCTCCGGGGTGTCCTGGCCGAAGCGGCGTGCGAAAACGATCAGGCCGGCTGCCGCCACCACGTCCAGCATCGCAAACATCGCCCAAAAGAGCCGCGCCTGCGATGCGGCCTGCGGTGTGCCGATGACAGGCTTGAGCATGCGCTCGTAGAGGAACGCGCCCAGGTTGGAACCGAGCAGCGAGCCAAACACCCCGTAGAGGAAGGCATAGCCCATGTAGACCGCCTTGCGGTCGGCGGGGGCCACGAGGCCCACGAAGCTGTAGTACTTCGGGTGGGCGGTCATCTCGCCGATCGAGAACACCGCGATCCCGGCGATGAACACCCACGGGTTGCGGGAGACCGCGAGACATGCGAAGCCGACCGCCCCGAGCGCCATCCCGGTGACCATCACGGGCAGGGCCGGACGCTCCTTGACCGCGCGCGAGACCAGCACCTGAAGGAGGATGATCATGCCGGCGTTGATCACCGTGACGTGCTCGGCGTCGAAAGTGAATCGCCACGGAAGGCCGATGGACGCGAGCAGCGAGGTGATTGCGGTGCTCACCGGTGCCCGGTCGACGAAGTCGCGCAGGTACCAGAGCACCGAGCCGAAGTTCTGGAAGTAGAGGATCCAGAACCCCGAGTACACGACGATCATGAGCATGAACCGGGCGTCGCCCAGCACCTCCGCGGCCCCGATGAGCACATCCTTGAGCCTCTTCGTGCTCTCGGGCCGGGGCGGATCCCGGTACAGGAACGCGGCTGGCAGCAGCATCAGCCCGGTGTAGGCGGCCGAGGCGGTGAAGACGTACCGCCACGAGAACCCCTTCAGCACGCTCACCACCAGTGGCGCCACGAACGCGCCCAGGTTGATCGTCCAGTAGTAGATGCCGAAGCCGATCGCGGAGGTGCGCTCGTCGGTGCTGCGCGCGATCGTCCCCGAGATGATCGGCTTGAAAAGCCCGGCTCCGGTTGCCATCACGAGCAGCGCGAGGAACACCAGCGCGAAGGCTGACATGTGACCCGCAGCGAAGTATCCGGAAGCCAGAAGCGAGAACGCGACCAGCAGCATGCGCCGGTAACCGTAGCGGTCGGCGAGAGCGCCGCCCAGGATCGGGAGGACGTAGGTGGCCGCGTAGACGATCCCCTGGAGGAAGCCCACCGACTGCTCGGAGGCGCCGAGGCCACCCGAGGCGACGGCCGTTGTCAGGTACACGGCCAGCACCGAGTTGAGTCCGTAGTACGCCGCGCGCTCGAAGAGTTCCATGACGTTGGCGATCCAGAACGTGCGCGAGAAGTCCCGCAGCAGGCTGACCTTGCCCATCAGGCGTCCCCGGTGATGCCGAGCCGCTCGCGCATCTGCCCGACGTGGTCGGTGTCGTGGGCGAGCATCAGGGCCACGAGGTCGGCGAGGGTGACCAGACCCCGCGTCGGGTAGACCCCGACCCTTTCGAGCTGCGCCGCGGAGCAAACGGAGAGCAGCTCGAGCGTCTCAGTCCGTCGTGTGCAAAAGCGCTCCAGGGCGAGCGCGGGCGGCCACTCGAGGTAGCGGGCTCGCTCCGCAAGCACCGCTCCCTCGAACCGTGGGAGCAGCGGACGGTCGCCGTTGAGGATCAGGCGCACCCTGGTGCCGTGGAACAGCTCGGTGTCGGCGAGGTGGGCCAGGACCTCGATCGGTGCCCAGGTTCCGGGGCGGGGGCGGCGCGCCCAGGCGTCGGCTGGAGCCAGGCGCAGAAGAGTGGTGACACGCGGCGGGGTTTCCGCGAGCGCCTTGATCTGGATGAGGGCCTCCAGGAGATCGGCCATGGGGCTTCCGGAGATTCTACGTCAGCGCGCAACGTGGCAGGGCTGTAGAATCCGGACTCATGGACGAGACACCCTCCGCACAGCCGATCCCGGGTCTGCCCGACAACGCGTACCGGCCACTGACTCCGGGCGAGACGTACCAGCCGCTGATCGCGGCAGAGCGTGTGGTTCCCGAGGTCACGCTCCGCTCGATCGTCTTCGGTCTGGCGATGACGGTCCTTTTCTCCGCCGCCGCAGCGTACATCGCGCTCAAGCTCGGGCAGGGGATCGAGACGGCGATCCCGATCGCGATTCTGGCGGTCGGGCTGTCAGCGCTTGTCTCTGCCGGGGGGCGCCGGCCGAGCACCATGCTCGAGAACCTCCAGGTGGCGACCCTCGGGGCCACGGCCGGCATCGTGGTCGGCGGCTCGGTGTTCGTGATGCCCGCGATCTTCGTGTTGGGCCTGGAGGGGCGGTCGGGGTTCTCCCAGATCTTCCTGGTCCCGTTCCTCGGCGCCGTGCTGGGCGTGATGTTCCTGATCCCTTTTCGCCGTTACTTCGTCGCCGAGATGCACGGCAAGCTGCCCTTCCCCGAGGCTACTGCGACCACCGAGATCCTGGTGACCGGCGAGAAGGGCGGGCGCGCGGCCGGCGTGCTGCTCGGTTCGATGGGGATCGGGTTCGTGCTTGACTACCTGGCAGCGGGGTTCGAGGCGTGGCGCGACACCTTCACCACGGCCCTGGTTCCGGCGTTTGATGGATTCACGACCCGGCTGAAGGCGATCTTCACCCTCAACACATCGGCTGCCGTGATGGGGCTGGGGTACATCATCGGAGTGCGGTACGCGGCGATCATCTGCGCCGGCTCTGCGCTCTCGTACTGGGTGCTGGTGCCGCTCGTGGGGCGCATCGGCGCCCAGGTTCCAGGAGGACTGTTCCCCGGCTTGCCGCCAGTGGCAGGGCTGGATGCTGAGGCGATTTTCGGCAACTACGTGCGACTGGTCGGCATCGGCGGCATCTTCGCCGCCGGCATCATCTCGATCGCCAAGATGAGCCCGGTGATCGTGCAGGCGCTGCGTACGGTCCTCAAGGAGCTCACGCGGCTGAAGGCCGGAGAAGGCCCGCACGGACTTCCGCGCACCGAACGTGACATTCCCATGGGCCGGGTCGCGGTGCTCACGGTCGTGACGGCGATTGCCATCGGGGTCTACTTCCGCTTCGTGGTGCTGGCTGGCATGCCGGGCGCCACCAGCAAGGCCTTGATCGCCCTCGGCCTCACCCTGGTGATCTCGTTCCTGTTCGCGGCGGTCTCCGCTTGGGCGGTCGCGATGATCTCGATCACGCCGGTCTCCGGGATGACACTCACCACCCTGATCGTTTCGGCGGTCATCCTTGCGCGTCTGGGGTTGGCGGGGGGCGAAGGGATGCTCGCCACACTGCTGATCGGCGGTGTCGTGTGCACTGCACTCTCGATGACCGGCTCCATGGTCACGCTGATGAAGATCGGGTACTGGCTGGGAGGCACACCGAAGCGCATCCAGTGGTCGCTGCTTGGCGGGGCAGCGCTTGCGTCGCTCACGGTGACCGGCGTGATCCTGCTCTTCGCCCACACAGATGGCTACGTGCTCTCTGCCGCGCACCCGAGGCCGCTGCCGGCTCCACAGGCGAACGCGATGGCCGCGGTGGCGCGCTCGATGATGGGCTCGGGGGATGCGCCGTGGTTCCTCTACGGGGTGGGTGCCGTGATTGCAGTGGCGGTCGAAATGACCGGTGTGTCGGGGCTCGCTTTCGCCCTCGGGATGTACCTTCCGATGGACCTCAACTCCCCGCTCCTGGCGGGCGCGATCGTGGCGTGGCTGGTCAAATGGTCCGGGCGGGGTGTACCAGACCTGGAAAAGGCGCGCGGGGACCGCGGCACGCTGGTGGCGTCGGGACTGATCGCCGGCGGGGCGTTGGCGGGCGTCTTCAAGGGTGTCGTGGACGCGGTGCAGGACCGTTTCCAGGTCGCCTTGGTGCCGCGTCTGGGTAACACGGAGTGGGGGGGGAACTGGCTCGGCCTCGCGGTGTTCGTCGCACTCGGCGTGGGCATCTTCCTCGACGCCCGCCGTGCCAAGGGCGCATCGACCTAGGTCACACCTTCGCGAACCCCTGGGGCTGTAACGTACGTCCGATTGTGCGGTGGGGCGTCGGCTGTGCGGGCGCTAGAACTGGAACCCGATCCAGAACTGGGTCTGGAATCCCCTGCTCAGCGTCTGATCCCAGTTCCACACCTTGGCGAAGTCCCAGTTCAACGGCAGACCGAAGAGGTAGAGGGAGAAGCCCCACCCGTAGGACGAGACGCAGTCCTGGAGCCGGCCATTCGCGTAGCAGTCGAACTGCTCGTGGAAGGTGGGAATGTCGAAGTATGCGCCGCCCACGTCCAGGAAGAAGTGCCCCCGCACATCGGAGAGGTGCAGCCAGGGCAGGACGAGCTCGTCGACAAGGGGGAAGCGCCACTCGATGTTCGCGTACGCGGCGCGGTTGCCTGCGATCGAGTTGTAGTAGAAACCTCGCAGGGTGTCCAAACCGCCGAAGTAGAAGATGTCGGGCCGGCTGCCGTCGGCGACCGCCGCGAACAGGCGGAACGCAAGCTCGTTGCGACGCGAGAGCGGGACGTACTGGCGCGCGTCCAGGATGAAATCGCGGGAGAGAGAACCTCCGCCGTTGAGGCTGAACGCGTTGGAGAGGCTCACCTGGTAGCGGTGACCCCCATGTGCGCCGTAGCTCTGCCAGAAGACCGTGTCCCCGGTCAGCGATCCCTGGATGAACGGAACCTTGTCGGCGGCGCTGACAAACCCCAGGCCAAACGGCGTCGCAACCGGGTAGCTCGCGGTTCGGTCAAGGTAGCCCACGGCACCCTGCACGCGGTGATAGAGGGAGAGCGGGTACTGCACAAAGAAGGCGCCGCCCGTCTCCCGGTAGAGCTGCTGCCTCTGCAGACTGGTCGCGTAGGGCGACCCGTAGACGTAATACTCGCGGTTGTCGAAGATCGTGGCGCCCCAGGCGAGGCGCTTGGAGAGGTCGAGGTACGCCACCTGGAAGTTGGTGTAGTTGCTCACCGACTCGAGCAGGACGTTGAAGCGGCGGTCCCCGTACTGGTCGGCGAAGGACAGGTAGGTCTGGGACACGAGGAGGTTGTCGCTGCTGACGCCCACCATGACCTGGGCGTTATCGATGAACAGTTTGTGGCTTTTGACAGGCTCGATCTTGTCCTTGCTGATGTTCACCGTCACGGCGGGCACGTAGGGCTCCCGCTGTTTGACCTCCTGGGGGGTCTCCTCCTTGCCTACCGGTCGACCTTGAGTGGGATCGGTCTCGAAGAGCCAGTAGTGCCCTTTGGTGTAGGCCTGGTAGACGACGCGCTCGCCGGCGCGGGTTGGCACCACGACCGGGTTGATGGCGGCCCCGATGACGTTCGTCAGACGCGCGAGCGACTGGTTCTCGAGGTCGAGGGTGTAGATATCGTAGATGCCACTGTCGCGGTCGGAGGTGAAGACGAGGCGCTTTCCGTCGCGTGAAAACGAGCTCCCCTCGTCGTTGCCCGGCCCGAAGGTGAGCTGCTGCCGCTGCTTGGGGTCGGCAAGGGAGATCTCGTAGAGCTTGGAGTACTCGGCCGCCTGCGAACTGTACACGATGCGCTTACCGTCGGGCGTGAACGCAGGATCGCTGTCGTAGGCGTCGTCACTGGTGAGGTTCGTGATCCCTTCGGACGCGAGGTCGAGGAGGTAGATGTCGGCACGGCCACCGGCATACGCGTGGAAGGCAATGGTCTTTCCGTCGGGTGAGTAGGCGGGTTCCATCGCCTGGTCCACCGGGATCGGGATCGTGCGCTCGATGCCGCCGGAGAGCACGTTGAAGAGCACGAGCATGCGGCCCCGCTCGTGACGGGCGAAGGCCGCCACGCGGTCGCCAGCTGGGGAAAAGGCGAGGTCGCGACCGCGATCCGGGCCGACCGTCAACATCTGGGCCACCAGGTATTGGTAGCTCGTGGTGTTCTTTGGGGTCAGGGTGCTGAACCGGGAGCGGTCGGGCACGCCGAGCAGGACGATGTCGGGCTCCTCGCGGTAGGTTGAGAAGGCTGCAATGAGGTCGCCCGAGGGGGATGCGATGGGCGAAGTCTCGTAGGACCGCGTCCCCTCCGGCCCCATGATATGGAACTCCGGGCCGAACTCCCGCGGCTCCGCGCGGTTAGAGATGGCTGGCTGGTAGTACTTGCGCAGCCAGGCGCGAAAACGCGAATCGAACTCCTCGGGCGTCAGGTCGAACGCCCTGCTGAACGTCTTCGCCATCCCGCTGCCGAGGGTGTTGCGGAACTCGAATATGAAGTCCCGCAGGCCGTCTGGCCCCCACTCGGACTCGACGAATTGAAACACCATGTGTCCGTAGCGGTACGCATAGTACCCCTGGGGCTCAGTCATGACCGATGGCACGCGGTCGGACGCCACGGCGTCGCGCATGACCGCCCTCGCCATGGCGTCCTCGTCGTTGCCGAAGTAGGAGGCCATGCCCTCCATGAACCACTGGGGCGGATTGGTCGCGAGTGCCTTGCCCAGCTTCCCCTGGAACATGATCTCGTACTGGAAGACGTGCGTGAGCTCGTGCTGGATGAGTTGCTGGAGGCGCTCATCGGGCATGTCCACCGGGAGCACCATTCGGTTCCGCGCGGGCACTGCGAACGCCCCGACGCCCTCCGGGATGAACTGGTCGATCACGTTGGTTTGCTCGAACTCGGCGTGCGTCGCGTACGCGAGAAGCGGGATCGGCTCGGCGATCTGGTAGTTGAGCTTTCGGGCGAGCTCGTCGTAGGCGCTTTCAGCAAATGAGGCGAGCTTGGGCAGCGAGGCGGCCTCGCGGTCGTAGAAGGAGATCCGGAAGTGTGGCGTCGGGTACTCCTCCCACTTGAAGGTGTCGTAGCGGACCTTGTTCTTGCCGAACTGTTGGGCGAGTGCGGGCCCCGCGAGCGAGAGGGCGAGGAGAGCCACGACCAGGCGGACCTTCATCAACTGCCTCCCTAGGGGGTGAACAGCACGCGCTTGGTCTTGACGGTGCGGGGCACGAAGACGCCGATGATCTGGTTCTCGAGCGCGAAGAGGTTCGCGAACATGCCGGTGAACTCGTCGAAGTTGCGCTCCGGCTTCTCCTGGAAGTCCTTGAGTGGCTGCTCGAAGACGACGGCCCCCGTCCGGCCATCGTAGATGTCGAGCATGATGTCGTAGGAGAAGCCGGTCTGCTCCACGAGGACGTTGCGGTAGTACGTCGCGCCGGTGGTGGGGGATTCGTAGGGTTGCATCTGGTAGGCGGTGCGGTCCTGCACCTGGAAATCGATGGAGCCGGCGACGATGTAGTCGGCTCCGGTCTGGGTGCCCAGGTCGCGCCAGAAGTCGGCACTCTTGGCCAGGCGGAGTGGATCGGACGTCGGGGGGCGGACGCCTTCGACCGCGGGAACGAGTACGAACTTCCCCTCCTTGCGGAGGAGCTTGCGGAGGTAGCGCTCGAATTCCCTGGAGACGTCGAACGCGAGGTCTGGTGCCTTCTCGTCTCCCTTGCTCTCGCGCACGAACGGGCCGATGTAGAGCTTTTCGTGGCCGGTGAAGGCGAGTTTGGAGCGCACCGGCAGGGCCAACTGGACCTCGGACGTCAGCCCCGTGCACCCAACGGCCAGGGCAGAGGAAACGATGCAGAGGGCGGCCGGCACCCTAGTGAGGCGCATCGGGGCCCTCCTTGGGCTTCACGCCCTTGGCGTAGCTGGTGTAGAACTCGGCGAAGCGGGCATAGTTCCTGCGGATGACGCTGTTCTTTGGTGTCGCCTGGAGCGCCTGTTTGTAGGTGGCCAGCGCCTCGTCGTAGCGCCCGAGCGCCTCCAGTGCCACCGCCAGGTTGTTGAGGAGCTTCCCGTTCTGGGGTTCAAGGGCGCGCGCCCTCTCGAACCGGAAGAGCGCCTCCTGCCAGTAGCTACGCTGCGCCGCATCGACTCCGAACCCCATCTCCGCGTTCGCCTGCGCCTTGGGACTGTTGCTGCTGGCGCACGCGCCGGAGAGGAGTGCAAGCCCGAGAACCGCTAGCCCGTACCGCATAGGCCCCCCTGCAACCGCCTATTATAGGAAAACAGGAGGCCCGCATCTCCGAGTCGCGTTTCTGCCTCGCCTGTGTCGTCGCGAAACCCGACGGGGGCCGCTCCGCCCGTGAGTTTGCGCGCTCTTTCCTCGCGGATCCCGAGCGGACGGGCGTGGGGGCAGCCGAAGTCAGGACCGTGCTCGAGGGCCGCGTGCCGGAGGTCGAGGCTCAGCTCTCGAAACTGGGCTGGCGTTTCGTGGTGGCGGGGGAGGCCGAGTTTCCGGAGCGCCTGGCCAGCGTCGCGGACCCGCCACTTGGACTGTTCGTGCGGGGAGTCCTCCCCGAGGGGCACGCGGTTGCGCTCGTTGGTGCGCGACACGCCACCGCCTACGGGCGCGAGGTCGCCGAATATCTGGGCCGGGAACTGGCGCGTGCGGGCGTCGCCGTCGTCTCCGGCATGGCGCGGGGGGTGGACGCCGCCGCGCACCGCGGTGCGCTCGCCGTCGGTGGTCCGACCGCTGCGGTCTGGGGCGCCGGCCCTGACCGCGTCTACCCTCCCGAGCACGGCGCGCTCGCGGAGGAGATCGCCGCCTGCGGCTGCCTCGCCACCGAATACCCACCGGGGTGCGCCCCGCTGGCTCACCACTTTCCCGAGCGCAACCGGATCATCGCCGGTCTCTCGGAGGCGGTGGTCGTGGTCGAGGCGGACGAGCGGTCGGGGGCGCTGATCACCGCGCGTCTCGCGCTCGAGGAGGGGCGCGAGGTGATGGCCGTCCCGGGATCCGTGTTCTCGCGTCTGTCGGCCGGGCCGAACGGCCTGCTGCGCGCGGGCGCGACGCCGGTACTCACCGCCGACGATGTGCTTGGAGCGCTGGGGCTGCCGCCCCGGCCCCCACAGCCGCAAGGGGAAGAAGAACCGCCGCTGCTGGCGCTGATCCGACCGGGCGAGGCGATGACCGTGGACCGGCTCGCCGCCGAGAGCCACTTGCCGGTCGCCCAGGTCCTCGAGGCGCTCCTCGCCTTGGAGCTTGCTGGCCGGGTCGAACGGCTGGCGGACGGTCGCTACCTCCGCGCTCACATCTCCCCGGGTCCCTGACCCTCACCCAGGCGGAACGGGATCCGGATCTTGGTCTCCTCGAGATCGATCCGCAACTCGTAGGACCCCGCCTGGATCCCCATCGGGAGGTCGAAGAAGAGCCGCCCGATCGCGACGTTCCGGTCGTTGACCCAGACTGATTCGAGCGAGACCCCCGTCCCCGGAACAACGAGGAAGTCGAGCCCAGTCACGCGACGCTCCGGGTAGTTGCCGATGGGCTGGGCGGCAACGTCGGCCCGCGCGAGGGCAGCGGCGAGCTTCCCGTAGGCTTCCCCGAACTCCCGCTGCGACGCCAGGGGGACGATGTCACCCGATGGGGTGCGGACGGCAATCCTGTCGCGCTTGACCTCCACCGATTCGCGGACGTTGCCAGTGATCGCAGTGTCGACAAACAGCCACTCCTCGCCGAGGTTCGCGTTGGCGAAGCCGTAGCTGAGGGTGACCTCGAGCTCCGGGCCGCGGTAGCGAAGCATCGTCCGGCCGATGCGCTCCACGCCTGCCGTCTCGGTGGGCGTTGCGGTGGAGCACGCGAGGGTCGTCGCCAGCACCAGCGCAGACCCCAGCACCGTCAAGATCGGGTTGACACGCATCGATCCCCCTCATCCGCGCCAACCGCGCGCACCGTTGCCCCGAGCAAGGCGTGTGCCAACGCGGGCGAAACTGGCGCGCCACGGGCCGCGTGCGAGCGCAGGCGGCGCGGCTGTCAGGGGACACGAGGTGTCCTCAACGAGGGACGAGGATGAGCTGAATCCCGCGCCTCCTTGACAGCGCTGCTAGAGTGCACCCCCGGAGGAACCGTGGACGAGTCGTTGGTGATCGTGGAGTCGCCTGCCAAGGCGCGAACGCTGGGTCGTTACCTCGGCAAGGGGTACGCGGTCGTGGCCTCGGTCGGGCACGTGGTGGACCTGCCGAAGAACGAGCTCGGCATCGACGTCGAGCACGGGTTCGAGCCGGTCTACCGACCACTGCCGGCCAAGCGCAAGGTGATCGCCGAGATCCAGCAGGCGGCAGGAAAGGCCGTCCGGGTGCTGATTGCAACCGACCCCGACCGGGAGGGTGAGGCGATCGGGTGGCACCTGGCCACCCTCCTGGGAGGGACGGGGAAGCCGGTCGAGCGGGTCCTCTTCCACGAGATCACGAAGCGTGCGGTTCAGGAGGCGATCGCCCACCCGCGCCCCCTCGACCACCACCTCATCGACTCCCAGCAGGCGCGCCGGGTGCTGGACCGGTTGGTGGGTTACAAGCTCTCCCCGCTGCTCTGGGACAAGGTCAAGCGCGGACTCTCCGCGGGGCGGGTCCAGTCGGTCGCGCTCAAGATGATCTGCGACCGCGAGGCGGAGATCGAGGCGTTCGTCCCCGAGGAGTACTGGCACCTGGACGCCCGCTTGGCTGCTGCCCAGCCACCGACGTTCGTCGCGCGGCTGGCCCAGCGTGGCGGCAAGAAGTTCATCGTGCACGACGGCGAGACCGCTGCGGCCGTGAAGGCGGAGGTCGAGCGCGAGCACTTCGTCGTCGCCAAGGTCGCGAAGCGGCGTCGTCAGCAGAAAGCGGCGCCGCCCTTCGTGACCGCCAAGCTCCAGCAGGCCGCGTACAAGCGCCACCACTTTCCCGTGCGGAAGACCATGCAGCTGGCGCAGAAGCTCTACGAGGGTGTGGATCTCGGCGGCGGGGAGCGGGTTGGCCTCATCACCTACATGCGGACCGACTCGGTGCGGGTGGCGGCGGAGGCGGTTGCCGCGGCGCGTGAGCTCATCGCCGGGACTTACGGCAACGAATTCCTTCCCGACAAGCCCAACTTCTTCAAGAACCGGTCGGAGGCGCAGGACGCCCACGAGGCCATCCGACCCAGCGATCCCGCGCGCACTCCGGAGGCGATGGCGCGCCACCTGGCGGGCGACGAGCTCAAGCTCTACACGTTGATCTGGCAGAGGTTCGTGGCGTCCCAGATGAAGCCGGCGCTGTTCGACGTGACCGATGTGCTGGTGGAGGCCGGTCGGTACGGCTTCAAGGCCCGGGGCGAGATCGAGGTGGAAGCCGGCTACCTGCGGGTCTACCGCGAGGAGGAGACGCCCGTCGAGAAACCCCCCCAGGAGCAGGAGGAAGAGGAACCCACGGCCAGGAAGCTGCCCGCCCTCACCGAGGGGGAAGCGCTCGGCCTCGAGGAGCTCATCTCGGCGCAGAAGTTCACCCAGCCGCCGCCGCGCTTCACCGAGTCCACCCTGGTCAAGGCCCTGGAGGAGGACGGGATCGGCCGCCCCTCGACGTATGCCCAGATCATCGCCACCCTCTCCGACCGCTCCTACGTCGAGCGCAAGAAAGGGACCTTCTTCCCGACCGAACTCGGCAAGCTGGTGAACCGTCTGCTTACCGCCTCCTTTGGGGATCTCATCAACGAGTCGTACACGGCGCGCATGGAGGAGCAACTCGACGAAATCGCCGAGGGCAAGCTTGACTGGCGCGTGGCTCTCGCCAAGTTCTGGGCGTCGTTCACGGATGACTTAGAGCGCGCGAAGGTCGAGATGACCTCGGTGAAGGGGCAGGGGGTGGAGACCAAAGAGACCTGCCCGACATGTGGTGCTCCGATGGTGCTGCGCTTCGGGCGTTACGGGGAGTACCTGGGGTGTTCGAACTACCCGACGTGCAAGACCACCCGTGAGCCTGGTGCGCCTGGTATGTCGGAGGAGCCCCCGGCCTGCCCGGAGTGCGGTGCGCCGATGGTGCTCAAGCGATCCCGCTTCGGGCAGTTCTGGGCGTGCTCACGGTACCCGGAGTGCAAGGGCACGCGCAAGCTGGTCACCGCAACGACGAGCCCCAACACGCCCTCCGGGGTGATGTGTCCCTCGTGCGGCGAGGGGGAGATCGTCGAGAAGCGCTCGCGACGCGGGCGCGCGTTCTGGGGGTGCAACCGGTATCCGAAGTGCACCTTCACGCTGCCGGCCAAGCCCGTCGCGCATGCCTGTCCGTCGTGCGGTGCTTCGTTCTTGATGGAGAAGAAGACGGTGCGCCGCGGGGTGGAGTGGGTGTGCGCACGGGAGGGGTGCGACTTCCGCGGCCCGGCGGAGACCGCCGAGAAGGCATGACGGATACGGTGACCGTGGTCGGGGGCGGCCTCGCCGGGTGCGAGGCGGCATGGCAACTGGCGTGCGCGGGGATCCGGGTGTTTCTCTTCGAGATGCGGCCGGCGGCCACCACCCCCGCGCACCAGACCGGAACGCTCGCCGAGTTGGTGT
>Ga0335070_10003885_pt1 | contig 17424 bp, 16 predicted proteins | sample Lox_Sample_13_FD_206722 | JGI IMG/M metagenome (GOLD analysis project Ga0335070, IMG submission 206722) | Soil microbial communities from Loxahatchee National Wildlife Refuge, Florida, United States - Lox_Sample_1.3 | ecosystem: Environmental > Terrestrial > Soil > Wetlands | place: USA...
GAGAATGGGTGACGAGAATCGCCGGGCCGACCTTGTTGAATAGCTCGGAAACCGCGTCTGTGATCACCGCGATATCGAAAGGCCCAGTGTTGGGGGTCATCGACCGGAAGTACTGGTTGAGCGTTTGGGGATCGCGCGAAAATTGGACGCCCGGGAAGTAGTTGGGCCATACGCCGATGCGGAACATACCAAACCACACCTGTTCGTCGGGCGTAGGCGTGATCGTGATTGGCTCAGTGCTGCGTCCCGCAGCCCCACGCCGTGGCTGATCGATCACGTAAACGGCAAAGCCACGACGCAGGAGAATGTTCTGGTACCCCTCGCGCCCGTCTGGCGTCGTTTCCCAAGTCTTCGAGAACTGCCCGGCGCCATGCCAGAGCACGAGAGGAAGTCTGCGGGCGTTGACCGGGATCTGATAGAACACGTAGGCGTGATCACCGTGAAAGGTCTGCCCGGCAGGAGTCGGGCCGTAGGGATCGAAAGTACCCGGATTGCTGATCACCGTTCCGCCGACTGCGAAACTGCCTTGCTTTTCGATGATCAGCGGCGCGGGCTTTTCGTTTCCGCCAGCCATCAGACCAGCTGACGAGATGATCCCGGTTAAGATGAGCAATAACACGGTAAGCAATTTCCACTGCTTGGGTCCCATAGCCTCGTCAGTCGATTCACTTGAGGGGGCGGTCTCCAGGTTGTTCTTGTCCTGCATAATCGCTCCTCATTGTTGAGAGTCTTTCTGAAAGACTTCCTTGGCAACAGAAAGCGCCGTCACCGCGTTGGGCCATCCAGAGTAGAAGGCCAAGTGGACGATGGTCTCGATCAACTCATCTTGTGTCAGACCATTGTCACGGGCCCTGACGAGGTGTGACCGAAGCTGCTCGGGGCGATACATCGCGATCAGCGCGCTTACCGTCACGAGGCTGCGATCCCGTTTAGAGAGATCCGGGCGTTCCCACACATCACCGAATAGCACGTCATCGGTGAGCTCGGCCAGCTTGGGGGCCATCTCGCGCATCATTTGTTGGGCTGGCGTAGGTTGCACCTTGCTGTCGCGGACGGGAGGCGCGGCCGCAGCAGATGTTGGCCCTTCAGCGTGAACTGCCGGAACCGTGGCGTAGTCGGCATCGCTCACCTTTTCCAGCCAGTCGACGCTCTTGCCGTCGCGCTGTTCCGTGATGGCGATGTGCGTCATCGCCGTAGCGGGCCCGGCGCCATGCCAGTGTTTTACGCCGGGCGGAATCCAGACGACGTCTCCTGACCGGATTTCCTCTATCGGACCACGCCAGCGCTGTACGCGGCCTACGCCCGCGGTGACGATCAGGATCTGACCAAGCGGATGCGTGTGCCATGCTGTCCGAGCGCCGGGCTCGAACGTGACATAGGCACCAGACGTGCGCGACGACTCTTTCGCTTGGAACAGACGGTCGATGCGCACTGCACCAGTGAAGTATTGAGGCGGCCCCTTCTCGGAGGGCTGGGAGCCACTTCGCGTGATGGTGATTGTTTCAGAATCCTGGTTTGATACGGTAGGGTGATCACCTGGTTCTGAGGGCGCACTCCGGTCGCTCGTTTGGGCGAACGCCGAAGCCACCAGAGAAAGCAACATCACCGTCGCGGCGAGCAGTTTCATTTTCGGGTCCCTCCTTGCGATCACACCTTATCCAGCCGCCCGGTATTGGTCCTCGCTGAGCTTGCATTCGAGCTTGCAGCGCAAGTGCTAACTATTGAGATTCTGGTAAATGATTGACATCTCAAAGCGCAAGCTCGGCCTGCTGCCAAAAGGCGCGAATCAAGCTCGGGCGACGCTGCATGGACTTGAGCCGGCGTCGCGCGAAATCACTCACCTCGGCGAGGTTCGATGGACACAGATTGGCGATCTCGTGCTTCTTCAGGTACGCCCAGATGGCTTGGACCGGATTGAGTTCAGGCGCGTAGGGCGGCAGGAACGCAACTGCGATGCGCCCCTTCTGCTGTTCGAGCCATTCGCGTACCTGCCGGCTCTTGTGCGCGCCAACCCCGTCCCACACGATCAGCAGCTTGCGTCGGATCTGGCGCTTGAGCGCGCTCAGGAACTCGATGATCTGGGCGCTGCGGACCGCCCCGTCGAGGAAGCGAAAGTAAAAGCGCCACCAGGACAGCCCGGCGATGGCCGACATCTGCTTCCAAGTAAAACTCTGCTGGATGACCGGGGTGTGTCCTTTGCGGCCCCAGGTGCGCGTCAGCGAACACTTCTCCGAGAGTCCGGACTCGTCGACGAAGACGATCGTTCGCCTCTCGCGGCGGGACTTTTTTTAGCGCCGGCCACGTTCTGCGCTTCCAGGTCACGATCGCCTCCTCGTCGCGCTGCAGCGCACGCTTCTCCGGCTTCTGCGGCGAGAAGCCCAGGCTGTGCAGCAGCTCCCAGCATCCGGTATTGCTGTACGCCACGCCAAACTCGCGTTTGACTACGGCTCGCACTCGCTTGACTGTCCACAGCTCGTTCGGGAAGCCCGCCTCCAACGCGCCCTTGAGCAGCAGCGCCGAGAGTTCGGCGCACTGCTCCGCGTCCAGCCGGGGTGGTCGACCCAAAGCCTTGGCTTTGAGCTTGCCTACCGCACCATTGACCTCGCTGAGTTGGCGCGCCCACACACTGACCGCCTGTCGCGACACACCCAGCCGTCGCGCCACTTCGGCTTGCGCCACTTTGCCCTTGAGCAAGCGCGCGCCCTGGATACGCCGCGCCTCGATTGCCTCCAAGTCCCGCTTCATCGCCATGCCGTCTCCTCGACCGATTGCCTGTCGACGTAACGTGCACGATCGCAGATCGCTTGTCAATCATTTAGCGGATTCTCAATAAAGTAACCGCGGTCAGCCACCACCGTAAGCTCTCTGCTGCCGGTAGCCTCGCGTTCCAGCCGGCGGCTGGATTGGATGCGATTCAAGTAACCGTAGACGTATAGCTTGAGCAGGGCCGCGGGGTGGTAGGCGAGGCGGCCGGTTTTCGCCGGCGCGATCCCCGAGAATCCCATCGCGCGCAGATCGAGTCCGTCGACAAACACGTCTACCACCCGCACCGGGTTGTCCTCCCCGACATAGTCCTCGACACACAGGGGAAACGGCGTGACCTGGCTGCGTCCTTCACCCTCGATAAACCTTGTCATGCGCGCGCGTCCGGGTAATATGCTATTTGGGAGTCTACGCCTAGCCGCAACGTTTCCACACAGCCTCGGCCGCAAGCAGGCTTCCGCCGGATGACGCGCCGGCATGCGACGCGGCGCGTATCCAGGGTCTGTAGCGCTGTGGAAGCGACTCGGCTCTTGTTGCTGCCTCGAGGAGCACCACCGATCAAAATAGAAATGGCTTGCATCTCTGCAGGCCATTGATTGACTAGCGCGGCAGATCTTCCTCGGGGCAGACCCCTCGAAGGCATGATCTCGTCCAAATGGGCTATGCTACCCGCTCATTCGATCAGGAGGTGGCTCGATGGAAAAACGCCGCACGGCATCGCCGGCGAAGGGCCCCAGCCGCGCCGGCCCCAAGGCCCGCACGCCTAGTCCGCGGATGCGCGCACCGCGGCCCAAGCAGCCTCCGGTCACCCTCAAGGCGGCCACGCCCGAAGCACTCTACCGCGCCACCGGACTGGAGCGCGTTCAGCTGATCCGCGAAGGCGTGCCGGCAGAGCGGATCGAGAAGCTCATTCGACGAATGGACATCCCCGCCGCTCAACCGCTATCTGGTTGCGGTCGATATTCCCGATCGGATATGGCGTGCCCGCGAAACCCACGCGCCTGCGTCGTTACCAGTCGGGTGGGACGCCGCTCCCGCGGGTAAGGTGAGCCTGGAGTTCGGCGATGACTGGCTGACTTCGAAGCGAAGCGCGATCTTGTCGGTCCCGTCGGCCATCGTGCCGGAAGACTCGATCATCCTGATCAACCCGCTGCACGCCCACGCTGCGGGAGTCATCGCCTCGCGGACGCGCAGATGGCTGTACGACCCCAGGCTGGTCTAGTTCAGGTGCTCAGCACGAAGCCGGCGTAATTCCGCGCGGCGACGTCGTCACAAATCTTCCGGTACACGGGCATGCCGCCGGCATACGGCATGAACACCCGCGGCTTGCCGGGCACGTTGGCGCCGAGATACCAAGAGTGCTTCGCCTGCGGCAACAAGGTGGCCTCGGCGGCTGCGTTCACTTGCGCTACCCACGAATCCATCGCCTCGGGCGTGGTTTCGATTCGCTTTAAGCCCTGCTCGCGCATGTGGGCGATGCACTCGGTGATCCATTCGACGTGCTGCTCGATCGCTACCGGCATGTTGCACAGCACGGACGGGCTGCCCGGCCCGGTCACCATGAACAGATTGGGAAAGCCGGCCACCTGCAGACCGAGATAGTTGCGCGGTCCCGCCGCCCACACTTCAGCCAGTGACAGCCCGTCGCGGCCCCGGATGTCCATGCGCAGCATCGGGCCGGTCATGGCATCGAATCCGGTGGCGAAGACGATGATGTCCAGCGGATACTCCGCGTCCCGCGTGCGGATCCCTCGCGGGGTGATCCGCTCGATGGGCGCCGCGCGGACGTCGACCAGCGCCACGTTGTCGCGGTTGAACGTCTCGAAATAGTCGGTGTCGATCGGCGGGCGTTTCGCCGCGTAGGGGTGATCGATGTCGGCCAGCTTGGCCGCCGTCGCCGGGTCCTTCACGATTTCGCGGATCTTGGCGCGGAGGAACTCGGCCGCCGTGTCGTTTGCCGCCTTGCTCGACAGGAGATCCCAAAAAGTGGCACGGAACTGCAGTCCGCCTTTCTCCCAGGCTGCCTCGTACAAAGCTTGCCGCTCCTCCGGCGAGGTTTCCAGCGCCGAGCGCTCGGAGACGCGGAAGGGATGGGCATTGTAGGTCTCCCGCATCACCCTCCGGATTTCGGCGGCGTGCTGCTTGACGTAGCGCTTGAACTCCGGGGTCAGGGGCGCATTGCGCGCCGGCACGCTGTAGTTCGCCGTACGCTGGAAGACGGTCAGATGCGCGGCGGTCTCGGCGATCACCGGAGCCGCCTGGATGCCGGTGGAACCGGTGCCGATCAGTCCCACCCGCTTGCCGGCGAAATCTACGCCTTCGTGCGGCCACTCCCCGGTGTGGTACCAACGCCCCTCGAAGGTTTCGAGGCCGGGAATGTTCGGGACGTTGGCCGAGGACAGGCAGCCGACAGCAGCGATCAGAAACTGCGCGGTAAACTGCTCGCCGGTATCGGTGCGCACGCGCCAGGCATTCGCCAGGGCGTCGTAGTGCGCCGCCGTCACGCGAGTGTTGAAGCGGATGCTGCGCTTCAGGTCGAAGCGGTCGGCGACGTAGTTGAGGTAGCGCAGGATCTCCGGCTGCGCGGGATAGCGCTCCGACCACTCCCATTCCTGCGTCAGCTCTTCGGAGAAGGAGTAGCAGTAGGAGTGGCTCTCCGAGTCGCATCGCGCGCCGGGGTAGCGGTTCCAATACCAGGTGCCGCCCACCCCTTCGCCCGCCTCCAGTGCCAGGACCGACAGCCGGAGCCGATCGCGCAGGCAGAGCAGCTGATACAGCCCGGAGAACCCGGCGCCGATGACCAGCGCATCGAAGACGCCTGGCGGGCTGGATTCGCGTTCGGGGGCTTGGGTGCTGGCGCTTCTCATTGCGATTCAACTGTTCAAGTTGTCGTGATTCCAGGCGTGAACGCCTCGGCCTGCAAAGCTGGCTTCAGGCCTGCCGCCTCCGTCCGGGTCCCGCGCTGTTGACACTCGAGCGCGGATGCGTGCGGTCGCGCACCACAATCTATCACGGACTACGGCCCGAGCGCATCGCGCTGGGCCGTCGCACGACCGCAGCTTACCGTCAGCTTGCACGCCGTTCCAAGCGAAGTGCATTGACGGGCTCAGCGAGCCATAATGGCAAGCCGACTGCGCCACTTTCACGCACTCGCACCATCACAGCGGAGCCGAAGTGGAGGGAAACCGCAAGCTTGCCGCCATCCTTGCCGCCGATGCGGTCGGCTATTCGCGCCTGATGCAAGACGACGAGGCGGCTACGGTACGTACGCTCGATGAGTACCGCGCAGTGTTCGCCGAGCAAAGCGCAGGTCGGGGCGGGCGCATAGTCGATACGGCCGGCGACAGCGTGCTGGCGGTGTTCGACAGTGCAGTGGAAGCGGTCGAATGCGCCGTGGAGATCCAGAGGACGCTCGACCGGCGCAATCGCCAGCTGGCCGAGCACCGGCGCATGCCATTCCGCATCGGCATCAACCTGGGGGATGTGATCGCCCGCGAGGACGGCACAGTCTACGGTGATGGGGTCAACATCGCGGCACGGCTGGAAGCGCTGGCCGCGCCGGGCGGGCTGTGCGTGTCCGGCACCGTTTACGACTACGTCGAAGGCAAAGTGCTCCCGTCGTTCGAGTTTGCCGGGGAGCAGACCGTCAAGAACATCACCAAGCCGGTGCGCGCCTATCACGCAGTGCTGGACACCGCTACGACGGCTCCGACAGCCAAGCCGCAGGGCCCGACCCAAGCCCCTGCCCTGCGTCGCCAAGTAGCGGCCGGATCGGTGGCCTCCGCGTCTCAGGCCCGTCCGTCGGCGCCGAGAATGCTCACCGCATCGCGGCTGGGCGTCGCCATCGGCGTGCTCGTCGTGTTGACGACCGCCATGGCGCTCTGGACCTGGCTGCGCGGCCCAGCGACAGGCCCTCCAGCGCAAACGCGCCGCGCGACGATTCCGCTCGCAGGTCACGGGGATCCGCGTACCCATAACTACGGGCTTTATCAGCAGGCGTCCTGGTTTGCACTGTCCGTCGACAGCCTGCTGATTTACTCCGTCCAGGGGTCGAGCGAGGCTATGCAGTCCATGCGGCTGGATGCCCCGAGTGCTCAGTCCGTCGACGGGACGAGTGGCGCTACCACGCCGTTTCTCTCGCCCGATGGCCAGATGCTGGGCTTCGAGCGCGATGGCGGGATGTTCGTCGTGCCCACGTCCGGCGGGCCGACAACGCGGGTGAAAGACGCTGCGCTTCTGGAATGGGGCGGGAGGCCTGCCTGGACTGCCGACGGCCGCATCATCTATACGAGCGAGCGAGGCGCGCTCATGATGGTGCGCCCCGATGGCACGTCCTCCGAGCAGCTGACGACGCCAGCCAATGGCACACGACACTTGTCTCCTGTCGTGCTGCCGGACGGCCGCACAGTGCTGTTCACAGAGATCGCCGGCAACTTGAACGACGCGCACATCGTCGCGCTGTCTCTTGGCGACCGCCGCGTCCGCGCGCTGGTAGCCGGCGGCGCGATGACGCCGCAATACGCCGACGGGCTGCTCTTCTACTGCCGACCCGACGGCGCACTGATGGCTGCACCATTCGACGCGGCGCGCGTCGAACTGACGGGACCCGCGCGCGCGCTTCCCGATTGGGTGGATCGCTCCAGGTTCGGCGTCGCCCACTATGCGGCGGCGCCGAGCGTGCTGCTATATGCGCCTGTTGCCCGGACGCGTCTGGTCGAGATCGACACCACGGGCGCGGTCAGCGTACTGACCGAGGAGGGCCGTTGGCACATGCCACGATACTCACCGGACGGGACGCACATCGCGCTCGATCAGATCACCGGCGACGGAGCGGAGCGCGATGTATGGACGCTTGCCCGGGCGGACATGACCTTGTCGCGCGTAACGCGCGTGGGCGATGCCCACGATCCGACCTGGCTGCCCAACGGCAGAGAAGTATCGTTCCTGAGCTTCAAATCACCCGGCGGCCCATTGATGATTGCGGCAGCCGACGGCAGCAGCGAGCCGCGGGCGGTCGCCGTCGCTGGGCCTTTTGCGCCGTCGGCACTGGTAAATCCCGGTTCGTGGATCCCGGATGGTTCGGCCTATCTCGCCGGGGTAGTGGAGCGCAGCGGAAACTTCGACCTGTGGCGCGTGCCGCGGGGCGGCGCGCCGGCCGTGAAGCTGTTGGGCGGGCCGTTCGAAGAGCATTCGCCGTCGGTGAGCAGTGACGGCCGGTGGCTCGCGTACCAGAGCAACGAGACGGGACGCGCCGAAGTGTACGTCCGCCCCCTTGTCGGTGCCCAAGGCCGCTTGCAGGTTTCGAGCGCGGGCGGGACCGCGCCGGTCTGGGACAAGCGCCGTCTCACGCTCTACTACTTGGAGGCGGACCGCGCGCGGCTGCACCTCGTGGCGGCGTCCCTGCGCACGGTCCCGGCTCTCGCGGTGGTCGCGCGCACCGTCGTGTTGACCGACGTACGGCTGCAGGAAGCTGAGAATCACCCCAACTACGACGTCGACCCGTCGGGCACGAAGTTCGTGATGCCGGAACAGGCGCCGGGCCTCGGGCTCGGCACCATCTTTGATGTCGGTGCATCGCTGCGAGGGGCGGAAGCGCTCCGAAAGTAACGCGGGCCAAGGCATCCGGATCACTTGGTGGCAGAATAGCCCGACCCAACTCGGCGAAGACGGGTGCTCGCCGTCACCGGGCCCAACACAGGAGCGTCGTAATGACATTGCTTGCCAGAGTCTATTTGACCGGAGCGCTGGCCTGCCTGTTGGCGGTGGGCGCGCGCGCCGCCGAGCCGATCACCCTCGGGTTGGTGGACGAGATGACCGGCCCGCAGGCGGAAGCGGGTGTGCTGGTCCTGCATGGCGCGCGCCTTGCGGTGGAAGAGGTGAACGCCGCCGGCGGCATACTGGGACGGCCGGTCGAGCTGAAGGTCGAGGACAACGGCAGCACCAACCCGGGCACCGTGCTGGCCTACTCCAAGCTGGTCGGCCAGAGCGTAGTCGCCGTAATCGGGCCGCTGCGCAGCACGCAGGTGCAGGCGGCGTCGCCGACCATCGCCAAGGCGCGGGTTCCGGCGTTCATCGGCGGCAGCGACCCGAGCCTCACGCGCGTGAACAACCCGTGGATCTTCCGCATCCGGCCCAACGACTTCTACTCCTCCAAGGTGATGGCGGAGTATGCGGTGAAAGTGCTCAAGGCCAGCAAGATCGCGATCGTGCACTCCACCGACACTTTCGGCGCCGGCGGCAAGAACGCCCTGGTGGACGCGCTCAAGAATCTCGGCGTGGAGCCGGTCCTCATTCAGGGATACACCAACAACTCACAGGACTTCACCGCCATCGTGCTGGCGATCAAGAAGTCGGGGGCGGACCTGCTGGCGAGCTACATGACCAACTCGCCCGACGTGGGGATCTTCGCCAAGCAGCTGCGGCAACTGGGCGTGAACGTGCCGTGGATCGGCTCCGCGTCCCTGGCCACGGACACGGCGATAAAGCTGGCCGGCGAATCGCTGTGGGGTACGTATACCGTGGCCGACTTCGTGATCGACGCCAACGAGGAAAGCAGGGCGTTCGCCAAGAAGTTCCGCGCCAAGCATGGTTTCGACCCTGACCTGTATTCGGCCTTCCCGTACGCCGCGGTGTACCTGATCAAACACGCGATTGAAACGGCCAAGAGCACCGACCCGGAGGCCATGCGCAAGGCGCTGCTGGGGACTCGTGGCCTGAAGGACGTCGAGGGAACGCACAACTTCGAGTCCAACGGCGATTCGGTGCATGGATACAACGTGGTGCGGAACGAGAAAGGCAAGATCAGTTTCATTCAGCGCATCGACTTCCCTCCTCCGTAGGACGGCAGGCGCTGCAAGAGGTACCAGGACGCGATGCCGGGCGCATCGCGAGGGCGCTGGCGTCGGTGTCGTGAGGCGAGCGACCTGCCAGGCTGGCGGCGTCACCGCTTGGTCGGCTGGACCCAGCGCACGGGGAACCGAATCTCCGACGTCAGGCAATCCAAACCTGCGTTGGCGTCCTCCTGAGTCAGCGCGTTGGTCAACAGTCCTCTTATCGGCACGACTTCGAAGCCGGCCGAGACGTAGGCCGCGGCCGCCGCCTCGTCGAGTTCCTTGAAGCCGAACACAGGAACGTAAGCTTTTCTCGTCTCACCGTAGGCCTCGACCAGGACATTGGAGTAGTTGAAAGCGACGCCCATGGTCGCGTCGTTCCGGGCCGGCTGGTCGGTGAGCCCGTTGGGAAGATACGGGACCCGGACGATCCTGTAGCCCAGAGCGGCTAGCGAATCCGCGACCGCATCGAACCGGCGGCCGACCTGCTGCGCGCGCTCCCGGCCCCGGTCGAGGAGTTCGTACTTGTCCCACGCCAGCCGCTGGGAGATCTGCGCCTCGGTCAGCGGGATGCCGACCGCGGTGAACCCTTCCTCGGCCAGGATCTTGGGCAGCAATCGTTCCACCGCCCGCCTGCGCTCGGCGCTCATCTCGCCCACGATCCTGGCAGCCAAACGGGTATCGGCCACGAACAGCGTGCGCTTGCCGTCCCTGTCCTTCGCGCCGACCCCGAGGTACACGTCGACGTGATACGCCGCCTGAGCGTCGGTGTCCCGCGCGTGCTTCTTGCTGAAAAGGAACTCGCCCGCTTCGAGCTGAGCGAAGAACAGTTCCTTGTCCAGGATGACCAGCTTCTTGTCGGGCGCAAGGATCTGGTGGACGAGACGCGCGTGGGCCTCGAATTTTTCGCGAAAGGCCGGAACCTCCTCGGGCTTGACGTCCTCGGCCATGTCGTAGAGCGTTTCGCGACGGTCGCCGAAGTACCCCCAGCGCGTCGGCGCCCCGATCCCGAGCAGAGTGTCCATCCCCACGAAGATCTCTTCGTCCGTCGCACGGATGTTGCCTCCCCCTCGGTTGAACGACCCCGCCCAACTCACCGCGCCGTCGATGAGGCTGCCAAAGCGCGTAACGGGAAAGGGCTCTTCGTTGAACCCGGAGTCCAGGAAGACCAGGTTGTTGCGCCGGTCGGCAAGCAGGAAGTAGGCGTCTCGCGCCCATGGATAGAACTGGCTGGTCTTCACGTCCACTTCCAGGAACTTGACCCGGTTCGTGCCGTCGGGCAGCTTCTGCTCGGCCAGGGCCTTGAGGCTCTCGCGCGCCTTGAGTGCCGAGTCGTCCTTGCCGGTGAGGATGACGAAGGCGACATCCTTGTCCATCTTGGATAGCAACTCGCGGTACAGGACGCTCTGGTCATACCAGAAGCCGAGGAACTCGCCGCTCCCGTGGTGGAGGATGACGACGTGGATCTTCCCGTCGACGTTGGACACGAGGTTGGGCGCCGTCTGCGCGGGGAGAGGAGTCAGCGACAGGAGCGCGAAAGCGACCGCGATCGTTCGGAAGGCGCGCTCGACCGCCTGCGGCACACGCAGCCTCATCGGTTCTATCGATCCGATCTTCATCTTACGAAGGGTTCCCGAGACGCCGCGGTACGAACCACGCTGTCGGACCGCGCGCTGGAGCAGCCCGCGGGCCGTTTTGCATTGGACCTCGTCGGCTGGGTCGACGCCACACAGCGACAGGTCCTCGTGGTTGCATCGCAGCAAAAACTTCATGCTCCGGTAAGCAATCTGTACGATCCCCAGGCGTATCGTCCGCATTGGAGGCGCCCGGCGCAGCGCAACAAAAGTAGCCTATCGGCGACGACGCAGCGGCCCGCTTCCTTATCCGCGCGACCGGGGCAGTTGCTACTGGCGCGTGTCGACGATGGGGCAATGGTGCCCGATCGTGTTTCAGCTTGGAGAAGCAAATGACCGTATCCTCGTCCCGTTCTCGGATGGCTCGCTCTCTTGTCGGTATCGCCGCGGCTGTGTTCGCGGCCGCCGCTCTTGCGGCCCAATCTGGCGAAGTCCTGGTGGATCACGACCGCGCCACGGAGCAACGCACCAACATGCCAGTCCGCGAAGGTCCACTGCAACCGATCCAAATCCAGGCGTTGCGCTCCGGATGCCCGGGGCGGGTGGACCTCGTGGCCTGCGTGAACATGAACATGCAGGCGCCGATCGGTGCCGGTGAGATCATGGGCACCGCAGGTAGCACTCGAGGCACGCTCAGCACTGCCGGGCAGGAGGTTGCGACGCTGGGCCGCAAGTAGGCTCGGCTGCCGTCCGCCGCGCGGCGGTGGCTCACGCTACCGCCGCGAGCTGAAAGCGCGAGTCCACGAGCGGTCTGTGTGGCTGCGGTCCCGCGCGACAACTGGAAGGGTTCGTCGGCAGCACTGCCCGACGCCGACCGTAGGGCTATCGTCGGCTCGCGGCGGACTGCGCGACCCACGCCGCCCGGCGGGAGGCTTCCGCCGCGTCATCCGCTTGCTTCAGCCGCGCGTAGGCTCGCGCTAACGCGAGCCAGGATGCCGGGTTAGCCTGATCCACGCGGACCCACTCCCGCGCAACGGTGTACAGCGCATCCCACTCTCCAGCGGCTTCCAGCGAGGCGGCACGCAGGAAGAGGGGCTGATCGCCACGCGCTCGCTCCCAGAACGCTTTCTCGCGCGTGTCCTGGCTGCCCTCGACGAGGGTATCGTCGCGCAGCACGCTCTCCGGCAGCCACTGCGGCGGCAGCGCGAAGTGGAAGTCGCCCCCTGCAACCGCTTTGAACGCGGTGATCCCGACAAGCCGGCCTTCGGCGTCGAACAGCGCCCCACCGCTCTGTCCGGGATCGAATGGGGAGGAGACCTGCAGGACCGGTGCTGTGTGGTACGGGTGCAATGCCTTGATGCTCCCGCTGGCGATGGCGAGCTTCCCGCCAACCCGATAGCCTACCGCGGTTACCTTGGCGCCGACTTTCAAGTCGTCGGCCGCACCGATCGCGGCTGGGGCAGACCTCGTCACGCCAGGCGCCGACAAAACGCACAGGTCGTGTGGGATGTCCGCAAAGGACGCGAGCGCCGACCAAGTCATGTCCGCCTGGCTCACCTGGATGGACTGCGCAGCGCGTGTCACATGGCAGGTCGTGACGAGCTTACCGGGCGCGATAAGGACAGCGGAACCATAATTGACCCTTCTGCTCGCATCCACCGCTCGAACCCGGAATACCGTCTCGATCTGTTCGGAAAGCTGGTGCGGCCCGAGCGGTTCCACCGCCGCAGCGCCAGCCGCCCACAGCATCAGCGCTCCCGCGCAGACCCAAGCTGGACGCATCCTGGTTCCCCCCTTTGCGCTCAGAGCCTTAGTCTGAGCGGATTGTGCTTGCCGCCGGTACCGGAATGACGCCTGCCTCAGCCCGAACCCGGCGTTGTGCTCGAAGCATACCCCCACCCGACTCTCCGCGTCGCAGAGCCTGCGGCTGCAACTGTCCCAATGAGCTGCCGTTCGCCGCTCGCTTCACGGAGCATCTTCCGCGCCAGCAGATGTCTCAGCACACGTTCAATGCCTTAAGCGATCCAATGCCGTCTCGCGTCCCAGAGACGGATCCGTAACGTCAACCCGATGACCGGGAGCGTGACCGTCAATTACGACCACGAGCGCCGCAGGGCTGCCGGGGTACTGGGCCTGCTGGAGGATCAGGATCCGGCCGTCGGATCGACGATGCATGCAGAGCGCGAGCATCCGCGGGATTCCTCGCGGCCATCGATGATCTCAATGCGCGCATCCACGCCGCTACCGATGTACCTGTCGACCTCGAGATCGTTCTGCCTCTCACCATCGTCGGCGCCGGGATCTGGTCCATCGGCGAGAAAGGCCTGATGATCGAAAGCGTGCCGGGGTGGCTGTGGTTCGCGTTCGACATGTTCGTGAAGATGCACCCGGCTCACGCGAGCCGGGAGCTCTGACGCACCTCCAGGCACGGCGAGATCGATCGGATAGCTCAGTAAGCCACGTACGGGCCGGTACCGCCCGGCGTTCGAGCGCCCTCCACGGCCACGAACACCGTACGCCCGGAGAAGAACGGCAGGCCCCAGTCGGAGCTCGGGCTCGGTCCGACGACCCGGTTAGGCCCGGCGATATTGCCGAAAGCTGCGAAGCGGGGTTGAGCCTGGAACAACGGATCCGCGGCCGCGACGCTGAAGGCAACGGTGGACTGCGCTCCGTTCGCGCCGACGCTGGTCGCGGTAAGGGTCAGCGTGGTCGCGGGGCAGCACAGCAAGTTGTTGGTCGCGCACGTCACCAGGTTCGCATTGGTGGAGTCGCTGAAGTACAGTGCGTTCGAACCGCTGTCGATGCAGCTGTTGGAGTAGGGAATGCCGCCTCCGCCGAGCAGTGTCGTGACGGATCCCGAATTCCGATCCACCGACAGGACGACCGCGCGGCCGAGTCCGTTGTTCGGTTGCGTGCCGATGCCGAACGTCAGCGTGCCGGTCACGGTGGCGGCCCCTTGTGTCGGTACCGCAGGCAGCGCCAGGACCACGCCGTCGTTGTCGAAGGCGAAGGCCGTCCCCGGATGCGACACCTGCTGCGCGAGAGCCGCGTTGGCCGGTTGGCAGGGCGACGACTGGCACGTGTAGTACGCGCGAGAGAGGGGTCCCGAGGTGCAGGCGACCCCGCAGTCCTGCGCAAAGCTGCCCACACCGAGTATGCCATTGGCGCCCAAGTCGCTCACCGTACTCTGCTGGCTGCCGCCCGTCGATTAGCAACTCGGCGGCACGCTCGGGAATGCGGCGTCTCCGATCACCTGGATCGGAATCGCCCTGGCCAGTTCGCCGCCGATCCCGACGTCTGCCGCTCGGATTGCTCCCCACGTGTAACTCGACACGAACTGGTTGCACTCCGCCAGCGGGTTGCCGTTCGCAGCACCGGTATCGGTCACGGCTGGAAGCGACAGATTACCCAGAGTGGAGACAACCAGCCGCAGTCCGGTCGACCCGGTGTCGACCCAGATGTGATCGATCGTCTGGCAGGCCGTCGTGCTGTCCGGGCTGTACACCGTGACCGTCACGAAGGCCTGGTTCAACGCACCGACCGGAACGCCGCCCACGATGGGCCCGAGGTCGACGATCAGCGGCACCGAGTTCGGCGCCAGTGGAGGATTCGCTCCCGACCCGCCGCCACCGCAACCCGAAAGCGACGCCAGCGAACACACGAATATCGGTGCCGGGCACGCGCGCATTGCGGCCCTCAGCACAGTTCGCGGGGGTCGACCCCAGGTGGTAGCTGCTGCGGCAGAACAGCAACGCCTCTGAACGCGCGCTGCCGCCCCGTAGTGCGAATCATCAAGTCCGCATCCTGCCGCAACACCGGCCGATGCCCCTTAGCCGCGGCCTTGGCGCTTTCGACGTAGCGCGGGTAGTAGGCGCCGAGCAGCTGCTGCACGTCGGGCATGCGCGGCCCATCCCATCCGACCGCGAAGACCTGTTGCGACGCGGACACGTATTCACGAACGGTGATGCCACCCGGGAGTTGCAGCTCGTGGACGGTATAGGCCGACGGCGCCGTCGCAGCTTTCGAAGTCATGCGCAGCGCCCGAAAATGCGTGCGATCCGACTCTACCGACAAGGCGCTGCCCCCTAGCGTGGCCAAAGCGCCGCCTGGCGCAAGAAGAGCCGCGGACAACGCCGCGAGTAGCGGGCCTGAGCGGGGCATAGAGGAGATGGGCACAATCCACTGCGTGACTGCCCGCCCAGCCGAGACCACAGACCGTCGTGAACTTGCGGCGTGGGTCGAGTCCCGCATGGCGTCAAGCGTTCCCATTGGGTGACGGGAAGTAGCTTCCCCAACACCATAGGCTCGGTCTGCAGCCATACGCCAGCGGCGTTCACACGCGGGCCTCGCGTAGAAGCCAGGCGAGCCGCCGGTGCAGCCATGCGCACTCGCCGCATCCCCTCGGCGATGACGGGCAGCGAATGATCCACCACGATTGTCCAAACGGGATCGCGTCGTCCGACGCTGCCCCGTCGTCCGCCTCTGCGCCGTCAGAGTTCACGCCGGGGGTGGGGTGCCGTATACGAAGACCGGGGCAGGGTGTTGTAAGCTGCAACCTCCTATAGTTGGATTCGGCATTCCGGGCGCTCCGCTTAATCGCTCGGTCTTGTGGAGGCGCTCATGCGCGCGTCCAAGCTGGCCAGAAGGCTCCCGGTCTTGCTCGCCGTCGTCCTGGCGGCCTGCAGCCTCCTGTTGGCACCCGCGCGCGCTCAAGAGCCAGCACGACGTCTTGTGCGCATCGGCTTCGTGCATCCGCATTCCGCGTCGAGCGCCACGCACGGGGTAACGGCGTTCTGGGATCGCCTACACGAGCTGGGCTATGTCGAAGGCTCGAATCTCCAGATCGAAGCGCGCTGGGCCGACGGTCACACCGAGCGGCTTCCGGAGCTGGCAGCCGAAGTCCTCGCGCGTAAGCCGGATCTGCTCGTCACTTACGGCACACCTGCCGCTCTCGCGGCCAAGCACGCGACGAGCACGGTGCCGATTGTCGGCGTGGCAATGGGCGAGCCGCTGCGGACCGGATTGGTCACCAGTCTGGCGCACCCGGACGGCAACCTGACCGGGACATCGGTAGGGTGGGCCGAAGGCATAGGCGGCAAATGGTTGGAGCTGCTCCGCGAACTCGTTCCGCGCCTGGCTGACGTCGCGGTCATCGAGGACCCGGACAACCCGATCGCCCGGGACCTCGCGGCGGACCTCAAGGCCATCGGGCCCACTCGCCGCCTGAACGTCCGGTTCGTCGAGGTGCGCGAGCCCAGTGCGCTCGATCGCGTCTTCGGGCAAGCCGCACGGAAGGCTCAAGCGTGCATCGTACTGCCCGCTCCGTTCATCTCGGCGCACCGAGCACAAGTCACCGCGCTTGCCGCGAAGCACCGGCTGCCTGCGATCTATTACCTGCGCGACTACGTCGACGCGGGCGGATTGATGGCCTACGCACCCGATATGGACGCACAATTCCGGCGCGCCGCGGACTACGCCGGCAAGATCCTCAACGGCGCTCGCCCGGCCGATCTGCCGATCGAACAACCGACCCGATGGGCGCTGATCGTCAACGTCAAGGCCGCCAAGGCGCTTGGGCTCACCATCCCGGAGTCGATCCTGCTGCGCGCCGACGAGGTGATCAGGTGAGCGCGAGCGTGTCCAAGCTGTGGCCTCTGGTCGTGTGGATTGCATTCGGTGCAGCGCTGCTCTCGCCTCCGGCCTGCGCCGACCCCGGAAAGATTCCGCGTGTCGGCGTGCTCTCTGCCGAGGGAGCCGAAACCCTGGAAGAAGGGCTGCGCAGCGGCTTGCGCGAGCGTGGCTACGTCGAAGGCAGAACCATCATCATCGATTGGCGCCGATCGACCGGCGCCGATGAGAACCTGCGCTCGCTAGCACCCGAGTTTGCCCGATCGCGAGTAGATCTCGTGGTGAGCATGGGGTCGCCGGCCACGCGTGCGGTGTTGCAAGCGACATCCTTGCCGGTCGTCTTCACGATGGTCGGCGATCCGGTCGGCACCGGATTCGCAGCCAACCTCGCCCGGCCGGGTGGACGCGCTACCGGCGTCTCCACGCTGACGGTGGATCTGATGTCCAAACGGCTGGAGCTGCTCCACAAGGCCGCACCCCGAGTCCGGCGCGTCCTATACCTGAGAAACTCATCCAACCCGGTCTCCGCGCGACAGCTCGAAGAAGCCTCTGTTGAATTCTGAGTGGGTAGGATAGCGGTTTCTTGGTGTAGGGTGGACCGCTCACGATGACCGACAAGCTGTTTGAGA
>Ga0335070_10003886_pt1 | contig 17424 bp, 18 predicted proteins | sample Lox_Sample_13_FD_206722 | JGI IMG/M metagenome (GOLD analysis project Ga0335070, IMG submission 206722) | Soil microbial communities from Loxahatchee National Wildlife Refuge, Florida, United States - Lox_Sample_1.3 | ecosystem: Environmental > Terrestrial > Soil > Wetlands | place: USA...
GCCACCTGACGCCGCGCGTACGGACCTTTGTCGATTTCCTGGCGGAGTGCGCGGCGGCAGGGCGGCTGGCATGATCCGGCGCTCACCGCGCTTCGCCACCCAGCCTCGGGTCGCGGATCCCCTCACCCCCGGCAGCTCTGCGGCAGATAGCGAGCGTTCAACGTCCCCGGCCGGCAGCGCCACTCGATGTTACGGTTGTGCAGTTGCTGCGGCGCGAACAGGAAGGTCTTGCCGGCGACCGGGTCGAAGCCGAGCGTAACGGTAATCACGCCGCCGTTGGGGTCGTAGACCAGATTGCGCACGCCCGCGATCGGCCGCTCGGCAGTGAAGCCCGCCTCCGCCAGGCTCTGCGGCCGATGGCCGTTGCGGTCGATGAATTCCTCGACCGCCTCGGTCGCCGGCCTGATCGCTTCCACGATCACGGCGACCCGCGTCTGGACCATGTAATCCTGGTAAGCCGGGATGGCGATCGCACCCAGGATGCCCAGCCCGACGATCAGGAGGACATTGATGCCCATGACGACCCCGAGCAGCATGCGGGAGTACTGGCTCTCGACTACCACCACGGTGCCGGCGATGTAGTCGTGCAGCGCGCGCTTCTGCTCGTTGAACGGCTGGATCAGATACCCGATCATCAGCGGCAGCATCGAGATGTAGCGCGCGAACGCCCGCCCGGACGCACGCGCGAACGAGATCCGGCCCAGGCCCTCGGCCCGCAGCACTTGCAAGTGGAACGCCCGCTTGCCCCATGTCGCACACTCCGCGCCCGATTCCTGCAGCGCGAAGTACAGCCAACTCAGAGCGACGCTGAACACTACTTGGCCCGCACGGCCGATCAGCCGGTGTCCGCTCATCCCCTCCATCACGCCGAGCACGATGCCCAGTACCCCGCCGATCGCACCGAGGATGAAGTTGTCGAGGAAGGTTGCGCCGAACCGCACCCAGAAACCGGCATAGCGCGCTTCACCCGACGCCAGATAGTCGGGCTGCTCCGATACGGAAGCGCTGGGCGGCCGATAGGGCGAGGCGGCGGCATCGGCTGGGGCCGGTGCCGGCGGCGAGTCCATCGGTTCCAGCTCCAACGCGAGGTTGGCCGGCGGCGGCGCTGAGGCCGAGGACCCCGCCTGGAGCTGGGCAAAGACTTCTTCCACCGCGACCGGGGTCCCGACACCTTCGGCCCACAGTCGATCCGCAGGTTTGAGCACGCCGGCCCGATAGTCGCGCAGGATCTCCTCTTCCGAGAAAGGACCCTCGCGCCGCTGGTCGCGAATTACCCAGAACTGGGTCATATCCATTCAGCCGCGACAACGCGGCACCGCCGGCGCTGTGGACGAAGCCGACCGGCTGCGGCCATGAGCGTGCGATTTCGCAGCACCTGGCGACTCCCTTTCCGCGCCAGAGTGGCGCCGATTCCGATGCGCCTGGCCAGGCCGAGCGCCCTCCGCGCCGTGCCCCCACCGGCCCCGTGCAGCATGCTACTCGCGGTGTACGTCACAGGCAAACCGTAGGGTCGGTCACGCGGGGTAGTAGTATCTGCATCCCTCGAAAGGATCGAAGCGGAGCGGCGTGAGTCCCAATCTTCCCCGTGCCATGCTGCTGATCGTGCTCGGCCTGCTGTTCGGCCCGGGCTACTATGCCTACGCCAGGTGGTTCAGCGGCAGGCTGGAGCAGACCTACACGCTAAACGAGCGCGCCGAGCGCTGGGTCCTGCCCGACGGCAGCATTCAGCGCACGCGCAGCGGGATGGCGTTCAAGCCGCTGGCGCTGTCACTGCACCCGCAGATGAACAAGGTCCAGCTGCGGTTCGCGTTCCATGCGGCGATGGCCGCAGGCAAACCCTCGGGCACCAACGAGTACGCCGTGAGCCTCGCCTTCATGCGCTATCCAGTGGCGGAGCGCACGCTGCGCGTCGAGCTCCGGCCCGGCGAGATGGCTCGCGCGGCACTGCCCCCGCTGGAAATCGCCGCGCCCGGCGAGCACCTCTTCCTGCTGCAGGAAGTCGGTCAGCCGCCGGTTGCCGTCGACAGTGTCGAGCTGGAGGTGTGGCGCAACATCGAGGCGCCCAACTCGCTGGTGTTCGCGCTCGGCATGAGCCTGGCCGCCGCCGGTGTGGCATGGGTCCTGTACGGGGCCATCGTGAAGCGGTTATAGCGAGAGCTGGGCCTGCTTGAGTCTGCGGTTGGTGCTGCCCCGATGGACCGCCGGCGACCAGCCCCAGCGAGCCCGTGGAAAAGCTCAAGCTCTTGCGGTCACCAGCCGAAAACCAGCCTATACTGTCGCTCGATAACTACAGAACGGGCTCGCATGCTCTCAGCCATGACGTGGCGCGGCGTACTCGCAGCCGCGGCGCTAGCCTTGTCCACGGGGCCGTCCCGAGGGCAAACCGACTCGCTGGTTACCATGCCGACCTCGACGCGAGCCGCAAGCGTGACGCCGCAGGCGAAACCGCCCAAGCGAACCGAGGCGGCCGCTGAGGTGCGGGCTAAGAAGGCGGCCACTGCGCGGGGCGCTCGCGTGCGGCCCGTGGCCTTCACTTCTGCGGACAACGAACCGCAGCTCATCCCACCGCAGACCGAGCAGGAGGCTATCGAGCGCCTCGAGCAGGATCTCGCGCTCAAGGTGGGCAAGCGACGCCAGGCCGACGACTACCCGGAGGAAGCGGTGCGCTTCGGCTGGAGCGGCACGGCGCTGGTGGAAGTCCTGGTGTCCGGCAACGGCACGATCAAGAACATCGCGCTGGGCCGCACCAGCGGTTTCAAGGTGCTCGACGAGCAAGCGGTCGAGATGGTCAAGCGTGTTTCGCGGCTGTGGGTGCCGGTGAGGCTGCGCAACCGAGAAATCAGCGTCACCGTCCCGATCGGGTTCCAGCTACAGAACCTGTGAGCGGATGCCGATGTCGGCGATCCCGCCGGTTCTGCTGGACTACATCGAAGGCCTCAAGACACACGACGTGGAGCGCATCGCCGGCACCGTCGCCGACGATCTCGCGTTCATCGCCGCCACGCGTACGCTTTCCAAGCCGCAGTTCCTGTCGATGCTGCGCGCGCTTTACGGCGGATTCCCCGACTGGCATTATGAGTACCAGGGGGTCGAGGTACGCCCGGATTGCTATGCGGTAAAGTGGCGGCAGGGCGGCACCCACACCGGGGTGTGGAACCTGCCCGGGATGGCCCCGATCGCACCCACCGGCAAGTCGGTGCGCATCCCCGAGCATTACTTCTTCTACAAGGTGCGGGCAGACAAGATCGTCGAGATCCACCCCGAACCGATCCCTGGCGGCGCACCGCGCGGCATCCTGCAGCAGATCGGCGTGGAAGCGCCGCCGCTGTAGCGCAGGCCGGCCGGGGCGTGCAGCCGAATCTGTTTCACGCAGGAGCCCCGATGCCCGACAAGGCCCAACCCGAGCAAGCCCCGATCTCGACCGTCATCCGCCGCCGCATCGCGCAAGCGGGCCGGCGCTTTCACGCCAACGACAACCTCGCCGACTTCATCCAGGGCGATGACGAGATGCTGCTGCTCGAACAGGAGGTGAGCGGCAAACTGCAGTCGCTGCTGGAAAGCCTGATTATCGACACCGCGGAGGACCACAACACGCGCGGCACAGCGAAGCGCGTGGCGCGCATGTTCCTGCACGAGGTGTTCCGCGGCCGCTACCACCGCATGCCGCGGGTGACCGACTTCCCCAACGCCGAGCGCCTGAACGAGCTGATGATCGTCGGCCCGATCACCGTGCGCAGCGCCTGCTCGCATCATCTGGTGCCGATCCTGGGCAAGCTGTGGGTGGGCGTCATGCCCAACGAGCAGTCCCGGCTGATAGGTCTGTCGAAATACTCGCGCATCGCCGACTGGGTCATGAGCCGCCCGCAGATCCAGGAGGAGGCGGTGATGCAGCTCGCGGACGAGCTGGAGCAGCGGCTCAGGCCCGACGGCCTGGCAATCGTGCTGGAGGCCGATCACTTCTGCATGGTCTGGCGCGGAGTGAAGGATGAGTCGCACATGACCAACAGCATCATGCGCGGGGCCTTCCTACACAACCCGGAACTGCGGCGCGAGTTTCTGCAGCTCGTGCGGCCCTGATCGCGCGCAAGCCGAGAGCGCGCCATCGCGCTCTCGCCCCGGGCCGGCGCCGGCGCGGGCCCTCTGGCTTCCTCCTTGCTTTATCCGCTGGTGCGGCACGCACCGGACATGGCACGGCGCGTCTCCCACGCCCCTGCCCCAATGCACCCCCGCAACTTCTCGAACCGAGCAGACGCAAGGGCATGACCCAGCCCCAGGCAGCAGCGGACAGCCCGTCGAACCGGCGTCGCCTCCGGCCGATGCGCCTGAGCATGCGCATGGCGCTGGTGTTCGCTCTGCTGTTCACGGTGGTGCAGGCGACCATGCTGGTCCTGGTCAACCAGGTGGGCTTGAAATTTGCCCGCGAGCGCAGCGCCCATGACCTGCAAGTCGGGGAGCGTCTGTTCGCCCAGCTCCTGGAGCAGAACCGCCAGCGGCTGATGCAGGCGGCCGAGATCGTCTCCAAGGACTATGCGTTCCGCGAGGCCGTCGCCACGGGCGATGCCGCCACCATCTCGTCCGTCCTGTACAACCACGGCGCGCGCATAAACGCGAGTGTGGTGATGCTGGTCTCGCCCGACAACCTGCTGCTGGCCGACTCGCTGAGCCCGGCGGGACAGGGGCGCCCGTTCCCGCGGCCCGCGCTGATCCGGGTTGCTCAGCAGCAGGGGCGCGCCTCCGCCATCCTGAGCATCGACCGCGGCTTGTATCAGGTGGTCGTCGTGCCGGTACTGGCGCCCGACCCGATCGCCTGGGTGGCCATCGGGTTCTCGATCGACAAGGCATTGCTCAGCGACTTGAGCGGTTTGACGGCGCTGCAGGTGTCGTTCGTGGAGCGTGCACCTGACGGCACCAGGCGGGTGCTGGCCACCACGCATCCCGAGAATGCGCTGCACGAGCGCCTCCCGCAGTGGGCCACGCCGCTGCCCGCCGGCCGCCTGGTGCTGCACCAGGGCCGCTACGACACGATCATCACGTCGATCGGCCAGGAAGGCAGCGACCCGATCGAAGTCGCGCTGCAGCGCTCCGTCGCGGAAGGCCTGGAGCCGTTCGAGCAACTCGAGTCGTTGCTCGCGCTGCTGACCGCTGCCAGCATCCTGGCGTGCGTCCTCGGCAGCATCGTGCTCGCTCGCAGAGTCACCAAGCCTATCGCGATGCTCAGCCGCTTGGCCAACCGCGCGCGTGACGGCGACTACTCGAGCCGCGTGCGGATGAGACGCGACGACGAGATCGGCGAGCTGTCCGCCAGCTTCGATTACATGCTGGAATCGATCGAAGCCAGGCAAGCCGAGATCCTGCGCCTCGCGTACCAGGATACGATCACCGCGCTCCCCAACCGCACGCTGTTCAACGTCCGGCTCAAGGAAGCCGTCGAGCGTTACGCCAGCGAGCGCCGCCCGGTGGCCGTGCTGCTGATGGACCTGGATCGCTTCAAGTCCATCAACGACACGCTCGGGCACCATTCGGGCGACCTGGTGCTGCAGGCGGTGGGCGAGCGGCTGCGCGAATGCGTGCGCGAGCCCGACCTGGTCGGGCGCCTGGGCGGGGACGAGTTCGGCATCCTGATCGCCGGCGACCTGGCGCGTGCCTGGGCCCTGGGGCGCATGGTGCAGGGCATCTTCGAACAGCCGATCAGCCTGGAGGGTCGCCCGATCGACGTGGGGTTGAGCATCGGCATCGCGCACTGCCCGACTCACGGTGAGGATCCCTGGCTGCTGCTGCGGCGGGCCGACATCGCAATGTACGCGGCCAAGCGCGACAAGTCCGCGATTGCGGTATACGACGGGCGCCACGACCAGTTCCGCGCGGAGCACCTATCGCTGTTGAGCGACCTGCGCAGGGCGATCGCGGAAGACGAGCTGCTGCTGCACTACCAGCCCAAACTCGACCTGCGCCGCAGCCAGATCGTGGGCGTCGAAGCGCTGGTGCGCTGGCGGCACCCCCAGCGAGGAATGGTCGCACCGGTGGAATTCCTGCCCTTCGCCGAGCAAACGGGAATGATCACGCACGTGACGCGATGGGTGGTGGAAAGCGCGCTACGGCAGTGCGGTGCGTGGCGCGCCGCCGGGCTGAACCTGCACGTATCGTTGAACGTCTCCAGCCGCGATCTGCTCGAGCGCGATCTCCCCGAGACTCTGGTAATGGCTGCGCGCCGCCACGCGGTACCGCCGGAATCCATCGTCGTCGAGGTGACCGAGAGCGCGCTGATGGAGGATCCGCAGCGCGCGCAGCAGACCCTGCTGGAACTCAAGCAACACCGGTTCCGCATCGCCATTGACGACTACGGCACCGGTTACTCGTCGCTCGCCTACCTGCAGCGGCTGCATTGCGACGAGCTGAAGGTCGACCGCAGCTTCGTGATGCACGTGGCCGAACGCGACAAAGATGCCGCCATCGTGCGCTCCACCGTCGATCTCGGCCACAGCCTGGGGCTGAGCGTGGTGGCAGAAGGGGTGGAAGGCGACGCGGTGATGCAGACCCTGCGCGGGCTCGGCTGCGACGTCGCGCAGGGCTTCGGCATCTCCCGGCCGATCGCGGCCGGCGAGCTGGCCGATTGGCTGGCCACCTGCCCGTGGAGCACCACGATGATACGCACCGGCGCCTACCAGGTCGCGAACCGTCTGAGAGCGGTATGAAATCGAGGACCGCGCTGCGGCTGTCCCACGGCCTGCTCCTGCTCGCATGCAGCGGCGCGTTGCTCGCGCCCACAGCCGCCCGCGCCGACTGGCTCCTGGATGCGGCGGCCGGCTACACCTACGACGACAACCTGCCGAACGCCCTGAACGACAGCGACCGCAAAGCGGACAGCGCGCTGAGCGCTTCGGTGCGCGCCGGCATCAGCGAGCAGCTGGCGACAAACACCGGTCTCACCCTCGCGCTGCTCGCGGAGCAGAACCTGTACCTGCGCTATTCGGGCTTGACCAACTTCGGGGCGGGCGCGCAGGCGAGGCTGCGGCACAAGTTCGGGCTGGGCGCTGATACGCCGTGGGCGGCGCTGTCGGCCCAGGCGCTTCATCGCAACTATCATTACGACTACCGCGACGGATGGCAGTACGACGCCGGACTCACCGCCGGGAAACGGCTATCCGAGCGCCTCTCCGTGCAGGGCAGCGTCCACTACGACCGCTACACGGCTGACCGCTTGCAGCCGACGATCCTGCCCGGGTTTCCGACCGACGCCTACGACGTGTGGGGTTGGACATTCGGCGCCCGAGCCGCATACGCCATTACCGAATCGGACTTGCTGTCCGCAGCCTATGCGTGGCGTAACGGCACGGTGACGGCGATCACCCCCCGCGATCCGGAGATTCTCGAGTACTCCAGTGCGCTCGCGCGCGACCCGGTGTTCGGCACCGAGCCACCGCTGGTGGCCTACCGGATCGCGGGCAAGACCGACATCGTTTCGCTCGCGTGGAGCCACGCCTTCAGTCCACGCATCAGCATGACCATGTCGTACCTGTACCGCAGAACCGTGGCGCCCGAGGACCTCGGCGGGTACTACTCCAACGTGGTCAGCATCTTCCTGGGCTACAGCCGATGACGCGTCCGCGCTCCCGCGTACTGGCCGTCGCGTACGCCGTCGCGCTGCTCGCGACGCCGGTCCATGCCGAGCAACTGCGCGCCTTGGTGCGCGACGCCGCCGGGAAGCCGCTGCCCAACGCCGTGGTGGTGGCCGCGCCCAAGGACGGCAAGGTACCGCCCGCGCAGCCGGCCATCGAGGTAGTGGATCAGATCGACAAGGAGTTCGTCCCCTACGTCAAGCCGGTGCGTGTGGGGACCCAGGTGCAGTTCCCGAACAAAGACAACATCCGGCATCACGTCTACTCCTTCTCGCCGGCAAAGAAGTTCGAGTTGCCGCTTTACCGCGGCACGCCGGCCCAGCCCGTGCTGTTCGACAAGGTGGGCGTGGTCAAGCTCGGTTGCAACATCCACGACTGGATGCTTGCGTACATCTACGTCACCGACGCCCCGTACTTCGCGAAGACGACGGGCGACGGCCGCGCGCATCTGGACGGCCTTACGCGCGGCAGCTACCGCGTATGGGTGTGGCACCCCCGCATGACCGGAGCGGAAGCCGATACTTCGCGCGACATCGACCTGCAAGGCACGATGAGCCTGGAGTGGAAGCTGGTGCTCAGCGCCGAATTCCGCCCGCCGCGCGCTCCGGTTCCGGGCGACGCGGGATACCGGTAGTGCTAAAGCGACACGGTTTCGACCGCTCCCGACAAGGCTAGCGCTTGTCGCGACCAGTCGCGTGAGTTGAGCACCTGGCCCTCGGTGCGCACGCGCCGGATCGCCTCCAGATCGAGATCGGCATAGACCCAGCCAGGGAGATTCAGCTCGCCTCTCGCGACGACGCCATCATCGGGCAGCCCGCGGTCGGGCGGCGCGAAGGCTGCGGCGGCGCCGATGTTGACGTCGACCGCTTCGGACCACGACGCCTCACCCACCGTGGGCGCCTGCACCACAAAGCACTGGTTCTCCAGTGCCCGCGCCTGACAGCCGACGCGCACGCGATAGTAGCCCGCGAGCGTGTCGGTGCAGCTCGGAACCACGATCAGATCCACTCCCGCTTCGCTCTGGCGGCGGGCGATGAGGGGAAACTCGACGTCATAGCATACGTTCACCCCGATGCGACCGAAGCTGGTCTCGAACACCCGGGCCACACGCCCGGGCTTGATGAGCCAGCGCTCGTTCTCGAAGCGCGTCATTACCAGCTTCTCCTGGAATCCCACTCCGCCGTTCGGCCCGAACACGTAGGCACGATTGCGGAACTCGCCGTCGACGCGCACCGGGTAAGAGCTGGCGACCAGATAGAGCGCGTGCCGCGTGGCCAGGCTGCGATGTAGATCGAGGTAGCGCCCCAGCAACTCCTGCATGCGTTCGATCTGCCCGCGCAGGTCGCGATACACCTCCGGAGGGTACAGCGAGGCCAGTTCCATGCTGCCGTATTCGGGAAACACCAGGAGCTGCGCGCCGGCCGCGGCGGCTTCGGCCACCATGCCGGCGAGCTTGTCCTCGAGCCGCTGCCAGTCGCCGAGAAACTCGACCGGGTACTGCGCGGCGGCGACCTTGACCGGCGTGCTCACCGCTCGATCCGCTTGAGCCAGAACACCATGGGCTTGGCCGACTGGGCCGACTCACCGACCTCGCGCCACGAGAACGTGGTGCTAAGCTCGGGATGCTTCGCGTAGCCGCGCCGACGCCAGAACTCGTCCAGCGGCACGTAGTCCGGCGGCCGCCGCGGGTGATCGGCGGGTCGCTGCACGGCGCAGAAGCAGGTCCAGCCAAACCGCCCCAGGCCGCGCGCATGCGCCTCGCGCTCCTCGAAGAAGCGCACGCCGACGCCTTGACCGCGATAGGCGCGCTCCAGCACCGACTCGCCGAAGTAGAAGATCGCCTTCGGCTCGTAACCCCGTTCCAGGAACGGGCGCTTGACCTCGTCGGTTTCCGCCTCCATCGGCAGCCCGGTCGAAGCGCCCACCACGCGCGCGCCGTCGATCGCCAGCACAATCACGCTATCGGGCACGCCGGCGTAGGTGCGCAGATACTCCCGCTCGTGGTCGAGCGTGCCGTCGTACAGATAGGGAAACTCGCGAAAGACCTCGATACGCAGGCGCGCCAGATCGGGGATATGGCGCTCGAACCGCTCGCCGCTGACGCACTCGATGCGCAAGCCGCCCGCCACGCTATGCTCCGACCTGCCGCAGCCACTCCTGCAGGTTGTAGTAGTTGGTCACGCGCGCGATCTTCCCGTCGCGTATCTCGAAGAACGCGCCGACCGCAAGCCGGTACTGCTGACCCGCGGCGGGCGGCAGGCCTTCGTCGGTCTCCAGGTAGGTGCCGAGCACCACGAACTCCGCCGCCGCGCGCGCACCGGTCTGGTCCACCATCACCACCAAGTCCGCGACGCGCTCGCGGTACTTGCGGTTCATGCGCGCCAGGAAGCTGGCGAATGCCTCCTTTCCCGTCTCGCGTCCGCCCTGATTGATATCGTGCCTCACGTCCTCGGTCAGCAAATTCAAGAACGATTGCGTGTCGCCCGCGTTGAAGGCGTCGTAGTATCGCTCGATGAGCGCACGAGTTGCTTCACCCATTGGCCGGTAACCCTGCTGTGGTCGACATGATGTGCTTATAATATCGCGCCGACCCGAGATCGAAGGCACCCACCACCTCCAACCGGTGACCGCGATGCTTCGCTATACCCACATTGTCTTGCTAGCTTTATCGTTCGTCACCGCGACCGCCATGGCTGGCGGCCCCGAGTTCGACGGCAACTGCGCCATGAGCATGTCGATGGGCTCGCGCCTGCCGACCGAGTGCTCGGTAGTGTGGATCTCACCGGAAGACAGGCTGTACTGCTTCTCCAGCGAGCAGGCCAAGGCCGCTTTCCTGCGCGATCCGGTGACCAACGAACAGCGCGCCCAGGCGAACTGGAAGGATCCGAAGTTTTGGGAGCGGCTCAAGCAGTCGCAGCCCGAGGGCTGAGGCCCTCGCTCTGCTTGCGGTCGAGGGCAGGGGGTGAGGGGCAGCCTCAGCGCCGCCGCCGCACAGGGCGTGCAGCGCGCTTGGGCTGGGTCTTCTCGCTCAGCGGCAGCGCAGTCTGATACTTCACCTGCTTGAGCGCGAAGCTCGAGCGTATGTTCCCCACGCCCGGCACGCGCGACAGGAAGTTCAGGATGAAGCGCTCGAGCGCCTGCAGGTCCGGCACGACCACGCGCAGCAGGTAGTCCGACTCGCCAGTCATCAGGTAGCACTCCATCACTTCCGGCCGGTCGCGGATCGCGCGCTCGAACACCTCCAGCGCCGACTCCACCTGCTTTTCCAGCGCCACCTGGATGAACACGCTGACCATCAGGCCGACACGCTGCGGATCGAGCAACGTCACGTAGCGCCGGATGTAGCCCGCCTCCTCGAGCGCACGCACACGGCTGAGGCAGGGCGAAGGCGACAGCCCGACCGCATTCGCCAGGTCCACGTTGGAGATCCGCGCGTCGTCCTGCAACAAGGCGAGGATCTTCCAGTCGAGCGCGTCCAACTCCAGGGTCCGCATGATGTGTCGCGCTGAAAGTCCTAATCAGCAGATTCTGCCGAATTGTGCCGCCAGATGGCGCACAAACGCAACCATATGCTCCCGGATTCGTCGTACCCTACGCGCTTGTGCCCGACAGCCAACCCGCCCCGAGCGCTGAGGGCCCGCGGCCTTCCCCAACCCTCTGTCATCCGTCTTCAGTCCTCTGAACATGACCGACCTCTCCGACATCATCTCCAGCGGCCACTGGGCCGTGCTGCCGCCCGACCTCGATCCCACCGAGACCCGCGAATGGATCGAGGCGCTCGAAACCATCATCGAGAACGAGGGTCCCGAGCGCGCAACCTTCGTACTGCGCAAGCTGCTGGATCACGCGCGCTCCCGCCGGGTACCGATGCCGCCGGTGCTCAACACACCCTACTGCAACACGATCCCGCTGGCGGACCAGCCGCAGTATCCCGGCAACCTGGAGATCGAGAGCCGCATCATCGGGCTGGTGCGCTGGAACGCCTTGGCGATGGTGGTGCGCGCCAACAAGCTCGCTCCCGAACTCGGCGGCCACATCGCGACCTATTCCTCGATCGCCGACCTGTTCGAGGTGGGTTACAACCACTTCTTCAAGGCCGGCCAGAACGGCGACCTGATCTACTTCCAGCCGCATGCGGCGCCGGGGGTGTATGCGCGCGCCTACGTCGAGGGCCGGCTGACCGAGGCGCACCTGGAGAACTACCGCCGCGAGACGGGCGGCCAGGGGCTGTGTTCGTACTGCCATCCATGGCTGATGCCGGAGTTCTGGCAGTTCCCCACCGGCTCGATGGGCCTCGGTGCGATCACCGCGATCTACAACGCACGCTTCATGCGCTACCTGGAGAATCGCGGCGTGCTGACCACCGCCGGCCGCAAGGTGTGGGCCTTCGTCGGCGACGGCGAGATGGACGAGCCGGAATCGCTTGCCGGCCTGTCGCTGGCGGCGCGCGAGGGGCTGGATAACCTGATCGTCGTGGTCAACTGCAACCTGCAGCGGCTCGACGGACCGGTGCGCGGGAACGGCTCCGTCATCCAGGAGCTGGAGGGCTTGTTCGCCGGCGCGGGCTGGAACGTGATCAAGCTGATGTGGGGCTCGGACTGGGATCCCTTGTTCGCACGCGACACCGAGGGCATCATCCTCAAGCGCCTGCACGAGACGGTGGACGGGGAATTCCAGAAGTACGCCGCCACCGACGGGCGCTTCAACCGCGAGCACTTCTTCAACAAGTACCCCGAGCTGCAGAAGCTGGTCGCACACATGTCCGACGAGGACATCGACCGGCTCAAGCGCGGCGGACACGATCCGGTCAAGATCTACGCGGCATACCACGCAGCCGTGCGTCACACAGGCCAGCCCACAGTGATCTTGGCACAGACCAAGAAGGGCTACGGCATGGGCACCTGGGGCCAGGGCAAGATGACCGCACACCAGCAGAAGAAGCTGGAGGACGAGGCGTTGCTCGCCTTCCGGGACCGCTTCGCCCTGCCGCTGTCCGATGACGCCGTCACCCATCTGCGCTTCTACAAACCGGCCGCGGACAGCCAGGAGATGAAGTACCTGCACGCTCGGCGGGAGGCGCTGGGTGGTTACGTGCCTGCACGCGTGCCCAAGGGGCCTAAGCTCCCGGTGCCCGCCTTGTCCGCGTTGTCCAAGTACCTCGACGGCACCGGCGGACGCGAGCAGTCCACCACCATGGTGTTCGTGCAGCTGCTCGCGCAGCTGCTGAAGGATCCGGCGCTGAGCAAGAACATCGTGCCGATCGTCGCCGACGAGGCCCGCACGTTCGGCATGCAGGCCCTGTTCCGCCAGGTGGCGATCTACTCGTCGGCCGGGCAACTCTACGAGCCGGAAGACCGGGACGAGCTGCTCTACTACAAGGAGGCGAAGGAAGGTCAGATCCTCGAGGAAGGCATCACCGAGGCGGGTGCGATCTCCTCGTGGATCGCCGCGGCCACCAGCTACAGCACGCACGGCGTGCCGATGCTGCCGTTCTACATCTTCTATTCCTGCTTCGGCTTCCAGCGCATCGGCGACCTGATCTGGGCGGCTGGCGATTCGCGCGCACGCGGCTTCCTGCTCGGCGCTACCGCCGGCCGCACCACGCTGTCCGGGGAAGGGTTGCAGCACGAAGACGGCTCCAGCCACATCCTGTTCTCGACCGTCCCCAACTGCGTGGCCTACGACCCGGCGTTCGGCTACGAGTTGACCGTGATTCTGCAGGACGGCATGCGCCGCATGCTGCAGGAACAGGAGGACGTCTTCTACTACGTCACGGTGATGAACGAGAACTACGCGCATCCGGCGATGCCGGCCGGGGCTGAGATGGGCATCCTGAAAGGGATGTACAAGCTCAGGGAAGCGGGAGAGCAGAAGGTGAAAAAACCGACCGCGGTGCAGTTGCTCGGCGCCGGGACGATCCTGCGCGAAGTGCTGGCGGCTGCCGAGTTGCTGGAGCAGGAATGGAAGGTCGCGGCGGACGTGTGGAGCGTCACCAGCTTCACGGAGTTGCGCCGCGAGGGTATGGCAATCGACCGCTGGAATCGTCTGCATCCCGATGCCGACCCTAAGCAAACCTGGGTCGAGCAGTGCCTCGCGCCGACCTCCGGTCCGGTGATCGCCGCCACCGACTACATGCGTGCCGTGGGCGATATGATCCGCAACTGGGTCCCGCGCCGCTACACGGTGCTGGGGACGGACGGGTTCGGCCGCAGCGATACGCGCGCGGCGCTGCGCGACTTCTTCGAGGTCGACCGGCGCCATGTCACCGTCGCGGCACTGAAGGCGCTGGCCGACGACGGCACCATCGAGCGCAAGCTGGTCGTGCAGGCGATCGAGAAATACGGCTTGGAGACGGAGCGCGGCAACCCCTGGGATCGCTGAGGGACGGGCCGGTTGTCTCCGGGTCCCCGAACTGGTCGATCATCGCCTGGCATACCGGCTCCGCGCCAATTGCCGCCACGGCGTGCTGAGGGTTGGCGAGCTCCGTGACCTCCGTAGCGCTCGCAGCAGTCGCATGCGTCGTGGGACTGCTGATCGGGGCAGTTGGCATCGGCGGCGTACTTCTGATCCCGGCGCTCATCGTCCTCGGAGGTCTTGGCCCTCACGCCGCGAGCGCGACGGCGCTGGCCACCTTCCTGTTTACGGGGCTGCTCGGGACCTGGCTGTTCCAGCGACGCGGAAGCATTGACTGGGGCAGGACAGCGGTGGTTTGCGTCGCCGCCGTGCTGTTCAGTGCCATTGGTGCCGTCGTCGCGCAGGCCGTCAGCGCGGTGGTCCTGACGCGGGTCATCGCCTTGTGCATCGTCTTCGCCGGCAGCTACGTCTTCCTGCCAATCCGGCCCGCAGCAGCGCCGTCCTCCCGAGGCCCGGCCCACGAGCGCGCGCTGCTTGCCTTCATCGGCGCCGCTGCCGGCTTTGGCTCGGGGCTGTCGGGTGCCGGCGGCCCGCTGTTCTCGGTCCCGCTGATGATGATCTTCGGGTTTCCACCGCTCATGGCCATCGGAACGAGCCAGGCTCTGCAGGTGATCTCGGCCGGGGCCGGGACCGCGGCCAATCTGCATTTCGGCGCGGTCGACTTCGCCTCCGCACTGTGGGTGACCGGCTTCGAGCTGGCCGGCGTGCTCGCCGGGGCGAAGATCGCGCATGTCGCGAGCCCGGCGCAGCTGAGGAAAGGCGCCGCAGTGCTTTGCCTGGTCGTTGGCGCAGCAATGCTGCTCCGGACGCTGTAGATGCCGACCGGGGGGGGCGGGGGAAGTCGGGTGCATTATGCAGCTCCGCCAGGCCCGCAACTTGCACGCAGTCAGGTAGCCTTGCGCTCTGCGAAACCGCGATGGATTACCGAACCCGCACGAACTTCCTAGGTCTGCCGTTAGTCCACGTCGCCACTGCGCAGATCGTCGACGGGCGCTATCGCCGCGGCATCGCCAAGGGCTGGATCGCGATCGGCGACGTGGCGCTCGGCGCGCTGCTTTCGGTGGGCGGCATAGCGATCGGTGGTGTCGCCCTGGGCGGCATCGGCGTCGGCTTGATTTCGCTCTCGGGGCTGGCGGTCGGCCTGCTGCTCGCGCTGGGCGGGCTGGCCGTCGGCTACCTGTCCGTCGGCGGAGCTGCAATCGCGGTCAAGGCCGCCATCGGCGGGCTCGCCGTCGCCTTCGAGTACGCGGCCGGGGGCGCTGCATTCGCCGCACACGCCAATGACGCGCCCGCCAACCAGTTTCTGCGCAACGACCTCGTCATGACCCTCGGCCGCTCGGTCATGGAACACTCCAACTGGTTCCTCGTGCTGGTTGCCGTCCCGGTGGCCATGGCCGTGTTCCAGCGCAAGCGCACCGAGCAGCAGCCACCACGCTGAGCCCACGCGACCGAAAGGCGTAGCGCGATGCGGCGCCGGTGGGCTGACCGCGCGCTCGGAGCGCTGGGGCCGGTGCGCCACATGTGCGCGCACCGCTATACTCCCGGCGCCTGACTCCTCAGCCGAGACATCTCGTTGCCAACCATCGCGCTCGAGCGCAAGCCCGTCGACGCCACCGCCGCGTCGCTCATGGCGCTGCTGTGCTTCCTCTGGGGGTTGACCCACGCGGTAGCCAAGCTCACCGCGCCCCACATGCCGCTCGTGCTGCAGGCGGGGCTGCGATCCGCGATCGCCACCGTGCTGCTGCTGGCGTGGGCGCAGTTGCGCAGCGTTCCATTGTTCAATCGCGACGGCACCCTGGCAGCCGGGCTGGTAGCGGGCGCCCTGTTCGCGGGCGAGTTCCTGTTCATCTTCGCCGGGCTCAATTACACCGCAGCCTCGCGCATGGTGGTGTTCATCTACCTGGCGCCTGGCCTGACCGCGCTCGGGTTGCATTTGTTCCTGCCCAGCGAGCGGCTTTCGTCGACCCAATGGGCGGGGATCGTGCTCGCCTTCGCCGGCATCGCCGTCGCGTTCGGCGACGGGTTCCTGCACGGTAGAGCCTCCTGGGTGGGCGATGCGTTCGGCGTGATCGGGGCCACGCTCTGGGCGGCGACTACAGTAGTCATCCGCACCACCAGGCTGACCTCTGCCAGCGCCACCAAGACGCTGTTCTATCAAGTCCCGGTATCGGCGGCCGCGTTACCGCTCGCGTCCGTGCTGCTGGGGGAACGCACGGAGATCGTGGTCACGCCGATGCTCGCAGCGAGCTTGCTGTACCAGGGCGCGATCGTGACTTTCGCCAGCTATCTGACCTGGTTCTGGTTACTGACGCGCTACCTGGCGGCCCGGCTGTCGGTGTTCGCTTTCCTCACACCGCTGTTCGGCGTCGCGACCGGCGTGGCGCTGCTGAAAGAGCCGTTTACGGTGACGTTCGCCGGAGCGGTGGGGTTAGTCGGGGCGGGGATCTTCCTGGTCAATCGCCGGACCGGGTAGCAAGCCCGGCGGGACTATACTTTCAGCACCGGCGAACCCCGCTCATGGTCGACTCCTCCTTAGATGACGGCTACGTCCAGGCACTCGCTGCGCTTGGGACGGTCCGCTCGTACGCGAAGAACACCATCCTGATCCAGGAGGGCGACAAGAGCGATCAGTTGTATGTAGTCCTGTCGGGCAAGCTCAAGGTCTACCTCGCCGACAGCGAAGGCAAGGAGATCATCGTCGATATGCTCGGCCCCGGGCAGTACTTCGGAGAGATGGCTCTGGAGGGCGAGCCGCGTTCCGCGTCGGTGATGACTCTGGAGCCGGCGAAGCTGTCGATCGTCGAGCGAGAACAATTCAAGCGCTTCCTCGCCGATAACCCCGACGCCGCCTATGCATTGATCGTCACCCTCATCCGCCGCGCACGCAACCTCACGCGGGCGGTCGGCGATCTGGCGCTGCTGGACGTCTACGGCCGCGTCGCGAGGCTGTTGCTGGACAACGCGCGCGAGGACAACGGCAAGCTCGTCGTGATGGACAGGATGACGCAACAGGAAATCGCCAAACGCGTCGGCGCCTCGCGCGAGATGGTCTGGCGCATCCTGGATGACTTGCGTCAGGGCGAGTACATCGCGGTCCAGGACGGGCGGATAGTGATTCGGCAGCAGTTGCCGAAGCGGTGGTAGGCCCGAAGGGTAGACCTACTGGAGCTCGCGCAGTAGCGCGGCGGCTTCCCTCAGGTCCCGCGTGTCGTGACCTTCGGTGAACCAGTCGTAGACGGGCTGCAGCAATCGTCGACCTTCTCCCGCTCTGTTTCTCTTCCTGAGACTCTTTGCGTAGCTTGCCGCTATCCGGAGCTCCCAGGACCTCGCATCCTGCTCACGAGCCACATCGAGCGCACGCTGAAAGGTCCTATCCGCACCGGCGACATCTCCT
>Ga0335070_10003887_pt1 | contig 17423 bp, 11 predicted proteins | sample Lox_Sample_13_FD_206722 | JGI IMG/M metagenome (GOLD analysis project Ga0335070, IMG submission 206722) | Soil microbial communities from Loxahatchee National Wildlife Refuge, Florida, United States - Lox_Sample_1.3 | ecosystem: Environmental > Terrestrial > Soil > Wetlands | place: USA...
CGTCGTGCACCGCGACCTCAAGCCCGGCAACGTGATGCTCACGGAGTCCGGCGTGAAGCTGCTGGACTTCGGACTCGCGACGGTGAGACGGGGCGCCGGCGGGGATCCCGGGCGCGCGGAGACGGTGGTCGAGACCTCCCCCGGTCTCGTGGTCGGCACGGTCGCCTACATGAGCCCCGAGCAGCTCGAGGGCCGCGCCGTGGACCAGCGCTCGGACGTCTTCTCCTTCGGCGTGATGCTGTACGAGATGGTGACTGGCGAGCGCCCGTTCCCGGGCGCGACGGCGGCCCAGGTCGCCGCGACGGTGCTGCGCGACGAGCCGAAGCCGCTCGACGCCGGCGGCGCGCTCCCGGGCGGGCTCACGGCGGTCATCCTGCGGTGCCTGAAGCGCTCGCCCGCGGACCGTTTCGCGTCCGCCTCCGAGCTCTCCGACGCGCTCGCGGCGGTCCACGCGGCCGAGGCGACGCAGACCGTGGCGGCCCCGGCGCGAGACCGTTCGGCCCAGCGCCGGTCGCTCCTCGTGCTCGACCTCGCGAACCTCGCCCACGACCCGGCGGTCGGGTGGCTCTCGACCGGGATCGCGGAGACGGTCGCGGTCGAGCTCAAGGGGATCGCGGGTCTCGCGATGGTCGGCCGCGAGAAGGTCGCGGCGGAGCTCGCGGGGCGGGACGCGGCGGCGCTCGGCCACTCCGAGATCGTCCGGCTTGGCGGCGCCGTGGGCGCCGACCTCGTGCTCGCGGGCGGTTTCCAGAAATCGGGCGAGGCGCTCCGAGTGACCGCGTCCGTGCTCGACGTCGCGACCGGGGAGGCCGTCGTCTCGTGCAAGCTCGACGGCTCGATCGGCGCGCTCTTCGAGCTGCAGGACAGGCTCGTGGACGCGCTCCGCGAGGGTCTCGGAGCAACGCCGTCGGCCGTCCGCGACGCCAGGCGCGACCACCCCGCCCCGCCGCTGCTCCAGGCGTACGAGCTGTACGCGCGCGGCCGCCAGCTCCACAACCAGCTCGGCCGGGACGGCATGGACGAGGCGCGGCAGCACTACGAGCGCGCGATCGCCGTCGATCCGCAGTACGCGCTCGCGTACTCCGGCCTCGGGGGGGTGTGCATGATGCGGTACATCGCCACCTCGAACCGCAGCGACCTCGACGTGGGCGTCGTGTACCTCATGCGGGCGGCCGAGCTCGACCCCCGGCTCGCGGACCCGCACCTCTGGCTGACGTACGGCCTCGCGCGCCTCGGCCGGTACGCGGAGGCGCACCTCCAGGGCCAGAGGGCCGTCGCGCTCGAGCCCGAGAACCCGATCGCACACTACTTCGCCGGCGTGGCGTGGTGGCTCGAGGGGATGGCGCGCCACTCCGCCGGGGCGTGGCGCAGGACCGAACGGCTGATGCGCGCGTCTGTCCGGCTGGCGCCGCGCTACCAGGCGGCGGTGCAGATCCTCGGCGAGGTCCTGCTCCGCGTGGGCGACTGCGCGGGCGCCCGCGAGGCGCTCGAGCGTGCGGCCGAGATCGAACGCTCCGGGAAGTTCACGTACGGCCGCTTCGTGGGCGCGGCGAGCCTGCTCGGCCGCGCGCTCCAGCGCTGCGAGGGGAGCGAGCGCGCCCTCGCCGCCTACCGGACTTCGCTCGAGCTGCTCGCCGGCGTGGACCACGTCTACGTGCCCGCTGGCACAGCGCTCGCGCACATCGGGGCCGGCGAGGCCCACCTCAGGGAGGGGCGGGCGGACGAGGCGATCCGCGGCTTCCGGCTGGCCGGGGAAGTGTGCGCCGCCTCTCGACGCGCGCTCGGGATGGGATGGATGGCCGTGCGCGCCGCGCTCGGAGAGGCGGCGGCGGCCCGGTTGCTCGGTATGAGCCGCGACGAGCACGCGGCGGCCGCGAGGGCGGAGGATCTTCTCGCGGGCGTCGGACAGTTCGACTTCAGCGGCGTCATGGACGGCGGGGAGGCGGTCGTGTGGCACGACTGGGCGCGGTACCACGCGATCGCCGGCCGGGGCGCCGAGGCGATCGGCTCGCTCCGGCGTGCCGTCGAAGCCGGCTGGGCCGACGCGTCGTGGCTCGCCGCCGATGAGCAGCTCGAGCCGCTCCGCGACGAGCCCGAGTTCACGGCCGTGATCGCCGGTGCTCGGGCGAACGCGGGAGCGGTGGAACCGGATCCCGACCTCCCGTCGTGAGCGTCGCCGGGAACGAGAAGCAACCGGACGACGGTCGGTCGAGTCGGTCGCGCGTGCGTCCGCCGGGCGGCTCCTATGATGTGCGCATGGGGGAGCGCTCATCCGGAGCGGGTTCCGAGCGGCTCGCGAGCAGGGCGTGGCCCGTAGCGGAGATCGCCGCGTTCTTCGCGCTCATCGTCTCGTACATCTGGGTCTGGAAAGAGGCGTTCCCCGGCGACCGCGTCGTCGTGCTTGCACTCTACGTGGCGCTCGGGGTCGAGACACACTGGCGGCGGGGCGAGTCGGCGCGGGAGATCGGGTTCCGGCTCGACAACCTCGGCGCGTTCGGCCGGCTCGCCGCGAGGTGGCTGGCGCTGCCCGTCGGGGCGGCGGCGGTCGCCGGCGTCGCGCTCGGGGGGGCGGCGTTCCCGCCGCCGGCGATCTGGCCGCTCAACATCCTGTGGAGCGTCGCGTGGGGGACCGCGCAGCAGTACGGCCTCGCGTGCGTGTTCTACCGCCGCCTGCGCGATCTCCTTCCCGCGCGCCGGGCGACGCTGGCCGCCGGCGCGATCTTCGCGCTGCTGCACCTCCCGAATCCGTTCATGATCGGGCTCACGCTCGCGCTCGGCGTCGTCGCGTGCGCACTCTACGAACGCCACCCGAACGTCCTCGGCCTCGGCCTCGTCCACGGGGCCACCTCGTTCCTGCTCGCGAACACGCTCCCCGGCTGGCTCACCTTCGACTGGATGGTCGGCCCGCAGATCCTCGATCGCGTCCGACACCTCTTCTGAGCGCCGCCCCTGTCCGAGCCCGGTCGCGAGGACGCCGACGGACGCCTACTTCTTGGTGCAGGCGTCGGGGCACACCATGATCACCTTGAACCCGTGCCACACGGCAGGTCCCGGACCGGCGTTGTTGTTGAAGTTCGACTCCTGCACCACGTGGTTGGAGTTGACGACGGCCTGGAACGGGTGCGGGCAGGCCTTCCCCATGTGGGACGGGTTCGCCGAGTAGTACGTGATCGGGACCTGGAGACGCCTGACCTCGCCGGGCTTGAGCGGCGGGTCGATCCCGACGCCCGTGCCCCACGCGTCGCCGACGCCATCGTGAATGTCCTTCACGACCACGGCCGGTTCGGCCCCGGACCAGCTCCCGAGGCCCTGGTTCTTGACCGTGACGTTGAAGGTAAACACGGTCTGACCCGGCGCACACGGTCCCCACGACATCAAGTTGAAGGCCGTGATCACGAGGTCCGGCTTCGGCTTCTCTTGCGGCGGCGCGACGACCTGTTGCGCGGTCTGGATGGACTTCTCGGGTGCCGCCCACGCCGTCACGGTGAACGGAACCGCCGCCAGTGCGATGACCGGGAGTATGCCTCTGCGCATGGACGCCTCCTTGCGGAGCCGCCAGCCCTCCGCGCCGTTGCAACGGCGCCGGGACGAGCCGGGGCTCTCTGCTGAGTAAACGCCGGCCCCCCGCCCGAGCGCACGTCCGGAAGCGCTCCCACTTCGTCGGTACGGCAGCCGACGGCTACACGGCCCCGCTAGTGGCGGCGGCCGCCGGGGCCGGAGCCGACGGTGCGGCCCATCCCCTCGATGCGGTCGCGCAGGCACGCGCCGCACTGCGCGGCGGTCTCGCGGATGCACGCCTTCGCCGGGTAGATCTCGTACAGCGCGCGGTACTTCGTCGGCGTGAGGTTGGGCATGACGACGTTGGCGCCGCGCGCGAGGCCGAGCTCGCGGCCGCTCTCGAGGTTGAGCGTGGCGAGGGCGGTCGTGGACGGGATGTTGGCGTCGGGATCCACGAGGCGGGCGAGCGCGACGACCTTGTACGTCATGAGCTCGGTGTTGGGCACCTGCTCGCCCGGAGGCGCCTCCGGCAGCTCGCCGCGCCCGAGCCGGGTCTCCGGGTGGGGGAGGTACGGCCCGACCCCGATCATGTCGAGGTCCATTGCGGCGAACGTCTCGAGGTCGTCCGCGAGCGACTCGTACGTCTGGCCGGGGATGCCGATCATGACGCCGCTGCCCGCCTCGTACCCGAGCTCCTTCAGACGGCGGAGGATCGCGAAGCGGTCCGAGGGGCGGCCCGGGAGCGGCGGGTGGATGCGGTCGTACAGCGCCGCGTCCGAGGTCTCGAAGCGCAGGAGGTAGCGGTCCGCGCCCGCCTCCCGCCACGCCGCGAGGTCCTCGTCCGGGCGCTCGCCGAGCGAGAGCGTGACGGCGAGCGGCGTCTCGCCCCGGATGGTGCGGACGAGCTCCGCGAGCCACGCGCGGCCGATCCCGTAGTCCTCGCCGGCCTGCAGAACGACGGTGCCGTAGGCGAGCGCGGCCGCCTGGCGCGCGCACGCGACGATCTCCTCGGCGGTCATCCGGTACCGGACCAGCTCGCGGTTGGAGGCGGCGATCCCGCAGTACGCGCAGCGGCGCACGCAGTGGTTGGAGATCTCGACCAGGCCCCGGAGGTGCACGGCGTCGCCGACGTGTTCGCGACGGACGCGGTCGGCGCGGCGCCACAGCTCCTCGAGGCGGTGCTCGTCGTCCTCGTGCAGCCAGCGGAGGATCTCGTCGCGCGTCATGCCGCGCTCAGACCCGCTCGGGCGCCCGCTCGCGCCGGTAGGCGTCGAGCGCCGCGGGGAACGGCTCGAGCGCGCGCTCGAAGATCCCGAGCGAGTAGGCGATCGTGAGGCCGTAGTTGGTGATCGGCACGCCCGCCTGGCGGCAGCGGAGGATCCGCGAGAGCATCTCGCGCCGGTTCCCCATGCAGTTCCCGCAGTGCACGACGAGCGCGTACGGCGAGAGGTCGTCCGGGAAGTCGCGCCCCTGCACGGTCGCGAACTCGAGCTTGCACCCGGTGTACTGGGCGAGCCAGCGCGGGATCTTGACGCGCCCGATGTCCTCGCCGATCGGGTGGTGCGTGCACGACTCCGCGATCAGGACCGTGTCGCCCTTCCCGAGCCTCTCGATCGCTGTGGTGCCGCGCACCATCTCGGTGAGGTCGCCCTGGAAGCGCGCGAACAAGATCGAGAACGAGGTGAGCGGGACGTCGCGCGGCGTATCGGCGACGACCTTCAGGAACGCCTGCGAGTCGGTGACGACGAGCTTCGGCGGGCGGCTCAGCGCGCCGAGCGCGGCCTTCAGCTCGCGCTCCTTCACGACCATGCAGAACGAGTCGGAGTCGAGGAGGTCGCGGATCGTCTGCACCTGCGGGAGGATCAGCCGGCCCTTCGGCGCCTCCTTGTCGATCGGTACGACGAGCACCACGAGCTCGCCGGGCCCGATCAGGTCCCCCACGATGCGGCGGGCGTCGAAGTAGTCGGCGGGCGCCACCGCGAGCAGCGCCGCGCGCAGCTCGCCGATTCCGCCCCCGGCGGGCGCGACCGTGTGCACGACCCTGATGCCGTCGCTCTCGAGCCGCGCGACGAGCGTCGGGTCGGGGGACGCGAGATCCGACTTGTTGAACGCGACGATGACGGGAACGTCGCGGGAGCGCAGCTCCGCCAGGAGCGACTCCTCGAACTCGCCCCACGAGCCGGCCTCGGCCACGAGCACGCCGAGATCCGTGCGCTCGAGCGCCCTCCGCGTCCTCGCGATGCGCTGCGCGCCGAGCGCCCCGACGTCGTCCACGCCGGCGGTGTCGATGAAGACGACCGGGCCGAGCGGCAGCAGCTCCATCGGCTTCTCCACCGGGTCGGTCGTCGTGCCCGGGGTGGCGGAGACGATCGCGACGTCCTGCCGGGTGACGGCGTTCAAAAGGCTCGACTTGCCGACGTTTCGGCGGCCGAAGAGCCCGACGTGGAGGCGCAAGTTGCGCGGTGCGGTCTGCATGGCGTCGGCGGCCGGCCCGCGGGCCCCGGGCGCGGCCACGCCCCGGCAAGCGGCACCGGGGCGCGGACGAGCCACAGCGGCGCGGGCCGTCCCCACGCCTTAGCCTACCACCGCACGCGGCGCAGGAGGAGCACACCGCCGACGGCGAGGAGGAACGCGAACACCGCGAGACCGCCGGCGCCGAGCGCCGGGATCGCGCCGTTCTCGAGGTTCGCCAGCAGAAACACCGCCGAGCCGGACACCCCGGGCGCCGTCGCGGTCACCTGGAAGTTCCCGAGAACGTTGTTCGCGGTGATCGCCGGCGAGGTCGCGACGCCGCCGGCGTCCGTGACGGCCGTCACGACGGGGAGGCCGCCCGGGAACGTGCCGCTCGCCCCGGACGCGGGGGCGGTGAACGTCACGGTGACGCCGGAGACCGGGTTGCCGAGGCTGTCCGTCACGGTCGCCTGAAGCGGCGAGGAGAACGGCATCCCCTGCAGGGCGCTCTGCGGCGTGCCACCTGTGGCGGTGATCGCCGCCGCCGGGCCGGCCGCCGCGATCGTGGTCGCGCCGTCCTCGTTGTTGCCGGTGACCTTGTCCGTGCTCGTCGCGCTGACGCTCACGTCGTGGTACAGCTCGGTGCCCAGCGCCGTGCCCGGCACGATCTGGATCGTGACGGTGAACGTGGCCGAGGTCACGCCGAGCGACGCGATCGAGCAGGTGATCGTCCCGTTCGACCCGACCGACGGCGTCGAGCAGTCCCACCCGCCCGGCTGCGAGAGCGAAACGAACGTCGTGCCGGCCGGCAGGGCGTCCGTCATCTGGACGCCGGTCGCGGTGTCCGAGCCGGCGATATTGGTCACCATGACCGTGTAGCTGATGTTGCTCCCCGGAGGAGCCGAGGCGGGCGCACCGCTGAGCGCGACCGAGAGGTCGGCGGTCGAGAACGAGGGAACCGCGAGGAAGCCGACGAGAGGGTCGTGGTCCGAGACGCGCCGCGGCGAGTTCGTGTCGTTGCGATCCGAGTCCGGAAAGTCGGCGTCGATCCTGGCGTGCTCGAGGCGGACCGTCGCGGCGGCCAGAACGCCGGTGCTGACGATCATCTGGTCGAGGTTCTGCGCGCTCCCGCTCTCCGAGTAGCTGTAGCGCTGGTCCGCGGCGGCCGCCTGGAGGATCGTCATGTTCGGCCCGATCAGGTCCGGGCTGCCAAGCTCGACCTGGTCGGCCGAGACCGGGTTGCCGGTGCTGGCACCCATGACGTCCACGAACCCATCGTTGAACTCGAACGCGTTGAAGTCGCCGAGGACGATCACGCGCTCGTTGTTGGGGGCGGACTGCCGCGTCTGGATGATGTTCGCGAGGAACTCCGCCTGCTGCTCGCGCTTGGCGCGGTTGCGCGCGCCGACCGTGCCCCACCCGTTGCTGCCGGGGCTGGTGCTGTCCACGCTCGTGAGCGCCTTCTGGTGGACGGCGATCACGGTGACCGGGAAGCTCGCCCCGTTCGCCTGGTTGACGGTCGCCATCAGACGCAGCGGCGGGCGGTCGTTGAGGAGCTCGGTCGAGTGGTCGGGGTTGGTGAAGAGCGTGTCCTTCCCCTCCTGGACCACGGCCCCGACGGTCACACGCGGCGTCGAGCCGTACAGCACCTTGGTCGTGACGAGGAAGCCGACGTCGATGCCGCTGATGTCGTTCCCCTCGACGAGGTACGCCTCGTAGGCGGGGCTCGACGCGTCGGCGTTGAGGAGGTCGCGGAGCGCCTGCAGCGTGGCGAGCGTGTCCACCTCCGCGACGGCGAGGATATCGGGCATGTGGAGGTAGTCGCGGATCGCCGCGAGCGCCTTGTTCTTCCGGTTGTTGAAGCTCGAGGCGAAGAAGTGCTGCATGTTGAACGAGGCCACCGTGAACTCGTTGTCGGCGGCGGCCGAGACCGCGGCGGGACCGGGGCCGCCGGACGGCGTCCCGCCCCAGTTGTCCGGGAAGAACTCCCACGCGCGGTACCCGGCAGAGGTGTTGAAGATGAGCGGGCCAACGAGGCCGGTGAGAACGTCGCCCACACGCGCCTCGATCGGCGATGCGCCGACCTGCTGCTTGCTGCCGACGTCGAAGCGCTCGGGGTTGCCGTCGAAGCGTGGCACGTTCGCCGGAACGCACGACACGGCGCAGTCTGTGAGCGGATCGAGGACGTTCGCGCCGACCTCGCGGAACGGCCGGGCGATCCCGGTGACGACACCCCAGAAGAACCCGTTCGACGTCGAGAGCCCGGTCCCGTCGTCGACGGAGCCGGTGGTAGGCCCGACGACCGTCATCGAGGGGAAGCTCACGCGCATCCCGTCGTACTTCGCGAGCTGGTAGAAGCCGCCGGCGGGGTCCGTGTCGGCCGTCGTGAGGGTCACGGCGGTGGGAAGGGGATTTCCGCTCGAGACCTTGCCGACGAAGCTCACCGAGCCCAGCTCCGTCACGGCCGGCTGGAGCGGCTCCGCCGACGGGCGGTAGTCGGTGACCATCCCCGTCACGCGGATCAGGTCGCCGCGCGCGAGCCCGGCGGGAGGCGTCGAGTAGACGTACAGCCCTTCCGAGCTGTTGGGATCGCTGTCCACCGAGGCGTCGGGCTCCTGGATGAAGAAGGCGTTCGAGAGCAGCGCGGTCACGATGCCGGAGGTGGTGACGGTCTGGCCGGCGTACGGCGAGTTCCAGTTGGGAACGCCGTTGCCCTGGATGTCGTGGATCTTCGTCAAAGTCACGACGTTCACCGTGATGGTGGCGCTTCCGGACCTCGCCTGCGCGTCGCCGATCGTGCAGGCCAGCGTCTTGGCGCCGGTGGAGGTCGCCCCGGGAACCGTGACCGCAAACGAGAAGACATTGTCAGCCGAGGTCGCGTCGCCATTCGTGCCGTCGTCGTAGAGGCTCTGCGACGCCGAACCGCCGATGGCGGTGAGGTCGCACCTGACGGTGATACCCGTGCTGGTGGGGTTGGCGCCCGGTGTGACGGCGACTGTCAGCAAGGTGCTCTCGCCAGCCTGCAGAGCCGCCGGGCTCGCCGCCCCGACGCCGGTCGGAGAGGTTGTCACCGGGCAGACGTTGGAAGGCGACGAGCTGTTGCGGGGGACCAGCGAGGCCCCCGCCACCACGTCGAAGTCGAGGTTGTTGTTGTCCGTGTCGGTGCAGCCCGCTCCCTTGCGGACGCCGCCTTTCGTGTTGTCGAGGGCAGCACCGTTGTTGACGGTCGTGCCGCCCTCACCGTTGTTGCTGGCGCCGTACGAAACCGAGTCCACGATCCGCGAGTCGGGCAACGAGCAGGGGGTCGCCGTGGCGCCGCACGCCAGCCCGCTCGTGATGTTCGCGAGTGCGACCTTTCCGCTCGCCGCCGACATGCTGAGGTTCGTGGTGGTGAAGTCAGGGGAGGGCACCGCGGCGCCCAACGTTCCGGCCGCGCCCAGCTGTACGAGAAGGTAGTGCCCGGGCTGGATCGTTGTGCCGGCGACGAAGGCGTAGATGTTGCCCGCCGACGATCCGAAATTCCCGGCGGCCGAACCGTACTGGAGCGACCAGCCGGTCAGCGCCTGGGCGGAGGCTCCACGATTGAAGAGCTCCACGTAGTCGTTGATGTACGCCGGCGAGCCGGTCGTCGCACCGCCACCGCCGTACACCTGGCTGATGACGATGTTCGGCGACGCGGCGAGGGCAGCCGGAGCGACGAGCGCGAAGAGGAGCGCGCACGCCACGAAGGCGGCGCGAGACACGGGGGGGGTCGGTCGGTTCATGACGCTCTCCTTCAAATTGGATGGAAGCGGGATGGAAGAGACACGGGGTCGGAAGCTACCACCCCTGGTCGAGATGTCAAGCACAGGTGCGCAGATGCGTTCTCTGTCGCGGAATCATTCTCGATATTGAGGCGACGAATGTGCAGCCGCGTTCGGACACCGCGTCCGGAATTACCTTCAGGACCTCGGCTTGATTCCCGGCGAGCCAAGACGGCAGACGGCCTCCGGGCTGGTCAGCTCGTCGAACTGCGCGAGCGTCACGAACCCACCGTCGATCGCGGCCTCCTTGATGCTGAGCCCGTGCTCCCGCGCATAGGCGAGCAGGTGGCTCGCGCCGTCGTACCCGAGCGCCGGCACGAGCGCGGTGACGGTGGCCGTCGAGTAGTCGATCTGGCGGCGGCAGCGCGCCTCGTCGGCCTCGATCCCCTCGACGCACCGCTCGCGCAGCGTCCGGCACGCGCGCGCCAGCAGGTCGAGGCTCTCGAGCAGGCAGTGCGCAACCAGCGGGAGGAACGGGTTGAGCTCGAGGGAGCCCGCGGCGGCGGCGGCCGCGACGACCTGGTCGTTGCCCATGACGAGGAGCGCGGCCTGGGTGACGCCCTCGGGGATCACCGGGTTGACCTTGCCCGGCATGATCGAGGAGCCCGCCTGGCGGGCTGGGAGGCGGATCTCGCCGAGGCCGCCCTCGGGCCCGGAGGAGAGCAGACGCAGGTCGCCGCACACCTTGACGAGCGACGCGGCGCACGCCTTCACGATCCCGGAGACCTCGACGAACACGTCGGCGTTGGCGGTCGCCTCCTGGAGGTTCTCGGCGCGGGCGAACCCGATGCCGGTGACCTCGCGGAGGGTGTCCACGACGCGGAAGATGTACTCGCGCGGCGCCGCGAGGCCGCTGCCGATCGCCGTCCCTCCGAGGTTGACGACGCGCAGCCGCTCCTCGCACTTGTAGATCCGCCAGCGGTCGCGGTTGAACGCCTCCGCGTAGCCGCCCATCTCGCGGCCGAGGGTGGTGAGCACCGCGTCCTGCATCTCGGTCCGCCCCACTTTGACCACGTGGGCGAACGCCTTCTCCTTGGCCTGGAAAGCCTCCTGGAGCGCGAGCACCTCGCGCTCCAGCGCGTGGAGGAGGCGGATCGCCGCGAGGCGCAGCGCCGTCGGGAACGTGTCGTTGGTGGACTGGTGGAGGTTGACGTCGTCGAGCGGCGAGACGACGTCGTACCTCCCGGGCGGGAGGCCCATGAGGACGAGCGCCCGGTTGGCCACGACCTCGTTCACGTTCATGTTGAGCGACGTGCCGGCGCCGCCCTGGAGAGAGTCCACGACGACGTGCGCGGAGAGCTCGCCGTTCGCCATCTCGCGGCACGCCCGCTCGATCGCGTCGGCCCTGGCCGCGTCCGGCCGCGCGCCCAGCGCCCGGCTCGTGAGCGCGCACGCGAGCTTCACGGCGCCGTACGCGCGCACGAGCTCGGGGTGGACCGGCCGCCCCGCGAGGGGGAAGTTGACGATCGAGCGAGCGGTGTGGATCCCCCACAGCGCCCCGGCCGGGACGGCCAGCTCGCCCAGGGCGTCGCGCTCGATGCGCGTTCCGGTCTCGTCACCCATCGGGCACCAGGGTACTCCCATGGCGGGGTGCGCCGCGCGGGAGCGCGGCGGCGAGCCGCCGACCGGGCCGGTCAGCAGTAGACGTCGCGCTTACCGTCCTTGACGAGCGCGACCATCTTCTCGGTCCTGCGCCTGAGATCGGGCTCCATCTCGGCGAGCGCTCGCGCGATCGTGGCGTCCCCGGCGGACCGCGTCTCGGGCGACGCGAAGTCCTCGAGGTACTCCTGGAAGGTGGCGATCGCGTTGGGGCCGCAGTGCTCCTTGATCTCGCCGGGCTTGGCGAGGTCCATGAAGTCGCGCCCCGTGCGGCCGAGGCGGTAGCACGCGGTGCAGAACGACGGCACGTACCCGAGGGCCGCGACGTCCCGGATCACCTCGTCGAGCGACCGGTGGTCGCCGAGCGAGAACTGGGCCGACTCGAACCTCTCGTCCTCGGAGTAGCCGCCCGGGTTGGTGCGGCTGCCGGCGGAGATCTGCGAGACGCCGAGGGCGAACGTCTCGCGCCGGATCTCCGCGCTCTCGCGGGTCGACATGATGATCCCGGTGTACGGGACGGCCAGGCGGAGGATCGCGACGATCTTCCGGAAGTCGATGTCGGAGACCGGGTGGGGCGGGTGGCTCGCGATCTCCGATCCGCTCGCGGGCTCCATCCGCGGGACGGAGATCGTGTGCGGCCCGACCCCGAAGCGCGTCTCGAGGTGCCGGATGTGCTGCATCAGAGCCAGGATCTCGAACCGCCAGTCGAACAGCCCGAAGAGGACGCCGATGCCGACGTCGTCGATCCCGGACTGCATCGCGCGGTCCGGGGCGTTGACGCGCCAGTCGAAGTCGCGCTTCTTGCCGCCCAGGTGGACCTTCGCGTACGTCTCGCGGTGGTACGTCTCCTGGAAGATCTGGTACGTCCCGATGTGCTTCGCCTTGAGGCGGGCGAACTCCTCGAGCGTGAGCGGGGCGATGTTCACGTTCACGCGCCGGATCTCGCCGCGCCCCGAGGCCGTGCGGTACACGGTGTCGATCGTGTCGAGGATGTAGTCGAACCCTTCCTTGGGGTACGACTCGCCGGCCACGACCAGGATGCGCTTGTGGCCCTGCTCGACCAACCGCGTGACCTCGAGCGCGATCTCCTCCTGGTTCAACGCCCGGCGCTGGAGCTCGCGGTTGCGCGCGCGGAACGCGCAGTAGACGCACTCGTTGCTGCAAAGGTTCGAGATGTACAGCGGCGCGAACAGAACGAGCCGGTTGCCGTAGATCTCCTCCTTGACGCGCCTGGCCGTGTGGAAAAGCTCCCCCAGGAGCTCCGGGTCGGACACGCCCATGAGCACGGCGAGCTCGTCGTCGGGCAGTCCCTTGAGCTCGAGGGCCCGGGCGAGAATTTCGCGGACCCGGTTCGCATCGTGGCGCCTTCCGGCCTCCAGCGTGGCCGCGACCAGGCCCTCGTCGATCCTCACACCATCACTGACTGTGCTCACAACGGTGCCTCGCGTTTCCCGCCGGCCGCAGCCGCCGCTTCTTTCCCCCGAGGCTTCGCCCGCGCGCGTGCGGCCAGCCTCGAGCCGCGCTCGCGCGCTACTTTACCTCGAAGAACTTGTCGCCGGGGACGCCGCAGACCGCGCACTTCTCGGGCGGCTCCGCGCCGACCACGGTGTTGCCGCAGACGGGGCAGATCCAGATCCGCTCGCCCTTGAGGTCCTTTCCCTGCTTGAACGCTTCCAGCGCACCGGTGTAGAGGGCGTGGTGCACCCTCTCCACCGCGAGGGCGTTCTTGAACGACGAGAGCGCCGGGCGGTTGCCCTCCTTCTCGGCCTGGGCGACGAACGCCGGGTACATCTCCTGCATCTCGTACCCCTCGCCCGCGATCGCGGCCTCGAGGTTCTCCTGCGTCGTCCCGATCCCGCCCATCACCCGCAGGTGCGCATGGGCGTGGACCGTCTCGGCTTCGGCCGCGGCGCGGAACAGCTTCGCGATCTGCTTGAACCCGTCGGCTTCGGCCTTCTTCGCGAACGCGAGGTACTTGCGGTTCGCCTGGCTCTCGCCCGCGAACGCGGCCTTGAGGTTGTCGATCGTGGCCATTCCGGAAACCTCCCCCCGGCCCGTCCCCGGGCCCTCATGTGCACTTTATCACAAGGTCGGTGAGCCGTCCAGAGCGACGTGCGTTGTGCGACCTCAGAGTCGCAGGTCGCGAGGCAAGGCGATTGTCCGCGTGAACGTGCTCACGGGTTTCTTGGTCCGGTCGTGAAAGCGGGCACGAAGCGGAAAGAGTTTTCCACAACCTTTCCCCCAGCGTCGAACGCCGCTCATGCAGGTGGGACCAACGCGGTTCCTTGTCACGAATCTCATTTCAGTTAGCGTACAAAAGTGTCATTTCTCCCGTTTGACAGTTCTGGTATACACGGTTAACTTTTGTACCAACTTGTCCGCTGTGGGGGGACACACACGATCGGAGACGAGGGGGGGCACATGGAGAATCCGAAAGGAAGCCAGTCGCGTTCGACGTCGCGTGACGAACGGGGCCTGGACCGGCGCGACTTCATCCGCGTCTGCACGATGGCGGCGGTGGCCGTGGGCCTGCCGGCGTCGGTCGGGGTCAAGTGGGCCGAGGCGGCGGCCGCCAAGACCCTCAAGCCCTCGGTGATCTGGCTGCACTTCCAGGAGTGCACCGGGTGCACGGAGTCGCTGCTGCGCACGTCGCACCCCGCGATCGCCGAGCTGATCCTCGACCTCGTCTCGCTCGACTACTGCGAGACGCTGTTCGCGGCGGCCGGGTACCAGGCCGAGGACGCGCTCAAGAGCGCGATGGCGGCCAACGCCGGGAAGTACATCTGCGTGGTCGAGGGGGCGATCCCGACCAAGGACAACGGGATCTACTGCAAGATCGGCGGCCGCACCGCTGTGGACATCGTGAACGACGTGGCGGGCAAAGCGGGCGCGATCATCGCGATCGGCTCGTGCGCGTCGTTCGGCGGGATCCCGTCGGCCGACCCGAACCCCACCGGCGCGACCGGCGCGCCCCAGGTCCTCGCGGGGAAGACGGTGGTCACGCTCCCGGGGTGCCCCGCCAACCCGTACAACTTCCTCGGCACCGCGCTCCAGTACGCGACGTTCGGCACGCTGCCGGCGCTCGACGAGAAGGGCCGGCCGCGCTTCGCCTACGGCCGCGTCATCCACGAGGACTGCCCGCGCAGGCCGCACTTCGACGCCGGGCGCTTCGTCGAGCAGTTCGGCGACGAGGGACACCGGAACGGGTGGTGCCTGTACAAGATGGGGTGCAAGGGCCCCGTGACCCACGCGAACTGCTCGCTCCAGCCGTTCTGCGAGGTACCGGGCGCATGGCCGATCGGGATCGGGCACCCGTGCTTCGGGTGCACCGAGCAGGCGATGGCGTTCCGGGTCCCGCTGCACGCGACGGTGCTCCCCGAGCACCTGACGCCTCCCGACAGCTACCCGCCGATCAAGGCGCAGCAGGGCGGCGTCAGCGCGGCCGCTGCCGGGCTCGCGGGCCTGGTCGGCGGCGCTCTGCTCGGCGGCGGATGGGCCGCGGCTCGGAAGGTGGACGAAGGCGAGAGCGCGTCCGCCGACCAGAACGAGGGGGCGTGACATGGCGATGGACCGACGCTCGCTGATCAAGACGCTCGCCGCCGGAGGTGCGGCGGTCGCCGCGGGCGCGACGACGGCCACCGCCGCCCTCAGGAAGACGGCGCCGCCCGGAGCGATGGGGATGCTGTACGACACGAGCCTGTGCATCGGGTGCAAGACCTGCGTGGTGGCGTGCAAGCAGGCGAACGACATGCCGGCCGACACCACCGCAGGCGGCGGCCTGTGGGACGCACCCAACGACCTCAACAGCAAGACCAAGAACATCATCAAGCTGTACCGGGAAGGCGAGCGACAGTCGTACGTCAAGCAGCAGTGCATGCACTGCGTCGACCCCGGCTGCGCGTCCGCGTGCATGCTGCACTCGCTCCAGAAGGACAAGGTGACCGGCGTCGTCATGTACGACCCGGCGTACTGCGTGGGGTGCCGCTACTGCCAGATGGCGTGCCCGTTCAACGTGCCGAAGTTCGAGTTCGAGAAGGCGGCGCCCAAGATCGTCAAGTGCGAGCTGTGCCGGCACCGGATCAAGGACGCCGCGGCCAAGGGGCCGGGCGGGTTCACCCGCTACCCGAAGGGCCAGGGGCCGGCGTGCTGCGAGGTCTGCCCGCGCGACGCGGTGATCTACGGCCGCCGCGACGAGCTGCTCGCCGAGGCGAAGCGCCGGATCGCCGCGTGGCCGGGCAAGTACCACAAGGACCGCGTGTACGGCGAGTTCGACGCGGGCGGGACGCAGGTGCTCTACCTCTCGCACGTGCCGTTCGACAAGATCGGGCTCCCGGACCTCGGCGACAAGCCCGTGCCGGAGACCGCCTACACCGTCCAGGAGGGGATCTACTACAAGGTCCCGTTCGCCGCGCCGGTCGGCCTGTTCGCCGTGCTCGCCGCGGTGATCTACCGCAACAAGCGCGCCGAGAGCGTTGGCGCCGCCGAGAGGGGAGGCCAGCCATGAGCGCCCACGCCGAGGTCCACGTCCCGGTGGGCGGCCGGCTGATGACCCGCCCGTTCGTGGCGCTGCTCGCCGTCGCCCTCGCCGGCGCGGTCGCCGCGGCGGTGCGGTTCCTCAATGGCATCGGCGCCGTGTCCAACCTCTCGAACGGCTACCCGTGGGGCATCTGGATCGCGATCGACGTGGTCGTAGGCACGGCGATCGGCTGCGGCGGGTACGCGGTCGGGATTGTCGTCTACGTCCTCAACAAGGGGAGGTACCACCCGTTGGTGCGGCCCGCCGTGCTCACGAGCCTGCTCGGCTACGGGCTCGCCGTGGTCGCCGTCGTCGTCGACCTCGGCCGGTTCTGGGGCCTCTGGAAGGTTCCGATCTACGTGTGGCGCTGGTCGCACTCGCCGCAGCTCGAGGTCGCGCTGTGCGTCGCCACCTACACGCTCGTCCTCCTCGTCGAGCTGTCGCCCGTGCTGTTCGAGAAGCTCGCGGCGGGCGCCTCGTCCGGTCTGCGCCGAACGGCCGAAAAGGGGCTTTCGCTCGTCGAGAGGAACTTCGTGTGGGTCCTCGCGCTCGGCCTGCTGCTGCCGACGATGCACCAGTCCTCGCTCGGGACGATGATGCTGCTGCCGGGTCCGCGCATGCACCCGCTGTGGCTCACGCCGTGGCTGCCGCTCCTGTTCCTCGTCAACGCGATCCTGATGGGGTTCGCGGTCGTGACGCTCGAGGCGACGTTCTCATCGGCGGCGTTCGGCCGGCCGCGCGAGACGGCGATGTTGGGATCGCTGTCGCGGATCGCGGGCTGGACCGCCGTGGGCTGGTCCGTCTTCCGCGTGATCGAGGTCGCGGCGGCGGGCAAGCTCGGCCAGATCAGGGGCGCCTCCGGGATCGCCTTCCTCGCCGAGGTGCTGCTGCCGCTGGTCGGCGCGGCGATCCTGCTCGCGGGCGCGACGCGCACCCGCGCGGCGTGGCAGGTCCGGGGCGCGATCGTGCTCTTCCTCGGCACTGCGTTGCACCGCGTCGACACGTACCTCGTGGCGTTCACCCCGGGCCCGGCGTTCTCGTACTTCCCGGCCGTCCCGGAGCTGCTGATCACGTTCGGCATCATCGCGGCCGAGGTCGCGATCTACATCGCCGTCGTCAAGACGTTCCCGATCCTTCAGGGCCCCGCGCCCGCGAAGGCGACTTACTAGGGGGGAGACATGGGCAAGCGAATCACTGTTGATCCGATCACCCGCATCGAAGGGCACCTCCGGATCGACGTCGAGGTGGACGGCGGGAAGGTGCGCGACTCCTGGTCCTCGGGCCAGATGTTCCGCGGGATCGAGGAGATCCTCAAGGGTCGCGACCCGCGCGACGCGTGGATCTTCACCCAGCGGTTCTGCGGCGTGTGCACGACCGTGCACGCGATCGCCTCCGTCCGCGCGGTCGAGAACGCGCTCGGGATCGAGATCCCGATCAACGCGCAGTACATCCGCAACATCATCATCGCGGCGCACGCGATGCACGACCACATCGTCCACTTCTACCACCTGTCGGCGCTCGACTGGGTGGACGTGATCTCGGCCGCGAAGGCGGAC
>Ga0335070_10003888_pt1 | contig 17420 bp, 13 predicted proteins | sample Lox_Sample_13_FD_206722 | JGI IMG/M metagenome (GOLD analysis project Ga0335070, IMG submission 206722) | Soil microbial communities from Loxahatchee National Wildlife Refuge, Florida, United States - Lox_Sample_1.3 | ecosystem: Environmental > Terrestrial > Soil > Wetlands | place: USA...
GATCGCCTCGGGGAACGCATAGGCTCCAATCACACCTGGGACGCCGATGCGCTCGAGATCGTCCAGAATGCGCGCAGAGCGCAAGACGCCGCTGTAGAAGCCGATTTCGCAGGCGGGATAGTTCGCCATCACCGCCGCGGTCAAAATCGGGCGCTTCCGCATGTGGAGCGCCTTCACCTCGATCACGGGCTGCAACCCGCGCGCATTGCCGTAGTAGCCGGTGAATTCGCCAAGTGGTCCCTCGAGCTGCATATCACCGCTGTGCAGTAGCCCTTCGATGACAATTTCCGCGTGGGCAGGAATGGGCAAGCTGACGGCGACACCGTCGGTCATTTCGACCGGCCTGCCCAGAATGCCGCCGGCGAAATCCAGCTCCGAATCCTGACTTCCGGCTGCCTGGGCGCCCATCATGAACAGCAACGGATCGATGCCATAGGCCGCCACCACCTCGCACGGCTCGTCTCGGCGCCAATGGGCTTCTCGGTCAAGGCGCGCATGCTTGCCGGGCGAGCAGTACATGCCGACGCGATTGGGCCCGTGTAGCATCTGCCTGTAGACGCCGAGATTAAGACGGCCAGTCGACGGGTCGCGCGTTACGGTGACGTCGCCAGAGCCAATATAAGGTCCGCCGTCGCGCGGCCAGAATTTGGGCGCCGGGAGCCGGCGCAAGTCAATGTCGCCGCCGGTCAAGACGATCTCGTTGACCGGAGCGCGATCGGGCGCAATCTTCGCTGGCGCAACTTTGGTCCCCATGCGGCTGCGCATTGCCGCTATCATCTCGCGTGTCGACAGGGTGGGATTGAGTCCGACCGCGATCGCAAATCGCGTCTTGCTAGATCCAAGCATATTGGACAGCACGGCATGACCCGGCTCGGCGCCCTTTACGTTTTCGAACAATAAGGCCGGTGCACCAGGACGCTGCGCCACCATGTAGGTGATGGCGGACAACTCCTCCTCAGGATCCACAGATTCGCGAATCCGGATTAGCTCGCCAGCCTGCTCTACGACAGCGAGCCATTCCCGCAGATCGCGCGGCACGGCGTGCGATTTGCCGTCGGCGCCGGGCGCATTGGCACGCAGTTTACCTTCAGGCAAATCCGTGACGATATCTTCCATGTTCCCTCCTCGGGTGTGCCAGCCGCCTCTAGCGCCGCTAGACGCGCATGCCAATCCTGCCCGCAATCGACCTGGCCCCCAGCGCAACGCCCACCGATAGGAGGACCAGAAAGATTCCGACGATCGACGCGGACTCGTAGAGACCGTCGGCCATGTAGTCGACCTGGAGCAGCGCCAGCGGCCGGTTGTTGCCGGTCGATAGCAGCGCCACGTTGGAAACATTCCGTGTCGCAGCGGCAAAAATAAGGATGCCCGCGGTAATGAAGGCCTGTTCCAGGATAGGCACGACAATACGAAGGAAGGTTTGTGACCAACGCGCACCCGAAACCGCCGAAGCTTCCTCCATTTCGTGGCCGAGTTGCAGCATGTTTGATTTGATGAGCTGAACTCCGATCGTGAGATTCGCGAGCGTTGTGGCGATCACCAGGATTGCAACCGTCCCGTAGGCGGGGCGGAATATTGGGACGGCCAGAAACATCCACAACATGCCGAGACCCAAAATTACACCTGGAATGCCCGCGGGCAGCCAGCTGAGAAGGTCGGCCAAGCCGCGGAGACTATGCCGCGTACGGACGCTGACATACGCAACCAGCGCAGAGATAAAAGTCCCCAACAATGCAGCGCCCGCGCCCAACATGATGGTGTTCCACGCCGCGCCTAGGAATAGTGGATCGTTGAGCACGCGGCTCCAATGGGCGATTGTGAACGTGTTGGTAAGATCGAAGAAGCCAAAAGCGTTCATAAACGCGCCCACTATCATGGCGCCGAGCGGCACGACGGTGGTCACCACTGTCAATGCGAACAGGAACGCAAATAGTGGCCATCGCAAGGTATGCAGCACGCGATACTCACTGCGAAAATGACTGCCCAGCGTCTCTGCTCCGCCCCGCACCGTCAGCGCGCGCTGCGCCGCGAACAATGGGAGCATGACCAGCAAGATCGCGATGCTGAGGATACTCGCAATCTGGAATTGCGGCGGGTCTTCACGGATCAGTTGGTAGATCTTCGTGCTGTAGACGTAGAAATTGGTGGGTGGCCCAAGCACAAGTTCGATCTCGAACGATTCGATGGAGAAGACGATCGAAACGACGGCAGCGACCGCAATCGCCGGCAGCATGACCGGCAATACAATGGTGCGTATAACTTGCCAGCGATTGGCGCCACACATTTCGGCGGCTTCCTCCAACAATCCGTTCAAATTGCGAAATGCCGGAAGCAGGAAGATGTATTTGGCAGCGATAGCGCGCGTCGTCAAATGGGCGAATACGATGCCCCAAAACGAATAGATGTCGAGCAACCCTTCCTTGATCCCGATCAGGTTGCGCACCGCTACGTTGATCAGCCCGAATTGTGGGTCCAGTAGGAGGATCCAACCCAAGACCACGGGAATGCTGGGGAGGAAGAATGCAATCCACATGAACAGATCGATGATTCTCCGTCCGGGCACGTAGTATTTGGCCAGTAGCCATGTCACGAGCACGGCAGCGGGAAGGGCAATCGCTTCGGTAATGAGCACGCGCTTTGCCGTATTGGCAATTGCATTGCGAATACCGGGCTGCGACCAGGCGTCGTTCCACGCCTGGAGGGACCAATGCAAGGTGCCGTCGGCCGCCGCGGTCTGGAAACCGTTGAGGACGACGAAGTACAACGGCGCGACAACGACTGAGGCGAGGCACGCGATCAGCGCAATTATGGGGAATTGCCTGGCCATGCCCAGCTAGCGTGATTCTGTCGCGGTCAACAGCGACGCGGGCCACGCCGTTATCGAGTCGGTCCGCAATGTCAGCAAAATTCGCTGATTCTCCACGACAGCGTCGGACCGGCTGGCGAATGCCTCGATCTCGCAACCTGATACATCGATCAGACATTCTGTACGGTCTCCGCCAAACATGACGGCGCGCACCGTACCTTCAAGGGAAACTCCGCCAGGTGAGTCGCTACGCGTGTCGGTGGACGAGGGGATAACCGTTATGTTTTCGGGACGGATCGAGATGTCGACGACATCGCCGGCTGCAATCGCCCCCCTGATCTGTTCACGGGGCAGAACTATCTGCCTGCCGAAGAGTTCGATCGCCAGTGCTCCGGCGGCGGTTCGGGCAACAGCGCGGCCAGGCAAGATCGTTGAACGCCCAACGAAATCACGGACAAATTCGCTGATAGGCGATTCATAGACCGACTTTGGATCGGCAATCTGCTCGACCAAGCCGTCGCGCATCACAGCGATGCGGTCGGCCAGCGTCAGGGCCTCGGTTTGGTCATGCGTGACAAGCACGACGGTAATCCGGAGCTTGCGCTGTAGAAGCTTGAGTTCGACCCGGAGCTGTTCGCGCAACTTGACGTCGAGGCTGCTGAACGGCTCGTCGAGCAGCAGCACGTCAGGCCGATAGACCAGGGCTCGGGCGAGGGCGACTCTTTGCTGTTGGCCGCCGCTCAGCGTGGCGGCACGACGCTTCTCAAGCCCGGCCAAGCCGACCAGGTCCACTGCCTCGGCCACCCTTTCAGCAATCTCGTCCCGGGGCCGCCTCCGAATTCTCAGCGGATAGGCGATGGTATCGAATACCGAGAGATGCGGCCATACGGCATAGGATTGAAAGACCATGCCCATGTTCCGCCGCCGGGACGGCACGTGTACGCTGCGGTCGACATCGCATAAGACATGCCCCCCGCAGAGGATGCGCCCCTGATCCGGCTGTTCGAGGCCGGCAATCATACGAAGAGTTGTCGACTTGCCGCAGCCGCTCGGACCGAGAATGGCAAAGAACAGACCTTTGTCGATCGACAGGTCGATGCCGCGCACGGCGCGTTCCGTGCCGAAGGCCTTGGCTAGGCCTTGAAGCACGACCGCCGGCGCGTTGTCCCACGCTTCCGAACGCGCCACAGTTCGCCCGGCTGCATCCTGACCAAGCTCGGGGTTGGGAGTGCGCATCAGCATGCCGTGCACTCGCGTTGGCGTCACCGTCTAGTGTATCAATTCACGCCCCAGGCGCACGGCCGCCCCTTGATAGCGCAACATTGGCTCGGCCTGGCTGTCAATGTAGCGGCCGATTTCGTCGCCTTTGATGGCGGTCAAAGGTTCGCCGATCGCGGCATCCCGCCGACGGCTGTTCACGCCCACCGCCGCGGTAATTGCGTCCTGTGTGCGCTTGGTCAAGAGCCAATTGACGTAGAGACGTGCCGCATTTGGATTGGGCCGCTTCTTGATCAATTGCACTGAGCCAAAGCCGGATACCGTGACGTCCAATCCTTCGAGCGGCGCGATATTCATTTTGACGCCGCGCTTGTGCAATAAGGTCAGCTGATCGGTGCTGACCGCCAGCGCAATCGGGTATTGCCCGCGCACGAGCCATTCGGCTTGCTGCCGATTGTCGCTGGTGACCACGACTTTCTGGTCGCGCATCAGTTTGGTGACGAATTCCTCGCCATATTGCTTGATCATGACGCTCAAGACGGAGACAGCGGCGCCACCACGAAAATCTTGAATCGATATCTTGCCGTCAAACTCAGGCTTGAGCAGGTCCGTAACCTTCTCGAGCTTATCTGGGGTAATCGCGTCACGATTTACCCAGCCCGGCGGCAGCCGATAAAGCAGGAAGCCGGGCAGGAATTGCTTCTCCTTGTCGGCAAACAAGCCGTTGAAGCCGCCATACCAGGCCGCTTCATCCGTAACTTCTGGCAGGATCAGTTCGGGCCGTACCGGATCGATCGCGCCGGCATCGCGCATGCGATAGGCAAAGGGGTCGATGCCACCGACCCGTAGGTCCCAAAGAAATTGTTCGACCTTCTGTTCCTGCGTTACGCGTGGCCAAAAGTCACGCGAATTGCCGGGTGTGTATTCGATCTTGATCTCTGGATATTCCTTCTGGAATGCCAGCAAGGGATCGCGCCAAACGGTTCCGACCGGTCCCGAGATGACCAGCTTCCCTTCCCCCTTTGCAGCCGCTTCAAGCTTCGTCCACTTGGCGTGCCAATCATCTGTCGTCTCTGCATCAACCGTGGTGCAAAACGTAGCGGCCGCCACAACCGCGACCGCGGCGGTCAGGCTGTAAAACCGAACGATGCGTTGTCCATTTATACCCTTGTTGCGCACGGCTGTATCCTCCCCAATCTTGTGTCGCAGATCTTGCGCCGTTCACGGACGGTTCGCTGCCTGCGTCGTGAGCGCGACATCGTGTGCCGACGCGCTTAGCCGAGCAGCGCGCTTCTCCTCGATACGTCTGCGGACATGGGCGAACGGATCGGTTGCCTGAGGGATCGCCTCGGAAAGCACAAGTAAATCCGAGAAATCGTTTTCTTCCTCGGTCGCGGGCATTGGGGGTGGCGCATCGCCTTCGGCCGCTGCGCGAATCGCCTTCAGCAAGATCTTGCGCGCCGCGATAATGATGACGTCGGAGGTACCGAGCCGTTCCTTCGTGCGATCTTGAATGGCGCCCTGGGACTGTACGACAAATCCGTCCTGCACGGGAAAGAAGGTCCCCATGCCGGAGAAAGTCGTGCCATTCATTTCCCCGCGATCCTGGAGGAAGCGATTGCGCGGACTACGTACGAAATTGAAGCCGTCGGCTTCCCGTGCCATCGACGCTTCATAGAAGGCGGTATCGACAGGGCCGTCTTCCTGGAATGTGAAATCGTAACGGTAGTGGTGCGTGTCGTCGATCGGGACGTGCCAGCTGGCGGTATAGCCGCCCTTACCTGCGCGCCCCTCGAAGCCCGCGATCGCCGCAAGATTGGGCGTCACGAAATTCGTGACTCTCAAATAGACGTTCCCGTCCGTTAGCGAACGTCGCGAGAAAATGCGCAGTCCGAATTTAGTTTCCTCGTAGTCCAGCTTGGGGTTCCGCTGGGCCTGATACAGGTCGTCTACGACACTGCTGGTGCCAGGTATCTTCGCGAACTCAGCGCGGCGGATACTGTTTCCATGAAGAAATGAAACGTGGCAGGGATCGAGGTTTCCCTCATTTGCTTGAAGATAATTGCATTCGTGCAGGAATTTGTGCGTGAAGCGATAGCCATCGGGAGCGTGAAGAAATTGATAGTCCGGAATCGGCGGCACCGGGGTGGGACCCATATAAGCAAGGATAACATCACCGATTTCCCGGCACGGATATGCGGTGTGCCGGATCTTGTCGCTATAATTGCTTCCCTCGGCTTCATTGGGTGTTTCGAGGCAGGTTCCGTGCCGGTCGAACAGCCAGCCGTGATAGAGGCAGCGCAAGCCGCCGTCCTCGATGCGACCGTAGCTCAAATCGGCGCAACGATGGGGACATCTCAGTCCGAGCAATCCGGGCGCGCCGGTCTCGTCGCGGAACAGGACGAGATCTTCTCCGAGCAGCCGGACGGGCAACGGACCACCGCTGGCCCCGAGCTCCCGCGTAAGCGCGACCGGCTGCCAATAGCGCCGAAAGAACGCGCCACCAGGTGTGCCGGGCCCGGTTTCCGTGATCAGCTTGTTATCAGTCGCTGAAAGCATCTGGATCCCCGTCTTCGCATTTTCCACATCGAACGCGGCGGCTCAGCGGCGACGTCGGTCAGCGACGCATGATTTTGCTTCGCACCCGCTCGAGATGCGCGTTCATGAGATTTCGCATTTCGGTGCCATCGCGGCGACGTAGCGCTGCGACGAGCAACCTGTGCTCTTTGAGGACCAAGCGTGCGCGATCCGCAGACGGAAACGTGCCATAGGCCTCATCACGAACGTGCTCGAGAGACTTTATCAGCGCCGCGAGTACGCGATTCTTTGAGGCGTCGATCATCGCAAGATGAAACGCGAAGCTTAGGTCGCGAAATCGGTCGAGTTCGTCAAGGCTGCGCTCGGCCTGATCGTTCAAGTGCTCGAGCCGCGCCAGGTCTTCTTCGGTTGCGTAGTAGGCTGCGAGTTCAGCAGCCATTCCTTCGATCGCAAGCTGAGCGGCGATCAGCTCGACGTTCGTGATGCGGACGAGGCGAAGCTGGATCGCCAATGCATCCGCGTAGTGGTCCGGATTGCCACGCGCGATCATGACGCCCCCGCGCGCGCCGGTCCGAATCTCGACGACGCCAATCGCCTCGAGTCCCTTGAGCGCGTCCCGCGCGACAGAGCGGCTGACGCCGAAGCGTTGAGCGAATTCGCTTTCCGTCCCGAGAGGTTCGCCAGGCTCAAGTCGGCCGGCCAAAAGCTCGGCCCGGATGTGCTCGACGATTCTACCGCCGGCGGTCATGCCTTTCATGACCGGTAACCGGCTGGCGCGACTGGATTTTTCTTCTGGAACCACGGGTGCTCACATATTAATGATCATAACGATACGATTGATCATATTTTTTCGTGCCGCCTGGTGTCAAGCACGCCTAAGGCGTTGCTCGTTATGTGCGCTCGCTCAAGCCAGGTCGGCTTTGGTTATGGTGCGGGGATCGGCGCGTCGCCAAACGCAACGATGTCGTCGGAATAGGCCTCGACAGTCGCGATGGTTTGGCAAACTTGCGGAGAGAGAACGTTTGAATCCAGTATCACTCCCCCCGCCAGTCTGGCTGTTCCGAATTTTCTCTCACCGATTTGACGTAGCGAAGAAGCCCAGTATTCGCGGACTTTCCCAAACAAACCTCCGCACCACGCGAGCACGGCTGAGGCTAGAAATTCTCTCCGTTAGGCCATTTCTCTCCAAACCTCCCGACTGCGCGGATTTAGTATGGTTTCCGTAAGCAATTGTTTTTCCACGTATTCTGATCCGGCCCACCTCCGCACTTTTCGCAAGAACACTTGGGGAACGGAGAGTAGAGAATTCAAACTCCGCATTTGATTTTGCTTCGCTTTTTTTGGAGCGAACAGACCTGCTGCGCATCAATTGCGTTTGGTTGCGAGTGCATTGCCGGCAGGTCTGATGCCCAGCGCGTGCTCGCGGCAGCAGAATTGCATGCACTAATTTTCGCGATCTTCGTCACGTGTATCGCGTCTCAGCGGGACGCTTCCGCCTTCACCCGGGTGCGGACAGCGGACTTATGTGTTGCGATGTCACCTAAGTGTAATCGCGATAAAATACACCGTTATTCCGGCAGCCCCGTCGCACTGAGCGCGTCACTCAAAGAGGCGGCAAGCGCCGGCGCGCAATCCACGCCGGCCAAGTGCCGGCCGTACCGCAACGCCGGCTGTAACTCCAAAGCTCGTGCCCCGGCAGCTTTGGCTTCTTCGAGTCGTCCAAGCTTCACGAGCGGCGCCGCCAGTAGCATATAGGAGAAGCTGAAGGCCGGATTGGACTGGACGGCTTTGTAGGCGGCATCGGCCGCCGCCTCATAGCGACGGCGGTGGAAATGCCCGAGCGTCAACGCGTGGAAAGCGGCGAAGGCCCAAGGATCGAACGGACTTAGGCGCATGCCTCGCTCGCCCCATTCGATCGCGCGCTCCGCTTCTCCAGCAAATCCGAAAATGACGCTGCCAAAGATATAGGTGCGCGCCGATGACGGACTGACGGCAAGCGCCGCTTCGAACGCGGCAGATGCCGCAGCACGATTGTGCCCATCCATTCCAATGGAAAATCCGGCAAATGTCAGAGCAAACGCGTCGTCCTGACCATGCAGGATAGCAGCCTCCGCGTGGCGGATTGAGGCAGTCCGGCTTTCTTGACGCAGTCCGCCGCGCAGGAATAGGCAGTGATGGCACATGGCGGCGTAAGCGTGTGCCAGAGCATAACTGGGATCAAGAGTGAGGGCCTGCTCCAGCAGCACCAAAGCCTTTGTCACACGCTCTGGAATCCCGGAGTCGACGTCCGGCTGAGCCTTCAAGACAAGATCATAGGCGTCCAGACTCTCGGGACGCTTGCGTTTGACACGCTCGACTTCGGCCCGACGCAGACTCGGCTCGATGGCGCCCACAACCGATAGCGTGATGTCGTCCTGCAGCGGGAAAATGTCGTCAAGCGGACGATCATAACGCTCGGTCCACACATGGCCGCCGGTGTCGGCCTCTATCATCTGCACCGAGATGCGAACCCGGTTGCCGTCCTTGCGCAGGCTTCCCTGAAGGAGGTACCGCACGCCGAGTTCGCAACCCACGCGCTTCAGGTCTACCGCCTTTCCTTTGTAGGAGAAGCTCGAATTGCGCGCGACCACGAACAGCCATTTGATGCGTGACAATCCGGCGATGATGTCTTCGACCATGCCGTCGGCGAAATAGTCCTGCTCGGGGTCGCCGCTCAAATTCGAAAACGGGAGCACGGCGACCGACGGTTTGCTCGGCAATGCAAGCGGCGGTGCCCACCGGTTTGCCGTGGCAGGCGACTTGTCCGTTGCGACCACCGGTCCGACATAGCGGTAGCCTCGACGCGGCAGGGTCTCAATCCAACTTGCTCCTCCTCCTTCCTCCTCGAGGGTCCGGCGCAATGCTGCGATCTGAACCGTCAAATTGTTGTCGGCGACCGCCAAGCCGGCCCAGCCTGCCTCGACCAGCGCATCCTTCGATACCGGCGCGCCCGCGTTATCGAGCAGCGTCCGCAGCAGCACGACTGCGCGCTGTCCGAGCATGATCGGATCGTTCCTGCGGTAGAGGATGCCCGCCGCTGGGTCGAGCCGGAATGGACCGAAATGATAGGGGGCATCAGCTGACATACGCAACATTTAGCAAATTTTTAGCAGTGGGTTCACGACTTTCCGCCGTGGCGGGATCACCTTGGCTCGCATCGACGATGCTTGCGCGCCCATGAAAAGACAAGGAGGACACGATGAATAGCGTCACCCCGGAGCCCATCATGAAGATCGCCATGGGGTTTATGGCGGCCAAGCATCTGTTCACCGCGAGCGCCATCGGCTTGTTCGAAGCCCTCTCCGATGGCCCCGCGAGCCTCGAAGAGATCGGGCAGAAGACCGATGTTCCACCTCGCACACTCGGAATCATCGCAGCCGCGATGGTCAGTCTCGGAATGATCGAGCGCAGCGGCAATCGATATCAAAATGGAGCGGCTGCGGCCGCTTTTCTTGCCGGTGCCGGCGGGCCTGACATTCGACCGATGCTCCGCTTTTGGAATCACATCAGCTATCCGACCTGGGAAAAGCTTGAGGAGGCCGTACGGACCGGCCAAGGCCAAGCTAAGTTCGGTGGCTTCAGCGAACAGGAGCAACAGATTTTTTCGCAAGGGGTCGAATCATTCTCGGCTGGCACGGCAGCGGCACTCGCAAAGGCATACGACTTCGGTCGCCATCAGCGGGTTCTCGACGTTGGTGGCGGCACCGGCTCTTTCCTCCTCGCGATTCTTCAGCACCACAAGAATCTCACCGGCACGCTGTTCGAGCTGCCAGGAGCCTGCGCGGTTGCTCGCCAACGCTTGGCACAGACGCCCGAGGCGTCACGGATCGATGTCGTCGAAGGAAGCTTTTTCAAGGACCCACTTCCTGGCGGTCACGACGTGTTGGTCGTCGCAAATACTGTTCATGTCCTCTCCGTAGCGCACAATATTGAGCTGATGAAATCGATGCGCGGTCAGGTGGAGAAGGGTGCACGGCTTCTCCTCGTCGATCTGTGGACCGATCCCACCTATGCGGAGCCTCCCGCCGCATCGCTCATGTCCGGCGAGTTTCTTGTCATCTCGGGAGAGGGGCAGGCCTACAGCGAGCAGGATGCCGACGGGTGGCTGCAACAGACCGGCTGGCGGAAGGTCGAGCGCAAGTCGCTCACGGGACCAGCCAGTCTGATCGTGGCGGAGGCGGTGTAATAGCGGTGGAGTTTTTTTTGGTGTGAAGCAGAGCGTCATCAGGCCAGCAAGGCCGTGGTGGCCAGAAGCGGAAATAGCGGGATGCTTGGGTACCCCCAGGGAGCTGACGCACCCCCCAGAACCTCCGCACTCGATGTGCGCTGCAGTGTCGTTGATCAATGGACCGAACGAGGCAAACATTCTCCGGCCGGAATGAAGCGGCCCCCTAAGCCATTGAAATTGCAAGAGTCGAAGCTCGATTCCGTACCGGGAGTCCGAATCCCATCTCGGCCGCCACTTATAAGTCATTGATATACAATGACTTTATGACTATTACGGAATGCCGAAAAGGCCCCGACATTTCCGGGGCTTGGGTGGTCGCGACTTACCCTCTTCGTGGGACAGAGACTGTCTTGTCCGGAATGGCGTCGCCTCACGGCCCAAAAGTCTCTGTCGGCCCCTTTTTCAGTACGACTTCGTGCGCCCTTCCGGCGCACGCGTGATGCACGGTACCGCTCGCGCGGTTATCCGCCCAGCGCTGAAGCCGCGTGGAACACGACAAAGGCAGCGCCATAGGCGAGCGTCAGCATGTAGAGGAAGGCGACAACCGGCCAGCGCCAGGAATTGGTTTCGCGCCTGATGACGGCGAGTGTCGACGCGCATTGCGGCGCGAAGACGTACCAAGCCAGGAGTGCGAGCGCCGTCGCGAGCGACCAGCTGTCAGCTAAGGTGCCTGCCAGCGTGCCGACCGCTGCGTCGCCAGTGCCGCTTATTGCGTAGACTGTGCCGAGTGCGGCGACCGCCACCTCCCGCGCGGCAAGGCCAGGGATTAGCGCCACAGCGATCTGCCAATTAAAGCCGATCGGCGCGAGCAAGGGCTGAAGCGCATGGCCGATCATGCCCGCGAAGCTGTAGTCGATGGCGGGATCGGTGGCACCGGCCGGGGCGCCCGGTACGCTGCTGAGGAACCAGATTAGGATCATCATCGCGAGGATGATGGTGCCGGCGCGACGCAGGAAGATGCGCGCACGTAGCACGACGCCCATCAAAATGTTGCGCGCGCTAGGTATCTTGTACGTTGGCAGCTCCATGAGGAACGGCTCGGCCGCACCGCGCCACAGGATGCGGCGTAGCACGAAGGCGACGACAAACGCGCTGACTATGCCAGCGGCATAGAGCCCGAACATCACCAGGCCCTGCAGGTCGACGAAGCCATCAACGGTACGCTGCGGTACAAAAGCGGCGATGATCAGCGTGTAGACCGGGATGCGAGCCGAGCAGGTCATGAGCGGCGCCACTAGGATCGTGGCCAGCCGGTCGCGCCGGTTATCGATGACGCGGGTCGCCATGATCCCGGGAATAGCGCAGGCAAAGCTCGAGAGCAAAGGAATGAAGGCGCGGCCGTGCAGCCCGGCGACGCCGATGATGCGGTCCATGAGGAAGGCAGCCCGCGCCATATAGCCGAAATCCTCGAGCAGATTGATGAAGAAGAAAAGGATGACGATTTGCGGCAGGAACACGATGACGCTGCCGACACCGGCAATCAACCCGTCGGCGATCAGGCTGCGCAGCACGCCGTCCGGCAGGGTCGCGGTGACCCAGGCGCCGAGATTCGTAAAGCCGGCATCGATCAGATCCATCGCTGGGGTCGCCCAGGTGAACACTGCCTGGAAGACTAGGAACAGCACGGCGAGCAGCACGACGAGGCCCGCGACGGGATGCAGCAGAACGCGATCGAGCCGCGTGGTCCAGGTGTCGGGCCGTACCGGCGGCTTGACGCAGGTCTTGAGAATGCGCTCCACCGTGTGATGTGCGGCGCGAACCTCTTCGGCGGTGGGCTCACGCCACGTGCCTGCACCCGGAGCCGCGGTTTGGCCCGAAGCGCATCGGTCGAGCAGCTGCAGCAGGTCGGCGGTGCCGCCGCGCCGGACCGCGATCGTCGGCACGACTGGCATGCCGAGTTCTCGCGACAGGCGCTCCAGATCGATGCCGATGCCGCGGTGGCGCGCGATGTCGAACATGTTGAGGGCCAGGATGATTGGCCGGCCGACCTGCTTCAGCTCGAGCACGAGGCGCAGCATTAGTCGCAAGTTGGTCGCGTCCGCGACGCACAGTATCAAGTCGGGAACCGCCTCGCCGGCGAGTCGTCCGAACACGGCGTCACGGGTGATCGCCTCGTCTGGGCTGCGCGCACGCAAACTGTAGGTGCCGGGCAGATCCAGCACGAAGACGCGCCGCCCGCTGGGCGTGGTGAAGGTGCCCGCTTTACGCTCGACGGTGACGCCCGGATAATTGGCGACTTTCTGGCGGCTGCCGGTCAGCGCGTTGAATAACGCTGTCTTTCCGCAGTTCGGATTGCCGACCAGCGCGACGCGCAGCGTGCCGTCGAGAACGGCCGCCTCGGCCATTGTCAGTTGTCCCCGCCTGCGAGCGGCCGTACCAGTACCGCGTCGGCCTCGCGTCGGCGGAGCGCAACACGCATATCATCGAGGCGCACTGCGACCGGATCGCGGCCGATCAAGCCTTCATGCAAGATCTCGACCGAGGCGCCGTCGACGAAGCCGATCTCGAGCAGGCGCCGCTCCAACTCCTCACCCTCTGACGCGGCGGCTCCCCGCAGCACGCTTATGCCGACGACGGTGCCACGCAGTCCGCGCGGCGCCCGGCCCAGCCGAATCACGTCGGCGTTAGCCCGATCCCGGGCTTGATCCCCGGCACCGTCTGCTTTGTAGAGGGACATCAGCAATCCTTCGTGGCGAGATAGACCCCGCCACCAAACGTCATGCTTCGAGAGGCATGTAAGCCATATGGCGGCGGCTCCCCAGCCCTGTCAAGATATGCGAGTAATAATTAATATTGTTTTGGCCGGCGAGCTGAGACGACCAGCGCAGAGACTAAATGCCGTACTTGCTGATGATCCTGTGATGTGCCGATTCTGGGCATCATTAAGCGAGAGTCCCTGGCTACAAGACGGCTAGTACAGACATTAGAAGTGTTGCGGCGTAGAGACGTGGACGACTACAAGTCAGATGATTGAAGTTGTAAGCTCAGGAAAAGGCAAACTGGCGTCCGGGATGAGCCGATGATCGTCGAACAGATATGGACGGGAAACTCATACCGCAACTTTAACTATCTTATTGTCTGCCCGGAGACCGGTGATGCGCTCGCAATTGATCCACTCGACCATGAGAAGTGTTTGTCGCGGGCCCGCGAAAAGGGCTGGGAGATTACCCAGATTCTCAATACTCACGAACATCACGACCATACAGGCGGCAACGCCGCCATGGTTGCCGCGACTGGCGCCAAACTCATCGCGCATGCCAACGCCAAGGACCGGATCGCCAACGTCGATCGCGGCCTCAAGGCAGACGACATCGTGCGAGTCGGCAAGGCGGTCGAACTGGTGGCGCTCGACACCCCGGGTCACACCATGTGCCATGTCTGCCTGCTATCGCGCACCGACCAGCCGTCGTTATTTTGCGGCGACACGCTATTCAACGCTGGCGCCGGAAACTGCCACCATGGCGGTCATCCCAGCGAGCTTTACGCCACTTTCACCGAGCAGCTCGCGCGTCTACCCGAGGACACGTTGATCTACCCGGGCCACGACTACATCGCCAACAATCTCAGATTCACACTCGATCGCGAGCCCGATAATGCGCGTGCGGCAGCGTTGCTCGACGATGTGGCGAACCAAGATCCCAACGCCGCTATGGTCTCGACGCTGGCGCTCGAGAAAGAGATAAACACCTTTTTTCGTTTGCACAGCGCAAGTGTCATTACCGGCCTGCGGCAAGCCTTTCCCGATCTGCCGGACAAGCCGGATCCGAAGACGATATTTCTCAAGCTACGCGAGCTGCGCAATCAGTGGTGATAGACGATGGGGGGAGGCACGGCCCAAGGGCGCCGTGACTCGGCCCGAATTGACAACGACCTGACATATCAAATACTACTGACCGTCCGTTCGTTCAATTGCGCTCGCGCTGATTTTTCGGGAACCGATACGCTCCATGCTGCTCCCCATCCACCGCAAACGGCGCAAAACGCGTGATTAGGCAGCGATCGCGCCCCCCGGCGATTGTCGCAGCCAGCCAAATCGCTCCAGGCCGATTTCCGACGTTGGATGGCCTGCAACTGCTGGAGCGGATCGTGGAGCGGTTCCTCAGTGATTGGCCCGACCTCGCCCCTGGAATGATTGATGGCCTCTTGGCCCCTCCCGCATTCATTGCTGGCGCAGGCAGCACGAACACCTACATTCACCAGCGGCTCGCGGGCCGGCTCGGCATACAGCCCCGGTTCGCCGAAACGCTCAACGCCGGCGCGACCTATGGCGCGATGGTTTCGAGGGCGGTTTTGGCGATCGAAGCAGGCCTTTGCAATGCAGTACTTTGCGTTGGGGTCGGCAAGTTTCCCTCGGTCCATGCTGACGGAGCCGCGATTTCGACACTGGTCGGCGATCCGGAATTCGAGCTCTGCTACGGAGCGTCGATCCCGGCCATGTATGCCATGGTCGCGCAGCGGTTCATGCACCGGCGCGGGACGACGCGCGACCAGCTGAGCGCCGTGGCAGTCAGCGCCCGTGAATGGGCTCTCACCAATCCCGACGCATACATGCATGGACGCGGCCCCCTGACGCTAGCCGACGTTCCGGCGTCGCGACCGATCGCCACGCCGTTCCACAGGTTCGACTGTTCCGTGCCCTGTGAGGGTGGCGGCGCACTGCTCATCGTCAAAGGCGCGTCCGTCGATCGGGCGTCCACATCCGCCGCCTATATCGTCGGCATCGGCGAGACTCACTACCATGCGCCCATCAGCGAGATAGCAGAACCGACCGCAACCGGCCTGGCGGAGTGCGCCCAACAGGCATTCAAGATGTCCGGGCTCTCGCCGAAGCAGATCAGCATCGCGCAGCTCTACGACGCGTTTACGATCACGCCGATCATGCAGCTCGAGGAGTTCGGCTTCGTCGAGCCCGGCGCGGGCGGCGAATTCTTCGAGAGTGACGCCACCGGACCCGGCGGGACGTTGCCGGTGAACACGTTCGGCGGTCTTTTGTCGTTCGGGCACACCGGCGACTCCTCCGGCATGTCGTTTTTTGTCGAAGCTGCCCAACAGGTCATGGGCCTCGCCGGCAAGCGGCAAGTCGACAACGTCGATACCGCCTTGGTGCACACCTACGGAGGGATCCTTACCGACAATGTTACGGTTATCCTTAGACGCGAGCCGTAGAGTAAGGCCGACGCCTTTCGCCACCGATATCAGCCGCCCCTATTGGAATGCGGCTCGAGAAGGCGTGCTCCGCCTGCAGCGGTGCCGGAACTGTCAGGCGGCGATCCACTATCCAAGGCGATGGTGTCCCAAGTGCTGGTCCACCGACCTCGACCATTTCGACGCGCGTGGGACGGGCGTGGTCATCACTTATACGATCGTGCACCAATCGCCCTTCGAAGCCTTTGACGCCTATACGCCCTATGTGCTCGCCATCGTTCAGCTTGATGAAGGTCCGACCATGCTTACGAACATCGTCGGCCCAGGCGCGATGGAGGTGGCCATAGGTGACCCCGTTGAGGTTCGATTCGAAAAGCGAAACGGGTGGACCGTAATCCCGCAATTCGAGCGCGCACGAAGCAAGGACTAGGGACGGCACCGAGCTCGTCAAACTAGCGGCCTTGCCGCGCGTCGACTTCGATCCGGCGAAATTGCGGCGTGTCGGCGGGGTGGCCTGCCGCGCCTCGCGATCTTGACAACGATTGCCTTGTTGATATTGTTTTACTGAACGAACAGTCGGTCAGGTAATATTGTCGAGCCGATTGCCAAGGCAGGCGTGCATGTTCGGGTGACGGGTCGAAAATTGCGACGCATGCCGGGCAGGACAATTAGCAAGCGCGAGATACGCCGCCGCCGAAATTGAACGGCACCCGTTGTTGCACTCGCACTTACGGAGTCCGGCGAACGTATGGAATTGCTCCGATGAGTAGACCCAAGCTGTACATGTACTCGATATCGCCGTCCTGCCAGCGCGTCTTTGCGACGTTCGCCAACAAGGGCGTCGAATACGACAGCGTGGAAATCGATATCAGCGAGCGCGCGCGTCCCGAAGGTTTTGACAAGATATCGCCCTTCGGCAAGGTACCTCTCTTGCTGCACGACGGTCAGGCGATTGTCGAGTCCGCCAATATCACTCAATACATCGACGAGGTGTGGCCAAACCCTCCGATGATGCCCTCTGACCCGTTGAAGCGGGCATATGCAAGACAATGGATACAGTACGCCGACAGAGAATTGTTCAATCGCGACGCTCAATTTGTCCATGTGGAGCCCGACCGGCGAAGAAAGCTCGAAATCTGTAGCGCATTGTTCGACGCGCTGGCTCACCTCGACCGGGAGTTGGAGGGGAAGAAGGCGCTTTTCCTGGGCGATGATCTTTCGCTGGTCGATTGTATGCTTGCCCCGACGCTGGCCAACGTCCCTGTATGGTCCGATCTCACCAAAGAAAGAAAGTACGAGACATACGAAAACGTTAAGTCCTACACGGACCGCCTGCGGAGACATCCGGTGCTGGAACAAACTGTCTTCTGCGTACCCATCGAAGTCTACGAGGGATTCTTCAAGGCCGTTCTGGTCGACGGAATGACCTTTCCCCCGAAAAAATGA
>Ga0335070_10003889_pt1 | contig 17419 bp, 20 predicted proteins | sample Lox_Sample_13_FD_206722 | JGI IMG/M metagenome (GOLD analysis project Ga0335070, IMG submission 206722) | Soil microbial communities from Loxahatchee National Wildlife Refuge, Florida, United States - Lox_Sample_1.3 | ecosystem: Environmental > Terrestrial > Soil > Wetlands | place: USA...
CGCCGTAGGATCAAAACCCGTGATAGGAATATCCTGGTTGGGGCTGACCGCAGGAAGCGGGGATTGGTTTACCACACCCGGCCTGATCCTGGCCATACTGGCTATCGGAGCGGGGGTTTTGGTTTATCGGATCGCTGTCCCAGCGCAGCCCAAAATATCAATACTGAAGGGTTCTCCGAACGCGATGATCGATGTGTTCAGCGGCGGCGAAACGTTAACCGGTTCGTCACATCTATCCGCCAGTGACTTTTCTTTCATCTTGAAGAACCATCTGGGTCCATTTTACCGGTGGGCTGATATGGACCGATACTATCTGGTCGTTTGGCGTCAATTATTGAGGATCAGTGATATCCTGGGCAGGATCAGTCGATGGCTCGAGAAATGTGCTATTCCTGTGGTGCTGATCCTGGTGATTTTGTTTGCCGTGTTGATCGGGTTACTGCCGAAGAGTGACGGAAGTCAGAGTTCCCATGCAATTCAACTCGTAGAGTGGCCTGTCATTTTTGGCATCAGCTTATCATTATTGGCCCTTCTGTTCACCGGGTATGCAATACAAAAGGGGCGCCGGCTTCTCCCTCTTTTCGCACTTTCAGGCTTGCTGGTTCTCTTGGGACAGATCATACATCAACACTTCATCAGTCTGTTGCTGCTGGAAGGGGCTTCCCTGGTGGCCCTGATCATGGTGTGGAAAAGTGGCAAAACACGCACCGCGCGGTTTGTCTACTTGCTCGCTGTTTTTTTATCGGCTGGAGCGATCATCAGCGGAAACCTGATGTTAGACAGTGCCTCACCCAATCTCCTTTTTGGGTTGATGATCACGGGTTTCGCGGTCAAGTTAGCACTGGTTCCTCTTTATCTTTGGCTCCCAATGGTGGCGGAGGATACCCCTGCTCCAATCGTCGGCTTGGTGGTGAGTGTCGTGGATGTAGCTGCCTTTGGTGAACTCCTGATGCTTCGACAATCTTCTCCATGGCTTTTTACCCTGACAGGGCCGTGGCTGGCCATCGGTTTGTTCTCGGCACTGGGGGGTGCCCTGCTCATGCTTGCACAGGATGATTTGAAGCGCCTCCTGGCTTTCTCTACGATTGAAGATATGGGCTACTTGATGTTGGGCGTGACTTTGGGGGGAGATCTGGGATTGAGAGGGGCAGTTCTTGGCATAACGGTTCACTCGCTCGGGAAAGCCCTCCTCTTTTCAAGTCTGGCGTTCGTAGAATCGGATGACAGACCTCCCACATTGGCCATGCGAGGACTGGCTGCCAGGTACCCGATTTCTGGGTTCGGGTTTCTATTGGGAGCTCTGGTCATGATGGGCGTACCACCTACCGCTGGCTACATCGCCAGATGGCGGCTCTATGGGACAGCGCTCCAGGCGGGATGGCCTTATCTATTCATCATGTTGCTATCAACTGCCCTTGCCTTGTTGGCTTACTCCCGGGTTGTCGCCCTGTGCTGGTGGGGGGCAGATGATGATGGAAATAAGAGCCACGAACCCACCCTTCTCCGTATACCTATTATTGGATTGTGCGTTCTCCTGCTGTTGATGGGTTTGTGGCCGGGATTATTGCGATAGTCGAAGGTCTTTGGATGAGGATTCTTAGTAAATTAGTCAGCATAGCCAGAAAGCGATCACCCTGGCTCTTCCACCTGAATGCGGGAGGCTGTAACGGGTGTGATATTGAACTCGTAGCCTGCCTGAGCCCCCGATATGATGTGGAGCAGGTTGGGATTCTGCTCGTGGGCAGTCCGAGACACGCGGATATCCTCTGCGTCACTGGCCCTATCACTCGCGGAACCCGGGCAGCTCTGGAAGCCATCTATGCCCAAATGCCCGAACCCAAAGCAGTCGTCGCGATCGGTAGCTGTCCGGCGAGCTGTGATGTCTTCGCCGGAAGCCCGGCGATAGAGGGCCCACTGGATCTCATTGTACCCGTGGACGCATATATACCGGGCTGTCCGCCTCGTCCCCACGACATCATTAATGGAGTTGCACGGGCTGTTACAATCCTGGCAAGGAAAGGGAAGGACGATAAGTAAAAAAATGAATATTGGAAGATCTCTCTTAGCTCTTTTAGTCATACCCGGTCTCCTCTATGCTTTACCCATGGCGTGGTTCATGCTCTGGATCGAGCGCAAGATGAGGGCGAGAATGCAGGGTCGGATCGGGCCATTTTTCTTTCAGCCCTTTTTTGATTTCGTCAAATTGATGGCTAAACGCCCGATCCCTCGACCTCGATTTGATGCCGTGTGGATGATCGGACTGCCTGTTTCCGCCATTGGTGCATTACTTGCTTCTTTGGCTCTACTGCCGGTCTTTTTGACTTCAAGTGGCTTCATGGGCGATTTGGTGCTGCTGATTGGCCTCATTGAAGTGCCGGCGCTATGCGCCGTCCTGGCGGGGTTTGCCTCTCGATCCATCTTCGGAGAAGTGGGAGCGACCCGCGAAGCGATTTTGAGCATCACTTACAACGTTCCTTTTCTCACAGCGATTGTGGCGTTGGCGATTTCTGCCAGGAGTATCCGTCTGACGGATATCGCTTTAGCTCCATCAGGGGCGGTACGTATCTTGGTCGTTGTCACTCTTCTCCTTTCTCTTCCTGTCAAATTGCGCGTCAATCCTTTCTCTCTGTCCAATGCCGAGCAGGAGATCTATGCGGGGCCCACAACGGAATTTGATGGTCCCCGGCTGGCCTTGTGGGAACTTGCGCACGGCCTCGAATGGGTCGTACTCGCCGGAATTGTTGCCTGCATTGCCTTACCTTTTAGAGTCGGCTCATGGGTGGGTGACATCGTCCTATTTGCACTTTTGTCATTCGTACCGGTCATCCTGGTTACAATCATGGCAGCGGCGAGTGCGCGTCTCAAGGTATCGAATGCCATTCGTTTTTATCTGAAGTGGAGCATGGGTATCGCCATCTTGGCCGTCATCACGGCGGTGTTCGCCAGCTGACTGGAATGATACCATGAAAATTTTTAAACTCCTTGGAAGAAATCTACTGCACGAGCGGGTCACATTGCGCCTTCCCCAAAAGGTACCCGAGCCGATCGGTTACCGCGGACTCGTCGAAATAGACGAAAAGAAATGTCTCTGTTGCGGGATTTGCGCCTATGTCTGTGTTTCTAAGGCTGTCGTTGTGACCGATCTCCATGATGGCTGCGAATGGGAATATCATCCTGGTCGATGCACCTTTTGCGGGAAATGCGCTGATTCCTGCCCTGGGGATGCGCTGTCGATGGAGGCGAAGTCTGGTACTTCGTATTCTCAACCCGCAGAGTTAAACGAGATACACCGCATTCCTTATCCTATCTGTCCAGAATGCGGCCGTCTAACCCCTCCAGTCAGTGAGGCGATGCTGATGCGTGCTTTCAAAGAAATAACAGAAGAGATACGTTCAAGGGGATTCCTATGCCAGCGTTGTCGCCTGCGGCGCTCCCAGAAAGATTTGTGGCCAACCGCAGGAAGAGCGATTCCTCCAAAAACTAAATAGTGAAAGTAGGCCCATGGATAAAGGTGAGGAAATTCTACCCCAATTAAGCCCGGGAATACCCTGGGAAAAAAGGTCCGACGGTTGGTGGTTGGAAACTCAAGATACGGGCGTGGAGAAGATGGCTCGTTTGATGACCGAGGCGGAAGCTCGTCTGGTAACGATTACCGCAGCCGGGACTCCAAAGGGCGAGTTCCGGATCATCTACCACTGGGATCTGGAAGGCCGGATGTTGAATGTGGTCGCGATGACCGATAAGGGCAGCATTCCCAGCATCGCCATGATTCATCCTGCTTCTGACTGGATGGAAAGGGAAATCCACGACTACTATGCTGTTCGATTTACGGGCCTGGAGTCTGCGCCGCTGTTTTTAAATCCTGAGGATTCACCCGGATTTTTTCTTGGCTCTGCCACCGGCCGAAAAAAGGAAAAAGAGAAATGAGCTTTACGATTCCTATAGGTCCCTATCATCCTGCGTTGGAAGAACCCTTCAAGTTGGAGGTTAAATGCCAAGGTGACATTGTCCAAGATGCTGCCATGTATGTCAAATTCAATTTTCGCGGAGTGGAATGGCTTGCACAAAGACGTAATTACAGCCAAGCCATCGCTTTAGTGGAGCGAGTTTGCGGCATTTGCTCACACCTGCATACGATGACCTTTTGTAGGGCTGTGGAACAATTGGCCGGATTGCCAGTTCCGACGCGAGCTCAATATATTCGCGTTATCATCGCCGAACTTGAAAGACTGACCTCCCATGCCTTATGGGCCGGCATCGCAGCCGAAGTCATAGGTTTCCAGACGATGTTTATGACATGCTTTGATCTGCGTGAGCGTTTGATGGATGTCCTTGAAATCATTTCGGGCAACCGTGTCCATTACGCAATGAACTGCATCGGAGGAGTGAACAGAGAGATATCAAATCCTGACGCAGTCTCGGATATAGTGAAATCGATTCGGCAACAGATAGAAGAGAAATTGATCCCTATTTTTACGACGGATCGGACAATACGAGCGCGTTGCATAGGGATCGGTGTGCTGACAAGAGAAGAGGCTATTAAGTGGGGAGTTGTCGGGCCGGTTGCCCGTGCCTCAGGCATCCCAGTAGACATACGGCGTTCGGCTCCTTATGCTGCCTACAATCAATTGGAATTCAAAGTACCTGTTGAGACTTCGGGTGATGTATTTTCACGAGTGGTGGTCCGTTTGCTTGAAATGGTTGAAAGCTGCCGCATGATCGAGCAGGCGTTCAAGCAGATGCCACCCGGGCCAATCCGGGGACCCGAATTTGTGGAGGTGCCGCCGGGAGAGACAGTTGCCCGTTCCGAAGCCCCCCGTGGAGAAGCCTTTTACTATGTCGCCTCTGATGGCTCGGATGTTCCAAGGCGGGTGAAAATCCGTACGCCAACTCTCGTGAATATGCCGGTCGTGAAATTGATGGTCCTGGGAGCTAATCTCGCCGATGTTCCACTGATCAATGCTTCGATTGACCCTTGCTACTCATGTACCTCGAGGTGAAAGAATTCATATAGAGGAAAATTAGATGTTGTCAGAGAAAGAATTAGAGCGATACGAGAGACAAATAAGAATGTTTGGGAAGGAAGGACAGGAAAAGCTTAAGAAGGCAAAAGTCTTTATCGGTGGGGCCGGTGGCTTGGGTTCCTCCGTATCGTTATACCTTGCTGCAGCAGGGATTGGCAGGATCAGGATCGTTGATCATGACACTGTGAAGTTGAGCAATTTGAACAGACAAATATTATACGCGGAGGATGATCTGGGAAAAAGGAAGTACGATTGCGCAAGAGAAAGGCTGAAAAGATTAAACCCGAATATCGAGGTCGAGGCTTTTGGCGAAACGATCAATGGAAAGAATGTCAATAAACTTGTCGCTGACTTTGACCTCATTGTCGATGCATTGGATAATTTCCCTACAAGGTACCTGTTGAACCGGGCTGCTCATGTGAAGAATATCCCCCTTTTTCACGGGGCTCTCGAAGGGTTTCACGGTCAGGTAACAACCATTGTTCCCGGGCAAACCGCTTGTTTGAGGTGTATCTTTCCCAATGCACCAGTCCCATCTGCCGTCCCCGTTGTCGGTTCGTTTGTCGGTGTCATCGGATGTATTCAGGCCACGGAAGTAATCAAATATATCAACGGGATCGGCAAGCTCCTCGAAAATAAATTGTTGATGGTGGATGGGCTAAATGCAACCATTGAGGAAATCGAAGTTCAAAAAAGCCCCATGTGTGAAGATTGCAGAAGGGGGTAGATCGCACTTTGAAGATAAGAGTAAAATTCTTCGCGTCATTCAGAGAGCTTTTTCAGGAAGGGGAGGTCGAGCTTCAAAGTGGAAGCACCATGGGGGACCTTTTAAACCTCCTGTGCGATTCTTCCAAACGCCGGGAAGGAATATTCGATGGCGCTGAGCTTAAACCTTATCTATCAATCTTGAAGAACGGACAACATATTTTTCACCTGAACGGTCTTGAAACGAAGCTTGACGACGGCGATACTGTTGCCATATTTCCTCCTGTCGGCGGGGGCTAAGAATATCAATGAGGTTACAGAGATTTTTTATCTTAAAGGATTGCTGAGGACGGAACGCGCAGGGTCGCCTCGAAAAAAAACGTTTTCATCGACGTTCATCGTTTTCTCCTCGTTTCGTTTGCCTCTCTGAGTGCAAAGCTCCTGGTCGTAGTCCATTTCTACGTGATCAAGCCACTTTACGATATACCGTAGCAATTACTAAATTTCATAAGACATTTTACGATATTCAGTAAATCATAAAATTGGTATCTCATACAAGTAATTGATTTTTATATGTATTTACATATTGGCACGAAACTCGCTTATTAAGAAAACAAATAAAGAGGAAGGGAAAGAAATGGATCAAGAAACGATGGCTCTGTGCCCTACCTTGACAAGTAGTCTATCCAAGGCCGTTGCAGTGGAAGGCAGAAAAATGTGCCTACTGATCTTAAAAGAGTCAAATCTGGAGCGAGTGACGTGAACCTCTTTTGGAGCCTTGAACCGATGGTCATTCTTCTGTTCGTCTTCTTATGTTGCTTTCCTGTTGTCTCCCACGCAGCCGTGACAGCGGAAGAGTGCCTCGGGTGCCACGAGGCATACAAAGGGTCGGCTCATTCAGAACTCACCTGTACGGATTGCCACGGAGAGGTGACCAAGATCCCCCACGCCGAAAAATTATCCAAACCCTCGTGCAGTGAATGTCATGATGATAGGGTCAAACGGTTCAGTTCAAGCGTGCATGGATTAAAAGGCATTGACTGCAAGGACTGTCATGATGTGCATTTTCTCAACAAGGGAGCAAAACAGCGTATTGATGCTACTGTCTGTGTCCGGTGCCACAAGGAAACCTGCGAGGCTTACGTTAACTCCGTCCACGCGAAGAAAGGGACCATATCGTGCACCGAGTGCCACAACCCGCATAATATCAAGGTGTACAAGGAGCAGAATGAGAAGGAGCGCATGGCTGTCTGCTCGCGCTGCCACAAAGACTATATGGAGAAGCATAGATGGCTTACGAATACAGCGCTCCACTTCAATTACCTGGAATGCACCACCTGCCATAGTCCCCGTTCTGAAAAGAGCATCGTTTTCTTTTTCGCCAGGAGAGACGGCCAGAAAAAGGTCCCGCTTACCTTCAGGGATTTTACAGGCATTCTTGGAACCGGCGGCAAAATAGGCATGCTTGCGCAGATAGAGAGAGACCGTGTCGCCAGGTCCTCTGACATAGAAGCCCTTTTCGCAGTGTTGCAGAAAGGGCTCGGCCGAGACCTGCTCGTGGATGCTTCCATTCTGGTCACCAAGGTTTACCACGATCACTCCGTTAAGGGGGCGGCGGAGGAGTCGTGCGGCCGGTGTCATTCGGAGGAGGCGCCCTTCTACGGGTCCATGTACCTCATTTTACCGGTACAGCAGGGGAACCTCTATCTGCCGGTTAAGGGAACGTTGCTGTCGAGCTACCCGCTGCAGGTGGTCCTCGATATGGTCATGATCGGGCAGGGAAAAATCAAGCAGGCCGACATCGATGCGCTGTTCAGATTGGGCGCAAAGGAAAGGGGCAACTACGTCAGGGAGCTCGGGTACAAATGGATCGATCTGGTAGGTCTCGCGTTGCTTCTTCTGGTGCTGTTCTTTGTTTCCTTGCACCTGATCCTGAGGGTTTTGATACGGCCATGAAAAGAATCTTTCTTCATACATTGACCATTAGGATCTGGCATTGGGTGAATGGCTTCATCGTCTTTTTGCTCGCCATCACATGTTTCCAGCTCCGGATCCCCGACTTCGCGCTCTTCGGTGCATATCGATCGGCAGTTCTGATTCACAAATATGCAGGGTACGCCATGGGAGCGTCTTTTATGTTCTGGTTGGGATACAGCCTGCTCAGCGGCAATATCAAGTATAACTATGTCTTCCGCCGGAAGGATCTCGCAGGCGTTTTCCCGCAGGCCCTGTTCTATCTGCTCGGCATTTTCAAAGGGGAGGCGAACCCATTCGTGCCAACGGCCAAAGCGAAGTTCAACGGACTCCAGAAGATCGCCTATATGTCAACGATGTTTATCTTTACTCCGCTCATCATCGTGACCGGTATCGTTTTAAGCGACATCTTTTACTTTCGGACCTTGATTTACTCGATTTTTGGGGGACCGCGCCTGGTGGATGCGTTTCATGTTGCCGTTGCTTACATCTTTCTCGTTTATATGATCATTCATATGTACATGGCCATCTTTTTAGGAATCAGACTCTCTCATGTGAAGTCAATGATCTTTGGCTACGAGGAAGAACCGGAGGTGCCGGAGAGTCCCTAAGAGCAGCCGGAAGAGCCGGTGAATGGTAAACCACAGTGACGGTAGAACGTGATGGAAGGGAGGAATTAAAAGTGGAGAAAACAATGAAGGGGATAAAGGTAGGACTCATGACGGGGTTGATCACTTTGATGGTTTCTACGGCATTTGCAGGGTCAGTCAGCCTAAAAGATGGTGGGACGATGCTCTGGATCTTTATCATTGTGGGAGCGATTATCGTTCTTCGTCAGCTGATCCCAGCGGCCATTCTCTTTTTCAGCTTTGTTGGTGCCGCAGCCAAAAGGGCTCTCAAGAAAGAGAAGAAAGCCAAGGAAGTGGCTCTTCCGGAAGCTGAGCTTGTGCCGACCGGAAATCGTAAATCGGAGATTGTAGATCGCGATGCGCGGTTTCTCAAATCGTCTGGTGTGGAGAGGAGATCGAAGGTGACAGGAGGATCAGCCATTAACAGAAAGGGAGGATGAGCATGGGGATGTCAAAAAGCAAGTTTCTTATCGGTGGGGGGGGACATGGCGATCTTTTTAGGGACCAGGCTCTCTCATGTGAAGGCAATGATCTTCGGCTACGAGGAAGAACCAGTACCTGAAAACCCTGAAGAGGCTTGAGCCGTATGAAGGAAACTTTCACGTACGGTTCATAGGGCCCAGGCGGGTAACCGCCTCGGGTTAATGGTAAAAGGAGGGAGAGATGACGAGACCTTTCTTTAGCGGCGTATCGAGACGAGACTTTCTCAAAACCTGCATGACGGCCACTGCCTTGATGGGACTGCCGCTCGAGGCTGTCCGAAGGGTGGCGGAGGCTGCTCAGAGCCCCGGCAGGCCTCCGGTGATCTGGCTCCATTTCCAGGAGTGTACCGGGTGCTCGGAGAGTCTGCTCCGTTCGAGCCACCCGACCCTCGCTTCCCTGATCCTCGACCTGGTCTCCCTCGACTACCAAGAGACCTTGATGGCGGGCTCGGGCGAGCAAGCGGAGAAGGCCCTGGAAGATTCCATCAAGGAGAACAGGGGCAAATACATTCTGGTGGTCGAAGGGGCGATTCCCACCCAGAACGAAGGGGTCTACTGCAAAGTCGGGGGCAAGACGGCGCTGGAATCCTTAAGCCGCGCGGCTCCCGGCGCGGCAGCGATTGTGAGCATCGGTACTTGCGCCTCGTACGGGGGGATCCAAGCTGCCGATCCCAACCCCACCGGCGCTGTGGGCGTCAGCAATGTCGTAAACCAGAAGCCCATCATCAACATCCCAGGCTGCCCGCCGAGCCCGTACAACTTCCTTTCCACGATCCTCTACATCCAGACTTTCAAGAAAATGCCGGTCCTCGACCAACTCGGTCGCCCCATGTTCGCATACGGCCGCAGGATCCACGAACACTGCGAACGCAGGCCTCACTTCGATGCGGGACGGTTCGCCGAGAAGTTCGGAGACGACGGTCACAGGCAGGGCTTCTGCCTCTACAAAATCGGCTGCAAAGGCCCGGCCACGTTTGCGAACTGCTCGGTCCAGCGGTTCAACGACACCGGCACGTGGCCCGTTTCGGTCGGACACCCCTGCATCGGGTGCACGGAGCCCGACGTCGTCTTCAAGACCTCCATCTTCGATAAGGTCCAGATCCACAGCTTGACGCCGCCCGACACGTACCCGGCGGCAGTCGTAGAGGAGAAGGGAAAGGGCGCCGACCCGCTCACTACCGGCGTGGTCGGCCTCGTCGCTGGAGCCGCCTTGGGTGCGGGTGCGATGCTCGTGAAGAGGCTTCCGAAGGAGGTGGGTGATGAAAAGTCAGACTAGGAGAGGCTTCCTGAAGTGCTTTGGGCTCGCGGGAACGGTCTTGGCCGTTGGCCGAGCTGGTTTCGCATCCGAGGGAGCGATCAACGATAACGGCGTGGGGCTGCTCTACGATGCGACGCGCTGCGTGGGCTGCAAGGCCTGTGTCGCGGCGTGCAAAAGGGCGAACGATCTCCCGCCAGAAAAGGGGTCGTTCGACCCGGAAGGCATCTGGGACGCACCCGCCGACCTGGATGGGAAGACCCGAAACATCGTCAAGCTGTACCGGGAATCGGAGTCGGTGTGGTCCTACGTGAAGGTGCAGTGCATGCACTGCATGAAGCCGTCCTGCGTCTCTGTCTGCCCGGTCAGCGCGATGCAGCAGGATGCCGACGGCAGGGTGTTCTATGACAAGACTCGCTGCATCGGCTGTCGCATGTGCATGGTGGCCTGCCCCTTCATCGTGCCGCGGTTCCAGTGGGAGAAGCCGTTACCTCAAATCGTGAAGTGCGACCTGTGCAAGTTCAGCGAAGTTCCGCGGAAGGGAAAGCCCGCCTGCGCCGGCGTCTGCCCGACCGAAGCCGTCCAGTACGGGAGGAGGCGGCAGCTCCTCGCCGAAGCCAAGCGGCGCACCGAAACAAACCCCGGGAGATACCGGAGCTACGTCTACGGCGAACATGAGGTGGGCGGCACAAACGTGCTCTACCTGGCGAGCGCAGCGGTGCCTTTCGACAAACTCGGCCTTCCGAACCTCCCCAACGAAGCTCCCGCAGCGTTCTCCGAGAAGATTCAGCACAGGATTTACAAGGGCTTCATGGCGCCTCTGGCACTGTATGCCACTCTCTTCTTCGTCGCGACTTTGAACCGTAAGAAGTTGAGCAAGGGGGGAGAGAAGGAGGAAGAGCGATGACTGAGCAGGTGCAGTACAAGCCACTCGGCGGCACGATCTTCACGAGGGGATTGTTCGTGCTGCTGTTCTTCACGATCATCGGCTTTTCGCTGATCGCGGTGCGGTTCTGGAAAGGGATCGGCGCCGTGAGCAATATGACCGACGTCTTCCCCCTCGGGATCTGGATCACCTATGACGTCGCGACCGGCACGGCCCTGGCCTGCGGCGGCTACGCCATTGCGCTGCTCGTCTATATCCTGAACGGCTGGCACTACCATTCCCTCATGCGCTCGGCGATCCTCTTGAGCTTCTTCGGGTACATACTCGCCGGCTTCTCCGTGGTTACCGATCTCGGACGGTTCTGGAACGTTTACAACATCTTCATGCCCTCGCGGTGGCAGTTCAACTCGGCGCTCCTCGAAGTCGCCTTATGCATTATGACGTACTGTCTGGTGCTTTTCATCGAGTTCCTGCCGGTCATCCTGGAGTGGATTCGGGGGCTGGGCTGGGGAACAGTGAGCAAATTTGCGGACCGATTTGCTCCCAAGCTCGACCGGGTGCTGATCTACTTTATCGTGCTCGGGATGACGCTGCCTACCATGCACCAGTCTTCGCTCGGCTCGCTGTTCCTGATTGCAACGAGCAAGGTGCATCCGATCTGGCACACCATGCACCTGCCCCTCTTCTTTCTTTTGAACTGCCTCTTTCTCGGGTACGGGGTCGTGGTCCTCGAGTCGACACTCTCGTCGTACATCTTTGACCGAGAGTACGAGGTCCGGGTTCTCGCCGGCCTGGCCGGGGCCGGAGCCTGGATCGCGGTGGTCTGGCTGGTTCTGCGCATCGCAGACCTCGCGTGGCGGGGCCGTCTGGGAATGGCATTCGCGGGAGGCGACCGGTACTCGCTCAGTTTCCTCGTCGAATTCCTGCTGATCGGCGCCGGCGCATACTGTCTCTTCAAACCGAAGCTTCACTCCGCCCGCTGGCTCTTCATCTCCGGGATGCTCCTGATCGTGGGAGGCGGCCTCTACCGCTTCAACGTGTACCTGATCGGCTTCAACTGGACGCACCATTGGAAATATTTCCCGGCTTTGCCGGAGTTCCTGATTACCGTGGGGATCGTCGCCTTCAAGTTTCTCGCGTACTTCGTACTGATCAAGATACTCCCGGTCCTTCCGGCAAAACATGAACCTCACTTGGCTGGCTCACCTGACTGGTCGAGCCTGATGCAAAGCAAAATAAAGTCCAGCTCGAACTGGCATTTGCCCTGAAAGGAGATCTCTTATGAAGCGAATTACCATCGATCCCATTACCCGTATCGAAGGTCACCTCCGCGTCAACGTGGAGGTCGACGACGGCTCCGTTTCCAAGGCCTGGGTTTCCGGGCAGATGTGGAGAGGTCTGGAGGTGATCTTGAGGGGGCGAGATCCCAGGGACGCCTGGGTGTTCGCCCAGCGGATCTGCGGCGTGTGCACGACCGTTCACGCGATCGCTTCCATCCGCTCGGTGGAGCACGCCTTGAACGTGGACGTGCCGGTCAACGCCCAACACATCCGAAATATCATGATCGCGCAGCACTCGGTGCAGGACCACATCGTGCACTTCTATCATCTGTGCGCACTCGACTGGGTGGATGTCCTGTCGGCGCTGAAGGCGGACCCGAAACGGACCGCGCAACTGGCCGAGGCCATTTCGGATTGGCCCGGGAACGGTGAGAAGCAGTTCAAGGCCGTGAAGGACAGGTTTGGGAATTTCGCGTCAAACGGGAGATTGGGGATTTTCTCCTCGGGCTACTGGGGACATCCGGCCATGAAGCTACCGCCCGAGGTGAACCTGCTGATGTTGTCGCACTACCTTCAGGCGCTCGACTATCAACGAAAAGGCGCCCAGGCCGTCGCGATCCTCGGCGGGAAGAACCCGCACATCCAGAACCTTTGCGTCGGCGGGGTGGCGACAGCGGTGAATGCCGACAACATGGCTACCCTGAACACGGAACGTCTGGAATACCTGAGGACGCTGATGGGGGAGACCCGAGACTTCGTCCACAAGGTGTACTACCCCGATGTCCTCCTTTTGGCTTCGGCTTATCGGGAATGGTTCAAATACGGCTCCGGCGTCCGGAATTACCTGGCGGTCCCGGAATTTCCCCAAGACTCCAAGAGCACGACTTACGACCTGAGCGGCGGGATCTCTCTGGAGGGGAACGTCACCGCAGTGCGGCCGATCGTCGATCACCGAGACCCGTTCTTAATCCAGAAGGTCACCGAATCCGTCGCCCACTCCTGGTACGAGGGCCTTTCGAGCCTCCATCCGTGGCAAGGAGAAACGAAGCCCCAGTACACGGATTTCAGAGAAGACGAGAAGTACTCCTGGTGCAAGGCTCCGCGCCTCGATGGAAGGGCGTTCGAGGTGGGGCCGACGGCCCAGGTGCTCGCCGCTTACGTTGCCGGGAAGGCTGAGGTGCGGCAGGCTACCGACATTGCACTCTTGAAGGCAGGGGCGAAACTCGATGACCTGGGCTCGACCATGGGTCGGATCCTCGCCCGGGGCATTCGGGCCCGCGTCATGGCTGACCTGTCGCTGGTATACCTGGACCGGCTCACCAACAACCTGGTCAAGGGCGACACGGTTTACGCGAATCCCGCGGAGATCCCCGACGGAGAGTTCAAGGGCGTAGGCTTCCACGAAGCGCCCCGGGGGACGCTCTCCCACTGGATCTTGATCCGGGACAAGAAGATCGCGAACTATCAGGCCGTGGTCCCCTCCACTTGGAACGCCTCCCCGAGGGACGACAAGGGGGTGGCGGGGCCCTACGAGGCCTCCCTGGTCGGGAACCCGGTAGCCCAGCCGGAAAAACCGCTGGAAGTTCTGCGGACTCTCCACTCCTTCGATCCATGCATCGCGTGCGCAGTGCACATGTTCGACCCCAGCGGGACAGAACTGGTGAAAGTGAAGGTCCTTTGAACGCTCTGAAGACCGGGTTGTTGTATTCCGGCGGGTGAGGCGGAAATGAGGATCGTTATTGTCGGAGCCGGCAATTGGCTCTTATCGGACGAGGGCGTCGGTGTCCACGTCGTCAAATACCTAACGGAGAACTACGAGTTTCCGGACGAAGTCGAGATCTTCGACGCGGGGACCCTGGGCCTATCGGGGGCATACGCTCTGGAGAGCGCCGATGCAGTCTACGTCGTCGACGCCGTGAACGCGGAGGGTAGGCCGGGCGAGATCAGGTTGTATGACAAGTACGACGTGATGATGCTCGATCGGATCCCCGCCAAGCTTTCTCCGCACCAACTTGGCATACGGGAAATGCTGCTCGTGACTCAGCTTCGGGGCAAGCTTCCGGCCGAACTGGTTCTGTTTGGTGTCATTCCGGCTTCTCTCGAGCCGGGGATCGATCTCTCGCCGGCCGTGGAGATGTCGGTCAAAACGATGGCCCAGATGCTGGTCGCGGATCTGCTAAGCCGAGGGCTGATCGTGAGGAATAAAGCTGTCACTGCGGCCGGCATCTTTTGATCGACTAAGAAGGAGATCAGGACCGATAGCCGTTTGCCACTGCGGGCCGCCAGCCTGGTGATCTTGGGCCTGGTGTTGAACCATTTCAATATCTCCGTCTTAGGAATGATTCAGAAGAACCAGCAGATCTATTATCCTTCTCCTGGCGAATGTGGGGGAAGAGGAATCACTGGTTATCAGCTCATCCACGTTCGTCATTCCAGGACTGGCCGCCGCTGGCGTGAACAAAAAACCAAGCCTCAATAGACCGTCGCAACGTATGGGAGACATGGTTATGAATCTTTGTCTCGCCGTCCAAGAAAGAGTCTCAATAGGCCACCCAAATTTGGAGATTTGAATGAGCTTTTCTTTGGAAAAGGCTTCGTTAATTTTTAAGATCCTCCTTGCTAACAGCCTGATCTTGGTGGTTGCAATTTCCTTTAATGTCTATTGGAACTCAGCCCTTCATGAAGGGAGCATTGAGAGGCTGATCCAGGAAAAGACAAAGATTATCCTCGAATCTGTTGAGGGCAGCGTCGTCCGTGCCATGGAGAGACAAAGTCATTCTGATGTCCAACAAGCTTTCCAACACTACAGCGGGATGTCTACGAAGAATTGAAATGGGATCCAAGCATTAATGATACCAACATAAAAGTGTCTGTTAGGGAGGGCAACGTCACTCTAAACGGATATGTTCCCACCTATGCAGAAAAGAGAGAGAGCATCGAGAAAATGGAGGCTCCAATAATCGGCTGACTTCGAAATCTGAGATCAGCACCATCCCTAACCAACGACGAAAGGAGAAAGAAACCATGGAGCAGGAAAAGAAAGAAGCTCAGGTTCAGGTAGAGACGCTGGAGGCCCGACTCAAAGAATGGGGGATTAATCTTGAAAAATTTAGGGCTAAAGCAGACAAGACCAAGGGCAAGACCAAAACCGAGCTTGAGAGAGAGGTTGCAGCCCTGCGGGCAAAGCTGAATGAAGCACAGAAGAAACTGGAAGAGTTGAAGAAGGCAGGCGAGGCTGCATCCGGGGAATTGAAGAAGGGCATCGAGAATGCGTGGGCTGAACTAAAAAAGGCCTTCGACAGTGCGACCGCAAAATTTGAGTGATTAAAGCGAAAAAAGAGATTGGTCCCCTGGCAATCATTTGGCTGATCGGAATCTATGAAATTATCCTCGGGGTACTGCTGATGATCCATGCATTTTGGTTCCAGAGCCTGGGTCATAAGCTTGAGCGCGAGATGATCGGTGGAGATTGAAAGTATTCCGATAGAGAAATTCATGTCACATAGAAGCTTCCAGCGAACCTAAAGGGGGGTCTGAAAAAGATGAAAAAAGAACACAAATTCTCAATCGGCTATGTTCTCATCGCGTTTTGTCTGCTTCTGATTATTCAGGGCTACGTCTCATCGACGTTCGCGATCGAGACCATTCCTTACAGTCAGTTCATGAGCCTCCTGAAAAAAGGCGACATACTGGAGGTAGCCGTTACTCAAAACCAAATTGTGGGTAAAATGAAGGTTGAAGGTAAGGAAAAGATGTTCAGAACGGTCAGGGTGGACCCTGAGCTTTCCAAACTTCTTGAGCAGTACAACGTGACCTTCAAGGGACAGGTGGAATCAACCTTTTTTAAGAGCCTGCTTTCGTGGGTCCTGCCCACTCTCTTCTTTTTTGGGATCTGGTATTTTCTAATGAAGCGCATGGGGGGAAAACAGCCTGGTTTCCTAAGTCTTGGTACAAAGAAGGCCAAAGTATACATGGCGAATGACCTCAATGTCACCTTCAAGGATGTTGCCGGCGTAGACGAAGCGAAACAGGAACTGGTTGAAGTTGTGGAATTCCTCAAGACCCCGGCGAAATTCACAGAATTAGGGGGGAAGATACCCAAGGGCATCTTGTTGGTTGGCCCTCCCGGTACGGGGAAAACCCTTTTGGCCAAGGCAGTGGCGGGCGAAAGCGGGGTGCCCTTCTTCAGCCTCAGCGGGTCTGAATTTGTGGAGATGTTCGTCGGACTGGGGGCGGCGCGGGTCAGAGATCTATTTACCCAGGCCAAGGAAAAAGCCCCCTGTATCATCTTTATCGATGAACTGGATGCCCTGGGAAAGGCCAGAGGCGTTGGAGGGATGGCAGGCAACGATGAAAGGGAACAGACCCTGCAGCAGCTACTGGTAGAGATGGATGGGTTCGACCCATCGATTGGTGTGATCTTAATGGCTGCGACAAACAGACCGGAGATACTGGACCCTGCCCTTTTGAGGGCGGGAAGGTTTGATCGTCATGTCCTTGTCGACCGGCCGGACAAAACCGGAAGATTTCAGATCCTGAACATTCACCTAAAGAAGGTAAAAACCGTAAAGGACCTTGATGTGGAAAGGATAGCAGAGATGACTCCGGGCATGGTGGGTGCGGATCTCGCCAACCTGGTGAATGAGGCGGCACTTCTCGCCGTACGGCGAAACAAAAAGGAAGTCGGCATGCAAGAATTTGAAGAGGCGGTAGAGAAGATTGTGGCGGGCCTTGAAAAAAAGAACAGGGTGATGAATCCAAAAGAGCGCGAGATCGTTGCCCACCATGAGATAGGCCATGCCCTGGTGGCCATGTCTCTGCCGGGGACTGATCCTGTTCGAAAGATTTCAATCATTCCCCGGGGCATTGCAGCTCTGGGGTATACGATGCAGGTTTCCACCGAAGATCGCTATCTGTTGCGCAAGACAGAACTTCTCAATAGGATCGCCACACTTCTGGGTGGAAGAGCAGCAGAGGAAATCATATTCGGAGATATATCCACGGGTGCCCAGAATGACCTGTCCAGAGCCACCGATATGGCCAAGAGTATGGTCAAAGAATACGGCATGAGCGACAAGGCCGGTCAGGTCTATTTTTCCCATGACAGAAGATCCGAATTTCTTGGGTACGGCGTGAGAGAACCGGCAGATTACAGCGAGGCAACTTCAGAATTGATCGACAGTG
>Ga0335070_10003890_pt1 | contig 17416 bp, 12 predicted proteins | sample Lox_Sample_13_FD_206722 | JGI IMG/M metagenome (GOLD analysis project Ga0335070, IMG submission 206722) | Soil microbial communities from Loxahatchee National Wildlife Refuge, Florida, United States - Lox_Sample_1.3 | ecosystem: Environmental > Terrestrial > Soil > Wetlands | place: USA...
GAGCGCGCGTGATCGGGAGCGAACATCACACCAAACGTGGACAGCACGGCGTCGAAGCTGGCGGCTTCGAACGGGAGAGCCTCGCAGTCGGCCTCGCGGAAGGTGATCTGCAGATGCTCCGCCTGCGCCCGCTCGGCACCCTTGCGCAGCAGATCCGGGACATAGTCCGTGGAAGTGACATTGCAGCCGCGGCGCGCGGCCGCAAGACTGGCATTGCCGTTGCCGGCGGCCACATCGAGCACGCGCTCATCCCAGCGCAGATCGCAGGCTTCGGCGAGTGATTCGCCGACGATCTGCAGCGTGGTGCCGATCACGGCATAGTCTCCGCTTGCCCAGGCGGTCCTCTGGCGGCTCTTCAACGCCTCCAGGTCGGGTGCGATGGGTTGGATCCGGGCATTCATATGAGGTCTCCGGTGAGTGGGCGACAGGTTCGCCGGAGAGTGGAACGGAAAAAGTGGCCGCGTGCGGACAGTGTCTCGGCGCGGACCCCGGGATGAGTGCTTCACCGCCCGCGGCCCGGAGGCGCGACCGGACAGTCACCCCCCGGCAAACGTATCGCACTGTTTGAGATCATCGGTCTCGATGCCGCGCTTGAACCACGCAACGCGCTGAGCGCTGGTTCCGTGGGTGAATGACTCGGGCACCACCGTGCCGCGCGCGCGTCGCTGCAAGGTGTCGTCACCGATCTGCGAGGCGGCATTGAGCGCCGTATCCACATCGCCCGGCTGCAGACGCCAGCCCCGCTCCTGTTGCGAGCGCTTGGCCCAGAATCCGGCGAAGCAGTCCGCCTGCAGTTCCAGCCGCACGCTCAACGCGTTGGATTCGGCCTCGCTGCTGCGCTCCCGCACCGCGTTGACCTTGTCGAGTATGCCCAGGAGATTCTGCACGTGATGGCCCACCTCGTGGCCCACGACATAGGCGTGCGCGAACTGGCCCGGCGCGCCGAGTTTCCGGGTCATCAGATCGAAGAAACCCAGATCGAGGTACACATAGCGGTCACGCGGGCAGTAGAACGGACCGGCAGCGGCTTCTCCCTGCCCGCAGGCCGTCGGAAAGCTGTCGCGGAAGATGCGCATGCGCGGCTGCTCATAGGTGCGTCCCATCACCTGGAACACATCCGTCCAGACGACTTCGGTGCTGCGCAGGACCTGGGAAACGAACTTCAGCTGGGGATCCGATGCCGTGTCGGCTGGCGCGCCCTGCGGCACGGCGACCTGTTGATCCGGAGCGGCGCTCATGTCGGGACCGCTGAGCAGGCCGAGCAGCTGCAGAGGGTTGATGCCGAGCACCCACCCGCCGATCAGCGCCACGACGACGGTGCCGAGCCCGATGCCGTGCGCGGGTCGCAACTGGAAGCCACCCGAGTTGCGCACGTCCTCGACATTCCGGCTCTCTTCCTGGTCGTTCATGTCCACGGCCGTTTCTCCCCGGGAGCCGCATGAGTTGCGTGCGGCGTATCGTAGCGCGCCGGACTTCAGATCACATTCAGCTCGCGCAGCGGCTCACCCCGCTGCACGCGGCCGAAGTCGAGCGGCGACAGGTCCACGCTCAGGTAGCGGCCGTGCAGGATCAGCTCCGCGAGAGCGCGTCCCACGCACGGTGCCTGTTGCAGGCCATGACCCGAGAAGCCGTTCATCAGCAGGAAGTTGGCGATGCGCGGGTGCGGCCCGACGAGGCCGTTGTGGTCGAACAGGTTCATCTCGTAGTAACCGGCCCACGCGCGCTCCAGGCGCGCCTGCTCGAACGCCGGGATGCGATGCGCCAGCGCGGGCCACAGCGTGGAGTCGAAAGTGGCGTAGTCGGGCTCGAGCGGCGCATCGTCCGGATCCTCGGGCGGGGGCAACCCGGCGATGAAACCCGCGCCCTCGGGGCGGATCCAGAATCCGGACGGGTCGATCAGGAGGGGCAGGCCCTCGAGACGGTGTGGACACGTGAGCACGTAGACTGTGCGCCGGCGCGCTGCGACGGGCAGATCGAGCCCGACGTATCCGGCGATCACGCGCGCCCAGGGACCGGCGGCGTTGACGGCGTAGCGGCACTCCAGGCGGCTGCCACCGGCGAGCCTCAGCGCCTCGACTCGCTCGTTATCCAAATCCAGCCCAATGACCTCCCCTCGCTGGTAGCGCGCGCCCTGACTGCGCGCCTTGCGAATCAGGGCGGTCAGCAGCTGATACCCGTCGAACCAGCCCTCCCCGTTCAACCCCAGTGACCCGCCAACCAGGTCGGCGGTGTTCAGCCAGGGAAAGCGCCTCTCCAGCTCACCCTTGTCGAGCCGTGCCACCTGCGCTCCCAGTGCGCTCTGGATGCGGTGAGCCTCGCGCAGGGCTGGCAACCCCGCATTGGTGGCCAGATAGAGATAGCCGCGTTCGCACAGCCCGATGTCGGGCCGTATTCCGTCCACTTCGAGCAGTCCGTCGGCCTGGCGCAGGAAGTCGATGGAGGCCTGCGAAATCCGCACGTTGACCGCGGAGGTGAACTGCTGGCGAATGGAGGCCGCCGAGAGGGCCGAGGAGGCGCTGGCATAGGTCGGGTCGCGCTCCACCACGACCACGCTAGCCGTGGGCTCCAGGCGGGTCAGCCAGTAGGCGAGCGCCGAACCCATCACCCCACCGCCGATGACGGCGATATCCGCCCGATCGCTCACCCTCAAACCCTCCCCTTCATGCCCGCAGCGCAGCTTATCGAACCGGGCGACCCCGCGGCCCGGTGGGACCCCCGCCCCCCTTGCTCCCGGCAGACTTTGATTATAGATTTATGATCAAAGATCCTATTCAGGGGGTGACACGTGACCGACCGTTCACAGCTCGGCCTGGCGCGCATCGCGCGCGCGACGGTGCAGGAACGCGTGTACGGAGTTCTGCGCGACCGGCTCATGCGCGGCGGCTTCGAACCCGGACAGAAACTCAAGATCGCCGCGCTGGCCAGCGCGCTGGGCACGAGCGCCATGCCGGTGCGCGAGGCGCTCAACCGCCTGATCGCCGAGCGCGCCATCGAGGCCATGCCCAACCGCAGCGTGCGGGTCCCTTCCCTCTCCAAGGAGGCCCTGCAGGATCTGATGGAGACCCGGTTCGCGGTCGAAGGACTGGCCGTGGCGCGTGCCGCGGCCAACATGAGCGCGGAAACCCTGCATGCGCTGCGTCAGCTCATCGCGGTACAAAGCGAGAAGGATGCGGAGCACGTGTCGGAGGCGAGTGCCGAACAGAATCGCGCCTTCCATTTCACGCTCTACCGGCAGTCGGGCTCGGCCGTGCTGCTGCCCATCATCGAAAGCTTGTGGCTGCAGTTCGGACCCTACCTGCGAGTGGCTTCGGAGCGTTTCGACGGCCGTGAGGGACGCGGTACCAACTTCCATGTCGACATCGTCAACGCGCTCGCGCGTGGCGATGCGCGCGCGGCGCGCAAGGCGCTCGAGTCCGACATCGGCCGCGCGTTCGAGCTGGTCATGACCGATGCCTCGCTGTGGAATCACTGCGGCGGTGCCGCGTGAGTGCGGGTTCGTCCGGCAAACCTGGCGCACCGGGCAAACCTGGCGCGGGCGCACCGGGTCAACCGGGCGCACCGGGCCAGCCAGGCAGGCCGGCTGACGGAAGTTTCGAGTTGTACGATCTGCGCGTCGAGGTGGTGAGTCCGCCCGGCGCGCGCATCTACTGTGGTGCGCGGCCCGGCGACTATTTCGAGCTGCAGGGAGAGATGCTGCGGTTGCCGCCCGGCCAGGGATTCTCCATCTACTCGCTGGCGGCGCTGCTGCCGCTGCTGCCCGCCAAGCAGCGCATGACGGCCGCCAACGACTGGATGAGCTCGGATGCCGAGGTCGCCTGCCCCGATCCCAATTGTCCGACCCGCTTCCGCATCACGCGCACGGCGTTGCGCCGCTTCCATCATTCCGACGTGACGGCCGTGCCGCTGCCGCCCCGGGACCCCGGTTGATTTCCCGCAGCACACTTGCCCAGGGCTACTCGATCTCCCGCATCATCAAGGGCGGGTGGCATCTGGCCGGTGATCACGGCGCGATCGAGCCCAGGCAGGCGCGCGCGGACATGGCGCGCTTCGTGGAAGCGGGCATCACCACCTTCGACTGCGCCGATATCTATACCGGGGTGGAGGCGATGATCGGCGAGTTCCTGCGCGAATACCCCTCCCTCGCCGGGCGCGTGCAGGTTCACACCAAGTTCGTGCCCGATCTCTCGGATCTGGCGTCCGTGGACAGTCAGTACGTGGAGTCCATCATCGACCGCTCGTTGCAGCGGCTCGGCGTCGAGCGGCTCGATCTGGTGCAGTTCCACTGGTGGGATTTCGCCGTGCCGCGTTACGTCGAAGCGACGCTCGAGCTGGAACGGCTGCGACGCGCAGGCAAGATCCGGCATGTTGGCGTAACCAACTTCGACACGCGCCACCTCGCCGAGATCGTTGCGGCCGGCGTGCCGGTGGTATCCCATCAGCTGCAGTATTCGCTCCTCGACGAGCGGCCCGCCGCGGCCATGGTGGAGTTCTGTCGTGCCCACGGCATCGGCTTGCTGTGTTACGGCACGGTCAGCGGCGGATTCCTGTCCGAGCGCTGGCTTGGCCGGCCCGAGCCGCGCGAGCTGTCGAACCGCTCGCTGATCAAGTACAAACTCATCATCGATGACTTCGGTGGCTGGAGCGTGTTCCAGGAGTTGCTCGGCACGCTCGCGCGTATTGCCGCGCGCCACCAGTCCGATGTGGCTTCGATCGCCACACGCGTGATTCTCGACCGGCCGCAGGTCAATGCGGCCATCGTCGGTGCCACCAGCACGGCGCATCTGGACGCACATACCCGCATCGGGTCGTTGCGGCTGGATCCGGCCGATCTGGCAGCCATCGCGACGGTCACGAGCCGCCGCCGCGGACCGCAGGGAGACGTGTACGAGCTCGAACGGGACCGGTCCGGCCGGCACGGCCAGATCATGAAATACGAGTTGAATTCCACAGGGGAGCGGAACAATGAATGACAGGCAGCTGAGATCCTCCACCCGGACGAGGCGAGCGACCAGCCGCCGCGCGGGCACGCTCACGGCGGTATTCGCAGGCTCCACCATCGCGGCTGCCGCCTGGGCAGACCAGGGACCCGCGCCTTCATCGAGCAGCGCGGCACCGTCCCAGGATCTGCAGGAAGTGGTGGTTACCGCCGAAAAGCGTCTGTCCACCGTACAGAAGACTGCAATCAGCATGACGGCCATCACCGGCGCGGATATCCAGAGCCAGGGAATCGCCGACCTGATGGCGGTGGCGCAGCAAGTGCCCGGTGTGTCCTTCAAGACTTCGGGCCCGGGACAGACCGAGTTCGAAATACGCGGCCTGACCTCCACGGGCGGCGAATCACCGACCGTGGGCTTCTACCTCGACGAGGCGGCGCTCACGCCGCCGGCCATGGCGCAGAACGGCAAGGTGGTCGTGGACCCCAATCTCTTCGACCTGAACCGCATCGAGATCCTGCGCGGACCGCAGGGCACGCTGTACGGCGCCGGCTCGATGGGCGGCACCATCAAGCTCGTGTCGAACGCGCCCGACACACACGCGTTCGGCGTCAACGTCGAGGGTATAGGTTCGGGAACATACGGCGGTGGGTTCAACCACACCGAGAACGCGATGCTCAATCTGCCGGTGGTGTCCGACATCGCCGCGCTTCGCCTGGTGGTGACCGACAAGCACATCGAAGGATGGATCGACCGCGATGTCGTGCGGCCGTTTCCTCTCGAGGTCAACGGCAGCACGCAGCGCGGCGATGTGGCCGCGGCACCGGTAGTGCAGCGCTTTCCTGAATCGAACGTCGAGAACCTGAAGAGCGGTCGCGCGACGCTGCTGGTCACGCCCTTCGACCGGCTGAGCATCACCACAGGGATCTTCTACCAGCGCATCAACCAGGAAGGGCCCAACACCATCGACGTGCCGCCGGGCAACGCCGTGCACTACCAGCCGTTCGACGTCGCCGAGCCGTTCCAGGACACCTTCACGCTCACCAATCTGACGATCAAGTACGACTTCGACAGCTTCGAGATCGTCTCGGCGAGCGCCAACTGGCAGCGCCAGCAGAACCAGACCCAGGACATCTCGGAGGCCATGCAGGACTACATCGGCGGCTTCCTCGGCCCCCCGGCCGATTTTCCCTTCGATACCGCGGACGGCGGCCTGGGCGCCGGCTCGATTACCGAAGAGGACTACACGAGGCAGGTCAGCGAGGAGCTGCGGGTGGCTTCGACCGGCTCCGGGCCGCTGCAGTGGCTGCTCGGCGGCTACTACAGCACCTTCCATGCGACATCCCACGTGTACTCCTACTACGATGGATTCACCGCCCTGTTCGGCACCAACAATCTGGCGGACAACCACCGGTTGCTGGATGTCGATCAATACGCGATGTTCGGCGAGGCCTCCTACCTGCTGCCCAACAACCTCAAGGCGACGGTGGGTGCCCGCTACTTCACCTACCACAGCAAGTCAGCCACATCCGTCAGCGGCATTTCCGCGAACGGCACCAGCGCGACCCTGTACGGTCTCGCCTCCAACTCGGGAGTGACGCCCAAGGTCAACCTGGCCTACATCCCGGACGACACCACGACGCTGTATGCGACGATCTCCAAGGGCTTCCGGCCCGGCGGTCCGAATTCGCCGATCCCACCGCCCTGCGTCCCCGCGCCCACACAGTTCGGCCCCGACAGCGTGTGGAGCTACGAAGTCGGCGAGAAGAAGAAGCTGCTCGACTCGCGTCTGTCGATCAATGGCGATGTCTACTACGAGGACTGGTCGAACATCCAGCAACAGGTGGCGCCGGGTTGCGGCTACAAGTTCACCACCAACGCCGGCAAGGCCAAGGTCTACGGCGCCGAGCTGGAAGTCGCGCTGGTGCCCGTCGAGGGCTTCGTAGTCACGCAAAGCCTCGGCTATACGCACGCGACGAACTCCACGACGGTGCCGGAGGCCGGCGTAGTGTCGGGCGATCGCCTGCTGGACGTTCCGGAAGTGACCTCCAACACGACGCTGACCTACCGTCGCACGATCGCTGGGTCCATGAGTGCCCTGGTGCGTGTAACGAACAGCTACGTGGATTCGATCCAGGACATCACTTATGCGCGCAACACGTTGCCCGCCTACGACCTGGTGGGCCTGCGCATGGGTGTCGAGGCGGACCGCTGGTCCATCATCGGGTTCATCGACAATCTGACCAACAAACGGGCCTTGCTCAGCGATACGGGCGCGCTCTCGGCGAACGTCCCGATCTTCAACCGCGTGGCCACCAACCAGCCCCGCACCATCGGAGCGGATCTGACCTACAAGTTCTGATTCTCGTGAGCCAGGCCGGTACCACACCCGCGGCTGCCGCCAGCATGGAAGCGGGCGGCGGCGCGGGATCCGATGCCGACTATCCGGCGCGGCCGTACGCGTGGAGTGTCGTCGCCCTGCTGTTCGCCACGGCAGTTCTCTCGTACACGGACCGGCAGGTTCTGAGTCTGCTGGTGGATCCGATCCGTGCCGCTCTGGGCGTCAGCGACATGCAGGTCAGCCTGCTCATGGGCACCGCATTCGCCATTGTGTACGGCACCGCCGGGATTGCCCTCGGATCTCTCGCCGATGGCACCTCGCGTCGTAATCTGATCATCGCCGGCGTGGTCGTGTGGAGTCTGGGAACGATTGCCTGCGGACTCGCGCACAGCTTCAGCGGCTTGTTCACCGCGCGTATCGTGGTAGGCCTCGGCGAGGCGGTCCTGTCGCCGGCCTCGATCTCTCTCATCAGCGACTACTTCCCGCCGTCACGGCGCGGCATGGCGGTGGGGTGCTACCTCAGTGGCATCGCCATGGGTGTGGGCGTCTCAATCCTGATCGGAGGCGGGGTGCTGCACGCGATCGAGCTGGGTGCGCTCGCCGGCACACCGCTCGCGGCACTGCCGGCCTGGCGTCTTGTGCTGCTGGTCATCGGTGCACCCGGACTGCTGTGGTCGCTCGTCATCCTGCTGATCCGCGAGCCACGCCGGCAGGTTGCCGTGGCGGCCGCCGGACAACCCGCCTGGCGCTCGGTCATGCGGGTGCAGGTCATTCCGATGTACCTGGTGGTCGCCATGGCCTCGCTGGTGGACAACGCCGTGGGCGGTTGGGCGCCCAGCCTGCTGATCCGCCAGTTCGGTCGCGATCCGGCCGGCATCGGCGTGCAGCTGGGCCTGCTGCTGACGGTGGGTTTCGGTGGCGGGGTACTGGCGGGCGGCTGGCTCGCCGACCGCGCGGGCCAGCGCGGCGGCTGGTCCCGCAAGCTCGGCGTGTGCCTGCTGTCGAGCCTGGTGATCGTACCGGGCGCATTGCTGCTCGATGCGCCGGGATTCAACACCGTGCTGCTGGCGATACCGCTGTACTTCGCCTTTTCGGGAATCGTCACGGCTTGCGGGTTCTCGGCCATCCTGGATGCGGTGCCGAACCGCTCGCGGGGGCTGGCGATGGGTATCAGCTTCTTCCTGAATGTGGCGCTGGGAGCGAGCGCGGGACCCGCGGCGGTGAGCTTCGCCGGCTCCCACGTGTTCGGAGTCGGTGCCGGGCTTGGGCCTGCGATAGCCGCCACCGTGTCAGCCGGCTATGCAGTCACCATCGTTGCCCTGATCCTGACGCTGCTGCGGTTCCGCAACCGCCAGCCGGCGACGGAGTGATCCGTCGCCGGCCGTAACGACTGTCAGTGCGGTCCCAGTCCGTCGGTCTCGTGGTAGCGCGGATACGGCGGGATCGTCGGATACACCACCGGATTGTCCTTCAGCTGCTGCAGGACGATGGCGACAGCGCGCTCGAGCTGCGCGTCATGGCCGGCAGCCACGTCCTTGGGAAGCTCCTCGACCTCGACATCCGGCGCGATGCCGTGACCTTCGACTTCCCAGTCGCCGTTCAGTCCGTAGATGGCATAGCGCGGCGCCGTCACGAACCCGCCGTCGAGCAGCACGGGGTAGTTGCCGATGCCCACCAGGCCGCCCCAGGTCTTCACGCCCACGAGCGTGCCCAGTTTCGCCTTGCGGAAGTACCAGGGCATGGCATCTCCGCCGGAGCCGGCCGACTGGTTGATGATCATGGCCTTGGGTCCGAAGATGGCGCCTTCCGGATCGTGGACGGGCTTGCCGTCGCGCTCGATCGCGCCGCTCATGATCTTCTGCGACAGGACATTGATGACGTAGTCGGCGATGAAACCGCCCTCGTTGTAGCGCTCATCGAGCACCACCGCCTCCTTGTCGAGCTGCGAGTAGAAATGGCGGTTGAAGTTGGAGTAGCCGGCCCCGCCGGTGTTGGGCATGTAGATGTAGGCCACCTTGCCGCCCGAGAGGGCATCCACCTTGCGCCGGTTGGAATCGATCCAATCGAGATTGCGCAGCCCGGCCTCGGAGTCCACGGGCACGACCGTGACATCGCGAGCATCGCTGCCGTCGGCCTTCTTGCCGACCCGCAGCACCGTCTGCCGGCCGGCCGTGCCGTCGAAGAAGCTGTCGAGGTTGTCGCTCGCGTGCAGCTCCCGACCGTTTACCGCCAGCAGGTAGTCGCCCGCCACGATGTTGATACCCGGCAGAGTGAGCGGCGCGGTGAGCGACGGTGTCCAGTTCTGACCGTTGTAGATCCTGGCGAAACGGTACCGGTCGTGATCGACGCTGTAGTCGGCGCCCAGCAGGCCGGTCTTCGGCTGGTCCGGCGGCAGGCGCGGACCACCGACGAACATGTGTCCGATCTGCACTTCACCGAGCATCTCTTCCGACAGATAGGTGAATTCCGCGCGTGAGGCCAGACCGTCCACGAACGGCTGGTAACGCGCCTGCACCTTGGCCAGGTCCAGTCCGTGGAAATGCGGGTCGTAGAGGAAGTCACGCTGGATGCGCCACGTCTCCCGGAACATCTGGCGCCACTCCGTGCGCGGGTCGGTGAGAGCCCACAGGTTGCCGGTGTTGACCGGTTTGCCCTGCGGCGCCTCGGGCGAGCCCGCCTTCAATTCCGCCACGGGCGCGACGAACCACGCGTCCTCGCGGGCGTAGAACAGCTTCTCGCCGTCGAATGAGACGTTGTAATCAGTCAGGTCGCTGAGAAGCTCCTCGGTCTGACGCTTCTCGGTGGTGAATCGCCAGAGGGCCCGGATCGGGGCGCCATCGTCATGCGCGGCTCGACCCGAGGGTCCGCCTTCGGCGAGGAACAACACGCCGGACTTGCCGATGCGCAGACCGACGTAGTTACGAGCCGGCACAGGCACTGACAGGATGCGATTCCCCAGACCGGCGAGATCGATCACGGTTGCCTTGTTCTTGTCGGCGGCCTTCCTGGCACCCTGCTTATCGTCACCCTTCTTGCCGTCCGCTGCCTTCGCATCGTCGGACTTGCCCGACTGATCCTTGCCGGCATCCGCATGATCGCCCTTGGCGTCAGCGTCCTTCTTCCTGTTCTCATCGTCGCTCTCGGGCGGCAGCGGCGAAGCCGTGTCGCGCGCCAGCACCATCACATAGACGCTGCTGGTGGTCGAGCGGTCGAGCGAAGACAGATCGATACCGGCATCCGACGGCCCATTGTTGGTGGACGCCGTGAAGTAGAGATACTTGCCGCTCGGATCGAAGACCGGGTGCGCGGCATTGCTCATGCCATCGGTGGCCTGCGTGGAGACATGGCTGGCCAGCGAATACAGGAAGATCGCGTGCAACTGGCTTTCCAGATCGCGCGTGTAGGCCAGCCACTGCGAGTCGGGCGACCAGGACAGCTCGAACTGCGTGACGAAGCCGCCCCTCAGGCCCGTATCCACCTTGACGGGCTTGCCGCCTGAGACCTCCACGTACCAGATGCGCAGGTGCTTGTCGTAGTAGGCGATGCGCTTGGAATCCGGCGACCAGTGGATGCCGTAGAAGAACGAGGGTTCCGGTCCGAGATCGATGACCCGCGGCGGCTGCAGTCCGCTCTGCTCGCGGATATGCAGCTGGTACTCGCCCGAGGCATCGCTGAAGTAGGCGATCGACTTGCCATCCGGCGACCAGGCCGGATCGCGCTCGGCGCTGGCCGGTGAGCGGGTGAGATTGCGTGTGTCACCCTTCTCGGCGGGCAGCGTGAAGATGTCGCCGTGCGCCTCGGCAACCAGGCGCGCCCCCGTGGGCGAGATCGCCACGTTCTGCACCTCGTGCACGGGCACCTTGGCGAGGTGCGGCGCCAGCTGCGGCAGATCGCCGCTGATGGTCACGGAAACCGCATGATCCTGATGGGTCGCGAGATCGTACAGATGCAACGACCCGAACTGCTCGTACACGAGCGCCCCGGGGCCGGCGCTCACGGTCTTCAGATCCAGCCCATGATTCTCGATGACCGGCTGCACCCTGCGCGTCTGCGTGTCGTAGCTGAACAGGGAGACCGGGCCTGCGCGGTCGGACAGGAAGTACACCGTCTTGCCCACCCACACGGGGCTTGAATCGTTGGAGTTCTCGCGCGGCACCTTTTCCAGGTCCAGGGTCTTCAGGTTGACCAGCCACACGGGAGTGGTCTGGCCGCCGCGATAGTGCTTCCAGGCGGCCTGCCACTGGCGAACCGGCACGTACGCGAGCGTGGAGCCGTCATCGGAGAAACTGCCAGAGGCCGCACTCGGGAGCGGCAGGACTTCGGCTGAACCCACACCATCCGCGCGCGTCGTGAACAGCCGCGGGAAATCCGAGTAGCTGGCATGTTGCGAAGCGAACAGCACGGACTTGCTGTCGGGCGTCCAGCCCACCACGAAGTTGCCGGTCGGCTCCCAGGTCAGTCGCCGCGGGGTGCCACCCTCCGCGCTCATCACATAAACGTCTGCCACGCCATGCTCGCGCGTCGAGTAGGCGATCTGCCTGCGATCGGGAGAGAAATACGGACCGGCCACCACCTTGCCGGTCGAAGTCAGCCGTCTGGCCTCGCCACCTTCGCGCGCCACGGTCCAGATGTCATCGGCATAGAGGAATGCGATCCGGTCCTCGCTCAGGGACGGATTGCGCAGCAGGAGCGGCGCGGAACCCCATGCACAACTGCAGAAAACGAGGCCGGCCAGGGCGCGCGCGGCAGCGCCCAGCAATACGTCACGAAGCATGCGGGTCTCCCTCAAAGCGGTTTGCGCTTATTCTTGCACAGGATTGTAGTCCGGGAAGGCCCCCGCGGTACGTTCCCCTTAACAGTCCACCGACTGACTGCAACCTTCAACCGCATTCCACGGAGTACCTGCACATGGCGAGCGCCGCGAGCCACTACGAGACGCATCTGGGCCCGCACTATTCGTGGATGCTCGGGGACCCGGCCGCGGCCGCCGAGCGCGCGATGGCCGACATCGAGTCGCTGGGATTGCAGCCCGTGCCGCAGGGTATCGCCGTGGATCTCGGCGCGGGCACCGGATTGCACTCCGTACCCCTGGCACGGCGCGGCTATCGCGTGACGGCGATAGATAGTTGCGAACTGCTTCTGCAGGAACTGCGTGTACGGGCTGCCGGGTCGCCCGTGACGGGCGTCAGGGCCGACCTGCTGTCATTCCCGCAAATCGTGCCAGGACCCATCGACGTGATCCTGTGCATGGGCGACACCCTGACGCATCTGCAAGACCCGGCCGCGGTGGAAACCCTGTTCGCCGCGGTAGCAGCCAGCCTGGCGGGCGGCGGTACGTTCGCGGCGACCTTCCGTGACTATTCGCGGGCCACCGAGGGCACCAGCCGATTCATTCCCGTGCGCAGCGATGCGGATCGGATCCTGACCTGCTTTCTGGAGTTTTCCGAAGAACGCGTTCTGGTGCATGACCTGCTGCACGAACGCATCGAGGGGAGCTGGCGACTGCGGGTCAGCTGCTATCCGAAATTGAGACTCGACCCCGTCTGGGTGACGCAGCGGCTGCAGGAGCAGGGCTTGCAGGTGCGCACGGCAACCCGCCCCAACGGCATGATCCAGGTGATCGCGACGAAGCCGTGAAGATCCGGTGGCGCGCTGAAGAAGCGCCGGCGGGCTGACGTAGCACCGGCGCGCTGAAGATGCAGCGGCGTGCTGAAGAACTGGCGCCGCGCGGCAGCGGGCGCCAGGACGACGCGGCGGCTACAGCGTAGTGCTGATCACGCCCGACATGGCACTCTCGGCACCACTCGCAGAGTAGGCCGTGACGCCGAAGTACCAGGTACCCGGGGCCAGATTGTTGACCGTGTAGGCGGTCAGGCCGGGATTGGACACCTCGATGGTCTGACTCAGGTTGTCGGCCGAGTTGCCATAGTGGATCCGGTAGCCCGCCAGGTTGGCGAGCGTCGAGCCATCGCTGTTCTGGGTGGGCGGAGTCCAGTCCAGGGTGGCCGTACCGCTGGCGACCTGGGTTACCGTGATGGCAAACGCGGGGAGTGCCGCGCTCTGCGTGCCGTCACTGACACTCACTACGATGTCGGCGAAGGTCCCGGCATTCGACGCGCCGGGCGTACCGGTCAGCGCACCGGTCGAGTTGTTGAAGGTCGCCCAGGCCGGCTTGTTCTCGATCGTGAACGTCAGTGTCGCGCCATTGGCGCCCGTGGCGACCGGCGTGAAGCTGTAGGCCGAACCGGCATTGACGGTGACGGCCGGCTTGCCCGAGATCGTGGGAGCCTGGTCACCGGCTTCGGTGACCGTGATGCTGAACGGCGGCAACGAGGCAGTCGTCTGTCCGTCGGTGACGGAGATGACGATGTTTTCAAAGCGCCCGACCTGCGCGCTGGTCGGAGTGCCTGAGAGCCGTCCACTCGTCATGTCGAAGAGAGCCCAGAGCGGTTTGCCCTGAACGGCGAACTTGAGGGTGCCCGAGGAGGCTCCCTTCGCATTGGGCTGGAAGGTGTAGGCATTGCCGGCGGCGACCGAAGTCTGCGGCGAGCCGGAGATGCTGGCTACGGACGCTCCGGGGGCCCGGATCACCGTGCCCGAGACCTGCGAGCCGAAGGCGCTGGCAGAGCCTGAAGTACCCTCGTCGTTGCAAGCCGCGAGTGCTGCGGCGAGCACGCACAGCGCCACGCACCGCATGGGGGCGCGAGCCGTGAAAACCGTTGATTTCATTTATGCCTACCCCGGACAGTCGTGCTGACAGTCGCCGGGCGGCAATTCAGATGCGGAGCAACAACTGGAGGTCGCGCGCCGCAGTCAGAATCACGACAGCCGCTTGTCACTGATTCGGCTGCCGGTAACCCCGCTATCTCGCCCAGTGGCTCGAGACCGGAGGCTTTGCGTCCCCGCCTTGCGGCGGGTTTGCCCTTGCGTGAGCGAAGTTAAACCCAACTCGTCGGATTCTGCAAAATGTCGGGAGAAACCGACAATTTACGCGGATTCCGTCAAACAAACGGCTGGTTCACAGTTTTGCCAGTGACTTCGCCGACTGGCTCACAGCGTTCGCCGCGGCTCGTGCGCGCGAGCTTCCGGGCATTTAACAGTACATGTCCGCGGTGCTTGCGGATTGCGGAAAGTCCTATCGCACGGAATATACCTACCCGAGTCGATCCGCGAACGTCTTTAGTAGGCTCACGTCTTTGGTTGCGAACGCTTTCAGGCGGCAGGTGCGGCGCGTGGCTTGCGCTTGCGCGGCGCGGGCGATGGGGCCGGCCCGGGCGCCACGGCATAGCGCTGCATCCGGCTGATGAGTTCGGGGGGTATCGCGGTCGCGCGCGCGGTCCGCGCGGAGATGAACACCAGTATCTGGCGAACGCGCATGCGCAGCTCACCTTGATGCGACGCCTCGATCCGCAGCTCGCACGAGGTGCGCCCGATCTTCGTCGTCCAGAGGTTGAAGGTCAGTCGATCGCCGTAACGCGTGGGGCGCGTGAAGTCCACCGTGAAGTGCACGGAGGGAGTCAGGATCTGCTTATGATGGAACAGACCCGGGGCGCTGGCGGCCAGCCCGTCCTCGAACCAGTCCTCGACGAAGTCGCTGATCATCTCGAAGTAGCGCGGATAGAACACCCACCCGGCCGCATCGCAGTGCCCGAAACGTACCAGGATCTCGCGCTGAAACGCCGACATGGTCCGACCCCCTCATCCCTCCCAAGTGGACAGAGCTTACCCGGGCGACGCCTGAGGCGGTGCGAAACCTGGGTCCGGACCGGCAAGACCTTGCCGCGGGTCGGAAAAACCTGTCCGGGTGGACGATAACGCCGCGCACCAGACCCATCGCGCCCCCAGCCAGCGCGATGGCCATACTGCGACCTGCATCTCGCGCCCCGCGCCAACCGGCAAGTCAGGACGAGACGCCGTCCACCAAACCCGGCACCCCGGGACAATCCGCGCCTCCCTGGCATCCTTCGTGCAAATCTGACGGGGAACTGCATTGAGGAAAATCGCGATGTCACAAGGCCGTCTCCCCAACCTGCGTCTGGTTTCAGACGCTGCCACCGCAGGGCCGGATCGTCAGCCCGGCCGCATCACGCATGATGCGCGAGGCAATGCAATCTGGGACTGGGCGGTCTCCACCGGCGTGCTGGCTCGCAAGACCGTGGCCGAGCTGCTCACCACGCTCGATCAGCCAGGCGCCCTGAGCCTGGATACCGAGCCGCGCGCGGCGAATGACTGGTCGGGCGATCCCTACAACCGCTCGACCCGCTAGCCACCTCGCGCGAAAGCCGGCGACGCTCACAGCTTCGCGCGGATTCCCGCAAACACGCCGATGCTCGGCTGCAGGAATCCGGTCGGATTCTCGTAGTGCCGGTCAAACAGATTGTCGACGCGACCGAACACGGTCAGGTGTCGGCCGAGATCGTAACTCGCCGCGACGTTCATTATCGTGTAGCCCGGCGCCTGCAGGCGCGGTATGGAAAAGTCGCGGTTGCCATCCACCCACCAGCCTACCGCGAGCACTGATGCGTCCAGGGAGACGGGACCGGACCGCCAGGTTGCGTTCAGGCTGCCCTTGTGTCGCGGCCGTCGCAACAGCTCCTCGTGCACGGCGTCATCGATGGCGTCAGTGTAGGTGTAGTCCAATCGCAGTGTGAGCGAGTCCAGTGGTCGGTAGGAGACGAAACTTTCCACCCCGTCGACCGACGCCCGGCCGATGTTGGCGTAAGTGGTGCCCGTCAGATCGCTCGTGATGAGGTTACGGATCCGGTTGTGGAAGTAAGTCGCTCCGAAGCGCACAGCATCGCCCCGAAGTCCCTGCTCCACACCCGCCTCGTAGCCGAGACTGCTCTCCGGGCGCAGGTTGGGATTGGCGAAGAAGAACGGCGGGAAGTCCTGGAACAGCTCACTCAGGGTGGGCGCCTTGAATCCGGTGCCCACGCTCGCCTTGAGCTTCGTGCCCGTTGCGGCGATTACGTAGGCGGGAGCCAACCGGTACGTGGCCTTGTTGCCAAAGCGGTCGTTGGCGTCGTAGCGCGCATTGACCGATGAGTAGAACTGCTGACTCAATTGCGAGTTGAGTTCGACATAACCCGAATTGATGATGGTGCTCGCGGCGATGGGCTGGCTGATCTCATCGCGCGCATGTTCGGCGCCCAGAACGAGGGTCTCGCCCTCCGCCACCTTGACGGCACCCTGCCAGTCGACCTTGGTGCGTTCACCCGTGGCGAGACTCTCCACGGAGAGCGGCTCCGGCCCGAAATCGTCCGGCTCGATGGTCGAGGTGCGTTTGTGCGTGAAGGCCAGTCCGAGGGTCTGATCGAGCACACCATCGAAGGCGACCAGATGAGCCGTGGCGCGCGCGTAGTACTCCGTCGTGGCACTCTGGCTTTGCACTGCGTCCGGGTAGACCGGAAACGCGCTGAAATTGTCCTCCGTGAAGCGCAGGCGAGTGCCGCTGTAGCGCGCCACGAGGCCCAGATCGAACCCGCTGCTGACGTCGTAACCCAATCGGGTGGAGGTCGTCAGGTTGTCGTAGTAGTCATCGTTGCGCTTTTCGCCCACAGCGAGCAGATCCAGTGGCGTTACAGGCGTGGCGCCCGCATGCAGATGCTCTATGTTGGCACTGTAGTGAAAACCGTCGCTCGAGCCACGGATGCTCGCGCCCTGGTCGAAGGTATCGAAGGAACCGCCCTGTGCTTCCCCGGTGAATTGCATGGGCCCGGATCCCTGCTTCGTGATGATGTTGATCACACCGCCGATCGCGTCGGAACCGTACAGGCCGCTCTGCGGACCGCGCAGGACTTCGACTCGTTCGATATCCGCTGTCAGGAGCTGACCGAAGTCGAAGGTCGCGCCGGAGCTGCTGGGGTCACCGACATCGATGCCATCGATCAGCACCTTGGTGTGATTCGAATTGGTACCTCGCATGAACAGCGCCGTCTGGCCACCGGGCCCGCCGGTCTGGACCAGATTCAGGCCGGGCACGTCCCTGAGCACATCGGAGAGCGTCTGCTGTTGCCGCGCCTCGATGTCATCGGCCGTAATGACGGTCACGCTGCTGGCGATCTGAAATTCCGGTGTTGGAATCCGGGTCGCCGCCACGACCACACTATCGGATGAAGACTCCTCATCCGCGGCGTACGCC
>Ga0335070_10003891_pt1 | contig 17413 bp, 14 predicted proteins | sample Lox_Sample_13_FD_206722 | JGI IMG/M metagenome (GOLD analysis project Ga0335070, IMG submission 206722) | Soil microbial communities from Loxahatchee National Wildlife Refuge, Florida, United States - Lox_Sample_1.3 | ecosystem: Environmental > Terrestrial > Soil > Wetlands | place: USA...
CCCAATGAATTAATTTCAATTTCAGTTAATTCGGAGCCACGGCGTGCTAATTCAGTGGCTTCGTTCTCTGTGACCGGTACAACTGTCCAATACTGCGCGTCGTCACCATCTGACCAATCAATCATCTGTGTGTGTCAGTCCGTCTCTGGCGTTCCACGCCGCATCAGCGGAGGAAGGCCAACAGTGCTCACACCCTGAGACGTTGATGGATGAGTCATTCATAATTCTTCTTGGCTAGCGGCTGAAATCAGCGGCGGCTATCAGCTGTCCGTTGGAGTGATTGGTTGGGCGACGGTTCAGGTTGCCTGTATGGTCTTCACTTGGGATAATTTGTTCACTCCCCATATGCCTATCGTTACAGACAGTACATCGATGATGACGCGCACGAAGACGTCCGATAGAGAAACCCTCACGAATAACAACACGAACAAGTTGTAAATCAACCAATAACTTCCGAATAGCTGAACTCCAAATCGAAATGCATTGAACATCGAGGACTTCTGATTGTTTTCTCTCAGAAGCCAATACATTACCCCTATCCACAACCCGATGCCTACTGTCCAGAGGAAAGTTGGAATCGGCTTCTCGGAATATGCCGACATAGTATGGGCAATTCCATAGGCAAAATATCGTCCCGCGACGAGAATGAGTGGAACGACAATGATTGAGATCCGCTTTAGATTTGTTCGCCGAGTAACATAATCACCGTCTGTACCCGTTAGCCTCCCTCAAAGGAGTCCCAACAAAAGTATGGATATGCCATCAGCGACCGAGGTGCGCAGTTCATCCGCAACTGGGGAGTCAAAGATAAGGCTCATTTCAAAGATCGCCAAAAGGCACAAGATCCCGAACGCGATGCCATAACGCCATCCTTTCATAATTCTGGTTCCGGAAAGATTCATCTGAATGGGGGCAAAACTTATTGCAGGGGTTCCGAACCATATAATCAGCCCGATTCCAGCCGCTGGCAAAAACAACCCCTTCTCGATAAATACGCTGGGTGAGTAGTTATATTCAATACGTGGTGCAAAACTCCTATGAAGTATTACATCAACAAGTACAGAGACAAAAACCGCAAGCAAGAGTTTCAACCAATGTCTTTTTAGAGCAACCATCTGATCCCCTATCTTGATCTGTTCATATTAGCGGCCAATTATTATTATACTGCGATTTGTTATTCGCAAGAATCCTACCCATTCAACTGCTTTATGTCAATGAAAATTTAAGAATGTCACGAGCTTCTCCTACGGGAACTGCCCATCGTAATCGAATGGTTATCACAATTGGGGATTTCCTGCGTGCAAATAATTTGTTAAAAATGAGATGTTATACTCCAATTGAGCGAAAAATATGCAGATCTTTCAAACCAACGGCTTCGGTCTTAAAGCCCGGTTGTTCGATTTGTACGGCTATTCATTCAAACACATGATTTCTTATCTCATCTCCTTCCCCCTTACGATGGGGGAAGGTTGGGATGGGGGTGGCCACCGTGGATCTTCCCCCCCCACCTTAATCCTCCCCCTCCGTGGGGGGGGAAGTTATTTTTTTTGACTCAATTGGGGTTATACTGCGTGTTTATAATTCCTCAAGTCTATTATTCTGACCATTCATAATTGGGGCTTTCGAGCTGAAACGCCGCATGGATAAAGTCCATACGGATTTGAAGAGGAAGGAAAGGTTAAAAAAGGGAGAGATCAGAATACTCGGTGTGTGATTATAGAACCAGTTATCCAGGTCGAAAGAAAAATTAAAAGGAAAGGCACCCACGTGCCTAATAAACTCTCGAACATCTTAAAGTTTCTTTCAATTACTGCTGCAACAATGAAGACATCCATAAATATGACAAATGCCACAAAAATAATTGCTGTTTGCAGGGGAGTCGTAAAACTGAATTTCTTAAAATAGACCCATAACAATAAGAGAAAAAATATGGGAGCTGCGATAGCGTGGATGATAAGGGCCCTACTCAATGACAATAATCCGACAATAACCCAATCCCCAAACCCATGGTGAGACCACATAAGATCCATCCGGCCATGGGGCGAGCTAGAATTATGCGAGTCTTTTTCATAACAATTAGGAGTTGAAGTCCGTACTCCTTAGCGAGACATGTCAATCGTTAATTACAGAAAGAAGTCTACACCTCTCGGAGGGACGTGTCAAAACTCGATTACAAGGAAGGAAGAGGTGGAAGGAGGGTTGCGAAGTTTACCTACAAATGATTGGTCAAAGATACCTCTGACAGTCAAAGATTACGGTTAGAAATTCGCCTAAAAGAGGCAGAGTCCTTTCTGCCCTGCCTTTATTCTTTGAGCCATCCTTCACTCAAAAAGCTTAAGTTAACATCCCTCTCTATATTTCTATTTGAATAAAATGCATGTTATGAATATCAACACTGTCACCCGCAACCAACTTTCCCCACCTCACAATTGATTCCTTGGTTATTCTTAATGGATCCTTTCTCCTTTCTGGCAAAATGCCAAGTAAATTAAATTCTCCCATATCGTCATCCTGTAAATAGAATTCATAAGCTACCATTTTCAGTCTTCCACCCCTTCTCTCCCAAAGATGAGGATAATCTTCTCAATTGAGTTTGCAACCCAGAAAGCCCTTCCCTTACCGATTCTCTTTCTGAGCCAGTAATACAGAGACAAGTTTTTATTAATCAGGAAACTCCTCATTCGCTTCTCCATTGATTGAAGTGTTTCTGGAAGAAAGAGTTAAAAAAGCAGAGCCACTGGTGACCCTGCCCCTTTTAACATAGTTGGCGGGGGGTTTCCCTAATCCACCCCCCGAAGGTGCTTTGAGAGTGAAGTTACATGAAGATGAGCGGACCTCTTCCTCAAGATCTTATTTGCATTTTCGATGCCGAGTCTCGGCAATCATAATAAGCTCCTATAACCACTCTATCTTTCTCAAACTTCAATATTTTAATGGGATTCAAAAATGGAAGAGTTTTTCACAAAAGTTCCGAATTATTCCATAAAGAAGGGTGAAAAACCTTTCCCATTCCTTATTGATTTCGATTTAAAACATTGTATTAGAACAGAGACATTTAAGAACTCGATTAGATGAAGAAACATTATACAGGAGACCCGCCCAATGCACACAAATTAGGCAATGGATAGGTCACAGAGTTATTGGAGAATACCCAAAGATTGAAGATTTCTATTGTTAATTGCCAAGACCATATTTTCCACCTGTCAATCTCAAAGGAGTTCCGTACCGCCCCGTATATTGACCTCAAACCGTAATCTTCAGGCGTATCCCTAAAATAGAAGGGTTCTGAAAAGGTGGAGGAGGATCGTTAGATATACCAAATGGTGAAATCGAGGTGAGAGGGGGGCAGTCCCAAATCTCTGTTTCTGAAAGAGGAAGCAAAGACGATGGTAACTAGGCTGATCATGACAGGGAGACACAAGGGATGTTATCCCGGTGAAGGTTTCATCTACAGGTCCTCACGACTGAAATGACGATTCTATTCCCCCATAGGCACCTCCTATCTTATCATACAAATTTTCAGGCGTGACCATTAATTCAGGGAAAGGTCAGGTTGAAATCATGTATCCCAGGTGAATATATTATCAAATTACAACTTTTTGGAGTTGTCGGAAACAGCGGATAGATAGCAGAAATCTAAACCTCTTCAGCGTCATGAGAAAGGCAGTTCCGCCTCGACCTCTCCGGCAAAAAAAGGACCTCAAGGAAAGCTGCACCGGGTTTGGCCTGTAGGCTTAGTATCAAGAACAGCATTCAGACATTCAAAAAGAAACGAGCGGCTGTCTTGATTTTCGGCGGTAACTCAAAAGCGGATATATTCCTTTGCCGAAAAATTGGTCGCCATAGTCCAAGTGCAGGCTACACAATCAACAATACGAAAAACAGGCATCACGCCAAATCCCTTCTTTTCAATCAAAGGCTTCAAAAAGGGACGTTGTTCAGCAATCTTCTTTTTCAGCTCCGGATCTTCAAGCAGTGTAGCTTTACCGGCTATCCTAACCTGGACGTTTTCCTTCAGATTATAAAAGCATACTTCGACGGATGGGTTCTCCATCATTTGCTTGGGCAAGTCCTTCCCGTCTACGGTTTGAAAAATGAGACCTTTTTCATCTGCGCTAACCATTCTCATTGCTCTTACGTAGGGCTTGTTATTAACAGAAGTTGCAAGATAACATGTGGGATTGGCGTTGAGAAACTCAAGGATTTCCTTTTTGTTCATGTCAGCCTCCTTCGGATTCGGTTATTTCAATGACCCCATATAACATAATTTTCGTCCAATAAACAGCAAATATAGAACCTTTAGGAGCCGAGGGCCGAAACTTTTTTTCTTCAACAAGAAAAACTTCTCCATGGCCCCCCTTAGTAACTTTCAAAATGATTTTTCAAGACTTTACTTTCTTGACAACGGGAAGCGGTTTAGATAAAATTTTCTGCGTTTGTCAGGGGAAGGGGCATTCATTTTCCTAAGCAGTTCTGGTGTATCGACATAACCTATACCTGCATGCTCAATAGATTCATCTACTCGGTACTGATCATAGACTGGTCCAGCCGTTACGTCCTGGGAATGAAATATTAGAACTAAAAATAGGAGAGTCAAAAAATGGGTAAATCGGAAAATCGGGATTCGTTCACAGAAACGAAGGATGTACTAGTTGCAGGCGCAGGGGGTTCGGGTCTTGCAGCCGCCCTGAGCCTTGCTGAGGGTGGGGGTAAGGTGGTTGTCTTTGAAAAAATGCCATTTCCAGGCGGGAGCTTCCTATTCGTCGAAGGCACCTTTGCAGTCGAAAGCGAGATGCAATGGAAAAGAAACATCAAGGTGACCCGGGATGAAGCTTTCAGGGATATGATGCAATACAGTCACTGGAAGGCTAATGCTGCTCTTGTACGGGCCTTCGTCGATAAATCCGCCAGCACCATTGACTGGCTGGAGAAGCAGGGCGTTGAATTCACTGAGCCAACAGGGACATGGTTGGGGGGCCCCAGGACATGGCACCTTTTCAAAGGGTTGGGCGGTCCCGCGATAAACGTCCTTGTTGCCAATGCGGTCAAGAAAGGCGTCGAAATCCGTTACGAGACCACCGTTAAGAAACTACTCCGGGAAGGAGATGGACCAGTCACTGGGGCTGTTGCGGAGGATAAAACGGGTAAACAAATTAAGGTGCAGGCTAAAGCGGTCATCGTCGCCACAGGCGGCTACCCAAACAACAAGGAGTGGATCAAGAAATACTCGGGCTTCGACCTTGAGGTAAACCTTTTCCCTCTAGGCAGGTATAACAAGATCGGTGAGGGCATCCAGATGGCCTGGGAAGCGGGAGCTGCAGAGGAGGGGGTTGGCGTTATCCACCTCAACATCGGCTCGCCGCCCAAAATCGGGGCCCGCAGCCATATCTGGGGAGCCGTGGGTCAGCCCACGCTCTGGGTGAACCAGTATGGAGTCCGATTCTGTGACGAGACGATCGTCGAGAACATTGCTTATGCTGGAAACGCCATGTCGAAGCAAAAGGGAGGCTATGACTTCAGGATATTCGATGAGGAAACAAAGATCCAGCTGGTAGAAAACGGGGGTATCGGTGTCGGCATGTATTTGCCGCCGAGAACACCTCTGACGGACCTCGATACTAAGATTAAAGCTGCGGTCGAGAAAAAGAACCCTTGCATATTTGTGGCAGACACCGTCGATGAACTTGCGAACAAAATGGGTGTTGACCGCACCGTTTTCAAAAAGACCGTGGAAGAATACAACAAATTCTGCGAAAAAGGACACGACGATCAATTTGCGAAAGATCCCGACTATCTCCGTCCGGTCAGGATTCCCAGGTTCTATGCCTTCAAGTGCTACATGAATTTTCTGGGCACGCTCGGCGGCATCAAGATCAATGAGAAGACGGAAGTCCTCGACAGGAACGACAAGGTGATACCTGGCCTATATGCTGCAGGCAATGACGCGGGCGGCTTGTACGGTGATAGCTATGACGTGATCGCGTCCGGGGCGAGCAGCGGTTTTGCACTCAACTCGGGACGCATTGCTGGAGAGAATGCGCTAAAGTATATTCGCCGGTAGGAAGGTCGCAAAGGGACGGTAGGTACAGTGGCCCGCTGAATCGGGAAATATAAACTCGGCATGGCCGAATACGAAGGGGGCTTCGATGGCTATTAGAACACCGCAACAATATGTAGAAAGTCTGAAGGATGGCCGAGCGGTCTATTGTCTGGGGGAGAGGGTGAAGGATGTGACGCAGCACTCGATCTTGAGGATCTGTATAGACTGGATGGCGATGGATTATGTGCTGCAGCAGGATCCACGCTACCAGCGCCTTGTCGCCGAGAAGACGGAAGACGGGGAGTTAGGCAGTTTTGTCTTTATGCCGCAGACGAGTGTTGAGGACTTGCTGAGGTTGAGGGAAATCGTTAAGCTCTGGGCAAGGGTTTGCTACGGAAAGCCGTCTGGAGCTAAATTTGTCGGCAAGGACGGACTGAATGCTGTCACGGTGGTCACCCAACGCATCGATAAGGAACATGGGACAAATTATGCCGGCCGAGTGGAGGCCTATCGAAAGTACCTTCTTAAAACGGATGCCTCCATTGCTTTGGGGATGACCGATGTCAAAGGAGATAGAAGTCTGCGTCCCTCAAAGCAGCAACCCCACCAAGACTACTACGTAAGGATTGTGGAGGAGCGCAAGGATGGCATCGTCGTCCGAGGGGCCAAAGCGCATATCAGTGAGGCGCCGCTGGCCAACGAGATCATCATCTTGCCATGTCGGGGGATGCGTGAAGATGATAAGGCTTATGCTGTTTCGTTTGCCGTGCAGGCCAATGCAAAAGGTCTTACCCTGATCTCTGCTGAACCCGAGATCAAAGAATCGGGCAATTTCTTCGATAATCCCATTACCGCGAGTATCTATCTGAATGATGCCATGGTTATCTTTGATGACGTCTTTATTCCCAATGAGCGGGTCTTTATGAAAGGTGAGTGGCCATTTGCCGGTGACATCGCCTACATGTTTGGCAATTTTCACCGCCTTAGTGCCGAGACCTATAAGGCCGTGGAACTTGAGCTGGTCGCTGGCGCTGCCGCATTGATGGCCGAATATAATGGCGTTGAGAAAGCCTCACATATTCAGGATAAGCTGGCATGGCTCGTTCTCTATGCGGAGGCAACCGAAGTGATGGGCAGGGCGGCTTGCGAACACTGTGTTTCTGAACCTGATTCAAATTTGGTTTATCCAAATCCGATGCACGCAAATATTGCAAAGCTTTTCTTCGCGGATAACTGGCATCAGGCGACGAAGTATCTTCAGGATATCGCCGGAGGGATTGTGGCCACAGCTCCTTCTTCGAAAGATTACCTCAATCCTGAGATTCACGACCTCATCGATAAGTACCTTGGAGGGAAGGCAGGCATCCCGACAGAATATAGACTCCGGCTCATCAAGCTCATTAGAGAACTGACTTCTTCCTATGAAGATGTTCTGACGCTTCATGCGGAAGGGTCCCTGGCCGCACAGAGGCTTTCCATCTATGCTTTGGCTGACTTTGGAAAATATAAGGCAGCGGCTAAACGTGCAGCAAGGATTAAGGACGGGACAGAGGATGGACTATACAGCCAGTTGCCTGAGTTTCCCCCAAAAATCTAAACAAACTTCTAATTCCACGAAAGGGGATTGTCTATGGAAAGTAAGGTTGGAACGGAAAAGGCGAGGGAAAATTTATATCTCAATAAACCTTGGCTTAAATTTTATCCTGAGGGGCTCTCTCACGAAATCGACATCCCCAACATCTCGTTGATTCAAGCTTTTGATAGAGCGGTAGAGAAATGGAAAAATAAACCCGCTCTAATCTTCTATGGCAAAAAAATAAGCTACTTAGAATTAAAAGATCAAATCGATAGATTCGCTACCGCCCTTTATGACTTGGGAATTCGAAAGGGAGATGCCGTAGCCTTATTTCTGTTGAACTGCCCCCAATTCGCTATCGCCTATTTTGGAGCTTTGAGAATAGGAGCTGTTTTGACACCTATCAGCCCAGTCTATGTGACCCCGGAGGTGAAACACCAGCTTGAAGATAGCCACGCCCAAACGATTATTTGCTTGGATATCCTCTATGGCTTCGTTGAGAAAACGAATGTGGAGCTAAAAAAAATTATTTTAACGAGTATCGATGAGTACTTGCCAAACTTAAAGAAGCTTCTTGGAAAAAGCATTTTGAAAGCTGTATACCAAAAAATGGAGGTTCCGCTCATTAAGATAAAGGAAAGGGAAAATATTTACTGGTTTCAGGATTTGATTAAAAAAAGTCAGCCGAATCCTCCGAAGATCGAGATTAATCCAAAGGAAGACTTGGCTGCACTCCCCTATACAGGTGGGACGACAGGCCCTCCAAAGGGTGCGATGCTAACTCATTCGAACATTTTTGCGATGCAGGCCATCAATCAAACTTTCTATTCCTACAGCTTTGAAAAGGGGAGGAATCTCGAAGAGGGAAAAGAGACTGTGGTCGCCTTTTTGCCTTTCTACCATATTTATGGCCAGGTGGTACTTTTAATTAGTGGTATTGTTCGAGGATATACACTGGTCATATTGACCAACCCTGACATCGATGATGTTTTAAGCAGTGTGGGAGGATATGACGCAACATTTTTTATGGGAGTACCGGGTTTATTCGAACTTCTTAAAGATTATGACAAAACGGGTCGGGTGGACTGGAAACGACTCAAGTTCCTTGTTTCCGGTGCTGACTCGCTTCTTGAAGATACAGCTAAAACCTGGGAGAAGCGGACTGGTACCTTCATCCATGAAGGTTACGGGCAAACCGAGACCTCTTCAGGAATTTGCGTCAGTCCGGTTGGAAGGCCTAAGATGGGTTCCTTCGGGGTTCCATTGCCTAACACGGTAGTAGCCGTTGTCCATCCTGAAACGGCAGAAATGGTTCCGCTCGGAGAAATAGGCGAGCTGGTGGTAAGGGGTCCCCAGGTGATGAAAGGTTATTGGAACAAGCCGGAAGAAACAGAAAAAAGTTTTCTGGAAATTGCAGGAGAAAAGTGGCTCAGGACAGGTGACTTAGTCCGAATGGACGATGAAGGTTATGTTCATTTCTACGATAGAAAAAGAGATTTAATCAAATACAAGGGGTATTCCATCTTTGCCCGAGAAATAGAAGAGGTTCTAAAAACCCATCCTAAGATAAAGGAAGCCGCGGTCATTGGTGTCCCTGATCCAAAGGTAGGTGCGAACATTAAGGCGGTGATTGTATTAGAGGCTGATGCAAGAGGGAAGATGTCAGAAGAGGAAATTGTCAGTCACTGCCAAGAAAAATTGGCTCATTACAAGATCCCGAAGATTATAGAGTTTCGAGGAGAGATTCCGAGGACGGATGTCGGAAAAGTATCGCGAAGGGAGTTAAGGGAGGAGAGGGAAGGTTAAGATGGCATCTTTTCTCGAGATTGAGAACTTAACGAAGTCTTTTGGCGGCCTGATGGCAGTCAAGAAGGTTAACCTTAGCATGGGAAGAACTGAAATGGTAGGTCTGATTGGTCCAAATGGTTCGGGGAAAACGACTTTGGTGCGCCTTATCATAGGCATGTTAAAAGCTGATTCCGGAACAATTCGGTTCAATGGCGAAGAGATGATAGGCCATCCACCCTGGGATATCGTAAAAAAGGGAATAGGGATGACACATCAGGTGGTGAGACCGTTTCGCGAGTTGCCTATTATTGCCAATGCGATGATCGGGTGTCTTGGCTCAGGAAGAAAGAGAGGGGAATGGGTAAAAAGTGTAGAAAGTATGGCAACGGATGCGCTGGAGTTTTGTGGAATTTCAGATCTGGCCAAGGAAAAAGCTTCCATTCTCTCTCACGGAGATCTTACGCGCCTTGAGATTGCACGGGCCCTTGCTACTGAACCCAAGTTGCTCATACTCGATGAGCCATTCGGGGGTTTGAACCCCTATGAAACGGATCTGATGGCGAAGTCCCTAAAAAGGTTGCACAAGGGGGGGAGGTTTGGTCGATTGCATAGCGAAGGCCCGGCGATGTTGATCGTGGAACACAAGTTATCGGAGCTGATGAAAATAGTCGACCGCGTGATTGTGCTAAACTACGGGGAACTGATTGCCGAAGGCACGCCTCATGAAATCGTAAACAGCCCAAGGGTCATTGAAATTTATATAGGGTACCAATCAAGAGGAGATAGGGATGCTCCTTGAGGTAAAGAATGTCACCGTTGCCTATGATACGGCGGTGGTATTAGACGGGGTAAGTTTAGGGGTCCGTTTAGGGGAACTCCTCAGTATTGTAGGCCCGAACGGTGCTGGGAAAACGACTCTTCTTCGAACCGTATGCGGACTGATGAGTTGGGAAAGGGAGATGAAGAGGGGAATGAGGAAAGAAGTCTCTAATATTATTATCGAAGGCGAGATCGTCTTTGAAGGAGAGCCGATCAATTCCGTGCCAGCTCATCAGAGAGCAGAAAAAGGGTTAATTCTCTGCCCAGAAGGGGGAAGGCCATTTCGGGAATTGACCGTCTTTGATAATTTAATAACGGGGGCTTTTTTGATTAAAGAAAGAGAAAAAATAAGGCAAAGATTAGAAGGAGTTTTCAAACTATTTCCAAGATTAGAAGAAAGAAAAAAACAAGTTTCGGGTACCCTCTCCGGGGGAGAGCGAACCATGCTGGCTATTGGAAGGGCATTGATGTCCGAGCCCAAGCTTCTATTAATCGACGAACCCTCTCTTGGGCTCGCCCCTATGATAAAAGATGAAGTATTCAAGCGTATTAAGGATGTTTATCAGACAGGGGTGACGATCATTTTAGTGGAACAGGACGTAGGCGTTGCACTTGCTTTAGCCCGAAGAAATTACGTGCTTTCCCAAGGAAAGGTCGTCTTCGAAGGGACATCCGAGGCGCTGCAAGGCGATGAGCGGATCAGGAAGACCTATCTGGGTTTATAGGGGGATGTTGTCAAGGAGTCATAAAATGGAGTGAGGTCTTCCCCCTCTTGACGGGCGTTGAAGGCGGGAGTCAATGATCTTTAGAACGGGGCAATGTGGGTGAGTAAGAAGATCCTAACAGAAAGGAGGGCTATACGATGAGAAAGGGGATGATCGTAGGTGTGGTGAGTTTGTGTTTGCTTTCTTTTTTAGCAGGCGGGGGGCTGGCACAGCAAGCTGTCAAGGAGGTCAGGATAGGAGTTGCAGGGCCTATGAAAGCTGTGTTTGGACGGGATCATTGGCGGGGAGCTTCCATAGCACAGGAAGAAATCAATAAAGCCGGCGGGGTGACTTTGGGGGGCGCCAAGGTGCCAATCAAGCTCATCAGGGTGGATACAAACGAGATCGCCAGTGTTTCCGATGCAGTCGTCGCAGTGGAAAGAGCAGCAGATGAAGTTCATTTTTTCATGGGCACACAGAGGTCAGAATCAGCGCTTGCCATGCAGGATGTGGCGATGAAGTACAAAAAAATCTTCATGCTATGCGGGGCCGTTCATCCAGATCTCTTGGCTCGGGTTGCAAAGGATTATGATAAGTACAAATATACGTTTAGAATGACCATCAACTCTATCGCCCAGGGGCAAGTCCTTTTCGCTCATCTGGAGGATGTTGCCAAGATCGTGAAAGAACAGATGGGGATTGCAAAGCCGAAGGTAGCCATCTTGGCTGATAAACTTATGTGGGCCGATCCGATTGTAAAGGCGGTCGAAACGAAGGCCCCAGGAATGGGCCTGGAAGTGGTCGGAGCTTGGAGACCCTCTGCAACCGCCAGCGATGTGACGGCTGAACTTTCGGCGATCAAGGCGAGCGGGGCTCAGATTATCTTCCAATCCGTCTCCGGCACAATGGGATCTGTTCTTGGGAAGCAATGGGGTGAGCTTAAAATTCCGGCTGCTTTAGTTGGAGGAGCTGCCATTGCCACGGTGAAAACCTTCTGGGACGCGACAGGTGGGTATGGTATTTACAGTTCGACGATGATCGGTATCGGTCCTGCAAAGTTGACAGAAAAGACGATGCCCTTTTGGAATGCCTATCTCAAGGAATTTGATGATTTTCCTAATTATGTAAGTGTCACCTACGATGCGGTCTATGTATTGAAAGAAGCGATTGAGCGGGCAGGTACTGTCGACCCCGACAAAGTGGTCACTGAGCTCGAAAAAACAGATTATAAAGGAGCTTACGGCAGGATTGTCTTTTATCCTCGAGATCACCAATTTCCTCATGATCTGAGATTCGGTCCCGGATATAACACCTGGGTGATCAATCAATGGCGCGGTCCGGGAAAGGTGGTGGTGGTCTGGCCCTACGAGTGGGAGGGCGTGAAGTATGAAGGGTCTGAAAAGTATTTATTGCCACCATGGGTAGTGGATTATTGGAAGAAAAAGAAATGAGACTCCTTACATCCCTCCCTCTGCCCGTAAGGGAGAGAGGGAGGGTTGAAAGGAAAATAGATGATGCAGGTTCTGATCATCTCAATTGTTCTTGGAACGGTTTATGCCGTTTTGGCTCTCGGCTTCTCTCTTATCTGGGGGGCGGCGAGGATCGTCAATTTGGCCTACACCTCTTTTTATATGTTAGCGGCCTACTTTTTCTATGTCTTTTGCTCCCTCGTTCACCTCAACATCTTTGTTTCAGCGGTTCTCGCCATTGCGGTCGCCTCCTTCATAGGGGTGGCGACCTACAAATTTGTTCTTGAACCCATCCGTTCCCATGAGACAGTGGTGATTCTCATCAGCATCTGTTCTGCTTTTTTCTTTGAAGAATGCATTCTTTCTATCTTTGGGACGGATTTTCGTCGGGTTCCCCCTTTTATTTCAGGATATCAAGAACTCTTAGGGGTCAGGGTCTTAAATCAGCACTTTCTCGCATTCGGTGTGAGCATCGCTCTCATTCTTGGTTTGTGGGTTTTCTTATCTAGATCCAGGGTGGGGATAGCCATTCGGGCAACCTCTCAAGACAGGGAAATAGTCAATGTCATGGGAATCAATGAAAAAAAGGTGTCTCTGATCGCCATGTGTATAGGAATTGGGTTTGTAACGATGTCGAGCATTGTGGTCTCCCCGATCTATGTGGTTGAGCCCTTGATGTGGGTACATCCCCTCATCATGGTATTGGCGATCGTCGTCCTTGGAGGGCTGGGTAGCCTGAAAGGAAGTTTTATTGCAGCTTATCTCCTGGCGTTTGCTGAAGTGGCTGTGGTCAACTGGCTCCCGATGGGGGCTTTCATCAAGAGTGCAATTGCTTTGTTGGTGATGGTGATTGTGTTATCGAAAAAGCCCGAAGGAATGTTTGGAGCCTTCTTTGAAGAGGAAAGGTTGTGAAAATACGATATTATCTCTGGCGTCTTTATAAAATATTCGAAGAAGAAATATTGGTCATCCCTGGGAGGGCGATTGGGTCCATCGGAATTATTTTTCTTCTATTCTTAGGCTTTGCAAGCATCAGTCCGTATCTAAAAAACCTACTTATATTTTGTTCCATCTTTGCTATTTTAGCTGCCAGTTGGGACCTATTGTTCTTTTCAGGACAACTCAACCTAGGCCATGGTGCTTTTTTCGGAGCCAGTGCTTATACGTCTGCTATCCTGAGTTCAAAATTGGGTTTACCGGTTTCATTGACCATACCGATGGGTGCTATTGCCGGAATCATCATCGGGGTCATTGTAGCCATTCCTGCACTTCGGCTAAGGGGCCCCTATCTGGCGATTGTGACCTTAGCGGTGCCTGTCATTCTTGAAGGAATTGTTTTTATTTTTCCTCAATTTACGGGCGGGGAATTGGGGCTCTTTGGCTTACCCGGTATTTCAGATTCCCCAATATTTCTCTATCTTTTTTGCTTCGTTATCATGTTGATTTCTATTGCCATTATGTGGAAACTGACCGACACAAAAAGTCGTATACTTAGAACTGGGATTATCTTCTGCGCTATCAGGGAAGATGAAATTTCAGCCCGGACAACGGGGATTAACACCGTCAAATATAAAATACTCGCCTTTGCCTTAAGCGGTTTCTTTGCCGGAATTTCTGGTGGGCTGTATGCTCACACCATGAAGGTGGTGGGTCCCACAACCCTGGAGTTCATTTTTTCAATCTATCCATTAATATGGACGGTCTTCGGGGGACCGGGCACCATTTACGGCCCTGTCATAGGCGCTTATCTGCTTTACTTTCTTTCAACACAGTTATTGGTCATCGTTCCTGAAATAAGAATGGCTCTCTTTACGGCCATCATCATCGCTATGATTCTCTTTATGCCTGAAGGGATTAGTCGATGGATTAGGGATAAAATTGAAATCATATGTCCGAGATGCAAGTTCATCAATGTCGCGACAAGAAAAAACTGCAGAGTTTGCCAGGCGAATCTCCATCGGGAAGGGACTAAGAAATAGGCTGCCGGAGATAATGCCTTATAATCTTCATGAGGTTCATGGGAGGGGAAAATGGACTTTAATCTAACAACGGCTCAACTCGATATAAGAAAGGCAGCGAGAGAGTTTGCAGAGGGAGAGTTTCCAAATATCGCCAAGGAATGCGATATGGAGGAGTCGTTCAATCTGGAGCTCTTAAGAAAAGCTTCCAAGTTGGGATTTATCGGAATTTTCATAGATGAAAAATACGGCGGAGGAGGATTTGGATTCTTAGAAAATGCCATCATTATGGAGGAATTCTGGAGAATTGATCCAGGTTTGGGCGGACAGCTGATGTGTACGTGCTTCGGAAGTGAAATGATACTCCTTAAGGGATCAGAAGAACAGAAGAGGAAATACCTTCCCCCGATATGTAAAGGGGAGTTGATCAGTGCAGTTGCAGTGACGGAACCCGACGCTGGCAGTGACGTTTTATCTGTTTCCACCAAAGCCGAAAAGAAAGGAAAAGGATACCTTATCAATGGATCGAAGATGTTTATTTCCAATGGGGATATTGCGAATATGATGGTGACCCTTTGCCTGAGTAATCCCGACGCGGCCTCACCCAATGAGAGGCACAGTGTGATTATTATTGAAACCGATCGACCCGGCTTGGAAAGGAATAAATTGAAGGGAAAGCTGGGAATCCGGGCGCATGACACAGCAGAGATAAGCTTTAGCGACGTATGGGTCCCTGAGGAGAATCTCGTCGGGGAGGAGGGAAAAGGATTTAATTGCTTCATGGAATTTTTTAATCGTTCAAGGCCTGGCACTGCTGCCCAAGGTGTCGGGATTGCCCAGGGGGCCTTGGAGCTGGCGTTAAAGCATGTTAAGAAACGTAAGCAATTCGGGCAACCCCTCTCATCCTTTCAAATGGTACAGGGTAAATTGGCTGAGATGGCGACCTTGACAGAAGCTGCAAGGAATTTGGTATACAAAGCAGCATGGAGTTTAGATAAAGGTCAATTTGAGCCCGCCCTCATCTCTATGGCGAAATGGTATGCTGGCGAAGTCGGGGTAAAGGTAGTCAACGAGGCCTTGCAGTTGCATGGAGGATATGGGTATTTAGCCGAGTACGATATCAGTCGTTTTTATAGGGATGCTAAAATTGTAGAAATCTATGAGGGGACTAAGGAAGTAGAGAAGTTGGTCATAGCACGTCAGTTGCTAAAAGGAAGGGGATTATATATTTGAGACGCTGAGTCGGTCACAAGAATAGCACCGCCGAATCGCCCGCCAGGTGGCAAGGGGTTGCCTCGATTGCCGGGATGGTGAATCCTGAAAGCGGGACCGGGAATAGCTTGCCAATACAGAAACTTTGCCAAACTGAAGATATCTGGTGAGACTGTCGAAAAAGTCCCCAAGCAGATTCTTGGGTGAGATGCAGAAAAAAATGACCTCACAGAATGCGCCACAATCAACGATCTCATAATTATGAGGGGTCATGAGACCCCCGAAAATCACCCATTAACTATACTGAAGGGTTTTTCGACAGTCTCGGTTGAAATCTTCACTAGGAGGGAAAAGAGGAGTTTTGTTGAGTACAAGGAAGGAGTCCTCAAGAAAATGGGTTGCGACTCTACCTGTTGAAAGAGCGATCGGTGTAAGGGGATGTCTGGGGAGCGCAGGGCTTATGGTAGACTAAGTTAAGGTAATGAAATAGAACTTTCGAGCCCTTCACCGCTCGTTTGAGACTGACGTAAAGGACCGCTGAGAGAAACGATGAAACAAAGGACATCGGCGCCTTTAGCCGAGAAAATCATGACCGAATTTGCTCGCCTGACCGGACTGTCACCAGCAAGCAGTGAGCCGCGGCGCTACTTATGGACCGACGCTTTTGCAGTCTGTAACTTTCTTGGCCTCTATCAGGAGACGGGAAGTGAAGAATTCAAGGATCTGGCAATGCAGCTCGTCGATCAGGTGCACAGCGTACTCGGACGGCACCGGCACGACGATCACCGAACTGGTTGGATCAGTGGCCTCGATGAGGAAGACGGCAGACTGCATCCCACCAAAGGGGGGTTAAGGATAGGCAAGCGATTGAAGGAACGGAGGCCCAGCGATCCTTTTAACGAACGTTTAGAATGGGATCGGGATGGGCAGTACTATCATTATTTGACGAAGTGGATGCACGCCCTCAACCGCGTCACGAAGGTCACTGGAGATTTCACTTACAACAGATGGGCAATAGAGTTGGGGAGAACGGTCCATACCGAATTTGTCTACGCGCCGTCTTCTGGTAGTCAGAAGGGCATGTACTGGAAGATGAGCATAGATCTCTCTTATCCCCTCGTGCCATCCATGGGGCTCCATGACCCTCTCGATGGGCTCGTCACCTACAGCCAGCTTCAGGCGACAGCCGCCGAGGACCCTGAACAACCAACGGCGGATCTCAGGACTGAGATTGGCGATATGGCCGATATGTGTGAAAGGAAAAGCTGGGCCACTGATGATCCCCTTGGCATCGGCGGCCTTCTGTCCGATGCCTTCCGAGTGGCGCAGCTGATGGTGAAAGGTCACTTCGCGCGGACGGGGCTGCTTAGCGATTTGCTGGACGCTTCTCTAGTAGGCATCAAAGCTTTTGCCAAGGAAGATTCTTTGTCGCTTCCTGCCGAATACCGCCTTGCCTTTCGGGAACTGGGGTTGTCGATCGGATTGGGAGTGGTGGAAAGGCTAATAGAACTGTTTGAGCGAAATGAGCACACATTTGGCAAAGAGCATGATCTGAAGGTGCAGATGAAAGCCCTGAAGCAGTATGAGGCTCACGAAGAGGCCATCAACGGTTTTTGGCTTCAGCCCGAAAATCAAGAGGCTGAGAGCTGGATAGCTCATCGCGACATTAACATGGTAATGCTTGCGACCAGCCTCTCGCCCGATGGATATCTGAGGCTTTAGCTTAAACCGCCCCTAGGAGCCTGTCGGAGTACCTATCGACTCGTTGAATAATTGTGCTATACTGGTTTTCATGAAAACACAAACACCTTTTCGGCCATACAATCCTGATCAGTTGTTACTGTTAC
>Ga0335070_10003892_pt1 | contig 17406 bp, 15 predicted proteins | sample Lox_Sample_13_FD_206722 | JGI IMG/M metagenome (GOLD analysis project Ga0335070, IMG submission 206722) | Soil microbial communities from Loxahatchee National Wildlife Refuge, Florida, United States - Lox_Sample_1.3 | ecosystem: Environmental > Terrestrial > Soil > Wetlands | place: USA...
CGCAGTAGATGCACTTGAAGAGGTCAATGTCATAGCGGCTCGTGCGCCGCGTTCCATCCGGTGCCACTTCCGAGTCGATGGTGATGCAGACGGCCGGACAGACTGCCTCGCACAGTTTGCAGGCGATGCATCGCTCCTGCCCGTTGGCATAGCGGCGCTGCGCGTGCAGACCCCGGAAGCGTGGCGACTGCGGCGTCTTCTCTTCCGGGTAGTTCAGCGTGTACTTGGGTTTGAAGAAATTGCGCCCTGTGATCAACAGGCCCCGCGCAAGTTCGGTCAGCAGCAGTGTCTTGACTGGATTGACGGCCATGGCTCTACCCTGCCTTGCTCATTGCGCCGACAGTCCGGCATGAGCCCACGGACCCACGTGATACCAGGCCATCAGCATCTCCACCCCGATCCACACGATCGTCACCGGGATCAGCACCTTCCAGCCCAGACGCATGATCTGGTCGTAGCGGTAACGCGGGAAGGTGGCGCGGAACCACAGGAACAGGAACAGGAACCCGAAGACCTTGATCAACAACCACCCGATGCTCGGCTGCGCCAGCAACGTGCCACCCAGCACCGGCCAGCCCTCGAACGGTGACAGCCAGCCGCCGAAGAAGAACACGGCCGTGAGCGCCGAGATCAGGATCATGTTGGCGTATTCGGCCAGGAAGAACAGCGCGAAGGCGATGCCGGAATACTCCACATGAAAGCCGGCGACGATCTCGGATTCACCCTCGGCCACGTCGAAGGGAGCACGGTTGGTCTCGGCGATCCCGGAAATGAAATACACGGCCACCATCGGCGCCAGCCAGAACCAGTTCCAGGCACCCACCCCACCCTGCTGCTGGCGCACGATGTCGCCGAGATTCAGGCTCTGCGAGGCCAGGATCACACCAACGAGCGCGAAGCCCATCGCGATCTCGTACGCGACCATCTGCGCGGCGGAGCGCATCGCGCCCAGGAACGCATACTTCGAGTTGGCCGCCCAGCCGGCGATGATGACCCCGTACACGCCCATCGAAGTCAGCGACAGCAGGTACAGGAGGCCGGCGTTGGCCTTGGAGACGACCACGGTCGGGGACAGCGGGATCACGGCCCACGCGGCAAAAGCCGGGATCAGCGTGATCATGGGGGCCAGGCGGAACAGGAACTTGTTGGCCCTGACCGGGATGACGACTTCCTTGACCAGCAGCTTCACGACATCCGCGAACGGCTGACCCAATCCCGGGAAAAAGCCGAGGATGCGGACCCGATTGGGGCCGCGGCGCAACTGCATCCAGCCGATGACCTTGCGCTCCCACAGGGTCAGGAAGGCAACGCAAAGAATCAGCACGACGGTGATCGCGATAGTCCATACCGTCGTCCACACGGTCGTTCGACCGTAGTCCGACATTGAGTTCCAGTGGTCCGAAAGGGTTTGCAACACGCGCTACCGGTCCTCGATCAGTACGTCACGGCAAGCGTGCGGCCTTCGCGCGTCTTCTGCAGCGAAGGCGCGCGCCGCACCAGGGCATCAACCTGATACATCGACAGGTCCAGCACCTCGCCGGCAGGAACCGCCGCCGGGATGCGGTGGCTGCCCTGATAGGCCAGCCTGGAGGTTCCGTCGCACAGCCGGCCGAGTTCCTCGCGGACCTCCTCGGAGGACTGATACTCGAAGCCATTCAGGCCGAGCAGATTGCCGAGCACGCGCAGCACCTTCCAGCCGGGCCGCGACTCGCCCACCGGCTCGGCGGCGCCACGCTGGCTCTGCCAGGTGCCTTCCAGGTTCACGTAGGTCCCGGAAGTCTCCGCGAAGGTGCCGATGGGCAGCAGGACATGCGCTGTCTGCCGCAGCTGGTCGTTGGCGAACGGCGTGATGGCCACGACGAATTCCGACTGTGACAGCGAGCGCGAGCTGTCGGCGTCGATGGAATCGACCCAGGGCTCGACACCACCGAAGAGCACATAGGCCTTCATCGGCCGTTGCAGCATGTCGCGCGCGGTGAGCCCTGCCCTCTGGGCATCGCGTCCACCCGCCTCGCGATGAGGCACGGCACCGGCCAGATAGGCGCCCGCGGCATTGCCGCCCTCAGCCAACATACCGAAGGCGGCTCCGCTGACCTGAGCTATCGCAGCAGCCAGAGCGCGCAGATCCGCGTACGCCGGATGCCGGAGAGCCAGAGCGCCCAGCCAGACCGCCCGCTTCTCGCCGTTGAGCAGCGCCGCCGCGGCAGCCCGATGCGCGTCACCGACCTTCGCATGGCTGGCGGTGGTGGCAAGGTGCTCGGGCACCGGGCGCCCTGCCGTGGCCGCGACCACCGACAGAATGGCCACCAGGTCATCGACCTGCTGGCCGGGCGCGGAAACCAGATCCGCGGCAACCGGGAACAGATACTCCGGGGCCACCGGTCCAAGTGTGGCGACCTTCGCACCGCGCAATGCTGCCTTGCGGACGCGGTGGGCGAGAACAGGAACTTCGCGCCGCAGATTGGCGCCCACGACCAGCAGACCACTCAGTCCGTCGACATCCGCGATGCGCATGCCGAGGTTGGGGAAGGCCGGATCGGCGTCCTGATCGCGGAAGTCACGCTGCCGCAGACGATGGTCGATGCTTGCGGTGCCGAGGCCACGGGCCACGCGTCCCAGCAGATACAGTTCCTCGAGCGTGCTGGTGCTGCTGGTGAGCACGCCCAGATCGTTGGCACGGGCGCGCAATCCCTCGACGACCTTCAGCAGGGCGGTTTCCCAGTCGGTCTCGACCCAGTCCGCGCCCTCGCCCGAACCGCCGCGACGGATCATCGGCTTGTGGATCCGGTCCGCGCTGTAGATGCCTTCGTAGCTGAAGCGGTCGCGGTCGGCGATCCACGTTTCGTTGATCGACTCGTTCTCACGCGGGATGACACGCATCAACCGACCGCGCAGTACATGCCCGTACAGGTTGGTGCCAACGCCGTCGTGCGGCGATACGAGCGGATGGGAATTCATCTCCCAGGCGCGCGCACTGAAGCGATAGGGCTTGGACACGAGGGCGCCGACCGGGCAGAGGTCGATGACGTTGCCCGACATCTCGTGATTGACGGTCTGCTCGATGTAGGTCCGCACCTTCATCTGCTCGCCGCGCCCGACCATGCCCAGTTCCTGGTAGCCGGCAATTTCCTGCGTGAAGCGGATGCAGCGTGTGCAGTGGATGCAGCGTGTCATGTCGGTCGCGATCAGGGGACCGAGGTTCTCGTCCGGCACCGAGCGCTTGCGCTCGTGATAGCGCGACAGGTCGCGCCCGAATCCCACCGCCAGATCCTGCAACTCGCACTCCCCTCCCTGGTCGCAGATGGGGCAGTCGAGCGGATGATTGATCAGCAGGAACTCCATCGTGGCGCGCTGCGCACCGATGGCTTTCGGCGACTTCGTGAAAACCTTCATGCCTTCGGCCACCGGTGTGGCGCAGGCAGGCAGCGGCTTTGGCGCCTTCTCCACCTCGACCAGGCACATGCGGCAGTTGGCCGCGATGCTCAGCTTGTCGTGATAGCAGAAGCGCGGCACGTACGCGTTGTTGGCGTCCGTGACTCGAATGATCATGTCGCCCTTGCGCGCCTTGACCGGCACGCCGTCGATCTCCATATTGACGAATTCTTCGGCGCTCATGCCGCGCGTGCCCCCAGCTTGTCAGTCACCATGCTGCGTCCGCCGTGGTCGATCATGTACTCGAACTCGTGGCGGAAATGCTTCAGGGCGCTCTGCACGGGCCAGGCGGAGGCATCGCCGAACCCGCAGATCGTGTGGCCCTCGATGCGGTTGGCCACATCCACCAGCAATCCCAGCTCCTCGCGGCGCGCTTCGCCCGCCAGGATGCGCTTCACGATTCGATTCATCCAGCCCGTCCCCTCGCGACAGGGCGTGCACTGCCCGCAGGACTCGGACTTGTAGAAGCGGGTGATCCGCTCCAGCACGCGCACCATGCACGTGGTCTCATCCATCACGATCACGCCGGCCGAGCCGATCGCGGATCCCGCCGCCTTGAGCGAGTCGTAGTCCATGTTGGTCTTCAACATGGTCTCCGCGGGCACCACCGGCACGGACAGGCCGCCGGGAATCACCGCCTTGAGCGCGCGGCCGCCCTTGACGCCACCGCACAGATCCAGCAGATCCCTGAACGGAATGCCCAGCGGCAGCTCCAGGTTCGCCGGCTTCTCCACATGGCCGGAGACCGAGAAGATCACCGTACCGGCGGCGTTCTTAGGACCCAGGCCCACGAACCACTCCGGCCCCTTGCGCAGGATGGTCGGAACCGAAGCGAAGCTCTGCGTGTTGTTGATGGTCGTCGGCGCGCCGTACAGACCGAAGTTGGCCGGGAACGGCGGCTTGAAGCGCGGCTTGCCCGGCTTGCCCTCGAGAGAGTCGAGCATCGCGGTCTCTTCGCCGCAGATGTACGCGCCGGCACCCACGAAGGTGTGGATGTCGAAGTCGATGCCCGTGCCGCGAATGTTCTTGCCCAGCAGCCCGGCGGCATACGCCTCTTCGAGGGCCGCCTCGAAGCGCGGGATCGGCTCGCCGAGGAACTCGCCGCGGATGTAGTTGTAGGCCACCGTGGCGTTCATCGCGTAGCCGCCGATGGCCAGACCCTCGATCAGCGCGTGCGGGTTGTAGCGCAGGATGTCGCGATCGTGACAGGTGCCTGGCTCGCTCTCGTCGGAGTTGCAGACCAGATACTTCTGCACCGGCGAATTGCGCGGCATGAAGCTCCACTTCATCCCGGTGGGAAAAGCCGCGCCACCGCGGCCACGCAGGCCGGAGGCCTTGACCGACTCGATGACCTGGTCGCGTGGCGGCTTGTCCGCCAGCATCTTCTCCCAGACGTCGTAGCCGCCGATGCTGCGGTAGGTCGCGAGAGTCCAGGGGCGATCGAGCTTCAGCGGCTCGAACAGCACCTGGTTCATCCTGTCTGCGTAGCCCGCGCTCATTTCAGGTCATCCAGGATCTTGTCGAGCTTCTCGGGCGTCAGATATTCATGGAACACGTGGTCCACCATCGCCATGGGTGCGCCCGTGCAGGCCGCCAGGCACTCCTCCTCGCACTTGAGGAAGATCCGGCGATCCGGCGTGCTCTCATTCAGGCGGATACCGAGCTTGCGTTCCGCGTGGGCAACCAGCTCTTCCGCTCCGTTCAGCATGCACGACAGGTTGGTGCAGATGCTGACGTGATGGCGGCCGCACGGATGGGTCTCGAACATGGAGTAGAACGTGGCGATCTCGTAGACCTGGATGGGAGGCAGCCCGAGGTATTCGGCCACCGCATCCATCAGATCCGGCGTCAGGAAGCCATTGTTCTGTTCCTGCACGGCGCGCAGCGCCGAGATGCAGGCCGAGCGCTGCCGCCCGGGCGGAAACTTCTTCACCCACGCATCGATCTCGTGGCGCGTGTGCTCGGCCAGCAGCCTGATCTTGCTGTCGGCGCCGCTGCGCGCGCCAGACTTCGTGTCGGTGTTCAACGGTCGATTTCCCCGAAGACGATATCCTGGGTGCCGATCACCGCGACCACATCCGCCAGCATGTGCCCGGCGCACATCTCCTCGAGCGCGGCCAGGTGCGGGAAGCCCGGCGCACGGCACTTGAGGCGGTAGGGCTTGTTGGCGCCGTCGGAGATCAGGTAGATGCCGAATTCGCCCTTGGGCGCCTCGACGGCGGCGTAGGTCTCCCCCTCCGGCACTTCGAATCCTTCCGTGAAGAACTTGAAGTGGTGGATGAGCGATTCCATGTCGTCCTTCATGCTCTCGCGCCGCGGCGGCCGGACCTTGCGGTCATCGACCATCACCGGCCCGGGATTCGCCATGAGCCAGTCCGCGCACTGGCGGATGATGCGATTGGACTGGCGCATCTCCTCGACGCGCACCAGGTAGCGGTCGTAGCAGTCGCCATGCACACCGACCGGGATGTCGAAATCCATCCGGTCGTAGACTTCGTACGGCTGTTTCTTGCGCAAGTCCCACTCGACGCCGGAACCGCGGAGCATGGGACCCGTGAACCCGAGCTGCATCGCGCGCTCGGGCGACACCACACCGATGTTGACCGTGCGCTGCTTCCAGATGCGGTTGTCGGTCAGCAGCGTCTCGTAGTCATCGATCGAGCTGGGGAACCGCTCGGTGAACGCCTTGATGAACTGCAGCATCGTACCGGTGCGGCCTTCGTTGAGGCGGTCCGCATCCTTCTGCGAACGCCAGCGCGAGGCCTGATAACGCGGCATGCTGTCGGGGAGATCCCGGTAAACACCGCCCGGCCGGTAGTAGGTCGCGTGCATGCGCGTACCCGACACGGCCTCGTACAGATCCATCAGCTCCTCGCGCTCCTTGAAGCACAGGAGGAACACCGACATCGCGCCGATGTCCAGACCATGCGCACCGAGCCACATGAGATGGTTCAACAGCCGGGTGATCTCATCGAACATCACGCGGATGTACTGCGCGCGCTCGGGCGGCTTGATGCCCAGCAGCCGTTCGATCGCGAGCACGTAGGCGTGCTCGTTGCACATCATGGAGACGTAGTCCAGCCGGTCCATGTAGCCGATGGACTGATTGAACGGCTTGGATTCGGCCAGCTTCTCGGTTCCCCGGTGCAGCAGGCCGATGTGCGGGTCGGCCTTCTGGATGGTCTCGCCATCCATCTCCAGCACCAGGCGCAGCACGCCGTGAGCCGCCGGGTGCTGCGGGCCGAAATTGAGCGTGTAGTTGCGGATCTCGGACATCAGCTCGGACCCCGAAGCTCTGGCGGTACCGCATCCCGCAGCGCGGGGTCGTAGCGGTGATCGTGGCGGATCACTTTCGGCACGAGCACGCGCGGGACGATGCTCACCGGCTCGTACACCACGCGCTTCTTGTCGGGGTCGTAGCGCACCTCCACATTGCCGATGAGCGGGAAGTCCTTGCGGAACGGATGCCCGATGAAGCCATAGTCGGTCAGGATGCGGCGCAGGTCCGGATGATCGCGGAAAAGGATGCCGAACAGATCGAAGGCCTCGCGCTCGAACCAGTTGGCGCTCGCCCAGATCCCGGTGACCGAATCCACCACCGGCTCGCGCGGATCAGCGCACTTGACCCGCAGCCGCAGCCGCCGGTTGTGAGTGATCGACAGAAGCTGGTACGCCACGGCAAAGCGACCGGGCATGTCGGTATCGGGAGCCGAGGTGCGTGCCACGCGACCACGGCTGAAACCCGAATGCGTCGCCGAAGTCGTCTGCCACTCATCGCGACCGTAATGGAGGTAATCTACGCCTGCGATATCCACGAGCATCTCGAAGCGCAGCTCCGGAGTGTCACGCAAGGTGCGGCACACGCCCAGGAGTGCATCCGGATCCACTTCATAGGCCAGCTCGTCAGCCAGCGATGGCACCCGCCGCACCCTGCCATTCAGGTGCGCGTCTACTTGAAGCGCCAGTGCTTCGATCCGGTCCGTCACCGTGAAACCCCTCCTATCGCGCGATCGTGCTCTTCCGCGCGATCGTGCTCGTCCGCTCGATCTTCTTCTGCAGCTGGATGATGCCGTACACGAGTGCTTCGGCGGTTGGCGGGCAGCCGGGCACATACACGTCCACTGGCACGATCCGGTCGCAACCGCGGACCACCGCGTAGGAATAATGGTAGTAGCCGCCGCCGTTGGCGCACGACCCCATCGAGATCACCCAGCGCGGCTCGGCCATCTGGTCGTAGACCTTGCGCAGCGCCGGAGCCATCTTGTTGACCAGCGTACCGGCGACGATCATGACGTCCGACTGGCGCGGGCTCGGACGGAACACCACGCCGAAGCGGTCCAGATCGTAGCGGGAGGCGCCGGCATGCATCATTTCAACGGCGCAGCAGGCGAGACCGAAGGTCATGGGCCAGAGAGAACCGGTGCGTGCCCAGTTCACCAGGCTGTCGAGCTGCGCAGTGACGAAGCCGCGCTGCGCCAGCTCATCAGGACGCTGTGCCACCGCTTCTAGTCCCACTCGAGCGCTCCCTTCTTCCACTCGTAGATGAAACCCACCACGAGGATCGCCAGGAACACGGCCATGGCGAGCAGGCCGAAGCCGCCAATCCTGCCGAGGGCCACCGCCCACGGAAACAGGAAGGCGATCTCCAGGTCGAACACGATGAAGAGGATGGCGACCAGGTAGTAGCGCACGTCGAACTTGGTGCGGCTGTCCTCGAAGGCCTCGAAGCCGCATTCGTAGGGGGAGCGCTTGGCCTTGTCATCGTGGTAGCGGGCGAAGAAGCGGCCGAGGCCGCTGCCCAGCACCATCATCAACAGGGCGAGCGCCGTGGCGATCACCAGGAAGATCAGGATCGGCAGGTAGTTCGACAGCATCCGTTGAGCCCAGGGTCGCGGCCCGAAGCGAACGGCCGCGAGTCATTAAAAAGGGACAGACCGCAATACGGCCTGCCCCCTCGCTTTTCTCAGCTGCCCATTCTAGCAGCGCCACGCTGGCGCAGTGTAGCCGCCAGTTGCCTCAATTGGTGCCGACGGGGAGATTCGAACTCCCACACCTTGCGGCGCTAGCCCCTCAAGCTAGTGTGTCTACCAATTCCACCACGTCGGCTCGTTGCCACGGGCTTCCCGCCCTGTCGGTAATTCTCTCTGCCCGCATCATTCACTTGGGCGGCTGGCCCTGCGTGCCCGTGGGCACGGCCGGCGCTGTTGCGGGCGACGGCGCCGAAGCCGGTGCGATCGCTGGAGCAGGCGAAGTGGCCGGCGCAGGCGAAGTGGCCGGCGCGCCCTGCGCGGAGCCAGTGGGCTGCGGCTTCGTACCACTCTCACCCGCGACATCAAGAATGGTCTTGGGCTGCTCTGCTGTCTTCGTGCCCACGTAGGTCATCAGCAGGCTGTTCACCATGAAGATGGCGGCGAAGATCGCCGTCGCACGCGACAACGCCGTGCTCGCGCCCCGCGCTCCGAAAACCGTGCCCGACGCGCCCGCGCCAAAGCCGGCGCCGGCCTCGGCACCCTTGCCTCGCTGCAGCAGCACCAGGCCGATGATGGCCAGACACGAGAACACCTGAATGATGGTCAGTACGATGCGCAACATAGGAATGCAAACTATCCGTTTCTAGGACGCCCGCCCTGCGCGGGAGCCGGAGGTGGCCGCCAGAATGGCCAGGAACTCATCTGCCTTGAGCGACGCCCCGCCGATCAGGCCACCATCCACATCGGGCATGGCGAACAGCTCCGCCGCATTGCTGGCCTTGACGCTGCCGCCATAGAGGATGCGCGTCGCGGCCGCGATTCTAGCATCCCGGGTCGCTATCCGGGCGCGGATCAGGGCGTGCACCTCCTGGGCTTGTTCCGGCGTGGCGTTGCGCCCCGTGCCGATGGCCCAGACCGGCTCATAGGCCACGATCGACTGGCCCAGCGTTTCGGCGCCACAGAGCTCGAGCACGACATCGAGCTGGCGCGTCACCACCTCGGCCGTGCGGCCCGCTTCGCGGTCAGCCAGCTGCTCGCCCACACACAGGATCGGCACCAGAGCCCTGGCATGGGCCGCCGCAAATTTGCGCGCCACGAGCTGGTCGCCCTCCCGGTACAGAAGACGTCGCTCGGAGTGCCCAACGATCGCGTACTCGCAGCCGACATCCTTGAGCATGGCCGCCGACACTTCGCCGGTGAAGGCACCCTGCGTATCGGCGCACACGTCCTGGGCGCCCAGACGAATCGGGGTGTCGCGCAGCAACCGCCCTACTTCCTGCAGATAAACCAGAGGGGGACATACCGCGCAATCGCCCGCCGGCTCGGACGGATAATGCGTCGTCAGGTCCTCGATCAGCCGCGCGTTTTCGGCGCGCGAGCCGTGCATTTTCCAGTTTCCGACGACGATCGGGCGGCGCATGAACCGGCCTCGCGGGTCCCGTTGGGGGCGCGGATGATAGCGGCGGACCCACCCCGGCGCAACGAAAGGCCCGGTGGCCGCCGTCGGCGTCCCCCTGAGCGGCGACAAGCCCAGGGACGGCAGCCGACGTAACAACCGGCGGCGGTTCAGGTGGAGGCTTGGCCAGGGGCTACTGCTCGGCGGCGCCGCGGACCACGTCGGCCAGTTCCGTGGCCGCCGTGCGGGTGGACTGCTCGTCCTTGCCCTCGACCATGACGCGAATCACTGGCTCCGTGCCGGAGGCGCGCAGGACCACTCGCCCGTTACCACCCATTCGTGACTCGATGCGCTGGATGGCGGTCTGCACGGCAGGAACGCCCAAGGGGTCGAAGCGTTTGGCCACCTTCACGTTCAGCAGGACCTGCGGGAACTTACGCATGCCCGAGGACAGCTCGGCCAGGGACCGTCCGGTCTGCTTCATGACGGCGAGCACCTGCAACGCGCTGACCAGGCCGTCTCCGGTGGTTGTCTTGTCCAGGCAAAGAATGTGACCGGAGGTCTCCCCGCCGAGCACGCCACCGTTGTCGCGCAGCATGGCGAGCACGTAACGGTCACCCACCGGTGCGCGCAGGAAGCGAATCCCACCCTCGCGCAGAGCGAGTTCGAGGCCGAGATTGCTCATGACGGTACCGACGACGGGCGAATCGAGTTCGCCGCTGTCCTTGCGGGCACGCGCGATGACATATAGCAGCTGGTCGCCGTCCACGATACGCCCGAGGTGATCGACCATGACGAGCCGATCGCCATCCCCATCCAGCGCCAGGCCGACATGAGCGCGCACACCGGGGACGGTGAGCTGCAGGAGATCCGGAGCCGTGGAGCCGCAGCCATCGTTGATGTTGCGGCCGTTCGGGGAGCAGCCGATGGGAACGATCTCCGCCCCCAGGTCCGCGAGCACGCGTGGCCCGACCTTGTAGGCCGCACCGTTGGCGCAATCCACCACGATCTTCATGCCCGACAGATCCAGACCGGCCGGAACCGTCGATGCGCAGAACTCCTGATACATCGTGCGCGAGCGGTCCACGCGAGTCGCGCGACCCAGGTTGCGCGAGGTGCGCGTAACGGGCGGCTGCAGCAATTCCGCCTCGATCCGCTCCTCGAGTTCGTCGGAGAGCTTGCCGCCCGTGGAATCGAAAAACTTGATGCCGTTGTCGTCGTACAGGTTGTGCGAGGCGCTGATCACCACACCGAAATCGCAGTGGAAGCGCCGGGTCATGTAAGCGATGCCGGGCGTCGGAAGCGGCCCGATCAGCATTACATTGACGCCGGCGGCGACGAAGCCCGCTTCCAGGGCTGACTCGAACATGTAACCCGACAGCCGGGTGTCCTTGCCGATCAGCACCGTGCCCCCTTCGGGCGCGAGCACTCGCGCCGCGGCGCTAGCGAGCTGCAGAGCGAAATCCACCGTCATCGGATGGTCGCCCACGCGGCCGCGCACGCCATCGGTACCGAAATATTTGCGACCCAACTCGATTCCCCCCGTTGCCCGCGCGCCGCGCTGCCTGTGCGCCGGGCTGTCCGTCCGGCGCGCTGTCTCCCGCACGTCGTCAGCGCAGCACGCTATCAGCCCTGCACCGCGGCCAGGATCCTGAGCGCATCCACGGTCGCCGCCACATCGTGCACGCGCACGATACTCGCTCCATTCAAGACTGCCAGCAGCGCCAGGGCGACACTGCCGTGCACCCGTTGATCCGGCGGCCGCCCGGTCAGCTGCCCCACCGTGGACTTGCGCGACAGACCCGCCAGCACCGGCCGCTCGCCGGTCAGCTCCCGCAAACGCCTCAGCAGCTCCAGATTGTGCTCCATCGTCTTGCCGAAGCCGAAGCCCGGATCGATGACCAGCCGTTCGGCGGCAACGCCGGCGGCAAGGCAACTCTGGACGCGCGCCTGCAGAAATGCCTTGACCTCGTTCACGACGTCAACGTAGTGGGGAGCCTGCTGCATCGTGCGCGGCTCACCTTTCATATGCATCAGGCACAGGCCGCACTGCGTAGCCGCTGCAGCCTCCAGAGCTCCTTCCTGTGTCAGCGCCCGCACATCGTTGATCATCGTGGCGCCCGCTTCCGCGACCGCACGAATGACCTTCGCCCTGCTGGTGTCCACTGAAATGATGGCGCCGGTTTGCTGCTGCAGCCGTTCGACCACCGGGAGGATGCGCCTCAGCTCCTCTTCCTCGGTGATGGGATTCGCGCCCGGTCGCGTCGACTCACCGCCGACATCGATGATGGCCGCACCCTCGCCCACCATCGCAAGACCCTGATCGATGGCCAGGCGCGTCTCGAGAAAACGCCCGCCATCGGAAAAGGAATCCGGGGTGACATTGAGCACGCCCATGATCGCGGGGCGCGCCAGATCCAGGGTCCTGGATCCACATCTGAGGAGCAAACCGGCTCTCCCGCTCAACGCCGACGCGCCCGAACACCCCGGTCCCCGCCCGTCCGGGCGGCAACCGCGGCGCGAGAACGGGCCGACCGGATCAGAGGCAGCCGGCCCTCAGTGCTGGCCGGCCGGCGAACCGATCGAACCGCCGGGCGTCCCTTCCGCCGGCGCCTTCGGCGGCTTGTTGGACAGCGTCTCGTCCCAGTCCTTGGGTGGCTTGGGCGTGCGGCCCGCCATGATGTCCTTGAGCTGCTCTTCGTCGATGGTTTCGTACTTGACCAGCGCCTCGGCCATCGCGTGCAGCTTGTCGAGCGATCCGACCAGAATCTGCCGTGCCCGCTGGAAGTTGCCTTCGATGACATGGCGCACTTCTTCGTCGATGGCGTGCGCGGTCTCGTCGGAGACCTGCTTGTGCTGTGTCACGCTGCGACCCAGGAACACCTCGCCGGTCTCCTCGGAGTACGTCAGTGGACCCAGCTTGTCCGACAGGCCCCACTTCGTGACCATGTTCCGAGCCAGCTCCGTGGCGCGCTCGATGTCGTTGGAGGCGCCGGTGGTCACGGAGTCGGGTCCGAAGATCAGTTCCTCGGCGATGCGCCCGCCGAACAGCGTCGCGATCGAGCTCTCCAGGCGGCGCTTGGAGAGGCTGTAGCGATCCTGCTCGGGCAGGAACTGCGTGACCCCGAGTGCACGGCCGCGCGGAATGATCGTGACCTTGTAGACCGGATCGTGCTCCGGAACCGTCATGCCCACGATGGCGTGGCCCGCCTCGTGGTAGGCGGTCATGCGCTTTTCCTGCTCGGTCATGACCATGGAGCGTCGCTCGGCGCCCATCATGATCTTGTCCTTGGCGCGCTCGAATTCCTCCATGCCGACGATGCGCTTGTTGGCGCGTGCCGCGAACAGCGCCGCCTCGTTGACCAGGTTGGCGAGATCCGCCCCCGAGAACCCAGGGGTACCCCGGGCAATCAGGCCCGGCTTCACGTCATCCGCCAGCGGCACGCGCCGCATGTGGACGCGCAGGATCTGCTCCCGTCCGCGTACATCCGGCAGCGGGACGACGACCTGGCGGTCGAACCGGCCCGGACGCAGCAGCGCCGGGTCGAGCACATCCGGACGGTTGGTGGCGGCGATGACGATGATGCCCTCGTTGCCCTCGAAGCCGTCCATCTCGACGAGCAACTGATTCAGGGTCTGCTCGCGCTCGTCGTGACCGCCGCCCAGGCCCGCGCCGCGGTGCCGGCCGACAGCGTCTATCTCATCGATGAAGATGATGCACGGTGCGTGCTTCTTGGCCTGTTCGAACATGTCGCGTACGCGCGAGGCGCCCACGCCGACGAACATCTCGACGAAGTCCGATCCGGAGATGGTGAAGAAAGGCACCTTGGCTTCGCCCGCGATGGCGCGTGCGAGCAGGGTCTTGCCCGTGCCGGGCGAACCCACCATGAGCACGCCCTTGGGGATCTTGCCGCCCAGCTTCTGGAATTTGCCCGGATCCTTGAGGAAGTCGACGATCTCGCCCACTTCCTGCTTGGCCTCGTCCACGCCCGCGACATCGGCAAACGTGACGTTCACCTGGTCCTCGCCCAGCAGTCGCGCGCGACTCTTGCCGAACGACATGGCTCCCCGTCCGCCGGATGCACCCTGCATCTGCCGCAGCATGTAGACGAACACGACGATGAGCAGCAGGGCCGGAGCCAACTGCAGGAACAACTGCGCCAGGAAATTCGGCTGCTTGGGCTGGCGACCCTCGAAGGCCACATTGGCTTTCTGCAGGGTGCCGATCAGGACCGTGTAGTCCGTCTCGGGATTGAAGGTTTTGAACTGGGTCTTGTCCTTGCGGGTGCCGTAGATCATCTCACCCTGGAGCACCACCGAGTCCACGCGGTTGGCCTTCACATCGTCCAGGAACGTGGAGTAACGCACTTCCTCCGGCTGTCCCACCGTCGGCATGTAGCGGCTGAACACCGCCAGCAGCACCAGGACGATGACCACCCAGAGCAGGATGTTTTTAGTCAAATCGTTCAAAGCGTGAGCCCTCGCAAGAGCGCGGTACAGGTGGCTGAAAAGCAACCTACACCATCGGAAAGTCCTTAGCCAGCCAATACTTCCACGTTTGCGCGCGCCGCGGGAAACCTCTCGCGCAGCGGCCGGAAACCACTTTCCGCCGCTCCCGGAACCCCTCGCGGGCACCCCGCCGAAGCACCTGCGGATCGGCGACCCTGGGTGGCGTACGCCCCTTGGGCGGGATCGGCCGCCCCGCTCCGTTCTTGATCAGGGCATGCGGCAGGGCTTCAAGTGCCCCAGGGGCAATTTCGGTGCGCCGGGGCCGGTGGCGGGAACGGTACTGGGGGGTCGAACGCCTTGCGCCCGGTGAAGTTCCAGGTGCCCTAGAATTGCGCCCATGAAACCCCGATCCGCCACCCGAGCCGATCCCACCCCGGCCTCCGGCGGCCCGCCGCCCGCCCCGGATCTGACCGACCGCCAGCGCCGCCACCTGCGCGGCCTCGCCCATGAGCTCAAGCCGGTCATCCGCCTGGGCGGGGCAGGACTGACCGAGGCGGTGGCGCGCGAGACGGCCCGCGCACTGCACGCTCACGAACTCATCAAGGTGAAAGCGGCCTCGGCCGGTGATCGGGTCGCCCGGGATGCACTGTTCGCCGACCTGGCGCGCCGCACGGGAAGCGCCCTGATCCACCGGATCGGGAACGTCGTCGTGCTCTATCGGCCGCGGGCCGACCTGCCGAGGATCCTCATCCCCGACCGCGGCACGCCCTCAGGCACCTGAGCGGCAGGGTGAGGATTATTCGAATCGCACGGTGACGATCTCGTAGGTCCGCACGCCGCCGGGCGCGGTGACGTCCACGATGTCGCCTTCGGACTTGCCCACCAGTGCGCGCGCGATCGGCGAAGTGATGGAGATGCGCCCGGCCCGGATATCCGCCTCGTCCTCGCCCACGATCTGGTAGACGACGCGGTTGGAATCATCCTGATCGTCGAGCTCGACCACCGCACCGAACACCACTTTGCCGCTGTGGGTCAGCTTGCTCGGATCGATGATCTCGGCGCTGCCGAGTTTCGCCTCGATCTCGTTGATGCGGCCCTCGATGAAACCCTGCTGTTCGCGCGCCGCGTGATATTCAGCGTTCTCGGACAGATCGCCGTGACCACGCGCCTCGGCGATGGCCTTGATGATGTTGGGTCGCGCCTCGGACTTGAGCCTCCTGAGCTCGGTCCGCAGGGCCTCGGCGCCCCGCAGGGTCATGGGAGTGCGTTTCATGCCCTAACTGCCTCCTGATGCAGGTCCTGCAGCCGGTTGACCTCCACGTCATCGACGTGGTCGAGCGCCTCGCACGTGGCGAGTCCGGCAGCCAGCGTCGTGTAGTAGGTTACACGGCGGTGGACGGCTTCTCTCCGGATCGAATTCGATTCGCGCACAGCCTGCTTGCCCTCCGTGGTGTTCACGATGAGATCGATCTCGTCGTTCTTGATCATGTCCACGATGTGCGGCCGCCCCTCCCGCACCTTGTTGACGCGCCGGCAGGCGATGCCGGCCGCCTTGAGCGCGCGGGCCGTGCCATCGGTCGCCAGTACCTCGAAGCCGCGCTCGATCAGGTTCTTTGCCAGCACCACGGCACCGGCCTTGTCGCGATCGCGCACGCTGATGAAGCATACGCCGTTGCGCGGCAAGATGACTCCCGAGGCGCTCTGTGCTTTCGCATAGGCCTCACCGAAAGTCCGGCCGGTTCCCATGACCTCGCCCGTGGACTTCATCTCGGGGCCCAGGATGGGGTCGGCCTCCGGGAACTTGACGAAGGGGAAAACGGCCTCTTTGACCGAGTAGTACACCGGGACGCGTTCGACCGTTGCCTCCAGCTCCTTCAGCTTGCGGCCTGTCATGACACGCGCGGCGATCTTGGCCAGAGGCAGACCGGTCGCCTTGGACACGAAGGGCACCGTACGCGAGGCGCGGGGATTCACCTCCAGCACATAGATCACGCCGTTCTGGATGGCGAACTGGATGTTCATCAGCCCGACGACATTCAGAGCCCTGGCCAGCTTGCGCGTCTGCTCGCGCAGTTCCGCCTGCACTTCCGGTCCCAGGCTGTTGGGCGGCAGCGAGCAGCCGGAATCCCCGGAATGCACGCCGGCCTGCTCGACGTGCTCCATGATCCCGCCGATCAGGACATCCTCACCGTCGCAGACCGCATCCACGTCCACCTCGATCGCGACATCCAGGAAGCGGTCGAGCAGCACGGGGCTGTCGTTAGAGACCTTCATGGCATTCGTCATGTAGGCGCGCAGATCATCTTCGGTGAAAACCACTTCCATCGCCCTGCCGCCCAGCACGTAGGAAGGACGCACGACCAGCGGGAAGCCGACCTCACGCGCCAGACGAACCGCCTGGTCCTCGGTGCGCGCGGTCGCATTCGCCGGCTGCTTCAGCCCCAGCTTGCGCACCAGGGCCTGGAAGCGTTCGCGGTCTTCCGCCACGTCGATCGAATCGGGAGTCGTGCCGATGATGGGCGCGCCGGCCTCTTCCAGGGCACGCGACAGCTTCAGCGGCGTCTGTCCGCCGAACTGCACGATCACCCCTTCGGGTTTCTCCTTCGCGAGGATCTCGAGCACGTCCTCCAGGGTCAGCGGCTCGAAGTACAACCGGTCGGAGGTGTCGTAGTCGGTGGAGACTGTCTCCGGGTTGCAGTTGACCATGATGGTCTCGAAGCCGTCATCGCGCAGCTGCAGCGCCGCGTGCACGCAGCAGTAGTCGAACTCGATTCCCTGGCCGATGCGGTTGGGACCGCCGCCCAGGATCAGGATCTTGCGCCGGCTGCCGGGATTGGCCTCGCATTCCTCCTCGTAGGTGGAATACATGTAGGCCGTGGAGGTGGCGAACTCGGCCGCGCAGGTGTCCACGCGCTTGTACACGGGCAGCACGCCCAGCTCGTGACGCTTGCCACGGATCGCCTTCTCGCTCATGTCCACGAGTCTGCCCAGGCGGCTGTCCGAGAAGCCCTTGCGCTTGAGCGTGCGCAGGCGCTCCGCGGTCAGTGCACCGAGGCCCTCGGCGCGCACGCGGGCCTCTTCCCGGATCAGATCCTCGATCTGCGCCAGGAACCAGGGGTCGATGTGGGTCAGCTCGCAGACGCGCTCGAATGTCCAGCC
>Ga0335070_10003893_pt1 | contig 17405 bp, 15 predicted proteins | sample Lox_Sample_13_FD_206722 | JGI IMG/M metagenome (GOLD analysis project Ga0335070, IMG submission 206722) | Soil microbial communities from Loxahatchee National Wildlife Refuge, Florida, United States - Lox_Sample_1.3 | ecosystem: Environmental > Terrestrial > Soil > Wetlands | place: USA...
CGCGACCAACATGATGTTAATGATCCCGATCGCACCCAGGCTCAGCGTGACGAGCCCGACGCTCCCGAGAAACATATTCATCGCGTCGAAGATCTTGCCCACCTGGTCGGCGGTACGAATGCTGTCCCATTCGTCGAATGCATCGGGCGTATCGACCGGGAAACCGTGATTGCGCGCAATCACTCTGTGCACCTGAAGCTTCGCGCTCTCGTGGATGGCACGAATTCTCGGCTGATACACCAGAAAAGAAATCGCATCGTCCACTTCCCCGACATTCAGCGGCGGGAAGTACTGCCGCATGGTGTTAAATGGGATGAAGATCCGAAGGTTGATGTCGTTGTTGTTGCCGTGTCCGACGCGCTTGACTGTGCCCACCACCTCAAAACGAATTCCATTCAGCAGAACGATGCTGCCAATCGACGGACGGCCAGGAAACAGCAGCTTGCGCGCTTCGTCGCCGAGGACTAACACCTGACGCTTCTGATCATTGTCGGCGGGGTTTAGCCAGCGGCCATCGTTAATCGGCAGATAACGAATCTTGTCGTAGTTCGGCAGGACACCGTTCAACTGCCCACTGCTTTGAAAAAATTCGCTCACCGCGCGCACATCGCCGCGTGAGATGACCGGTGCGGCGGCTCGCACATCCGGGCAAGTGGCGAGGACGTCTTCATAGTCGCGATAGGTGAGACGGTACCAGCGCATGCTGGTGAAACTGCCGTTCATGGCCGGAGCCTTGCCGCCCCAGACGAACATCACGTCTTCGCCAAGTTCGTTGAACGATTTTCGATTTCCTGAGCGAAACCCTTCCCCAAGACCGACCAGCAGGAGCAGCGATCCCACGCCCCAGGCGATCCCGAACATGGTGAGAAATGAGCGGAGTTTGTGCGCCCAAAGCGTACGCAGGGTTTGCCCGAAGATTTCGAGAAGAAGGCGCACACCTAATCATAGGAGACAGCGAGCGATTGGAAAAGGATGATCTGGAAAGGTTGAGCGGCACCAGCGCCACGTTTCCAGTGCTGGTATTGGGATCCTGCTCTCTGGATACTTGTTCACGCAATTCCATCCACCTCTCGAGGTTTTCCACCCGTCTATTGGAACAGTCGTTTCCCAAAGAAAATTGTAGGCAGAAGTATCGGTCCGCAATCCTACAAATCGTCGGGCAAGACAGAGAGCGGAGAGTGCGATGGATCGAAAGTGAAAAAGGAACTTGGGTCGAAAGCGAGTGGAGGCCCCGGGCAGAGTCGAACTGCCGACCAACGGTTTAGGAAACCGCTGCTCTATCCATCTGAGCTACGGGGCCATCAGCACCTGGCGGAGTCCGATCTCAAGTCCGTTCAAGTTCCATTGAGAACGGCCCTTCAGTCCGGTGGCTGTTTCGGGCTCCAGATCATTATAGTGGCGAGGCGCCAAAACTCCCGTAGAGCGATTTTCATATCCTGACCATCTATAGCCACAGGGAGCGTCATCTGATGAACCCAGGTAGCGCGTGAGAGGTGCGACATGCTTAAGCACATGGTCGTCTCGCTTCTGTTGTGTGCTTTCCTTTCTGCCCAAACGCCCCCTCCCGAGCGCAAAGTCGAGGGGAATGTAATCACTTCCGAGCGAGACCCCGCGGTGCGTATCCGACTGCCCAAGTCCGCGCAATACGCCGGCGCGGACCGCTGGGAACTCTACGACATGGCCGATTGCGAGCTGCACGCATTTGTCGATGCAGATCGGCAGAAGAATGTCCAACGACTCTACTGGGTGCAATTCGAGGGCTACTTGCCGACCAGGCCCGAGTTGAAGCATACCTACGATTCTCCTCGACACGCGAACCTGGACGGCATGGATTTCTACGTGGACACATGGGTACGCACGAAGAATGCCGAGGTGCAGAAAGGATCTGATCGCCAGCACATCGAGGATCTCATCCGCGAGAAGGGATACCACATGCCGGACGGCATGGTGTATGTCCGTCTCGTGCATCTTCTCGATGAACAGAAGCGCAAGGAACTCATGATCATTTATGGCGAGGACGTCGCCCAGCGCGGCCTGACCGCGGCCGAACTTCAGCCCGGCGGAAAAGCCCACGATCAGTGGCCAGCCGTAGAAAAAGGTCTCCTCGAAAGTGCGGAAAAGAAGATCGAGATTGAGCAAAGCGGGCGGTGACGTTCATCGGCGCTCACAAGCGCTTGACTGGAGACTCGCCGTAGTTACCTCTGATCTGGTTCTCCCCGAACCGCCACGGTACACAATCCCTTGTTTCCAATGACGGTTTTCTCCGCCGTTTGCGCATTGCTATGTAGATACCGAGGGCGTCCGTCTGCCCCTCGGTGCTTGGGGTAGCAATTCTTAATCGGGAGAAAAACTGCATGAAAAAGCTATTCGTGTGTCTGGTCTTCCTGCAAGCCTGTTTGCTGAGCGCGCCAGCTGCCTGGGGCGCATGGGGGACTCTCACTTCAACCGGGACCACTACAGCTCTCAATGATCCTTCCTGCGCATTTTTCGCGGCTGAACAGGTTGTCTGCGCTATCCGCAGCGGCAAGAGCACCATCATGGTGAACCAATTCAACGTTTCCTCCTGGGGGAAGTGGAAGACGCTGGCCGGAGCCGTCACTTCGAACCCGAGCTGCGTGAATGACGGCAAGAACCATGTCATTTGCGCCGCTCGGGCTGCCAGCGGCGCCCTGCAGGTCAGCACCTTCGATGGTGCCACCTGGAGCAAGCCGCTGAAGGTAGGCGGACAGCTCTACTCCGGGCCTAGTTGCGGCCAGATCACGGCGGGACAGATCCTGTGCGCCGCCAAAAGCTCCAATGGAGGACTCACCTATTCTGTATTTAACGGCACGTCGTGGAGCTCATGGACGACGATTGCCGGTCCTGTCACCTCAGCGCCTGGCTGCACCGGCGACGATGCGGGCGGCGTAATCTGCGCTGTTCTGACGGACGCCAATGCCACTCTCGTCAATCGCTACTCCAACGGCTCCTGGAGCGGCTTCCTCAGCATCGGTGGTACAGCAGGCGGAACTCCTTCATGCGCCTCCCTGCAGTCGAGCGGCCGCGTATTTTGTTTCGTGAAGGCGTTCTCATCTGGGATCTTCGTCACCGCTTTCAATGGCGGCGCGTGGACACGAGCTAACTGGTCGAACTTCGGTGGCTTGGGTGGGAACGTGAACGACAACATCAGTTGCGCGCCAACCGGCCCTACCCATCTGGCTTGCACCATCACTGCGATCGACAACTTCCTGTACGGCACGACCTACAACGGCTCGGGCTTTACGGGATACCTCAAGATCGGGAACACGGCCGTGGGGGGTAGTGCCTGCGCAATGCTTGGCCCAAACCAGGCGCTATGCACGGTCGTGGGAGAAGACAACAAGGTTGTTGGAGTCGTTGGACCGTAGGAAGTGGTCCGACGAATGGCGGCCTCGATCCCTGGGACAGGATGGGGCCGCCCTGATTGTTGTCCTTATGCAGTAGTGCTGCGATCGATACTTCCGCCGCCGACGAAGTGCACGATCTCCAGCCGGTCTCCGTCCTTGAGGCGAGTTTCCGCCCAAAGTTGGCGCGGCACGATGTCGCGGTTCAATTCGATGGCAACCCGGTCAGACTTCATCCCGAGATGTGAGACAAGCGCGTCGAGCGTATCCGCGGCGGGAAAGCTTCGAGCTTCGCCATTGATGACAAGATTCATCACTTCAATTTTCGCAGGAAGAGAAATTCAGAGGCAAGCGGCGCTATCCGGCGGCGCGCACCCGAAACTTCCTCGTGGCTGTTCGTCCTGAGTAGCTGGCCTGCACAAGGACCGAGGAGTCCGGCAAGGCTGTCTCTTCGACCTGAACACTCATTTCTGCGTTGCCTTGAGAATCGGTCAGCACCTGCGCATAGAGTGGAGGGGCCTCGGGGCGGGCAAAGCGGAAGGTCAGACGCGCGCCTTCGACCGCCGTGCCACCCTCGGTGACGCGCAGAACCATCAGCAGCGTGTTGCCGCTGTGGATAGAGTTGGCGTTGATCCACTCCACTTCGAGTTCCTTGACTGTGGCCAACGTATCGGCACTCTCCCGCTTGTCGATGACCGAATCCAGTTTGCCTTCGCGGATGGCGTCCAATACCTGCCGATGCTGGTCCCTCAGCAACTGCTCTTTCTGAGGATCGCTGAAATCTCCCGCTGACATTCGTGCCGCATACGATACGGCGCGCTTGCCGATGCAGCGCCCACGGACGAAAATTTGCGTCTGCAAAAGCTGCTCGCCTTCACGCGCTTCGCTCTGCACGTGGTAGACAGTGTCTTCGTGCTTGATGTCGGTGTTGAAGCCAAAAATCATAGGGCCGGCTTGCCGGCGTCCTCCGAAAGTTCGCTTTTCGTGAATTAACCCGCTGCTAAAGCGCGCACTTAGCTTGACACCACCGCCAGCCAAAACTAATCTAGAACGTTTACAGTGCGCTTGGCGCGAATTATATATAGCTCGTCCTATGCCCGACAATTATTTCGCCCGTTACCTGCCTCTTTTGTTGCATTTCGTGATCGCCTTTGCGATCGCGGGCGCGATTGTCACGCTTTCCTGGTTGATCGGGCAACACAAGCCGAATCGCGCAAAACTCTCGCCCTATGAATGCGGCGTAGCCCCCGTGGGCGACGCCCGCGAACGCTTCTCCGTGAAGTTCTACTTGGTCGCTATGCTGTTCATTCTTTTCGACGTGGAGGCAATCTTCCTGTACCCGTGGGCGGTTATTCTGCGCGAGCTCAAGATGTTCGGATTCTGGGAGATGCTGGTTTACGTCGGGATCGTGCTGGTTGGTCTTTTCTACGTGTGGAAAAAGGGCGTGATCGATTGGGGTCGTGAGGCTCTGCAGCGAGGCAACTTCTGATGCCCCTCGCGACTGCAATCACTGACATCGAACAACTCAGGGAGCATCCCGCGCTGGCACGCCTCCTCGCCTGGAATACGGGCGTCGCGCAAGCCGTTAAGTTCGACCGCGACGAGCTTACGATCTGGGTAGAAAAAGGTTCTATCCGCGAAGCCTGCGCCATACTGCGCGACGATGTGGAATGTCCGTTCAACTATCTCAGCGATCTGACCTGTGTAGATTGGTACCCCTCGGAGCCCCGCTTCGAAGTTGTCTATCACCTGCTCTCAATTCCGAAGAAGGAACGCGTCCGCCTGAAGGCGCGCGTGGATGGGTCGAGTCCGGTGATTGAATCCATTACCTCGGTGTGGCCGGCGGCGAATCACTTCGAGCGAGAAGTCTTCGATCTGTTCGGTGTGCGTTTCACCGGACATCCCAACCTGCAACGAATCATGATGCCTGATAACTGGGAAGGTCATCCATTAAGGAAGGACTATCCAGTGGAGGGCTACCGGTAAGACATGACGCAATTCCCCGCGGCGACAGTGGCTGAACCCGGTCAGGATAGGACCCTCATCCTCAACATGGGGCCGCAACACCCGTCTACGCACGGGGTTCTGCGCCTGGTTCTGGAAATTGATGGCGAAACTGTGGTGCGGCTGTTGCCCGACATCGGATACCTCCACACCGGCATCGAGAAGACCTGTGAAGCGAAGTTCTACCAGCAGGTCGTTCCGCTCACCGACCGCATCGATTACCTGTGCCCGATGACCAACAACCTGACCTACTGCCTTGCGGTCGAAAAGCTGTTGGGGCTCGAGATCCCTCCGAAGGCACAGTGGATTCGCGTTCTGCTGAATGAGCTGACCCGCATCAATTCGCACCTGGTCTGGCTGGGTACGCACGCCATGGATCTGGGTGCGATGACGGTCTTCCTCTACTGCTTCCGCGAGCGTGAAGACATCCTGCGGCTGTTCGAAATGGTCAGCGGCCAGCGCATGATGACTTCATACTTTCGCGTTGGAGGCCTGGCGCTCGAACCGCCGCTCGGATTTTTCGAGAAGGTGAAGGCGTTCGCCGACCGCTTTCCCGGCAACGTCGACGAATACGAAGGCTTGCTCACCGGGAACCCCATCTTCTTGATGCGGACCAAGGGTGTTGCGCGCTTAAGTGCCGAGGATGCGATTGCGCTTGGCGCAACCGGTCCGACCTTGCGTGGCAGCGGCGTCGATATCGATTTGCGCCGGGACGCGCCTTACACCGGATACGAGAACTTCAAATTCAGGGTTCCGGTGAGCACCGAGGGCGACGTGTTCGCGCGATACGTTTGCCGCGTGCAGGAGTTACGCGAGTCCATCAGCATTGTGCAACAGGCCCTGGCGGGCATGCCGGAAGGCTCAACCAAGGCAGATGCGCCCAAAGTCGTGCTGCCCGATCGCGAGAAGATGAAGACGCAGATGGAAGCGCTCATCTATCACTTTAAGATCATCACCGAGGGCTTCTCGGTTCCGGCGGGAGAGGTTTACCAGGCGGTTGAGTCGCCGCGCGGCGAGATGGGTTATTACATCGTCAGCGACGGTACGGCAAAGCCCTACCGCGTGCACATGCGCGGGCCGTCATTTGCGAACCTGCAAGTTCTCGGGAAGATGTGCGAAGGGCATCTGATCGCGGATGTGATCGCAGCCATCGGCAGCATTGATGTCGTGCTGGGGGACATTGATCGGTAGAAATTTGTGACGATCAGTTCGAAAGAGCGGTTCAGTTAAATTACAAATTACTGATTACACATCCCATGAAGTTTTCGCCCGAATTCGAAACTCGTTTTGCCGAGATGTTGACCCATTATCCGACGAAGAGGTCCGTGCTCGTACCGACGCTCCTTTATGCGCAGGACGAAGTAGGGTACCTGTCCGACGAATTGATCGCGGAACTGGCAAAGCGACTCGAGCTGACAGAACTCGATGTGCGCAACGTGATCAGCTACTACAGCATGCTCACCACCAAGCCGCGGGGGAAATACAACGTGCAGGTCTGTACCAACATCGCGTGCATGTTGCGGGGAGGTGAAGAACTGCTCGATCACTGCAAGAAGAAACTTGGAATTGGCCACAAAGGCACGACCCAGGATGGGTTATTTTCCCTGGAAGAAGTGGAATGCATTGGGGCATGCAGCTGGGCCCCCGCGATCCAGGTGAACTACGACTTTCACGAGAACCTGACCGAAGAAAAGCTGGACAAGGTTCTGGACGAGTACAAGAAGAAAGGAACCCAGTAGAAATTGAAACATTGAGGCATTGCGTCACGAACCCGACGATTCAATGACTCAATCGCTCAATGGTTGAATCACCAAGATGGCTGACCTGGTTTCCCATCCCGACGAGATTCGCGTGGTCTCCAAGCGCTTCGGCAAGGGCGCGACCAACATCGACCGATATGTCGAACTCGATGGCTACAAGGCTGTGCAGAAGGCGCTTGCCATGCAGCCAGACGCGATCATTAACGAAGTGAAAAACTCGGGCCTGCGCGGACGCGGCGGCGCAGGTTTCAACACCGGGATGAAATGGTCATTCGTTCCCAAGCAGTCGCCCAAGCCGAAATACGTTCTCTGCAACGGCGACGAAAGCGAACCCGGAACCTGCAAAGACCGCCTGATCTTCGAGCACGATCCGCATTCCGTGATTGAAGGCGTCATGATCGCGGCGATCGCCGTCGGGTCGCACACCGGCTACATCTACATCCGCGGCGAGTATCGCTACCTGTCGGTCATCATGCAGAAAGCGATCAAGGATGCCTACGCGAAGGGCTATCTCGGCAAGAACATCTTCGGCAGTGGATACGATCTTGATATCTACTGGCACGGCGGCGCGGGCGCATACGAGGTTGGCGAAGAGTCGGCGCTGATGGAATCGCTCGAGGGCAAGCGCGGCATTCCGCGCATTCGGCCTCCCTTCCCTGCGGTAGTCGGTCTGTGGGGCGGCCCGACCGTTATTAATAATGCCGAGACCCTGGCGAGCGTGCCCCACATTATTCTTGGCGGCGCCGAATGGTATGCCAATATCGGTACTCCGAAGAATGGCGGGACCCGCCTCTTTTGTCTCGCCGGCAATCTGGAGAAGCCGGGCGTATACGAATTACCCATGGGTTACAACCTGAAGAAGATGATCTACGACGTTGGCGGAGGAATCCCTAACGGTCACGAACTGAAGGCTGTGGTTCCGGGCGGATCGTCGACACCTGTTCTGCTCCCCGAAGAAATCGACGTACCCATGGACTTCGACTCGCTGATGAAAGCCGGATCCATGCTCGGCTCGGGTGGCGTGGTCGTGCTCGACGATACCAACTGCATCGTGAAGTTCGCGCTGCGTACCATCAAGTTCTACCAGCATGAGAGCTGCGGATGGTGTATTCCGTGCCGTGAAGGCACCGATTGGCTCAAGAAGACGCTGACGCGTTTTCATTCCGGCGGCGGCATTAAGAAGGACATCGACAACATCTATTACCTCTCCGAAAACATGTTGGGGCGGACGTTTTGCCCGCTCGGAGACGCAGCGGCCATGCCGACCATGGCGTTCGTGAAGAAGTTCAGAAAAGAATTTGAAGATCACCTGGAAGGCCGGCCCTGTCCTTTTGAGAAAACAGGATCGGTCGAGCGTCTCCCGGTGTTCGCGTGAAGAATCGTCGTGATTTGCACTCTTTGCCGCGTCGCAACGGACATTTCGATCAACACGATAAGATTGTGAAATTGCAAAATTACACGACTACGAAAATACAAAATGCCTGATGTTTCTCTCACTGTCGACGGAAAGAAGCTCACGGCTCCGGCCGGGACGCTGCTCATCGAGGCCTGCAAGTCCGTGGGCATCGAGGTGCCCTCCTTCTGCTACTACCCGAACCTCTCGCTGCAGGGCGCTTGCCGCATGTGTCTCGTGAAAATCGAGAAGATGCCTAAGCTTCAGACCGCATGCACCACCGTGGTTTCCGAGGGCATGATCGTCACCACCAATAGCCCTGAGGTTGTGCAGGCACGCAAGTCGATGGTCGAGTTGCTGCTCGGCAACCATCCGCTGGATTGTCCGGTGTGCGATGCCGGCGGCGAATGCGAATTGCAGGACATGACGTTCTCCTACGGAGCCGCCGAATCGAAGTTCATGGAGGCCAAGAACCACAAAGACGAGCAGCAATGGTCTCCCGTCGTCTACTTCGATCGCCCGCGCTGCATTCTTTGTTACCGCTGCGTGCGTGTGTGCGGCGAAGGGATGGATGTCTGGGCGCTGGGTGTGCAGAACCGCGGCGTCAGTTCCATCATCGCTCCCAATGAGAACGATCATCTCGAATGCGAAGAGTGCGGAATGTGCATCGACATCTGTCCGGTCGGCGCGCTGACGTCCGGCGCATATCGCTACAAGACGCGCCCCTGGGAGATGAAGCACGTCGGCACCGTCTGCACCCATTGCGGCGACGGCTGCAAGACTACGCTCGGCGTCCGGCGCGCCGATACCGGCATGGAAATCGTGCGCGGCGATAACCGCGACAAAAGCGGCATCAACAATGATTTCCTCTGCATCAAGGGACGCTATGCTTTCGACTTCGCGCACAGCAATGAGCGCCTCACCCAGCCACTGATCCGCAAGGACGGCAAGTTGACGCCCGCCACATGGGAAGAGGCCTTCGAGTTGATCGGCAAGCGCTTTACGGAGGTACGCGACAAAGACGGTGGCAAGGCGATTGGCGTGATCGGGTCGAACCGCACCACCAATGAAGAGAACTACCTTCTCTCTAAGTTTGCGCGCATGGTGCTGAAGACGAACAACGTCGATCATCACCGCACGGCCGACTATCCGGCATTCGCCGCGGCGCTTACCGGCAAGCCCGCCAAGACTGCTTCGATGCGGGACGCCTACGACGCACCGGCGATCCTCCTGATCGGCAACGATCCGACCAACCAGCATCCCCTGCTCGCCTGGCAGATCCGCAACAATGTGCGACTGCATCGAGCCAGGCTCTATATCATCAATTCGGCGCCGATTAAGCTACGCCGCCAAGCGGCGGTTTTCGGTCTGCTTCCGGCTGGATCGGAAGGGAAAGCGGTCGCGTTCCTCGCTGGAGACGATTCGGTTCTCGATTCCGTGCTAACGGCTGGCGTAACTCGCGATGTGTGGACCGCTCTCCGCGACAAACTGCGTGCCGAGCAGAATCTGGTGATCGCCTTTGGATCGGAGTTGCGTGGGGCTGATGTCGCCAAACTCGTCGGGTTCACTTCGTCAATCACGGGCGCAAAGCTGATCTGTCTCGGCGACTACGCGAATTCTCGCGGGGCGGCCGACATGGGACTGTATCCGGACCTGTTGCCCGGTTATCACCGGGTCACCGACACCGGAAAGTTCCATCAGGAATGGGGAGCTATTCCCACCGAGAAAGGTCTCACCCTGCCCGAGATGGCGGATGCGGCCAAATCCGGCAAGCTCAAAGCTCTGTACGTCGTGGGATCGAATCCGGTCAACCGGTACGGAATCGACCCATTTTCGTTGTCCAAGAGCTTCATCGTAGTGCAGGACATGTTCCGGACCGAGACGGCGGCCATTGCCGACGTGGTACTGCCCGCAGCCAACATGTACGAGAAGTCCGGCGCTTGCACCAACACCTGCGGCGATCTGCAGCTTGTGAAAAAGGCGGGCGAGGTAACGGGAACGAAGTCCGATTTCGAGATGATCGTGCGCATCGCCGATGCCATGGGCGCGGACATTCATAAGCTCGTCCCGTTCGGTGGCGGCACACACGCCGACATGGGTCAAACGCGCGGCGCTCAGTCGGGAGAGGCTGACCGCCATGCGGTATGGCTCGAGGCGCACAATCTCGAACCCAGGATGTCTCCACTCGATCCAATGGCGATTCTCGACGAGATTCAGCGGCTGGTTCCGGGCTACGACGTTTCCCGTGTGAACCTGTTGGCGGGCAATGATCAGCACATTGAGATTTCCGAGTCTGGGCCCGGAAGCGCGCATGACCCCGGACTGATCGTCCCGGCAAAAGACGATCTCTTCAGTTCCGGCACTTTGGGACGTTACTCGCACACGCTGAATTCAGTAATGGAAAACAAACCCGCGGAAGAAGTCGCGGCCGATTGAACGGTCTTACCTGTTATTCCGATCGAACCGGTAATTAAGCTTGAGCATAACGACTTACGTCATCATTTCGATCATCAAGTCCGTGGCAGTGATCTTTGTTTTGCTCACGGCAGTCGCCTACAGCGTGTGGCTGGAGCGCAAGGTCTCCGCGCGCATTCAGAACCGCTGGGGGCCCACGCGTGTCGGCCCGTTCGGACTTCTTCAGCCGCTTGCCGATGGCATCAAGTTCATCTTCAAAGAAGATTTGATCCTTCCGCAGGTCTACAAGCCGCTTTACATCGCGGCGCCGATCATCGCCGTGGTGTTTGCGATCACCTCGATTGCGGTCGTTCCCTTTGGAAATTCGATCGATATCCCGGCATTCAACGTTGGCCGCTGGACAATCGGTCCAATCTCGACACCTTGGCAGATCACCGATGTCAACATCGGGCTGCTCATCATTCTCGGCATTACCTCGATGGGCGTGTATGGAGTCGCTCTCGCCGGATGGGCTTCGAACAGCAAGTATTCCCTGCTCGGCGGATTGCGCGCCAGCGCGCAGATGGTGAGTTACGAGATCGCGCTCGGACTTTCGTTGATTCCGGTGATGATCCGTGCGGGAAGCTTCAGCTTGCGCGAGATCGTGGACGCACAGCGCCACATGCACTGGAATTTCTTCTACCTGCCGTTTGGAACCCTTGCATTCTTTGTCTATCTGATCTCCGCGTACGCGGAGACAAATCGGACGCCGTTCGATCTGCCTGAAGCCGAGTCAGAGCTTGTCGCCGGGTATCACACCGAATACAGCGCCATGAAGTTCGCGATGTTCTTCATGGCCGAATACGCGAATATGGTGACGGTGGCCTGCCTGGCGACGCTCCTTTTCTTCGGGGGATGGCTTGGTCCAGTTTTCGGTCCAGCCTGGCTGCAAATGTTGTTGCCGGTGGGGTGGTTCTGTCTGAAAGTTTTCTTTTTCATGTTTCTTTATGTCTGGGTACGCTGGACGCTTCCCCGCTTTCGCTATGACCAGCTCATGGCCTTCGGGTGGAAGGTGCTGCTGCCCACGGCAATTGCGAACCTGATCGTCGCTGCTCTCTGGGTTGCGTGGAGAGCCTGAGAGCAGTTCCCAGTTCCCGGTTCTCCGTTCCCAGTCGCAGGCTGGGCTTTCTGAGAACTGAGAACTGGGAACTGAGAACTACAAAATGCTGCATCTACCTCTATTTCTGATTTTCGGTCTGATCTGCGTGGCGGGTGCCATTAACCTGCTGGTGCAGCGCCACCCAATCAACAGCGCACTGTCGCTCGTGGTCGTGATGGCATCGCTGGCGGCGGAATATCTGCTGCTCGGCGCTGAGTTTGTGGCGGCGGTGCAGGTGATCGTGTACGCGGGCGCCATCATGGTGCTCTTCGTCTTCGTCATCATGCTCCTCAATGCCGGCGAAGAAGAACACACAAAGGGGAGCCGCGTCGCCCTTCTGCTCGGCGTTCCTGGAATCGCGATCGGCGGAGTTCTCGTGGCGTGGACCTTGTTGCGCCACTCGAACACAGCAGCCGTCCAGATCGGAGCCCTGCCCGGTCCGCCGAAAGAGGTCGCACGCTTGCTCTTCCATGATTTCTTGTTGCCCTTTGAAGTCACGTCGATCCTGATTCTCATCGCCATTATGGGGGCGGTGGTCCTGGCCAGCAGGCCGGAAGCGATTGTGCGCCGTCTTCGTCGCGGCGAGCCGACACAGCAGCCCGAAAAGCATGAGCTTGCCGTGGCAGGAAAGGAACGCTGATGGGCAACCTCTCCAACGTGCCTCTTTCTTACTATCTGGTGCTCAGCGGAATTTTGTTCGCCTGTGGCGTGCTCGGATTCCTCATCAAGCGCAACATCATCACGGTCTTCATGTCGATCGAACTGATGCTGAATGGCGTAAACCTTTCGTTCGTGGCCTTCGCCGCGCACTGGCATCATCTGAGCGGCCAGATCTTCGTGTTCTTTGTGATGGTGGTGGCGGCGGCGGAAGCCGCGGTCGGCCTCGCCATCATCATCGCCGTCTATCGCACGCGTGAAACTTTGAATGTCGACCAGGTGAACCTGCTCAAACTATGACGCCGAATCCTTATCTCTGGCTGATTCCGGTGCTCCCGCTCGCCGGGGCGGCCATCAATGGCTTTTTTGGACGCCACTCCTCCAAGAAGGCGATTACCACCATCGCCCTCATCTTCCCGGGGGCGGCGTTCCTGCTTGCGCTCTTCATAGCTTCACGCTTCTCTTCGGCATCGGCGCCTTACTATTACGATCTGGCGCAGTGGATTCGCTCCGGGAGCTTCCATGCGGACTTCAGCTTCTATCTCGATCAGCTTTCGCTAGTCATGCTGCTGGCGGTGACCGGCGTCGGCTTCCTGATTCACATCTATTCCGTCGGCTACATGTGGGACGACGACGGCTACTACCGATTCATGTCGTACCTGAACCTCTTCATGTTCTTCATGCTGACGCTGGTGCTGGCGAAGAACTACCTGCTGATGTTCATCGGGTGGGAGGGTGTGGGCCTTGCGTCGTATCTGTTGATTGGCTTCTGGTTCGTCAAGGATTCCGCCGCGTCCGCCGGAAAGAAAGCGTTCATCGTCAATCGCATCGGCGATTTCGGCTTCCTGATCGCCTTATTCCTTTTGATCAAACACTTTGGCACGCTCGACTTCACGGCTCTATTCTCGAAGATTCAATCGATGTCGCCTGAGAACGCCGGCGTTGGTCTGCTGACCTCGATCGGGCTGCTGCTGATGGTGGGCGCCGCGGGCAAATCCGCCCAGATCCCGCTTTATGTCTGGCTGCCTGACGCCATGGAAGGTCCGACTCCGGTATCGGCGTTGATCCATGCCGCCACCATGGTGACCGCGGGCGTTTACATGGTGGCGCGCTCGCACGTGATCTTCGAACGCGCTCCGACGGCAATGACCGTAGTCGCGATTATCGGAACACTGACCGCCCTGTTCGCGGCCACGATCGGTATCGCGCAAACCGATATCAAAAAGGTTCTAGCCTACTCCACCGTCTCGCAGCTCGGCTACATGTTCATGGCATGCGGCGTCGGAGCATTCTCCGCGGGCATCTTTCACCTCATGACCCACGCCTTCTTCAAGGGTCTCTTGTTCCTGGCTGCCGGTTCGGTAATTCACGGCGTGGGCGGCGAACAGGACATGCGCAAAATGGGTGGGCTCCGCACCTACATGCCGTGGACCTTTGCCACCATGGGAATTGCCACCCTCGCGATCGCCGGCATTCCCCCACTGGCTGGCTTCTGGTCGAAGGACGAAATTCTCTGGCGCGCCTTCGGCGTTAACTGGGCCTACTGGCTGATCGGCGTGGTCACTGCGTTCATCACCTCCTTCTATATGTTCCGGCTGATGTACCTGACATTCGGCGGCGAATATAGGGGTGGTCCGGCGGCGCACGATGTGAAACATCAGTCGGCCGACGCGCGTGCCATGCACGATAAGGCTTCACACGGCGGCCACGGTCACGGCGAGCCCCACGAGAGCCCGTGGGTGATGCTGGGCCCACTGGTGATCCTGGCTTTACTCTCGCTCATTGGAGGCTTCGTCGGTTATGGCAACCGCTTCGAGCACTTCCTCGCAACCGCCTTTCAGAGTCCGGCGCAGGAGGCCGTCCATGAGGCCACAGAGAACTCCGTCGAATACATGCTGATGGGCGTCTCGGTCAGTGTCGCCTTCCTCGGGTGGATTTTGGCTTACCTGCTCTACAGCCGGCGACCGGAGTTGCCGGGTCGAATCGCGCAGAGCCTGGGCGCCCTGTATCGTGCGGTCTCAAACAAGTACTACGTGGATGAACTTTACGCCCTGCTCTTCGTTCAACCAGTGGTTGAAGGTTCCAGCGCAATCCTTTGGAAAGGCGTTGATCAGGGAGTGATTGACGCCACAGTCAACAACACAGCCGACGCCGCCCGCCATACCTCGGACAATCTGCGACATATGCAGTCCGGCAACATTCGCTCCTACGCCGGATGGGTTGCCGCTGGCGGCGCGATTGTCATTGCTTACATGATCTGGATGGGGGTGCGATGAATAGCGACGCGCTGAACCCCTACATTCTTTCGCTGGTAACGTTTATTCCGCTCGGCGGGGCGATCCTGTTACTGTTCTTCCCTCGGCGCGATCGCGACATTAAGGTTTTCTCGCTGGCCATCTCGCTGATTGCCTTTGTCGCTTCCCTGCACCTGCCGGTATATCTGCATCGCGATTTAAATACATTCAAGTTTGAAATCGACAAGGCCTGGATCTCCAGCCCCAACATTCACTACCACATGGGCATCGACGGAATTTCCGTCTGGCTGGTCGTGCTGACGACCTTCCTCACGCCCCTCTGCGTGCTGATCTCGTGGACCTCGATTCATGAGCGCGTGAAGGAATTCTTCATCCTGCTCCTGATCCTGGAATCGGCGCTGATCGGCGTTTTCACTTCGCTCGATCTATTCCTCTTCTACTTCTTCTGGGAAGCGACCTTGATCCCGATGGCGCTGCTGATTGGCGTCTGGGGACACGGACGGCGTGTTTACGCGGCAGTCAAGTATTTCCTCTTCACGATGACGGCGTCGGTGCTGATGTTGGCGGCCATCCTCTGGCTGTACGCCAAGACGGGCAGCTTTGATTTTGTTGTCATTCAAAACGCCATCCGCAGCGGCCAGGTCGAGAATTTTTCCGCTGCAGCTCCGTGGCTCTTCATCGGATTCTTTCTCGCATTCGCCGTCAAGGTGCCGCTCTTCCCTCTTCACACGTGGCTGCCGGACGCGCACGTCGAAGCTCCGACCGCCGGTTCCGTGCTGCTGGCCGGAGTTCTGCTCAAGATGGGCACGTATGGCTTGCTACGATTCAACCTCGGGCTTTTTCCTGAGCAGGCGCGCAGAAACGCGCCGTGGATCGTGGCGCTGGCGTTGATCGGAATCATCTATGGCGCGCTGGTCTCGCTCGTCCAGCCGAACATGAAGAAGTTGATTGCTTATTCCTCGGTCAGCCACCTGGGATTCGTCGTGCTGGGTATCTTCAGTTTCACGACCGCCGGCGTGAATGGCGCGGTCTTCGTCATGCTCGCCCACGGGGTCGCGACCGGGGCGCTCTTCATGCTCGCGGGAATCTTGTATGAACGGCGCCACACCTACGAGATTTCAGAATTCGGCGGCCTCGCCACTCCGATGCCGAAATATGCGGCATTCTTCCTCTTCATCGTGCTCGCTTCAGTCGGGCTCCCGATGTTGAACGGCTTCATCGGAGAGTTCCTTGTCCTGAGCGGCGCCTTTGAGGCGAATCCCGTCTACGGAATCCTGGGAGCGACCGGCGTGATCTGGAGCGCCTGCTATCTCCTATGGATGTATCAACGCGTCTTTTTCGGCAAGGTGAAGTACGAGGTGAATAACTCGCTGCCCGACCTCAATCTGCGCGAGAAAACCGCGCTCGTTCCGGCTGCCGTCGCAGCTCTGGTGATGGGCGTTGCGCCCATCCTCTTGTTAAGCGCCATTGACCCAGCGGTGCAGGCAGCTCTCGCCAATGTTCCACAGCTCTTGAGCAAGGCGGTGGGCCAATGATCACGCTGCCCCACCCGGTCTCCGCTGTTGTCCTCCTGGCGCAGGGATTCACAGCGCCCCCAGCAGCGGATTACCTGCGCATCCTTCCGGAGATCGTGCTCTCGCTTTTTGGCATGATCGTGATGTTCGTCGATCCGCTGATCGATGAAGATCGGAATCAGAAGCCCATCGGCGTTATCGCTGTCATTGGCACCGTGGCGGCGCTGATTTCCACATTCTGGATGGCGCGCAATCCCGGCCCCGGTTTTTCGAACATGATCAGCGTGGAGCCATTCAGCATCTTCTTCCACGTCCTGATTATTGCCATTACGACCGTTGTCATTCTGAGTTCGTACGAATACATGGCGGTGCAGCGCATCCGTGCCGGCGAGTACTACGGCCTGATTCTGTTCGGCACGGTCGGCATGTGCCTGATGTCGTCGGCTGTGGAACTGGTACTGATTTTCATCGCGCTTGAAATCTCGTCGATCTCCACGTACGTGCTTGCCGGCTTCCGGCGCCGTGAGGCCGCCAGCAGCGAATCCTCGTTGAAATATTTCCTCCTCGGATCGTTCGCCACCGCTTTCTTCCTCTACGGCGTCGCGCTGATGTTTGGGGCTTCTGGTTCGACGAACATTGACGACATCGCCGCTTTCCTGCGATCCGGCCCCATCCCGGTGCTCGCTTACGTCGCCGTGGCGCTCATGTTCGTGGGCCTTGGATTCAAAGTGGCGGCATCTCCTTTCCACGTGTGGACACCCGACGTTTACGAAGGAGCTCCGGCGCCCATCGTCGGCCTGATGTCGACCGGGCCGAAGGCCGCGGCATTTGCCGTCCTGCTGCGAGTGTTGTTTGAAACCAATGCCCCGGGGAGGTTCTGGCTGATCTGGGTCACCGCGGCGCTCTC
>Ga0335070_10003894_pt1 | contig 17400 bp, 14 predicted proteins | sample Lox_Sample_13_FD_206722 | JGI IMG/M metagenome (GOLD analysis project Ga0335070, IMG submission 206722) | Soil microbial communities from Loxahatchee National Wildlife Refuge, Florida, United States - Lox_Sample_1.3 | ecosystem: Environmental > Terrestrial > Soil > Wetlands | place: USA...
AGATCTGCGTGGAGACGATCCAGAAGTTGAGGGAGATACCCGGGGTGAGGGGGATTCATATTATGGCGATCGAGTGGGAGGAGAAAGTGGGAGAGATCGCCAAGGCGGCAGGACTTCTGCCCAGACCAACGGCGAATGGGTGATTGCGGAATGCGGATTGCGGACCCCCTCACCCCCACCCTCTCCCCTGAGGGGAGAGGGGAAGGGCAAGGGACGGTTATCGAAATTGTAACTGTAGAGAACGGTTTCAAACCGTTCCCTACGGGAATTTGGGATTTGTGATTTGGAATTTTCTTAAAGACCATAATAAAGGAACGGATAATGGAAACCATTCCAAATACAGGGTTGGCTGCAACAATTAAGAGAGAGACAGGCGAGAATGTCTTTCTATGCTACCAGTGCCAGAAGTGCTCCTCTGGTTGTCCGGTGGTCGAGCACTTTGATCTTGCTCCTAATCAGGTGATGCGGGCAATTCAGTTAGGACAAAAGGAGATGGTGATCCATTCTAAAACGATCTGGCTCTGTGCCATGTGTGAAACCTGCACCACCCGTTGTCCCCATGACATCAACATAACAAGAATTATGGATGCATTAAAGATAATGGCGAAGAATGAGGGAATCGAGCCAAAGGTTCCTTCCGTCCCTCTCTTCTATCAAGCCGCCATGAGAGGAATCAAGTGGTTTGGAAGGATGTATGAAGCCGGTTTGATGGGAGAAATCTACCTTCGCCAGATGCTGGCAGGTCAGCTCAACTATCAGCAGGTTTGGAAAAATGATATGCCCATGGCTTTGAAGATGTTTAAGAACGGAAAGTTGAAAATTTTTCCCACTTTTGGAAAGCCAAAGCCAAAGGGAAAGGCAGTTGGGAAGAAAGATGGGATTGCTTACTTCCCCGGTTGCAGCCTCCACGGTACCTCAAAAGAGTATGATCTGTCCACCAAAGCTGTCTTCGAAAAACTCGGTGTCTCTCTCCATGAGCCAAACGGATGGGGATGCTGTGGAACCACTCCCACCCATTCCACAGACCATTTTCTTTCGACCCTGCTTCCGATGAAGAACATCGCTTTGATAAGAGAGGAAGGTCTGGACAATGTCACCACCCCTTGCCCGTCCTGTTTTCTCAGAATGCGGGTGGCATTGAAAGAGACTCAAGAAGATCGCGATCTGAGAGAGAGGGTCAGCCGTGAGATTCCAAATCTTTCTTCCAATGGAATGAAGGTTGAACATCTCTTGAACACGGTTACGGAAAAAATAGGCTACGAACAAGTAGCTTCGAAGGTGCTCCGTCCCCTGAAAGGTCTTAAGGTCGTTTGTTATTACGGATGTATCATCACGCGTCCTCCGAAGATTACGGAAGTGAAAGATTATGAATATCCAACCCAGATGGATCGGTTGATGAAAACGATCGGAATCACATCCCTTGACTGGTCCTATAAAACTCGATGCTGCGGGGTCTCTCTCGGGATCTCACAATTACCAATCGCCTTAGAGCTAAGCAGGAAGATTCTTAAGAATGCGAAGAGTGTAGGGGCCGATGCGGTGGTGGTGGCCTGTCCGCTTTGTCATGTCAACTTGGATGCCCGACAAAGACAGATTGAAAAAGAGTTTAAGGAGACCTTTCAGCTTCCGATCATTTACTTCACTCAGCTGATAGGATTGTCCTTCGGATTAAAGCCACAGGCACTGGGCCTTGACAAACACTTCATCGATCCTGCTCTTTTTTTAAAAAGATTTAGTTGAGTCCCCAGCGCTCCAATTTCTTCACGAATCAAACTTCTGAATTCTTCTCTAAGCTTCAAATTTTCATCCGGCCCTTCAAAATCCTAGATCTATTCCATTTACTACCACTTGCGCTGTTTCTACCCGCTCACTTCAACGATGAGTTTTTAATCTTTCTCTTTCAAGTTTACAAGAGACTTTATAACAGAAAAAGGGATCTGCTTCCCGAGCCACCGAAAATTTAAGATTTTATATCAGAGAGTTTCATGCTATACTTTTCATTATTCCATCGAATTTGTCATTTCATCATAATCGTTCCTTAATCAATCATCTTCTTTTGGAGTGCTCATAAAATCATTCACTGGGTCTTGGCTTTGACGGAACGACATGTAGCTGAAGGAGGAGAAATATGAAGCTTTTCAATATCCTATTGATTCCATGCGACACTGCGAACGATTTTCACTCGAAGTTCAGGAAAAGGATAACGCTCCATATCATTTTGGAAGCGGCTAAATTATTTTTTATCATTGCGATTGCAGCTTTCTTCTTGTTGGAATATGCAGCTCCCTTTGCCCAAAAGAGTCTGAGAATTGAATTTCCAGATCGAATGAAGGAATTTCTTTCTCTTACAAGAAGTGCCCGCGGGTCCAGCGTTGGAGAGGTCTTGCATCTTGCCAGCATGATCCGGTTGATTACGGATGATCAGCTTTCGGAAGGAAAGGCCCTCAGGTATGCGGGATTGATCAGCCAGGCCTCACAAAAATTTGGAGTAAATCCTCTCGAAATCATCGCTTTGATCATGGCTGAAAGTGGCTTCAAGGAGAATGTCATCAATAAAGAAACCGGCGATTACGGTTTAGGACAGGTTAATTGGGGGCACTGGGGCAAAGACTATGGTTATACGCCCCAGCAGCTGTTGGACCCGGCGATCAACATCTTTTTGACATGCCATGTCTACAAGTTTTTTGGAAAGGATTTTGGCAAATACCATCGGGGAGGCGGTATCCAGTGCAGAGCCTACCTGGTGAACGTGAAAAGCATTCTTTCTACCCTCGATGCATTTGAGGAATTGAAGAAAAGAGATATTTCTTAAGTAGGGAACGCATATATGCGTTCCCTACGCTGATATGCACTCCATAGGCTGGCGAAACCCCTGACCGCCCCATAGGCAGGGACGGGGGCCGTCACTCATAGAGCAAATACTTCGAGCGCGATAGAGAAAACCCTTCTAATGATTTCTGCCAGCCTTGGATAATGGTTGCGGGATCCTGACCATCTTTAATTGCCTGCAGGACTTCTCGCGAGCCAATCAGCCCCAATGTCTTGTCAATTTGGAAGTTTTTTGGATAAAGCCGATAAAGCGCACTGGCGATTTCTATCCCAAGGGCCGGAGTGTCTAAGGCCTGGCGATCGTGGAGGACAACTCGGATGCCATGACACAATTCTTTTTTAAAGGGAGCACTGTTCGGTGTGAAATCGACGGGTATAAACGTCACGCCTTCAATCCTACGATCATTCAGGTATGGCGCAAGTTCTTCCGCATTGATCCAGGGGGCGCCGAGAATCTCAAAAGGTCTGTCCGTTCCTCGACCTACGCTTACGTTTGCACCTTCCACCAATGCCACGCCGGGATAGAGGATCGCTTGCGTCAATGTTTGCAAGTTTGGCGATGGGCTGATCCACAACAGGCCGGTCTCATCATACCATTGAGATCGCTCGTAACCGCGCATAGTGATGACATGCAACTTCACACCCATCTTCTTCTCTCCGTTAAACATCTTCGCCATCTCGCCCACCGTCATGCCATGACGGACCGGGAGAGGAAAGTATCCGGTGAATGACGTTAGGTCACTGTCGAGTAGGGGTCCCTGAACCAGCGAGGCATTGATCGGGTTGGGCCTGTCGAGAACAAAAAAAGGAATTCCCTTCTTGGCACAGGCTTCCATGGCGTAACCCATGGTGCTGATGTAGGTGTAGAAGCGAGCCCCTGCGTCCTGAATGTCGAAGACGAGTGCGTCCAGGCCGGCAAGCATTTTGGGGGTCGGCCGCAGGTTGGTTCCATAGAGACTGTAGATGGGTACGCCGGTCAAAGCTTCTTTCGTCGAGGAAACCTTTCCTTCTGCCTTTCCAGAAAAGCCATGCTCCGGGCTAAATATGGCCGCCAGTTTCAAGTCCCTCGATTTATGGAACAGGTCTACAGTACGTTTTCCAGTTGAATCGATGCCCGAATGATTGGTGATGAGTCCCACACGTAATCCTCTCAACGAGTTGAACCTTTCAGCTGCCAGAACGTCTATTCCCGTCTGAACGTTTCCATTATGATCGGTTCCCTGTTCGTAAGGAAAGCCTACCGAAAGCCGGCCCGAGCCTCCCGTTGCCTCACTGACAAGAGATAGGACTTTCGTGCGGAGGGGTTGGACGTTTCCTTTCCCATCGGGGTGAACCCGGTTTGTCAGGATGATGACAAAGGTACTGGAAGAAGGATCGATCCAAATCCCAGTTCCAGTGAAGCCTGTGTGTCCGAAAGAACCTGAAGCAAGAGAGGAGTCGATATTCCAGCCCAACCCCCTTAAAGGTACTTTATCCGTTGGGGATTGCGGGAGGATCATCTTCTCGACGATTCGGGAGCTAAGAATCTCCATTCCTGCTCTGCTCCCTCTGTCGAGGATCATCTGGGCAAAGATCGATAAATCATCCGCGGTGGAGAAGAGTCCGGCATGACCCGCCACGCCCCCCATGGCTCTGGCAACTGGATCATGGACTTCTCCCCAGAGGATCTTTCCGCCGGCTCTCTGCTGGTACAGAGTGGGCGCGATGCGGGAGCGGAGGGCAGGGGAGGGTGTGAATCCCGTATCGGTCATCCCCAGAGGTTTGAAAATATGTTCGGCGCAGTAGAGATCGAATGACTCTCCGGAGATTCGGGAGACAAGCTCTGCCAGGGCGATAAAATTAATATCGCTGTAAATAAAACTCGTGCCTTGCGGAAAAATTGGTATTTCTTCTTCTACTATTCTCAAAGTGGACTCATAACCGGACCATCCTAACTTTGAATCGAGTGCAGGCCGAAGCCCGGAATAGTGCGTGAGGAGTTCACGTACCGTGATCTCTTCTTTGCCATTCGCTTTGAATTCGGGCCAATATTTGGCTACTGGGTCTTCGAGGTTCAATTTTTCCATCTCGATGAGCTGCGCTATTGCGGTGGAGGTCGCGATCACCTTTGTGAGGGAGGCGACATCAAAGATGGTGTCTAACGTCATCGGGAGCTTCTTCGGTTTGAGCGCCCGGAATCCAAAAGCCCGGCGGTAGACGATCTTGCCCTGTTGACCGATCAGAATAACCGCTCCTGGAATCTTGCCGGCCTGAATTGCCTTCTTCACCATTTCTGAAATGGGAGCCAATTGCTTTTCGGTTAATATCTGGGAAGACGCCGGGGTAACCATCATCGCAGGCAGGAATAGCAGAAGGAAGACCGTCCGCAATCTTAGACTCTTCTTCCTTTGGGAATCCATATTCGATTGCTGGGTGGAGGTGGTAAGATGAATTTCAGCCCAAGGGCTTTTCTTTTTTAAGACCCGACGAGGAGTAATTATTCCTCGGGTTCCAGAACATCCAGCCGTCAGAACCAAATCCATCAGCCGCTTTGACCTGACTCGTGATCTCTCTGTCTTTGAAATCTCTTCTGTCAAAGGCATAGTCTCTGAAGGCCTGAAGCCACGGCCTGAAATGCTGGGCCGGCAGTTTCGTCCGCTCTTGGGCCCGCTTAAGGGAAAGATAGACGATTTCATAAGGGTTTGCAACAGGAATTCTGTAACCGGGTATTCCATATTGGAATCCAGACGGGTAAAGCATGGGACAGAGATAATCCACATGAGGTGAGAGGTCTTCCAGCCTCTGTCCAATATTTGTATCGTTCAGATTCCAGCAGACGTAGCCAAAGATATCCGCGGAAACGAAGACATTGAAAGGAATGAGTCTCCGCCTCGCCTCCGCCAGAAATCCGGAGATGGCCTTCACCCGATCCTCCTCTTTATGGTCCATAGAAAATCGGAGGCCTGAGGCATCGGGAAAACGGACGTAATCAAACTGAATCTCATCAAATCCGTATTGAGCTGACTCGATAGCGATATCAATGTTATACTTCCACACCTCTTTATTGAACGGGTCTACCCATGATAGATTTTCTCTATCCCGCCAGATCTGCCCGGCCTGGGTCCTCACGGCCCAGTCCGGCCTTGCCAAAGCAAGGGGATTGTCTTTGAACACGACAATCCGCGCAATCGTGTAGATCCCCCTTTCCTTCAGGGATTTCATCAAGCTGGCCATCTCTCTTACGGTTGTGGTCCGTTGAGCACCCACTTCAGCGGCAAGAGAGACTGAGCTTTTATAAGGAATCATCCCCCGGTCTCCCTTCACATCGATCACCAAGGTATTGAGGTCGGTTTCCTGCATCAGTTTGATTGCAGATTCTCGCAAATTCCTGTCGCCTATTCCAAAGAAGGAGAGATACAGGGCCTTTGGGGCAAAAGGGATGAGCTTTATCTCCTGAGGTGTGCCATTTAGAGGAATGATTGTCTTGTCGATTCTTCCGTATCCGGGTGCTCTGATACCTAATTTACTCACCACGGCGTTTACTGTGAACATTCCGTCCCCGTCAGCGACGACCACATTATTATTCCAGGTGACAAGGGCACCCTTCACCGGTTTTCCCGTGAAAAAATCAGTGACTCTTCCAGTTGCATACGCCATCGCATGCACCGGGGTGAGGAATAGAAGGAGACCGAATAAGATCGTGAATGCTTTACTTTTTCTGTTCATGAGCTCTTTTCCCCCTTTAGAGAACTCCTTGCGAATATCTTGGCTCTTTCCCCATTCGTCATAAGAAAACGGGGAAGAACCATCACGTTGTCATCATTGCTTGCTGGGTGCCGCTCCATCGTAAAAGTGGCCACATATCCCGCTTCTTTGGCCTTCCGGATGAGGTCGTCATCGTAGATACCGAAAGGCCACGCTAACATATTCACCCTGGCACTAAATTCTTTTTCCAGTCTCTCTTTTGATTTTTTCAATTGCATGATGACAGAGCTTTCGTATTCGGCCGGCTTTAGCCTCACCTTGTCTTTCTTGAAGTTAGGATGCCAATAGGTATGAGACTGAAAGTCAAAAAGCCCTGTCTCTTTTAACTCTCTCAGTTGACTCCATGTCATGGCATAGGTTGCGTTGGATATCGCAGAAGGATAAATAAACAAGGTGACCGGGATTTGGCATTTTTTCACAAGAGGAAGCATGTCGGTATAAACGGATTTGTGACCGTCGTCGACGGTGATGACGACTGAGTGTGGAAGAGGGGACTTCTTCCTCCCGAGGTAAAAATCCACGAGATCTCCCAGAGGGATCACTCTGTAACCATTGTCGCTCAGATACTTCAGATCGGATTTGAAGTTATCTGTTGTCACGGTCATGCTGTCGCTGGCCATAGGCCCAAAGCGATGGTAAAGAAGAATTGGGACTTGAATTGCTTGAAAGCTTTCACCCCTGTTCCTCAACTCTCCATGCGTTAGCGGCACCAGGGTCAGAAGAAGAATGAGCGTTGAGATTGCCACGATTCCTATTTTTTGAATAGTAAATTTCTTAATCATTATCGATCGCTCTAAGAATCAGTTAATAAAAAGCTATAGATTTGTCTTTCTGGCTTTTTTCCCTTTGAGGTATAATGCTAGAGCCTCGTCGATCACTTCCTTAATTCTCTTTCTTTCCCAGTAGGATACCGATTTGATCTTTTCAAGGTGGTTTTTCCTCAAGATGAACGTGGCCCTTGTCCATCCTTCTTTGAGCCCTTGCTGGGAGGTTTTATTTGAGTCTATCATTGCTATGTCTGTAAGCTCTGTAAACAAAGTAAGCTTCTTACATCGGTTCTTGCATCTTGCATGCCATCAGGCTGAAAATTTGGATAGACGCATCTATTGGAATTTATAGTTATTTTTCTAAGTATGAAAAAAAGTTATTCAGTTAAAAGCCTGAAAAGTAGCAAGAATGGACACTGCTGTGACAAAGTGTCTCTTTTCTTCATGGGATTTCATCGGTTTTAAAGAAGGTAGAAGGTAAACGGGCGTGGCGGGCTATAACAAGACGATTTCTTTCATAGAAAGGATAATGTTTTGCAGCCGCCGGACTTCGGCGTGAGCTCAGTTAAAGCTTTAGCCAGCACTTGGACTCAAAGAAGTTCTCTTTTTAAAAATCGCCCCGAGAAATTCCAGGATAATCATTACGGCGGCTGATTGGGTTAAACCCGTCGTGTCAAGAAAGGGATTGACCTCTGTCAGATCAAAACCCACAACCTTACGCCTGGAAGCAATACCTTTCAACAAGTCTCTCATCTCTTGATAGGTCATACCATCAAATTCAGGTGAAGATGTTCCCGGGGCCACGGAGGGATCTAAAACATCGATGTCAATCGTCACGTAGAGATTCCCTGTTGGGATTTGGCTCAGGACCTCATCAATTCCTCTTCTTCGAAAATCGGGCATGGTAATGATTTTGTTGCCCCTTGACATCGAATCTTTAAAAGCATCCTCTCGGGCTCGGATTCCCCTTGTCCCGATTTGAATAATTTCGCCCACAAAACCAAGCTCGGAGATCCTCTTGACCGGGCTGCCGTTTGCAAGTTTCACCCCTTCGACAGAATCGTTATAGTCTAAGTGAGCATCGAGGTGGATGAGATGGAGCGGTTTAATTTTTTGAAAGGCCCGAACAACAGGAAACGTAATGGAGTGGTCTCCTCCCAGGATAACAGGTAATGCTTTTGCAGAAAGCATTTTCCTTATGGAATCCGTAATCGCTGAAAAGGTCCTTTCAACATCTAAATACAGCACATCCTGATCTCCACAGTCCACTAAACTAATCCTTTCCAAAAACCTCTTTCTGTTTTCAATATTCCAATAGCCGCTTTTCTTCGCCCCTCTCTCATGAAAGGCAAAGCGGGTAGAGTATTCCCTCAACGATCTTGGTCCAAATCTTGCACCGGGCCGATACCCGACCCCTTCATCCCAGGGGACACCCAAAATGGCCACATCGGCTGAAAGCGTTTTGAGATCCGTGTGGATCGGGAACTTACAGAATGATGCAATGCCGGTAGAAGGAAGATTGACTCGGCGGTAGGTTTTCATCATCCCCTCCTCAGAGGTTTCGATTCCATTATATCATGGATCAAGCTCATTGGTGGTAAAGATAAAAAAAAGAGGACCCTACGATCCTCTTTTGGTTTCTAGCAGAACTCTCTGCAAACCAATAATTAGTTATCGATGGCCACCACCACCGTGGGAGCCTCCGCCTCCGGAGAAACCGCCACCATGGAAACCACCAAAACTGCCTCCTCCTCCATGAAAACCGCCACCGGAGAAACCACCAGAAGAGTGACCACTGGAGAAACCGCGAGACCCTTCGGAAAACCTCGGAGACGCGCCGAATGACTGGCTTGGATGGCTAAATGATCCTCCTCCCGTGCGGGGTGCCGTGCTGAATGATCTTTCATGCGTGACATTGGGATTATTGAAAGATCTCCCTTGGCCCTGCTGAAAGTTCATCCCATTTTGCCTTCCAGCGTTGCCCAGGGAGCTCGTCATGCCTCGCTTCGTTCTTTCGAAGCTGCGATTAAAGATAGATCCGGCCGCTTTTCTTGCTTCTGGCGATCTAAATCCCTGGGTATGTGCCAGAGAAGTGTTAACGCTTCTCCCCATCGTCCTGGTCGCTGGGTCAACACGGTGGACCGCATGGGTCTTCGGGTCGACAAAGTGATTGCTGATGAAATGGTGATGGTTACCGACGAAGATGTCCCTGTGGAAATCATGGAGACAGAAGAAACCCGTAAAGAAGAATCCGCCCCACCAGAAGGGATATGGGACCCAAGCATAGAGATAGTAGTAGTCCCACGGAGGTGGATAATAGGTAACAATCGGTGGACCTTCCTCATAGTAGTAGTCGTTTATTTCACCAGGATCGAGCTGAGCTTGATTTTCAGCATACTGTCCGGGGCTGCCGGGCACAACAGCCAAACCAAATTCACTGGTAACACCCTGGAATGCTTTCAACGCATCGTCTTTTCCCATTGACAGTTTGTGGGCGTCAACTGCGGCTGCCACAGAATCTTGTAGCTCACCGATGATAATGGGTGTTACGGGATAATCCGCGATCCATCCATTTTTTGGCGCAATACCAACGGAAGTCAGCATCTCTTCCGCCTGTGCTTCATTGCTCACCGTTCCTAGTTTCAGTGCTGTAACAAGTTTCAGTGCAAATTCACCCTCAGGAACAAGTTGCTGGGAAACTGGCGGAGGGGAGTTGGATGAACCTTGTTCTAATTGACCATAAGCCGTAAATGGCATTATCATTAAGCTAAATGCGATCATTGTAATAACTAGATTTCTCATGTTGCTCCCTCCTTTCTTTTCGGAGCGCATATGTCTACTTCAATTAAATATAATACTTCACGCCCTGAAAAACAATGCAGTCAAACTTAACAAATAAGATGACGATAGTTCAATAACTATTTGATATATTTAATATTTTATTACGAATCGTGAGAACTACCGGTCTTGCAACGGGTAGGGGTGATGTGGATTGAGACCGGTCATTTACCCGCGGGGGCAAGAAGGTTTAGCACGGTTTTCCTAAGTCGGTCGGTCTGGTTCTTGTCTTGCATTTTTTCTCCAAACTCATCCTGGACATAGAACACATCCACGATCCGATTTCCTAAGGTCGAAATTCTTGCGAAGTGGATGTCGCATCCGTGATCCGTCAACGCTTGCGTCAATTCATAGAGGATGCCCAATCGATCCTCTCCAAAGACTTCAATGATGGTATGAAAGTCAGAGTCCTGATTATTAACCTCCACTTCTCTAGGGACCCTGGGGACGACCTTCTGCTTGATCCCGTCTGATTCCTTCCTTTTAGAGAGAAGATCTCTTAAAGAGACCTTCCCGCTTAGGATTTCTTCTAAATCCTGTTTGAACTGTTCAAGGCGGCGCACAATATCTTTTGTAACGTCTTGAACCCAGAAGGTATCGAGGGCGATGCCGTTCTCCCAGGTATGAATCTGCGCTTCAAGGATATTCAGATGGTTTATAAACATGGAACCTGTTATTTTCGAAAAGAGTCCATAACAGTCTTTTGTGCAGATGGTCACCTTTGCTTGAATCTCCTTCTCTACTTTCCATTCAACCAGAAGAAGTTCTCTCTCAACGGAACGAGCCATCTCAATATGATGAGTAATTTCTTCCAAAGAGTAGCATGAAAGGTATCGGTCCGGAAGATGCTCCACGTATTCGGAGACCATTTCAGCCGATAGAGAATCCCTCAGCTTCTTGGCCATTTCCTCTCCTTTCAGAAACAGTCCAGTCATGCCATTTTTTTCGAAGGAATGTGAGGTTTTCAGAAAAAGCTCCATCAGAAGAGTGTCCTTCCAAGAGGTCCAGGCTTCGGGTCCAACCGCCTTGATATCGGCGAAGGTGATCAGATAAAGCATTTTCAATGAGTTGAGGTTCTTCATTTCGTTCGCAAAACGTAAGATGACCTGCTCATCATGAAGGTCTCTACGAAAGGCTGTCTCAACCATCAAGAGATGGTGACTCACTAAAGATCCCATGAGTTGCCGATCTTCCAGAGAAAGTCCCATCCGACCGCCGATGCGCGTGGCCATCTCCGCGCCGACGAAAGAGTGGTTTCCGCCCATCCCCTTTCCGATGTCATGAAGAAGTGTTGTCAGAAAGAGAATCCCCGGGTTTTCGACCTCGCGGATCAGCTTGGTGAGCAACGGATAATCTTTTTGATAATGCTCCTCTCTCAATTTTCTCAGTTCTCCGACCGCTATGATGGAATGGATATCGACGGGATGGACATGGTAGAGATCGTAATGCACTTTTCCCTCCACCCCGGAAAATTCGGGGATATACCGGGAGAGAAGTCCGAGCTCATGCATCTTCATCAGTAGATCATCCACCCCTTTGCCGTCACTGAGGATTGAGAGAAAAGTTCCATTAACCTTTTCCGAGTTCCTGAAGCGATCATCAACGAAGGGCAGTGCTTCGATGACCGCTTCCTCCATTCGGAAATCCATCTTAGCGTGATGGGTTTGGCAATGTGCAAAAAGAGTCATTAATTGCGGGGGGTCCCTCTTAAACGCAACGGGATCAAGAAGATGAAGTTCGCCGCAGGCCATTCCAAAATTGTTATCAATTTTCCTCCTTTGAAGGAAAAAGAAGGTTTTTTTCAAAAGGGAGGGTTCATAGAGTGCTCGCTCAAGGATGTCCCGAACGAAGTTTGAAATCCTTTGGGTTGAGAGATGATACTCCCTCATCATCTCTTCAATTCCGTCCGATCCATTGTGAAGGCCGAGTTCCGGGGCAATCTTCTCCTGCATTTCGAAGGTCAGGTCATCCTGCCTTCTTCCGGACAAGAAATGGAGTTGGTTCCGGACAGCCCAAAGAAATTGGAGGCTCTTTTCCAGCATTCGCGAATGATCCGGAAAGAGAATGGAATCCCAGCGGTCCGTCTTGTATTTTGCCCGGATGATCCATCGACCAATCTGAAAGTCCCGCAACCCTCCTTCTCCTTCTTTGATATTGGGCTCCAGCGCATAGTTCGGGTCTTGATATTTCTGGTTGCGAAGGTAAAGATCTTTGGCCAGGCCTTCTGCAAATTTCTGGACCTTTCGATGTAGAACCTTTTTCGTAAAGAGACTGTATAATTTCCTGAAGAATTCGTATTCGCCATCGAGATAACGAGCATCCACGAGGCTCGTCTTGACGTGCAAATCCGACTCTGCCATCTTTATGCATTCCTGGATAGACCTTGAGCTGCAACTGACGTCCAGCCCTAAATCCCATAAGGGGTAAAGAATCTTCTCAATCAGGGATGGTAGCGCTTCCTTTTGCGATGAAGAGTAGAGCAGCAGCAGATCAATATCCGAGTGAGGAGCCAATTCAGCCCTTCCATAACCTCCCACCGCGATGAGGCAAACAGATTGGGCCGAGGCCTGGGATTGTGCCTTTTGAAAAGCCTTTCTCACAAGGCCATCCACCATGTCGGAATGCTGGCGAAGGAATTCTTTTGGAGAGGAATGATTGGTTACGGCCTGGCTCATCGCGTGCTTGGTATCGATGAGCCCGTTTCTGGTGAGACCTAACTCAGATTGCATCTCTTCCACGTTCTCCCGTTCGGATTCGGATCACTTCTTCAACAGACGATATAAATATTTTTCCATCCCCAATTTTCCCTGTTTTGGAGGTCCGCTCAATGGTCTCAATCACCTGAGAGACGATTTCATCGGTGGTGATCAGTTCTATCTTAGCCTTGGGAACGAAATCGATCTTGTATTCAGCCCCCCGGTAGACCTCGGTATGACCCCTTTGTCTTCCAAATCCTTTGACTTCAACGACCGTCATCCCCTGAACACCGATCTTGGTTAAAGCATTCTTTACTTCGTCCAATTTAAATGGCTTGATAATGGCTTCGATCTTTTTCATTTCGCCTCCCGTATTCGTCCTGAGTAGAAAACGGTTTGAAACCGGTCCCTACAAGTTTTCTCAGAATGAGTATCCCGCTTCTCCGTGTTGACTCAAATCAAGCCCATTGACTTCGTGTTCGTCTGTTACTCTTAAGCCCATGGTCCAATCGAGGACCTTCAATATAATCAAGGTCACCACGAAAGAATAAATCCATGCTGAGACTACACTCAATGCTTGAATCCCAATCAGAGAAGCATTTCCAAAGAAAAGGCCGTCGTTCCCTGCTGAATTGATAAGCTTTGAAGCAAACAATCCCGTTGCCAGTGCGCCCCAGGTGCCACCCACTCCATGAACCCCCACGACATCGAGGGAGTCGTCATACCCAAGTTTGGTCTTAAGGTTGATGGCAGAATAACAAAGGAGACCAGCAACGAGTCCAATGAGGATGGCTGAAACAGGTCCTACGAAACCTGATGCAGGCGTAATAGCAACCAGTCCAGCGACTGCGCCGGATGCTGCACCGAGAACCGTCGGCTCTCCACGATAAAGCCATTCGGCAATCATCCATGAGAGGGCTGCCGCAGCGGTCGAAATATGGGTTACCACGAAGGCGGATGTTGCAAGGGAACCAGATGCCACCGCGCTTCCACCATTAAAACCAAACCAACCGAACCAGAGTAGAGCCGCTCCTAAAAGGGTCATGGTCATATTGTGGGGAGGCATGGGTTCCTCCCCATAGCCTTTTCTTTTCCCGACTAACAGAGCCGCTGCCAGCGCTGCGACCCCAGAACTGATGTGGACGACGAGGCCTCCCGCAAAGTCGAGGGCACCCAGATTCTTAATCCAGCCCCCTGTTCCCCAGACCCAGTGTGCGATGGGATCGTAAACAAAGGTTGCCCAAAGGATGAGGAATACGAGATAGGTCTTGAACTTAAATCTTTCGGCAAACGCACCGGTAATCAGAGCGGGCGTGATCACAGCAAACATCATCTGAAAAATCATGAATGCCTGATGAGGGATGGTGGCGGAATAATCGGGGAAGGGATCGAGTCCGACACCTTGCAGTCCAACCCATTTAAGACTGCCTGTCACATGGCCGATATCAGGGCCGAAGGCGAGACTGTAGCCATAAAGCACCCACTGGATGCTGATGACTCCGAGAGCGATAAAACTCTGCATGATCGTCCCAAGAACATTCTTGGTTCGAACCATACCTCCATAGAAGAGGGCAAGTCCGGGGGTCATCAACATGACCAGAGCAGAAGAGATCAAAACCCAGGCGGTATCTCCCGTATCCACCTTGGGCGGAGTTGATGTCTCAGCAAGTGCGACACCTGCAATCATCAAGCTAAAGAACAAAGATAGAACGAAATATTTTTTCATCTCATCGCTCCTTTGAGAAGTTAAGAAATTCCCCTCACCCTTTCCCTCTCCCCGACGGGGAGAGGGTGGGGTGAGGGGGGCGTGAATCTATTGTCTAAAAAAGTTTTCCAAAAACTTCATTCCCGTTCTGGTATGGGTTTCAATCTTTATTTGCGTTTCAGTTAGCACTTGAGCCTTTGAGAAAGGAAAAGTCTGAGCGCTGCCATTTTCTTCTCCGTAAGTTTCCACCCACTCGGTGATCATCTCCTCAGTTACTTCGAGATGGAACTGGAGGCCGTAGGCGTTCTCGCCGTACCGGAAAGCCTGATGAGAGATGGGGCTGGAGGTGGCTATCAGTTTTCCGGCTTTTGGAATCTCAAAGGTATCCTCGTGCCACTGAAACACCGAAAATGTTTTAGGAAGATCAGAAAAGAGAGGATCGCGTGAACCGATCCTTGTCAATGAGACATCATACCATCCAACCTCTTTCACTGGGGCTTTGAAGACCTTTGCCCCCAGGGCCTTCGCCATCAATTGTGCTCCCAAACATATTCCCAGGATGGATTTTCCCCTTTGAATTGCCTCCTTAACAAAAAGGTCCTCGTTCTTGAGGAAGGGATACCGATCTTCCTCATAGACGTTCATGGGCCCACCCAAAAGAACGATGTGAGTAAAGTCTTCAGGCTTCGGGAGCCGGACACCTGAATCGAGGCAGAGGACCTGGTATGAAATTCTTTTTTGATCCAGGCAGTATTCAATCAACCCCGGTCCTTCGATCTCGACATGCTTGATGATGAGGACTTGCATGGCAGAGGATAGAGCAATCCTTGTGCCAGGTGACACGATATTGGAGCTTATCTATTTTTCATTAAGGTTATTAAACAGTTGGTGGGAAGTAAATGGAGGAATTTTATCTTATCTGAAAACGATTTCTTAAGAGCCTTTTGTCTAATTTTAAACAGGCTGTTTAAAAGGAACCATGTGATCAGAACAGGCTTGATTCAAAGCGCTTCTCTTCCCCGCTCCCCTGTCCGAATTCGAATCACCTCTTCTACGGAGGATAGAAAGATTTTTCCATCCCCGATCTTTCCTGTTTTTGCAGTCCTCTCGATGGTTTCTATCGCCTGATTAACCAATTCGTCCGCTACGATCAGCTCGATTTTGGACTTGGGTAAGAAATCAATCGCATATTCAGTTCCACGATAGGATTCTGTGTGGCCTTTCTGTCTCCCAAATCCTTTGACCTCCGTGACCGTCATTCCCTGAACCCCGATTTTGGTCAATGCATTCTTTACTTCATCTAACTTAAACGGTTTGACAATTGCTTCGATTTTTTTCATCTCTTCCTCCCTTTTTCATGAAACGGGTTACCTCTTCCAGTGGAGACACTAAAATTTCTTCATCGCTAATGTTCCCTTTTTCTTCGATGGTCTCAATGACCTGGCTAAGCATCTCATCTGTGGGAACGATAAGTTCGATCTTAAATTCTTTGACAACATCAATCATATATTCGTCTACTCGATAGAACTCTTTATGACGCTTTTTGCTTTCAAACTTGTCGACTTTGCTTATCGTCATCCGCCGTATCCCGATTTTGGTCAATGCATTCTTCACTTCTTCCGTTTTAGAAGGGTCAATAATGGCTTCAATCTTTTTCATCGATTGGACCTCCTGTTTTGTTTTCCCTCGCTCTTACACGGTTATTGCAAAATCTCTAAAAAGTGAAGAGGGCGTCCACGCTGAATGTCCACTGATTTCTGTCGCCGCTGTTGAAGACCGGTTGGTTAGAGTGGTCGTAGCGAATTTCCGGTCTGACCAGCCACTTCGAGAGAATCTTATCGCTCGGGAAAGGCTTGATGGCCGCGCCCGCCGTGGCCTCGAAGTAGTTGGCGCTGACGGGCGCACCGTTGGAGAAACCATGGGCGGAGTCATTATACCACTCCAGCCGGGTATTGAGCGTGAAGTGCGGATCAAACGCATAGCTGGCATAACCAGCCACACCTCCCCACTGCTTGGAACCCCCTGCCAAGCCGGGGATCTCCGGAGCATAGACGTAGTCGATGCCCAAGCCCAGGCTCAACTTGTCAGTGATCTTCTGGGTGACCACCAGGTCCAATGCGGTCCACCAGTGGTGGTTGTCGCCTTTAGGCAGATTATGTCCGAAACCCGTCGGAAACTCCGGGCCTTCCGTTATAACGAAAATGATGGATGTCTTGTCGCTGGGCGTGAAGGTCACACGGCCCAAGAAATCAAGGTAATTGTTGGCATCCTTGATGGACTGATTCCAGCCACGCGTAAAGCCAGCATCAAACGACCACTGGGGATTGAGCACGTAGGTGACCAGAACGCCCGTCTGCGTGCTTGGCTCCGCGTAGAGAAACTGATAGCTATAGGAATAGAGTGCCCTGGCCGGATCGCCGAAGGCACCATAGATATTGGCACTGAAGTGCTCGAAACCTGCCAGTTCGATCCATTTCCCTGCGCGGATTCGCACCGGCAGGTCGGGGAGGGTCACGTCCACATAGGCTTGGAGAAGGTCCCCTTGATAGCGGCTCGTCTGCTTATCCACGAGCCCATTCGAGTGGACGAACGCGGCATCCGTACCCCAGATCCCTTCCACATGGAAGCCAAAGTCAAGCTTCTTCTTGGTCGGGTCGACCGTGCGCTCGACGTTCAAACTGATCTTGTCAAGGGTGCCTGCGTTCTTGTAACTGTTAAACCCGATGAAGGTTGGATCATTGCGACTGCCCGGCGCGCTGAAGTCATGAAAGTAACCGCCTTCGATGTAGCCATAGATGGTGATCCCGGCCTTGTCTAGGGG
>Ga0335070_10003898_pt1 | contig 17385 bp, 20 predicted proteins | sample Lox_Sample_13_FD_206722 | JGI IMG/M metagenome (GOLD analysis project Ga0335070, IMG submission 206722) | Soil microbial communities from Loxahatchee National Wildlife Refuge, Florida, United States - Lox_Sample_1.3 | ecosystem: Environmental > Terrestrial > Soil > Wetlands | place: USA...
GCCCAAGATCTTGGGCTTTCGATCCGATGACACTCCCAGACCTTGGCGAAGTACTAACATGTGTTTGGCCAGCGAATGGCCGGAGGATCTAGGACGACGAACAGGAAATCGTCCCGGCGAGCGATGGGCCGCCCTGACGGGTGCCGGCGTGGCAAGTATCCTCCCCCCGAGCACATGCCGACCGAGGGGTCTGATGCGTCTGTATCGGGCCGGACTCCTGGAGCTGTCCGGCGCGCTCACCGAGTTGCGGGCGGAGGCCGCGCGGGGCGTCCAGCAAGGGCCGGACGGCTGCTGATTCCAACTGAGACCGTCCGAGGAGGACTTGCTTTTTCCGGGCCGCTGTAGTAGGCGTATGCGAGGCCGTCGCCGCAGATGGCCAGAGAGGAGGCGAACCATGGTTCGGCCACGGGGGTGGGTGTGGGCAGCCGGATTGATCGTAGCTCTCCTGGTGGTCGCGTCGGGTGTGGCGCGGGCTCAGGGGCAGCCGGAGAGTTCGGTCGTGGTCTACTCGGCGGCCGACGCCGACATGGTGAACGTCATGGTCGCCGGATTCGAAAAAAAGTACCCGGGGGTCAAGGGGTCGACCGTGGTCGCCGGGACCGGCGAGATCATCAAGCGGATGGAGGCGGAGAAGGACCGCCCCCTCGGGGATGTCGGCTGGAGCTTCGGCCCGGAGGCCATCGGCGACAAGAAGAGCCTGTTCGAGCCCTACCTGTCCCGCGAGTCCGCGAATTTCTTCCCGGGGCAGGTGCCGGCGGACCGGGTCTGGTCGCCGTTCACCACCATGCCGTACGTCATCATGTACAACAAGAAGTTAGTGAGCGAGGCGGAGAAGCCGAAGTCCTGGAAGGATGTCCTCGATCCCAAGTGGAAGGGCAAGGTGGCGTACGCCGACGCCACCAAGTCCGGATCCTCCTACACGCTGCTCGTCACCTGGCTCACCATCTACGGCAAGAACGAGGCCGGCTGGAAGTTCGTGGAGGATCTGCTCCGGCAGTGCAAGGTCCTGCCCAAGTCCAGCATGACCTACCAGGGCGTGGCGAACGGCGAGTACCCGATCGGGCTCACCTTCGAGCAAGCGGCCTTCGATTACCTGAAGGGTGGGGCGCCCATCGGCCTGATCTATCCCGACGAGGGCACGGCCATCACCCTGGACGGCAGCGCTATCATCAAGAACGCGCCGCATCCCAACGCGGCCAAGCTGTTCCTGGATTTCACCGTGTCCAAGGAGATGCAGCAGGTGATGGTCGATCAGTTCGGCCGGCGCTCGGTTCGAAAGGACGTGGGATCCCCGGCGGGGTTACCGGCCCTGGACAAGATCAAGGCCATCGACTACGACCTGGGGTACGCGGCCAACAACCGGTCGGAGCTCCTGAAGCGGTTCCAGGACGCCCTGATCAAGACGCAGTGATCGTGGCGTCCGTCTCTCTTCGACTTGCGGCGGCGAGCCGCCAGGCAGAATCATTGCCCGGCGGCCCGCCGCGCCCTGGCTTTGCCGGAGGTCTATGACCCGCATCCGGGTGGAGGGCATTGCCAAGCGGTTCGGCGACACACCGGCCATCAACGGCGTCAGCCTCGATGTCCGGCCCGGCGAACTCTTCACGCTGGTCGGCCCGAGCGGGTGCGGCAAGACGACGCTGCTCCGGATCATCGCTGGCCTCCTGGAGCAGGACGCGGGACACATCCTGTTCAACGAGGACCGGATGGACGATGTCCCCCCGCACCTCAGGAACATCGGGGTGGTCTTCCAGAACTACGCCATCTTTCCGCACCTCACCGTGGGCGAGAACATCGCCTACGGTCTGAAGGCGCGCCGCGTTCCTCCCGACCGGATCGCCGCCAAGGTCGTCGACGCGGCCCGGATGGTCCAGCTCGAGGGCCTGGTGGAGCGGATGCCGGCCCAGCTCTCCGGGGGCCAGCAGCAGCGCGTGGTCCTGGCCCGGGCCCTCACCATCGAGCCGCGGCTCCTCTTGATGGACGAGCCGCTGTCGAACCTGGACGCGAAGCTGCGGGTCCAGATCCGCTCCCTGATCCGGCAGCTCCAGCGCGAGCTCCGCATCACCACCATCTACGTGACCCACGACCAGGAAGAGGCCTTGGCCATCTCCGACACCATCGCGGTGATGGACCGGGGCCGGATCCTGCAGATCGGCCAGCCCTGGGAGCTGTACCTGCGGCCGGCCAGCCGCTTCGTGGCGGACTTCATCGGGACGATGAACGTCCTGCGGGGGGTCGTCGCGGGGCCGGGGCCGGAGCCGGGAGAGGTGGCGGTGGCGATGGAATTCGGCGAGCGCTGGCGGGTCCGCGCCGCCGGCGCGGAGGGGCAGCCGGTGAGTATCGGGGTCCGGCCCGAGTCGCTGCACCTCGCCCCGGGATCGAACGCGGACACCGCGTGGCAATCGCTCAACGGCACGGTCACCGAGGTCGTCTATCTGGGCTCCACGGTCCGGTACCAGCTCCGGGTGGGGGACGGGCTCCAGGTCACCGCCGAGATCCACAATCCGGATTTCGCGGCGATGCACGCCGTGGGGGAGCGTCTCACGCTCTGGACGGGGGTGGGCCGACTGGTTCCTTTGCCCGAGGAGCGGGGTGGGGGCTAGCAGACCGCCGAAAAAGGCCCATCTGCCGGGTACCCGTCCCGCGCCCCGCGGGATGGGTGTGGCGCTGCGACGTACGAGAGAAGTACACCTTGCGCCTCGCCGGGTACCCATCGCAGATGGGTGACGCCGCCTTGCATTTGGGCATTTTTGAGCAGCCTGGCGGGAAGCGGGATATTCGGGAACCTGCTCGCGGGATGCCCCGGGCAACCAATGAGTCCCCGGGGCGGCAGCGGCAGAAAGCACCCAGGACGGGGAAGCAGGCATGGCACGGCGCCGCCGCGACTTCTGGTGGACGATCACGCTACTGGGCTTCCTCACGGTCCTGGCCTTCCTGGTCTACCCCCTGGTCACGGTCTTCGTCACCAGCTTCACCGGCGAGGGCAAGCGCTTCGTCCTCACCGACAATTATCACCGCTTCCTGACCCACCGCTACTACTACTCCAGCCTGATCAACAGCCTGTACCTGAGCGCCCTGGCCACACTGGGCGCCCTCCTGGTCGGGACGGCCCTGGCCTTCGCCGTGACGCGCTACCCCTTGCCCGGGAAGACCTTCCTGCGAACGGCGGCCAACCTGGCGCTGCTCTCCCCGCCCTTCATCGGGGCCTACTCGTGGGTGGTGCTCTTCGGACGGATGGGGCTGGTCAACCGGGCCCTGGGAACGATCGGGTGGAGTCTCCCCACCATCTACGGCTGGCGGGGGATCCTGCTGGTGTTCACCGTGCAGTACTTCCCCTTCGTGTTCCTGCTGGTGTCGGCGGCGCTCCGCTCCGTGGACCAGTCCGTCGAGGACGCCGCCTTGAGCCTCGGCTCGCCCCCCCGGCGAGCGTTTCGCACCGCCATCCTGCCCGTCATCGCTCCCTCCCTCACCGCCGGGGCGCTGCTCGTCTTCATGGCCACCATGGCGGACTTCGGCACGCCCATGATCATCGGGGAGGGGCTGCGGACGCTGCCCACCCTGATGTACGGCGAGTTCATCAACGAGCTGGGCGGCAACCCCGCCATGGCCAGCACGCTGGGCAGCCTCCTCATCCTGGTGAACACGGCGGCGCTGATGGCCCAGCGCTACTACGCGTTCCGGCGGGCCTACAACGTGGTCTGCATCCAGCCGCTGCGCGTCCGGCGGGTGGGCCGCGCGCGGCTCGCGGCCGGGACGATCTTCGCCTACGCGGTGGTGGCGGTGGCCCTGATCCCGTCGCTGACGATCATCGTCTCCTCCTTCATGCCGACCCGGGGGCCGGTCATGTACGCCGGCCTCAGCCTGCAGAGCTACCGGACCATCTTCCACCTCGTCCCCCGGGCCATCGCCAACACCTTCGCCCTCACCGCCCTGGCCGTCGTCCTGGACGTCCTGCTGGGGGTCCTGGTGGCGTACCTGCTTGCGCGGCGGCGCTCCCGCAGCCACGGACTCCTCGACGGCCTCATCATGCTGGCCTACGCCATCCCGGGCACGGTGGTGGGGGTGGGCCTGATCGTGGTGTTCAACCGGCCCCCCATCATCCTCACCGGCACCTGGATCATCCTGCTGGTCTCCTACTTCATCCGGCACCTGCCCTATCCCGTGCGCTCGTGCACGGCCATGCTCCAGCAGATCGACGTCCGGGTGGAGGAGGCCTCGGTCAGCCTGGGCGTCCCGCCGTTCCGGACCTTTCTCAAGGTGACGATCCCGCTCATGTTCCCGGCCATCGTGTCCGGGGCGGCCCTGGCCTGGATGACGACGATCGGGGAGCTGAGCTCGTCGATTCTCCTGTACTCCGGCCCTTGGGCCACCATGTCGGTCGCCATCTTCACCGAGGTGTTCAGCAACCACTTCGGCACGGCATCGGCCCTGGCCTCGATCCTGATCGCGGCCGCGTTCGTCCCGCTGTTCCTGACCTACCGGATGCTGGGCGAGCGCGCCGCCCTCGGCGTGTGAGGGGGCAGCCATGGCGAGCGCATTTCGACAGACCCTGATCCGCCTCCTGGGCAGGACCCCGGGCCGCGCGGCGCTCCAGCCGCGGGTCGTGGAGCGCGTCCCGCTGCAGGGGCTGGTGCGGGAAAAGGTGAGCTACTTCGTGGAGCCCGGGCAGCGGGTGAGCGCCTACCTCTTCCTGCCCGAGCGGCCGGGGCCACACCCCGCGGTGCTCTGCATCCACCAGCACAACCGGGAGTACCATCTCGGCAAGAGCGAGCCGGCGGGCCTCAGCGGCAACGCCGAGCAGTACTACGCCCTGGAGCTTGCCAAGCGGGGCCATGTGACGCTGGCGCCGGACGCCCTCTGTTTCGAGGAGCGGCAGCACCCCATCCTGCGGGGGGCGGACTACGAGCGGTTCGAGGCGACCCGGCGACTGACGGAGGGCTCGTGTCTGCAGGCCAAGATGCTCTGGGACCTGCGGCGCGCCCTCGATTACCTGCTGACCCGGCGCGAGGTGGACCGGCGCCGGATCGGCTGCCTCGGGCACTCGCTGGGCGGGCAGGAGACCCTGTTCCTGAGCGCGGTGGATCCCCGCATCACCGTGGGCGTGTCCAGCTGCGGCTTCAGCAGCTACCACGCCATCTTCACCTCGGCGCTGCTCCACAATCTCGCCCTGTACGTCCCCGGCATCCTCCGCTACGGGGACCTCGACCGGGTGCTGGCCCTAGTGGCGCCCCGGCCGTTCCTGGCCCTGGCGGCCGCCGCGGACCCCATCTTTCCGCTCGAAGGCGTGCAGGCGACCGTGCAGGGAGCCCGCCGCGCCTACGCGCGAGTCCGGAGTCGCCTCAAGCTGGAGGTCTTTGCGGGAGGGCATGCCTTCTCGGCGCCGGCACGCGAGGCGGCGTACGCCTGGCTGGCACAGTGGCTGATGACCGGGCAGTGAGGGGCGAGGTGGCGAGCAGGATCCAGCTGATCGTCTGCGACTTCGGCGGTGTCATCTGCAGCTTCGATTACCGGATCTTCTGCGAGCGGCTGGCCGCCCGGGTGGGCCGCACGACGGAGGAGGTCCACGCGCAGGTGTTCGGGGATACCCTGCAGCAGCGGTTCGAGCGCGGGCGAATGTCGGCGCTGAGTTACCACCGGTGCATCATGGATCGGCTGGGGGGCAGCGTTCCGTACGACGAGTTCTTCCCCATGTACGGGGACATCTTCACCGAGATTCCGGCGACCTGCGCCTTGCTGGAGCGGCTGCGGCTCCGCTACCCGCTGTACCTGCTCTCGGATACCAACGAGATCCACTTCGGCTACGTGCTGCAGCGGGTTGGGGTGCTCCGGCACTTCCGGGAGTTCGTCGTCTCGTATCAGCTGGGGATGCTGAAGCCGGAACCGGGCATGTACCGGGAGGTGCTCGGCCGCTCGGGGCTTCCCGCCGCGGCCTGCGTGTTCATCGACGACCGGCCGGGCAACGTCGACGGGGCGATCCGGGCCGGCATGCACGGGATCCGCTTCGAGTCGGCTGCCCAGTGCACCGCCGCCCTCGCCGCCCTCGAGGTCGCGGCCCCGTGACGGTTTCCTCCCACCCACCCATCAGGATCCTCGACGGCCACATGCACCTGCTGACCGCCGGGACGGCGCGCGAGGCGGCCGCCTGGCGGCCGCCGGCGTCCCCGGTCGTAGCGGCCGCCGCGGCACGGCGAGTGGCCCGCTACGAGCGCGAGCAGGCCATCCCCTCCGCCGCGCCGCAGGCGGAGGAGGTCGAGGCCGCGGCGACGCGCTGGCTGAAAGAGCTCGATCGCCACGGGGTCAGTGCCGCCGTGTTCCTGGCCCTCGCGCCGCGGCCGGAGACCCTGCGGCGATTCGCGGCCATCCGGCCCGACCGCTTGCTCGCCTTCACCTTCCTCGATCCCCGGGAGCCCGACGCGCCGGATCGGCTGGACGAGGACGTCCGGCGGCGTGGCTTCCACGGCCTGAAACTGTACCCCACCATCCAGGGCTTTCACGTCTGGGACGAGCGGGCCTATCCGCTCTACGAGCGGGCGGAGGCGCTCGGCACACCGATCCTGATCCACTTCGGGGTGACGCTGGACTACCGCTCGGATCTCCGCTACGCGAACCCGCTGGACCTGCATCCCGTCGCCCGCGATTTCCCCGGGATCCCCTTCGTCGTGGCCCATGCCGGAGCCGGCTTCTTCCGCGAGACCCTGTTCCTGGCCTACCATTGCGCGAACGTGCACGTGGACACCTCGGGATCCGGGACCTGGATGGCGTACCTGCCCCGCCCGATGACGGCGCACGAGGTGCTCGAGCGGCTGCTCGACGTCTTCGGAGCCGACCGGGTGATCTTCGGCAGCGACTCCCGTCACGCCGCCGAGGGGTACCGGCACTGGCTCCTCAGCGGGCAGCGCCGCATCCTGGAGGCCTTGCAGGTTTCGGAGGAAGGGCAGCGGAAGGTTCTGGGTGCAAATATGGCGCGCCTGCTCAAGCTGGCCTGGTGAGGCAGGCGGAACGACCGAATCCCGCTGGGTCGCTTAGCCCGTCAGGTCCTCGCCGCCGTCGAGCCCCCACGGCGGCGAAACGGAAGTGGGGTGGGCGGGAATAGAGGCGTCCAGCGCGGCTACCCGGTGAGGTCCTCGCCGCCGTCCACGCCGATGACATTGCCGGTCATCCAGTGGGTCCCCTCGGCGCAGAGCGCGGCGATGGCGGCCGCGACGTCGGCGGGCGTGGTGAGTCGGCGGTGGGGGTTCTTGGCCATGGCGCCGCTCACGAGGACCTCGTTGCCGGGAATCTTGCGAAGGGCCGGCGTATCCGTGACCCCCGCGCGAATGCAGTTGGCCGTGATCCGGAGGGGGGCCAGCTCGTAGGCGAGCTGGCGGACATGGGCCTCGAGGGCCGCCTTCGCGGCGGAGACGGCACCGTAGGTCGGCCAGACGTGGTTCCCCCCGGAACTGGTCATGGCGAAGAGCTTGGCCCCGGGGGCCATGAGCTTGCGCCGGACCAGGTCCTGCACCCAGTAGACGAGGCTGTGGGCCATGACGTCCAGCGTCATCTCCATCTGAGACTGGGTGAGCGTTTCCTTGGGGTCCTCGCTGACGTACGGTCGCAGGGCGCCGAAGGCGAGCGAGTGAACCAGGACCCGGATGCCCCCCGGCTCGCCTCGCTCCGCCAGGATCTTCTCGATCTGGTCGAGGACCTCCTGCCGCTTCTCGGCGTCCGCGGCGTTGATGTTAAAGAAGACGGCTTCGCGCCCCCGGGCCTTGATCTGCTCGATAATCCGATCCACGTTCGCCAGGGTGGCCTTGCGATCCAGGTGGACGCCGAAGAGGTGCATCCCATCGCGGGCCAGCGCGAGGGAGATCGCCTCGCCGAACCCGCTCGATGCGCCCAGGATCAGTCCCCAGCCATGAAGCGATGCCGGTTGTGGGTTCACGCCGACGCCCCTCCTCCGCGATGGTCTCGAGCGGCGATTGGCCGCGCGGCATTCTACTCGGGCAACGGGCGAGAAATCAACTGCCTGGGCAGGAAAGCAGGCTGGTGCCGGATTTTCCGGCACCACGCGGGAACGGGTAGCACTCCCGTGAAGCGAAAGCCATCTCGCTCCGGGAGCGCGAGGCCGCACCAGCCAATCGTGCGCCGAGGGCCTGCGAGCGAGGACTCTCTGAAAGTTGTCCCCAAGGGGTAGGGGCTCCGCCGCCCAATCGCCCCACATCTGCGCCTGGGGCGCATCCCCTCTCCAGCCGAAGGGTGGAGCCAGTTTCGTCCCTCAAGATGGAGTTGAACGAGAGAATCCATCTAGTGGAAAAATGGCATGTTCTTCGCAAAGAACGAAAAGCAGACGGAAACTCGTCATAGTGGATGGAGTGAATCCGGTCTCCTCGGTCCTGGGGCCATGATCCGATTTCCCCGATGCTGAAGCAGGGCAGCGCGAGGAACCTACGTGCGTACCATCGAGGAAGATCTCGAGAAGCTTTCCCCGGACGACCTCCGGCGAGTCTGCCGCTGGGCGGAGGACCGCCTGGTGAATGCGGTGACTCCGCTGGCCGTGCAGCTCCAGATGGACGCGCGGGTCGAGAGCCGTGGGGACCACACGCTGGCCGCCGCTCGGTGGGCGGTCTTCCGGATTCTCGAGGCGGTGGACGAAGTCCGGCGGATCTCCAGCGACGGGGCCTCCACCGGGGCATCTTTCATTCTTCCCCAGGACGCCGGCTCTGCATCCCGTCTGGCGGCATCGACGGCCGCGAGTCTTTCCCTGCTCCCTACGGACGATTCGCTATCCTGTTGATCGATCCGACCGATCTACCCGGGAGCTGACTCCGCCGGCCGGGCGCCGATCCTTTCCCTGGTCAGTCCCGATTTTCGCGGCGAACGCCACTCCTTCGTTGACGGGAGGGATGCGGGCAGGTATACATTGCCGGTACGGCCTATTCACTTGACGCCATCAACCCCAGCGGGCGATGGCCGGGCACAGCAATGGCCAGAGGACCCGGCGCCAGGTGCCCCCAAGTGAACGGGCCTGGTGCCCGTCAACCTGACAGGCGATCCTGCCTGAGGCCGCCGCAGGTGGGCGGTGCGATCTGCGCGCGGGCCCATCCGGGTCCGGAGAGCCATCCATGGCCCAGTGGTCGGCGCAAAGGCGATTCCCGCGCTTCCCCATCATCTTGCCCGTCCTCCATCGGCCCAAGGACCGGGTCGCTGCGCCGGGTGTCGGATGGACCCGGAACCTCGGCGAGACCGGCGCCTGCCTGGAGCTGGCAGAATGGGTGGGGACCGGGACGGAGCTGGCCCTGTGCCTCCGGACGGACACGGGCGAGATCGAGATCGAGGCCACGGTGGTGTGGGCCGGGGAGCGCGGGCGTCGAGAATCGGGGACGCTCCACGGCGTGAGCTTCACCCACATCTCGGCAGATGATCACAAGGCCCTCCGGGAGCTCCTGCGCCAGAAAGGCCATGTCCGTCAGGCCGGGGTCCGGCTGCCCGTGGAGCTCACCGTGCTGTGCCGCAACGTGGGGCATGACACCGGCCCGATCCACGGCCGAACCGGCGACATCAGTCGGGCGGGACTGCTGCTCCGCCTGCCGGTCGGGCTGCCCACCGGCACCACGCTGGAGGTGACGATCCAGACCAGTCGCGGCCCGTTGACCGCCAAAGGGAAAGTCATCTGGGTCGATCCGTCCGGCCAGCACATCCCGGGCGAACCGATCCGCCACGGGTTTCGCTTCACCGATGTCGGCTGGGCGAGCGAGCTCACGCTCGCCATGCTGCTCGCCGGGCAACTCTGACCCGTAGTATCGGCGAATTGCCCGCGAGTAGTACGGGAATCGCCGAATCCCAATCTTCAACAGACCCATTTAGCCCGGAGAATTCACGGGCACTTTCGTGAATTCACCGGGCTCGCGTATTTCCGTGCTCTCCGTTTGCCTGGACGCGTTTCCTCGCCTATACTAACCCGGCCGTTCGACCAAGCCCTCCGGGCTGGAGCGGTTCTCGAGGGAGACGCGTCGTGCCTGCACCCGAAACCCAGGCCGCGCTCAAGGAGTGGGCCATCGTCTGCCGCGCGCTGGCGGATGGCCGCCAGAGCCTCCTAGTGCGCAAGGGCGGGATCGAAGAGATCAAGGGCGGTTTTCAGGTCGCCCATCGGGAGTTCTGGCTGTTCCCGACATTCGTGCACCAGACGGCCGCGGACCTGCTCCCGGCGATCCGCGCGGAGTTCGAGGAGGTGCAGCGCAGCCGCCCGTCGGCGGACACCATCCCGATCCAGCTCTATGCCACGGTGGCGGACGCGGTGCGGGTGATGGACCTCGACCGGCTCCGGCCGCTCTCCCCGCACCACGTCCTGTCCTGGGACTGCGTGGCCGGCCGGTTCCTGTACCGGAACAAGCCTGGGGTCCACGTGCTCATCCTGCGGGTGTACCGTCGCCCCGCACCGATCCCGATCGCCAACACCCCCCACTACGACGGCTGCGTGTCCTGGGTAGACCTGGCCGAGCCGCTCTCCACCGCCGGATGCACGCCCGTCCTCACCAATGCCGAGTTCGAGGCGCGCCTGGCTCGTATTCGGGCCTGCCTCGCAGGCGATAAGGATGTGTCATGACCCAGCCACCCCAGGGCCCCCCCGCACCGCCAGTCTCCCGGGCCTCGGCGTACAACGCGCAGCGGATCGCGCTGGTCCTGGTGGACCACGGCAGCCGATTCCAGGCCGCCAACGACATGCTGGCGGACGTGACCAAGCTGGTGCGGGATCTGTCGGGGATGGAGCGGGTCTACCACGCGCACATGGAGTTGGCGGAGCCCACGATTCGCCAGGCATTCGAGGCCGCCGTGCGGGACGGGGCCACCACCGTCGTCTACCACCCGTATTTCCTTTCCCCGGGGCGCCACTCGATGAGCGACATCCCCCGCATGGTGGCCGAGGCCGCGCAGGAGTTCCCGGGGATCGCGTATTGCGTCACCGAGCCGCTCGGGGTGCACCCGAAGATCGGGGAGGTGGTGCTGGAGCGTGCCGGCCTGCTGGCGGGCCGGCCGGCGCCGGCGAGCGGGGAGGGCGAGCGGTGAGGTGGCCGCGAGGCGGGTTCGGCCGGATGGGGGAGTGGGTCCGGACGATCGTGCTGGGGCTCCTCCTCGCCCTGGGGATCCGGGCGGCGGTGGTCGAGGCCTTCGTCATTCCGTCCGGGTCCATGGAGCCCACCCTGCAGATCGGGGATCGGGTGCTGGCCAGCAAGTTCTGGTTCTGGCTGGTGGATCCCCATCAGCAGGAGATCGTGATCTTCACGCCGCCACTCGGGGCCGGCCTGCCGTCGCAGACGCTGATCAAGCGCGTCATCGCCGTGGAGGGGGACGTCGTCGAGGTGACGGACGGCCAGGTGCTCGTGAACGGCCGCCGCCTTGCGGAGCCGTATCTGAAGGAGCGACCGGAGTACCTGCTGCCGCCCACGCGGGTTCCGAGCGGGATGCTGTTCGTCCTGGGGGACAATCGGAACGCGAGTTACGATTCTCACGTCTGGGGGTTCGTCTCGCGCCAGGCGCTTCGGGCCAAGGCGTTCTTCCGGTACTGGCCCCTGGCCCGGATCGGCCTGCTGCGATAACGTCCCCCGCGGTCCCCCGGGAGCCAGTCCGTCGCACCTTGCTCGTTGACGGGGCCTCGCCGCCTCCGACCGGGGTCGGGGCGCCAGCCGCCCCGCTGTTCGCGTGCTCAACCGGCGCATGCCTGAGGCTCAGCCGGACGATCGAGGAGCGCTGCCCGTGGAGTGGATCGGGGTGGTCTACAACGACGTCAAGGACCCGACGGACGTGGGGTGGGGGCGGGTGACCTCGGAGATTGTGCTGGATGAAACCTTCTGCGATGGGCTGGAGGGGATCGAGCAGTTCTCCCACCTCCTGATCCTGTTCTGGATGCATCGCGCGGCCGAGGCGGAGCCCCTCCGCATGCGACGCCGGCCGCAGGGCCGGGCGGACATGCCCGAGGTCGGTCTCTTCGCCCAGCGGGCGCGCCATCGCCCCAATCCCATCGGGGTGACCGCGGTGCGGCTGCTCCGGCGGGACAAGAACCGGCTGTTCGTGGAGGGCCTGGACGCCATCAACGGCACGCCGGTCCTGGACGTGAAGCCCTACGTGCCAGCCTTTGACGCCGTCGAGGCCGCCCGGGTTCCCGCGTGGATGACCCGGCTGCTGGAGCGCTACTTCTGACGGGGGTTGGGGGATGGGGGATAGGGGATGGGGTCGGAACTGCAGTTACCGTTCCCTGTCCCCCAACCCCCATCCCCCGTTGTGACGCGGGCATGCCCAAGCGCGCGGCCATCCTGATCATCGGCAACGAAGTGCTGAGCGGCAAGGTGGTCGACCAGAATGGCCCCTACCTCACCCGAGAGCTCCGCGCCCTCGGTGTGGATGTGCGCCGGATCAGCATCATCCCGGACGAGGTCCCGACGATCGCCGAGGAGGTGCGGCGGCTTGCCGGGGCTCACGACCTCGTGTTCACCACCGGCGGCGTCGGTCCGACTCACGACGACGTGACGATGGCGGCCGTCGCCGAGGCATTCGCTCGACCCCTAGTCCGCCACGGCACCCTGGAGGCGATCCTGCGACAGCACTTCGGCGTGGACATCACGGCGGCAGAGCTGCGGATGGCCGAGATCCCCGAGGGCGGGCGGCTGGTGGGGGAAGGGAGCCTGGCGTTTCCCGTCGTGGCCGTCCAGAACGTCTACATCTTCCCCGGCATCCCGGAGACGGTGCGGCGGAAGTTTGCCCGCATCCGGGAGCAGTTCCGGGATCGGCCCTTCGTCTTGCGGCGGATCTTCCTCACGTGCGAGGAGGGGGAGATCGCCGAGGAGCTGCGCGGCGTCCTCGGTCGGTTCCCCGACCTGCAGATCGGCTCCTACCCCATCGTGGGCGAGGCGGACCACACGGTCCTGCTCACCCTGGAGTCGCTGGCAGGCGAGCAGGTCGAGCGCGCCCTGGCGTTTCTCCTGGACCGGCTGCCCCCCGGAAGCCTGGTCCGCGTCGAGTAGGCCCCCGGGGGCGCGTCGCCGGGGGAAGGCAGGGTCCGGCTCAGGGGGTCGCGCTGAGGTCCTGGCCCTGGCTTTCGTAGAACTGGGTGATCAGGCGGACGATCTCCAGGGGGTCGTCCGAGATCTTCAGCAGATCCAGATCCAAGACCGGCACATAATCCCGCGACACGCCTTCCCGCCGCAGCCAGTCCACGAGACCTGCCCAGTACTCCCGACCGACCAGGATCATGGGGAAGGGGCGGATCTTGTGCGTCTGGATCAGGGTCGCGGTCTCGAAGAGCTCGTCCAGCGTCCCGAAACCCCCGGGGAGCAGCACGAAGGCGGTGGCATACTTTACCAGCATCACCTTGCGCACGAAGAAGTAGTGAAAGTGCAGGGAGAGCGAGACGTAGGGGTTGAGTTTCTGCTCCGCCGGGAGGGAGATGTTGAGCCCGACCGTCTGCCCGCCGGCCTCGTGGGCGCCCTTGCAGGCCGCCTCCATCACCCCGGGGCCGCCGCCCGTGACGACCGTGAAGTCCGCCTTGGCCAGCTCGCGCCCGATGATCAGGGCCGTGTCGTATGCGAAGTCCCCGGGCTGGGCGCGGGCGCCGCCGAAGACCGTGACCGCCGGCGTGATCCGGGAGAGGGTGTCGAAGCCCTCGACGAACTCCCCGATGATCCGGAACATCCGCCACGACTCTTCCTTCTCGAGCTGGTTGATCTCGTAGCGACGGCGCATGCGGCCTCTCCTCGTGGCTGGGGTGGCGGTCGCACCTCCGGGCAGCCTGCGAGCCCGGCGAGGCGGGCTTCAGGGTAGATCACGGGTCAGAGGACCGCAAGTGCTTCCTGCGCTCGCCACCATCTCCGGCTCCCGGTGGTGCCGGAGCGGCCTCCTCGGTGGGCTCCTGGCCCTGCCTGTGGCTCGACGGCAGGGCATGCCCGTGGTATACATGGATGAGAGCGGGGGCAGGGCGGCGCCGGGCAGGGGCGAGAACCGGAGCCCGACACGCGGAGGGAAGGGACCGACCGATGGCGACCGGCGGGAAGCGCGCTGAAGTTGACGAGCGGATCAAGGGGTGGGAACAGGAGCTGGAGCGGCTGCGGCTCGCCCTCGCCCAGGGGCCGCCGGAGATGCACGAGCGGTTCGGGGATCGCTTCGTGGCTCTGTACCGGGCAAAGGAGACCGCCAAGTCCCGGTGGGAGGCGGTGCGGGGCGTGTACCGGCCGGAGCCCGAGGACCTCCGGCGATTCGAGGAGGCGCTCCGCGCCATGGAGACGGCCTGGACGGTAGAGCAGTCGCTCCTCTCGGAGGCGCTCGGCCTCCGGGCCGGGTGATCGGATGCCACGGGCTTTCCCCGGGCCCGCGGGCGCGCCGGGGTGAGCGTGCGCCGCGATCGGAGGACGCGTGGATCTCACACTGACGGACAAGGTGGCCATCGTGACCGGGTCGAGCCGGGGGATCGGCAAGGCCATCGCCTCTGGGCTGGCCGCGGAGGGCTGCGCCCTTGCCCTCTGCGCCCGCACGCCCGAGGTGCTCGAGGGAACGGCGGCGGAGCTCCGGGCCCGGGGGGCGCGCGTCCTGGCCGTGACCGCGGATCTGACGCGGCCCGAGGATCCCGCCCGGGTGGTCGAGGCCGCCCTGCAGGCGTACCGGCGCATCGACATCCTGGTGAACAATGCGGGCGGGGCGCGGAGCGCCGGCCCCTTCCTCGAGACGGCCGATGCGGCCTGGCAAGCGGCGCTCGAGCTGAACCTGCTGGCGGCGGTTCGCCTGAGCCGCCTGGTCGCGCCGGTCATGCAGCGGAGCGGCGGGGGAGCCATCGTGAACATCGCGTCGATCTGGGGGCGTGAGAGCGGGGGGACGGCGACCTACAACGCCGTCAAGGCGGGCGAGATCAGCCTCGCCAAGTCGCTCTCCCGCGAGCTGGCCCCGCACGGCATCCGGGTCAACAGCGTGGCCCCGGGGTCGATCCTCTTCCCGGGAGGCTCGTGGGATCGACGGCTCCAGGCAGATCCCAAGGGGATCACCGAGTTCATGCAAGCCAACATCCCCTCCGGCCGCTTCGGGACGCCGGAAGAGGTGGCCAGCGTCGTGGTCTTCCTCTGCTCGGCGCGGGCGAGCTGGGTGACAGGGGCCTGCCTGCCCGTGGACGGCGGGCAGTCGCGGTCCAACCTCTGAGTCCGCGGGGGCACCGTCGGCCTTCGCGGGGAGCATGACCCGTGCAGGACGGGACCCGGCGCGAACCGGGCCCCGGAAGGTAACACCATGAAGCGAATGCTGCGCGTGACCATCATCATTGCGGGATTCCTCTTGGCTGCGGGGCTGTCGCGGGCCCGGGCCGCGGAGATCGTGATCCTCGATGATGGCCGGACCATCCAGGCGGAGAAGACCGAGATCATCGGGGACCGGCTTCGGATCGAGAAACCGGCCGGGATCATCGAGGTTCCCCGGTCGTCCGTGCTCTCCATTCACCCGGCAGCGCCCCCGGTCGCGAGCCCGGCGCCCGGCGCCCCCGCCGCGGTCTCGGGCACGAGCCCGGCACCGAGCGCCCCCGCCGAGGTCTATGGAAACATGACCCAGCAGATGAATGACCAGGTCCGGCAGGAAATCCAGCGGGCCCAGACGCCGGCCCGGCACTAGGCCGTACAAGACTGTCCTCCCGCGGCCAGCCCGCCCGGGCGGCCGCGCCGGGGGCGTCTCGGCACCTTGACCTCGGGGAGGCCCGGCATGCAGGAGCTCGATCGGCAGGCCATCGTGGATCTCTGCATGGGTGCAACCGTCCTCGGGACGGGGGGCGGCGGCTCCCCGGACCAGGGGATCCAGATGCTGACGGCGGCGCTCGAGGCCGGGAGGTCGCTCCCGCTCCTCGCGCCCGCGGAGGTGCCCGACGAGGCTCTGGTGGTGATGCCGGCCTTCGTCGGATCGATCGCCCCGGGCGCCAAGGACGATCGCTACCGCGAGGCAATGCGAGCCCAGATCCTGACCGAGCAGAGCCCGCTGCTGCTCGGGCTGCGTTTGCTCGAGGCCCACCTCGGGGCCAAGGCGTATGCGGCGCTGCCGGTGGAGATGGGGGGACTGAACACCGCAGTGGCTGCGGTGCTGGGGGCGCTGGCGGGGATCCCGTTCGTGGACGGCGACACCATCGGCCGCGCCAAGCCCGAGCTGGAGATGGGCTCGTACACGCTACGCGGTCTCCCGCTGGCCCCGATGGCGCTGTGCGACGTCTGGGGCAACCGGGCCCTCGTGGTCCAGACCGAGTCCTCGCGATCCGCAGAGCAGATCGCCCGTGCGCTGGCGGTCGTGGGGGGCGGCACCGTCACGGTCCGCTGCCCGGTGCGGGGACGGGCGCTCGGCGGCATGGTCATCGGGGGCACGGTGTCCAGGGCGATCGCCATCGGGAGAGCACTGCGCCACGCCCGCCGGCAAGGGGCGGACCCGGTGGCCGCCCAAATCCAGGCGGCCGGCGGGAGCCGACTGTTCGAGGGCGTGGTGGAGCGTCTGGTCTGGGAGGACCGCGGGGGCTTCATGTGGGGCGAGTACTGGCTCCGGGGGACGGGGGCGGACCAAGGCCACGGACTGCGGATCTGGTTGAAGAACGAGAACGAGATCTGCTGGCGGGACGACCGGCCCTTCGTGATGACGCCGGACCTGCTCTGCGCGGTGGAGGCCGGAACGGGGCAGCCGTTCACCAACAGCCAGCTGCGCGAGGGGCTCGCCATGGTGGTGTTCGGGGTGCCGGCCGATCCGATATGGCGCACACCCGAGGGCCTGGCGCTGACCGGTCCGAAGCACTTTGGCTTTGACCTGCCCTACCGGCCCATGGAAGAGCTCCTCGCCGGGTAGGGGCTAGCCCGGATTATTCACGAGAGAACCGTGGATAAGCCGGGCTTACATGCGAACGGCCAATTCTGCAGCGGGAAGAGGCCGAGAAGTAGCGGCGCCGGCTATCAGTCCTGCGCCGCACGGGTTGGGAGCGGTGTCGAGAGGCGCCAGGGATGCCTGATCCGTCCGTGGCCACCAATCACCAGGGCTATTATCAGGCCTGCATCGGTCGCGGGTTTTATTCGCGACTGATGCAGGCTGGGGGAACACCGCGACGGGCGGCGCGAGGCACCCTGCCGCCTGGGCGCAGGAAACGGCGCCCCGAACGCACCGCTCACCCGGGAGATCCGCCATGGCGCTGAAGCAGGTACTCGAGATCGTGGAACTCGTCGACAGTGCCCGTGCCAGCGGCGAGGCGGTCGCCTCGCTCCTGCGGCGGCGGGGCCTCTCGGATGTCCGGGTCACGACGGTCAAGGGAGCGCGGGGCTCCACGGACTTTGTCCGGGCCGTAATCCCAGGCCGCCGCGGCAGGACGGTCGGGGGGCCGGCCCGAACGCTCGGCGTGATCGGCCGGCTGGGGGGCCTCGGGGC
>Ga0335070_10003899_pt1 | contig 17376 bp, 12 predicted proteins | sample Lox_Sample_13_FD_206722 | JGI IMG/M metagenome (GOLD analysis project Ga0335070, IMG submission 206722) | Soil microbial communities from Loxahatchee National Wildlife Refuge, Florida, United States - Lox_Sample_1.3 | ecosystem: Environmental > Terrestrial > Soil > Wetlands | place: USA...
CAATGTTGGTGGCGTGGTCGGCGACGCGCTCAAGATTGCGCGCGACCAGCAAAGCGTCGAGCGCCTGGCGCACGACATCGGGCCGCTCATTCATGGTCTTTACAAGCTGGATGAAGGCATCGTCACGCATGCGGTCGATGACGTTATCCATCTCCAGCACCGCCTGCGCGAGTTCAACTTTTCCCTCAATAAACGACTCCAACGCCCGTCGTACCATAGCGCTTACGGCAGTGCCCATGCGTGCAATATCAACCGGCAAATCCGCCGCCGGCAGTTCCACCATATCCATCACGCGCTCGGCGATATTGACCGCCTGATCTCCCACGCGCTCCAGGTCGGCGTTGATCTTGGTTACAGCAAGAATGAAACGAAGATCAGTCGCCATCGGAGCCTGCATGGCGAGTAGGTCAAAGGCGATTTCATCGATCTCGCGCTCGGCGGAGTTGATCAGGCTTTCGCCTTCGAGCACCATCTGACAGCGGGTAAGGTCGCGTTCCACATAGGCCTGGCGCGCGCGGTCCACGGCCTGCTCCGCCAGTCCTCCCATGCGAAGCAACCGTGTGCGAAGATCGTCAAGCCCTTGTTGAAAACGCGTGCGCATGAATGCGAACCTCTCTATCCGAATCTTCCCGTGATGTAATCTTCCGTTTTCTTATCCGACGGTTTGGTGAAAATCTTCTCCGTCTTGTCGAACTCAATCAACTTGCCCAGCAGGAAGAATCCCGTGAATTCCGCGACCCGAGCGGCCTGCTGCATGTTGTGAGTGACAATTACGATGGTATACCGCTCTTTCAACTGAAAAATCAACTCTTCAATTTTTCCGGTGGAGATCGGATCGAGCGCCGAGCAGGGTTCGTCCATCAGCAGAACTTCCGGCTCGACCGCCAGCGCACGGGCAATGCACAGCCGCTGCTGCTGCCCGCCCGACAGGCTGGCACCCGACTTCTTGTGCAGATCGTCCTTTGCCTCTTCCCACAGCGCCGAGACTTCCAGTGACTTTTGCACGATCTCTTCCAGCTTCCGGCGATCGCGGAATCCGTTGAGCTTCAATCCGGACGCCACGTTGTCATAGATCGACATCGTGGGGAATGGATTCGGCTTCTGGAACACCATGCCGACGCGCCGACGCAGCTGTGTGGGAGACGTACCGTTATAGGCATCGATCTCTCCAATTCGCACGCGTCCTTCCACGCGCGCTTCGGGAATGGTCTCGTGCATCCGATTGAGGCAGCGGATGAACGTCGACTTGCCGCACCCCGACGGGCCGATCAGCGCGGTCGCGTGGTTGGCCGCAACATTGATGTTAATGTCGTAGAGCGCCTGGCCTTTGCCATACCAGGCGTTGAGCTTTTCGACCTGAATTCCGACGCCCATGATTCTATGCTGCTCCCAGCGTGCCGCGACGCACCACATAGCGCACAGCGGCGACGGATGACACGATAAGCACGATCAACACAAACGAGCCAGCCCACGCCTGGCGATGCCAATCTTCATATGGGGAGTTCGCGTACACGAAAATCTGCAGCGGGAGAGCCGCCGTCGGCTGATCGTATCGCATATTCCAGAACTGGTTGCCCAGCGTGGTGAACAGCAGCGGCGCGGTCTCCCCGGCGATGCGCGCAAAGGCCAGCATGATTCCGGTTATGACGCCAGAGGTTGCGGTTCGCAAAACAATCGACAGCGTCGTGCGCCAGCGGGGAACCCCAAGTCCGTATGCGGCTTCGCGCAAAGCCTGCGGAACCAGCAGAAGCATCTCCTCCGTGGTGCGGCAGATGGTCGGGACCATCATGATCGACAACGCCACGCCTCCGGCCAGCGCGGAAAAGTGCTTCTGATAGAGCACCACTACGGAATATCCAACGATGCCGATAACGATCGATGGGACACCGTTCAAAACATCGGCCGTGAAGCGGATGACGCTACCCAGCCGATTGCGCCCGAACTCCGCCAGATAAATCCCAGCGCCGACTCCGAAGGGCACTCCGATGATGCTGGCGATACCAAGGATCATCACGGATCCGACGATCGCATTTGCCATTCCGCCGCCCGACTCGCCGACCGGTTTAGGGGTCTGCGTGAGAAACGCCCAGTTGATGGAACCGACACCGCGATACACCAGATAGCCGAAGATGGCGACCAAAGGTGCCAATACCAGAAACACCGTGAGCACCGCAGCACCGGTCATGACGTGATCAGTCACGCGCCGCCGTAGGCTGATGGGCGGAACGGTCGTCGTCTTCGTGGGAGCGGAAGCTATCTCAGACATGTCCCCTCGCCGGCTGGCCACGGGTCACCGTCCAGACTAGCAGTTGCGCTAATGCATTCACAATGATGGTGACCAGGAACAGCGCGAGCCCGATTTCGACCAGCGCGGAAAGGTAGGTGTCGCCGGTGGCCTCGCTGAATTCATTTGCCAACACGCTCGCCATGGTGTAACCGGGAGCGAACAGTGATTTCGCGATTTCCGGTCGATTGCCGATCACCATTGTGACGGCCATAGTCTCGCCCAACGCCCTGCCCAATCCCAGGATGATTGCGCCGACAATTCCCGCGCGCGCATTCCGTAGCACGCCAACCCAGATCATCTCCCAGCGCGTCGCACCCAAGGCCAGCGCCCCCTCGCGCTGATGCTGAGGAACGACCATCAGCACCTCGCGCGTGATCGACGAAATGATGGGAATGATCATGATGGCCAGGATGACTCCGGCAGCCAGCATCCCAATGCCGTACATAGGTCCAGTGAATAATCCGGTCCATCCGAAGGTCTTCGCCAGAAATGGTTCCACGTATCCGCTCAGCAGTGGAACAAGCACGAAGATCGCCCAGAGTCCATAGATCACGCTGGGAATCGCCGCCAGAAGTTCCACGAAAAACGAGAGCGGCCCCCGCAGCTTCTTCGGGCACATTTCGGTAGTGAAGACGGCCACTCCGATCGAGAGAGGAACGGCAATGATCAGGGCTACCAGCGAAGACAGTAGCGTTCCGTAAATGAAGGGCAGCGCCCCAAATTCCTCGTTGACGGGATCCCACTCGCTCGTAGCAAAGAACTTGAGCCCGAATGCATGCCAGGACAATCCTGACCGCACGACCAGTTCGTAAACAACGAGGGCCAGAACTCCGAGTACCGCGAGTCCGCAGGCCGTCATCGCCGACCGGAAGACACGATCCGCACCTTCTCCGCCGGATGTGCCGAGCAGGGGCGTCGATCGCACCGCATCGGCTGTAACACTCGTAGCTGCAACGGGTTGCGGACCAGGCATATCAGGCCGTGAGAATGCAGAATTGGCCATCACTTAACCCTAGCAGACAGTTGTTACAAAAGTGTTAAAATGAACAGGCTTTTTCCCGATCACGTCCCCGCAGATCGAACGACGCCGATTCGATCTGAGCCGGATCGGCAAATACAATCTCAGGCCTGCCCCCAGTCAAAGTTGTTCGTCATGGCAATCGCTGCAATCCGTGGCAAATCCGTCTTTCTTAAAACGGAGAAAGAACTTCTTCGCCTTTCATCCGGACACAGTGCTGATGCCGTGCACCGCTTTCGCACCACCACTCGCCGGCTCCAGACGCTGCTGGAACAGATTGTGACGGCCGACCGTCGCCCGCACAAGAAACTCTTGAAGATGTTGAACCGTGTCCGCAAGTCTGCCGGCAAGGTACGCGATATCGACGCGCAACTCGATGCGCTGCGCAGCCTGAAGGTTCCGCAGGAACCGCGGCGCAAGACGCAGCTGGTCCATTTCCTTCTCGATCTCCGGGCACAGCATGAAAAAAGACTGCGTAAGTTACTGAAGAAGGACAATGTTCGTGAAATACGGAAGCGACTGAAACGTGCTGCCGGACTGGTGCAATTCGATGCCGGGCGCGACCCCCTGGCGGTTGCCCGAGAGTTGTTGGCCGGCGTTGCTCTTCCCGGCGGCTTTGGCGATGAAAACGCACTCCACCGCTATCGCACCGTTGTGAAGAGAGCGCGCTATGCCGTGGAGTTCGCACCGAAATCACCCGAGAGCACTCAGTTCCTTGCTCAGCTCAGGCGACTCCAGGACGCCCTGGGGAACTGGCACGACTGGCTGACCCTGACCCACACAGCCACGGAGCGTTTCGGCGGCATCAACGAATCATCTCTTGTTGCCGTTCTTCACAATCTGACCCGTGGAAAACTTCGGAATGCCGTAGCCGCAGTTGCCGCAGCGAGAGCGGAATTCTCAGCCGTAGAACAGATTCCAAAGGATTCCAGGCAACACCCGAAGGCATCTCGCAACGCAGCAGCTATCGAAGCTCGCGGGAACGTCGCAGCCTAGTGTCCGGCAACTGAAGTTAGCGGCCCAATTGGCCCGTTTTGAAAGGGTGGACTTCAGCCCGCGGTAAGTGTGCCAGTTAGTCGACTGGGCTTTGGCCCCTGAGGTTCGTTCTCAAACTCCTGTCACGCAATTCCCTTCTGCATGTAAACTGTGGGCTTCCCATGCCCACATTCGCGGCGGTTGATATCGGCTCCAACTCTGTCCGCTTGAAGATTGCGCGTCTGCAAGGCGGACGGTTACGCCCGCTGCACGAGGATCGCGAAGTCACCCGCCTGGGTGAAGGCGTGTTCAGCTCCGGCTTTCTCACCCCGGAATCGATGGCGGAAACCATCAAGGTCCTGCGCCGGTTCCATCGAAGCACGCAACAGATCGTGGCTGACACGGTTCGCGTGTTGGCCACCAGCGCGCTGCGCGATGCACGAAATTCCCAGGCATTTTTGGAGTGGGTGCGGTCGGCCACCGGCTGGCGGGTGGAAATCGTGTCCGGAGTGGAAGAAGCCCGGCTCATCCATCTCGGGCTCATCTCCGGCTCCCGCGTGGACCGCGTTCCAACGCTCATGTTGGACCTCGGCGGCGGAAGCTGTGAACTGACGATCTCGCATCGCGGACATATTCGCGACGCGGTCAGCCTGCCGCTCGGCGCCGTCCGCCTCACCAATGAGTTCCTGCGCCACGATCCGGCGCGTAAAGGCGAACTGAACCGGCTGCGTGGTTTCGTGACGCGCGAAGTGAATCGCGTGGTAAAGCGCATCGGAGCAGCGCGCGTTCGCAACGTGATCGCCACCTCGGGCACCGCCGCGGCGCTGGCGGCGGTCGCCAGTCACATCACGAAAAGCAGAAATCGCCAGCGAATGATGGTCACGCGTGCCGAGATGAACCGTATCGCGCACCGCCTGCCGCGTCTTCCGTTGACCGAGCGGCGCAAGATTGAAGGCATTGGCCCGCGTCGCGCCGAAATCATCGTGGCCGGCGCAATCGTCTATCACGAACTCCTCGACCGCCTGCGATTGAAGGGTTTTCGCTACTCGCCCCTCGGCCTTCGCGACGGAATCCTCGCCCAAATGGCCGCCGATTACGATCGCAGCACCCGATCGGGAAAGCAAATTGAATCCGAGCGGTGGGAATCAATTCTCAAGGCCGTGGAGCACTACCACATCGATCGCAAGCATGCGATGGATGTTCGCGATGCCGCCACTTCCCTGTTCTCCGCCCTGCGCTCGGTCCATCGTTTGCCGCCAGAATACCGGGAATGGCTGTCGGCGGCAGCCATGCTGTATGAAGTCGGCGACTATGTGAATCGAAACGGCCATCACCGCCATACCCAATACATCATTTCCAATTCTGAGATCCTGGGTTATACGCCACAGCAGCGGCGCATTATCGCGGCAATCGCGCGTTATCTGGGAAAATCTCGACCCACTGTGGAAGATGGCCCGATGAAGGTCGTCGACGGCGCGGAACGTTCAAATGTGCAGAAAGCGATCGTCTTGCTTCGCATGGCTCGAGCGCTGAATCTGGGCCGAAGCCGCGCCGTGGAAAGAGTCCGCATCCGCGTTCACGCCGCCGAGGTAAAGGCAACTCTGGTCCCGCGGCGTCGCATGGGAATGGACCTGGAACTTTGGGCAATTGAAAAGGAGCGTGACTATTTCCGCGAAATTTTCGGGCGCGAGCTTTCGACCGCCGCGTCGTAGAGCGTGCGCAGCACTTTTGGCGTCAGGCACCACTGCAGGGTTCCAGAACTGCGGCGCATTTCCACTTTCGCCACGGCGCCCTTCTTCAGTTCCAGCGACGCTTCACAACCCGAGTCGCTGATCACCGCTCCCAGAAATTGGCTCAAATTCGGATTGTGACCGATGACCATCACGGCTTCGAGCCGCGAGTACTTCTCCAGGATTTTGCGAAAGTCCGCGAGACCGGCTTCCGGTCGCAATCCAGGATCAGTCTGCAACTTGCCTTCGTAACCAAGTTCGTTGCCAACGAGGGATGCGGTTTGGGTGCAGCGCTTTAAAGGACTGGAGACGATTCCATCGACCTGAACATCCAGCGCCGCCAGCGCGCGACCAATATAACCGCACTGCTCGATGCCTTCCTTATCGAGGGCGCGCTTCTCATCATTTTTGAGATTGGCGAGATGCTCGCCGGCGCTAGCGTGACGCAAAAAGTAAACGATCATACGCCTCTATCGTACTCTTCCGGCAGTCACGCGACGCTTCCCATGAGATTCGGGTGCGGGAAACACGACCGGCGCTTTGCCTTCTGCCACATTCATCAGGAAATCTTGCGAGCAGAAGGCTGCTGCGCCGATGGGCATGCGGCGGCTTCCCTTGCCATGCGCCCGCTGCCATGCGCGGATGTAACTGGCATCATTGAGCAGGATCCGTGCCTTGCGATTGTCCGCCAGATAGGCGTCGAGAATCTCGTGACGCACGCGGCTGCGGAGCATCTCGTCGCGCAACGGCACCAGAACTTCCACGCGCTCATAAAGGTTCCGTGGCATCCAGTCGGCGCTCCCGATGTAGATTTCTTCCTCGCCTCCATTCGCGAAGTAATAGATGCGACTATGCTCCAGATAGCGTCCCACGATACTGCGCACCCGAACGTTATCGCTCACACCCCGTACGCCGGGACGCAGCGCGCAAATCCCGCGCACGATCAGATCGACTTCCACTCCCGCCTGTGAGGCGCGATAGAGCGCCTGGACCACATTCTTGTCGAGCAGCGCGTTCATCTTGGCGATGATTCGTGCCGGCCTGCCTTCCCTCGCATGTTCCGCCTCGCGATCGATCAAGGCGATGGATTTTTCTGCCAGATCCAGCGGCGCCACAAGAAGGGGCTCGTAGCTGGGATTCTCGGCATAGGCGGTGAGAAAGCTGAATACATCGTGAACCGCTCGCGTGATCTCCGGATTCGCGGTGAAGAGGCTGAGATCCGTATAGATCCGCGCAGTAGTGGCGTTGTAATTACCGGTGCCGATATGGCAGTAGCTGCGGGTGACTCCGTCGGGATCCCGCCGCACCAGCAATGACAGCTTGCAGTGCGTCTTGAGTCCGACCAGGCCGTGAAAAACTTGGACGCCGGCGTCTTCCAGATCGCGCGCCCAGCGAATGTTCGACGCCTCGTCGAAACGCGCTTTCAGTTCTACGACCGCCGTCACTTCTTTCCGCGATGCGGCCTCAATCAGCGCAGGCACAATCAGGGAGTGTTCGCTGGTGCGATAGAGCGTTTGTTTGATCGAGAGGACGTGATCGTCCTCGGCAGCCGACTCGATGAAACGAACCACTGCATCATATGAATCGAATGGGTGATGCAGCAGGATGTCGTGCGACCGCAACTCCTCGAAAAGATCCTTCGATTTGGCGGTCAGACGAAGTTCGCGCGGCGTAAAGCTGCGGTACTTGAGATCCGTCCGGTTCACCTGCTCATAAATGTTGAACAGGCGCACCAGATTGACCGGGCCATTCACGGGAAAGACCTGCCACGGATCCAGTTCGAACACAGTCCGCAGCCGTTCGATGATTTCCGGATCGGCGTCGGCCTCGATCTCCATGCGGACGGCATCGCCCTTCCGCCGGTTGTGCAGCTCGGTTCGGACCGACTCCAGCAGGCTGCGCGCCTCTTCTTCCGCCAGATATAGATTGCTGTTGCGCGTTACACGAAACGGAGCAGATGAAACGATGTCATATCCGTGATACATGCGCACAGCATGGTGAGCCACAAGGTCCGCGAGGAAAATGAAGTCCACGGTTTCCTTCGACGGTAAGCGGATCAGCCGCGGCAGCACGCGCGGCACAGAAACCACGCCGGTGTAGGTCAGCGCTGACCGTCGTCGCCTTCGCAACAGAAACCCTACGCACAGGGCCTTGTTGATTACGCGCGGAAACGGATGCGCCGGATCGACGGTGACCGGCGTCAATAAGGGATCGAGTTCTCGCTCGCAATACTCATCCACAAAGCGAAGCGCGTCGGCATCCAGTTCATGCAGGCCAAGAACGCGAATGCCTTGTTCAGCCAGTGCCGGGCGCAGGCGGGCATTCCAGCAGTCGTACTGATCATCCACGAATTCGTGCGTCAGCTTGGCGAGGATGTCCCGCTTTGCAGTGAGTGTCAGGCCGTCGGGACCGGCTTCGTTGTAACCGTCTTCGATCTGCTGCATCATCGCCGCCACGCGCACTTCGAAAAATTCGTCGAGATTGCTGGCGCTGATCGATAAGAATTTCAGCCGCTCTAGAAGCGGATTGCCTTCGTCTTCGGACTCTTCGAGCACACGCCGATTGAACGCGAGCCAGGACGTGTCGCGATTCAGGAAATAATCAGGAGTCTCCAGCGAAATCCGGGCCATGTTTCGTTTGTGCGCTTGATTCTGATAGCGGTGTCCGCAGGCGCAAGTTTCCGACCTGTGCTGCGGGAACCTAGTATAAAGCATGTTTGCTTGTATTGCCGGGCAACTCGACACCATCGTGGGTCAGAAATAAAATCGGCGCTCGGGTTATCCGAGCGCCGTTTGTTCCAGGATCGTAGCGGGTTACGGCAGGTAATAGCGGAACGAACTGAAAACCATTCCGTTGATACCGTGCGGCTCGAATCCCAGGTTTCCGGACCACGTGTTTCGGGTTATGTACGAGAACTGCGGCCCCCACTGCACGCGGCCCTTCGGTCCGTTGTAGAAGCGATACCAGAAGCCGGCAGTGCCCTCGACCAGCACACGCGTGTCGGCCGTGCAGCTGCCGAGACCGCCGGGAAGGAATCCGCTGTTGTTCACGGGAGACGTCTCCGTGAAGCAACCGGAGTTGCTGAAGGCCGGCGACCCGTAGCCCACTGCCTTGTTCTGGACTGGATCGAACGTCGCAGTGCGGCTGGCGTACTCGGCACCCGCGTTCAGGTATACATCCAGCTTCGACGATTTCCACTCCAATGTCGCGAGCCCTTGCGAGCTGCGAAGCAACTGGAACGTTCCCAGATTGGTGATGGATGCATCCGCCAGAGTGCTGGTACCGTAGCGGCCAACACCACTGCCGTACAAAGCGTGCAACCCGAAATCCAGACGATTATGACCCTTCTTGTACAAGGGGAAGCGAGCGTTGGCACCAACCCCGCCGCCGTTCTTGGAAGAGTTAAAGGCGAGAATCGCGCTCGGACCAGTCGTGCCGGCGCAGGGCGCCGCCGTCGTCACGTCTATGCAAGGGAAGACGCGATCACGGAAACGGCTGTAGATGCCGAACACTTCGTAGTGCCCGAATCCCGGCTCGAAGGCGACCTTGGCGATGATGTCAGGAGACGGATTGAAGGAGTAGCTCGCCGCCGGACTGCAGGTGGTGACAGGGGCTCCCGCGCTGCTAACGCTCGTGCTGCAGTTTGTGATGGCTCCGTTGTAGAGTCCCCCGCCTGCCCCGGCCGATCCAATCAGGAAATTCGCAGCGTTGTTGTGAGTCGTGACCAACGCCTGCGCGTTCTCCATCGAAACGCCGAACCAGATCTTGTTATTGAAGTTCTTGACGACGCGCAAACCGAACTGGCGCGTCCAGCTGAACCCAACGTGGTATTGCGCATCGATGGTCATCGGCAGTGCTTCGGTGCGATTGTCGAGCCCATGCGTGGTTTCGGTGACCAGGCTCCACATCTGGCCGCCGGTAAAGCTCCAGCCATTGTCAAAAGCCGCCTGTCCCCAGAATTGCCGCTGCCGCATGGTGTAGCTGTTACTTTGATTGTTGTTGGAAGTTATGCCGGCGGAGAGGAAGTCCGCTTCCACGTAACCGGTGAGGTTGACATTCTTCAGCTTGCCCTGAGCCAGAAGGCCTACGCGCGACTGGCGTCCTGAACCGAAAAATTCCGAAATCGAGCTTTGCGACGCCCCCGGCATGGTGAGGGCGTTGAAAGGCGTGTTGACGTCAGCGCCCAGAGCCCGCGAACGGCGCACGAATTCCGCCGCGAAGAAAGCTACCGGAGTAATTGTGACGCCCTTATAACGCAGCGCCAAGGGGGACTCCGAAAAACTCTTCTGGGTTTCCTGCAGATTTACAGCGGTATTGGCGATCGCACCTTGCATGTCCGCCATATTGGTTTTGATTTCAGTAACCGCGGCCTCAGCCTTGCTTGCGGCATCGGTCGCTGCGGTCTGCGCCTGCTGGACAACCTGGTCCTTGCGCCGCAGTTCCTCGCGCAGTTCCTGGATCTGTTGTTGTTGCTGGGCGAGCTGTTCCTGGGTCTGTTTTTGTTGCTGGGCGAACGCGGCTTGCTGCGATGCAATGGCATCTTTGAGGGATTGCACGTCAGCCGCAGTGATGGTGGTGGCGGCCGCCGCCTTCTTCTTTGTCGTCTTCGGCGCAGTGCTGGTTTGTGCAACCAGTCCTGCCGCCAGCAATAAAATCGCACAGAATGTCCATGCGGACCTCATTTCTCTTCTTCTCCTTTTTGATTTCGTCGACGAATAATCCCAGGGACTGGCTTGTTATTTGTCCATTTTGATAGTTACTTTCTCTTTGGCAACCATGTTGTCTGACAACGGCGCATAGGCCAGGGCGGTGGTCATCGTCTGGTTCTCCGTGACCATCCAGTTCAGAGGATCAGGCAGAATTTTTCCCTTGGCGGAAATCACCTGTCGCGCATGCACAACATCGGGGTCAATCGGCGCGACGGTCTTCTCGGGCCGATCAAGATGCGCGACTAACTGCGGCTCATCGCTAAGATTCTTGAGATTGCTGGCACTGATGGAAAGGAATTTCAGCCGCTCAAGAAGAGGGTTTCCCTCGTCTTCAGCCTCTTCGAGCGCCCGACGGTTGAACGCGAACCATGACCTGTCGCGATTCAGAAAGTGGTCGGAGCTTTCCAGCGAAATGCGGGCCATGGGAGCTTACGGGATGATCGTGACAGCCGAATCCGGGGTTGGCCGGCGTTCCGTCCGGGGACACTGCGGGACATCAGTATGAAACATCCCCGAACGAACCGCTGGAAGTACATTCCCGGAATTGCAGTAAATGTGGAACGAAAATCGGCACCCGGATCATCCGGGTGCCCTAAAGTGTGCCGTCCAACAACCGTTCCGGGATTACGGCAGGTAGTAGCGGAACGAGGTGTAGAACAGATCTTCTGAACCGCTAGGATCTCCCCCAACTCCTGACCACGTCTGCCGAGCCAAATGGGAGTACTGTAAGCCCCATTGGATGCGGCCGTGGGGACCGCTGTGGATTTTGTGCCAGAAGCCGGCCGTCCCCTCGATCAAGGCACGCGTATCAGCCGTACAGCTACCTAGGCTACCTGGGCTGAACCCCCCGGAACCCGGCAGCGTCTCGGTGCCGCATCCAGCATTGCTAAACAGGGGACTGCCGTATCCCACGTACTTGCCTGTGACCGGATCAAAATCGCCGGCTCTCCCTGCATATTCCGCACCGACGTTGAAGTACACATCAATTTTGGGATAGTGGAATTCCAGCGTGCTGAGCCCCTGCAGGCTCTTTACCAGGTAGAGCTTTCCGTCGGCATGCACGGCCACATCCGGAAGGCCGCTGGTGCCGTACCGGCCTACTCCACTGCCACCCAAGCCATGGAGTCCGACGTCAACATGTTTGTTGGCGAACGACCAACGCGCATTAGCACCGGCGCCGCCGCCACTCTTGGAGTCGTTGAACCCGCCCAAAGCATTCGGGCCCGGTGTCGCACTGCCGCCGCAAAGGTTCGTCGCCGCGATGTCTTGGCAGGGGAATACACGGTCGCGGAAGCGGCTGAAAATTCCAAAGACCTCGTAGTGTCCGAATCCTGGCTGGAACACTATTTTGCCGATTATGTCCGGCGATGGATTGAAAGAGTAATTCGCCTGGTTGTTATACAGACCGCCCGTGACACCCGCACTTCCCAGAAGAAAATTCGCCGCATTGTTATGGGTTGTCAGCGTAGCCTGCGCGTTCTCTGCGGAGACGCCCAGCCACACCTTCTTGTTGATGTTCTTGGTCGCGCGAAAGCCGTATTGCCGGGTCCAGCTGAACCCCACGTGGTACTGTGGATCGATGGTCATCGGTAGCGCTTCTGAGCGATTGTCCATTCCTGCCTTGGTTTCCGTCACCAGGCTCCACTGCTGGCCGCCGGTGAAGGTCCAACCGCTGTCGAGCGCGGCTTGCGCAAATACCTGGCGTTGGCGAAGCGTGTAACTGTTGCTTTGGTTATTGTTGGAGGTCACACCAGCAGAAAGAAAATCTGCTTCGTAGTAGCCACCCATCTTGACCGCTCCGGCTTTGCCTTCAACGAGCATGGCGATTCGTGACTGGCGCCCCGAACCGTAGAACTCGGAAATGTTATTCGCAGAAGCACCGGACATAGGCACGGCGTTCAGAGGAGTATTGATGCCGGAGCCCAATGCGTGCGAGCGATACACACTTTCTGCCGCCAGGAAGCCCCCGGGGGTGATGGTGATCCCTTTGAAGTGAATGGTCGTCGGAGCCTCAGAAACTCGCTTCTGTGTTTCTTGCAGGTTGACGACGGTACTGGCAACTGCACCTTTCACGTCCTCCACGTCGGTCTTCAGTGCAGTGACTGCCGCTTGCTGCTGAGAGGCCGTATTCTGCGCAGCATCCGCCTTACTGGCGGCATCGCTCGCTGCGGTCTGCGCCTGCTGCACAACCTGGTCCTTGCGGCGCAGTTCGTCACGTAGCTCCTGGAGCTGCCTCTGTTGCTGCGTCAGCGCAGCCTGTTGCGATGCGATGGCGTCCTTCAATGCCTGCACGTCAGCCGCGGTTATCGTGGCCGTCGCCGCCGCCGCTTTCTTTGTCGAGGTCTTTGGCTTGGTGCTGGTTTGCCCCAGCAGTCCGCCCGCCAGCAATAAAATCGCGCACAACGTCCAAACGGACTTCATTCTCGTCTTCTCCTTTTCTATTCCGTCGACAAACGATCCCCGTCGGATTGTCTACTTGACAAGTTTGATAGCTTCTTTCTCTTTGGCTACCACGTTGTCCGGCAACGGCGCATAGGCTAGTGCAGTGGTCATCGTCTGGCCCTCTGTTACCATCCAGTTCAGAAAGTCAGTCAGAATCTTGCCGTTGGCGGGATTCTTCGCCTGCTGCGGAACCAGAAGCCAGGTGAAGCTGGAAATGGGATAAGCTTCTTTTCCCGGAGGGTTGGTGATCGAAACCCGGAAGTCCGCTGGCATGTTCGGAACCGAAGCAGCCGCCGCGGTTACGCTCTCCAAGGAGGCCTTTACGAACGCACCCGCCGAGTTCCTCACACTCCCGTACGGAATTTTGTTCTGCACGGCATAAATGAGCTCAACGTATCCGATTGCTCCGGACATCTGGCGGACCAACCCAGATACACCCTCATTTCCCTTGGCACCCAACCCGACGGGCCATTTGACCGATGTGTCGGCCCCCACGGAACTCTTCCACTCTGCGCTCACCTTCGACAGATAGTCGGTCCAGATGAAAGTGGTGCCGCTGCCGTCAGAACGGTGAGCTACGATGATTTCTTTGTCGGGAAAATTGATGTCAGGATTCGCCGAGGTGAGTGCCTTGTCGTTCCAACGGGAGATCTTGCCCAGGAAGATTCCGGCCAGGGCATCCGGGGTAAACTTCACTTCCCCAGTTACGCCCGGAACGTTGTACGCCGGCACGACTGCCCCAAGCACGGTGGGAAGATTGACGATCTTGACCTTTGCCTCCTGCAGTTGCTTATCGGTCATCGGCATATCACTGGCGCCGAAATCCACGGTACCAGCGGTAACCTGTCGAATTCCGCCGCCGCTGCCAATTGACTGATAGTTGATCTGAACGCCGGAATGGGACTTGGCATACTCGCTGAACCACTTCGAGTAGATCGGATAGGGAAACGTCGCACCGGCTCCATTCAGCGTGGTTTGCCCCAATGCTGGCAGGGTCAGCAGCACACACACGACCAGAAGCACAAGTTTGCGCATCACTAGATAATTCCTCCTTTATTGGTGTAAGAACTGGTTCTATCGGCCCAGTGTTAAAGGACGGTTACAACCGAGTGAATTTCTGGTGAATGACTGCGGGGCAGGATTAGTGTGGGGGCGTGATCCGATGGCTGCCGCCAGGGCGCACGGAGTTCATCGAGAGCGCAGGTGTTCGATTTCGCGCGGAAACAGCGTGTTCCCGGGAAATTCGCGTTTCAATCCGTTCAGCAACTCGACCGCTCGCGGCTTGTCCTTTTCGCGAACATAGGCGATCGCCAGCAGGATCCGGGCAAAAGGCGCCAGATAGTGACCGTGCTTGGCAGTCGTTTGCAGGTCCGCAATCCCGCCCTGCTTGTCCGCCGGAAGACCCCCCATCCGCAAAATCCAGCGCACCGGCGCCGCCATGCTCCCGATGATGTACTTGCTGAACCCCGTGGCCAACAGCGCGTCGTAGCAGTTATGGCACACGGCGAGAAGTTGCTGCGCAGAATTCGAAGCCTGCTTTGTGAAATGCAGCGAAGCCAGGTTCCGCTTTTCGATCAGCGCAGCATAGTCTGCCTGCAATCCCGAGGAGAGAGTCATGGCAAACAACGCATCGCGGTCTTTGGGATCTTTGCTCAGCCTCGCGTGAGCCAATGTTTCGCTGCGCGTAATTGCATCCCGGAACCTATTTCGCAATGCCGGGTCAGGACTCAGCTTCGGGCGTTCGTCGAAGGCCTGGTCATTTTCGTAAAACTGCGCCTCTAGAACTCCCAGCCGGTTGAATTCAGAAAAAAGGAATCCCGCCGCTTCGCTGGCCGGGCCCATGGGATCGTCGGGATGCATCCTCTGCCAGCTCGCGAAGTTTTCTTGCGCTCCCCCAAAGTCGAGGTTGTACAGCCCGGTGAATCCGCGATCCAAGGGAGACAGGGTGATCGTCTCCGGGATGTCCTTGGCATACCCCGGACATAGGCAGCACATCGCAAAGATTGCCGCCAACGCCCAACCTCGTGCATCTACTGCTTTACGCATGTTCGCCGCGCCCGTGATCGTCTATTATCTTTCAATTTCCTTTGGTTGCAATCGAAAGCTTCTGGGGCACCTTACTATTTCGATGACACACGTACCGGAAACCGCCGCCTCGATTTGTAAATGTTATGTCAAATCGGTCTGGCGAGGTGGGTCGGGTTTGAGGGATTAAGACTCATGGCCGAAATCCGCTATGCGCCCGGTTGGCCGGGCATTCCGCCGCGTTGGACCTCCAGCGCTAAAACCGGCGTCGGCACCGCGCTCAACCAGCACAGCAGGGTCTGGTTCACGCTCAGCCACGGCATTCTGAACGAAGTCTACTTCCCTCGTGTCGATCAGGCCTGCACGCGCGATTTGGGATTCATCGTCACCAACGGCCGCGATTTCTTCTCCGAGGAGAAGCGGCATTGCACCTTCGAGAATCGCCCTTGCGAGCCCGGGATCCCGGTGTATGAACTCACCAACACAGACATGTCCGGACACTACCGGATCCACAAAGAGGTGCTGACCGACCCATATCGTAATGTCGTTTTGCAGAAGATTCGTTTTGAACCGCTTCAAGGGAAACTTGCAGACTACCGGCTATTCGCCCTGCTCTCTCCACACCTGGCCAATTGTGGATACGGCAACACCGGCTGGATCGGCGATTACAAAGGCTTCCCTATGTTTTTCGCGGAACACGACGGCGCCACGTTGAGCCTGGCTTCCTCGGCTCCATGGAAAAAGGTGTCGGCAGGATTCGTAGGCATCTCCGACGGCTGGCAGGACATTTCTCAGCACTTCGAAATGGCGTGGGAGTACACCCGGGCCGAGAACGGCAACATTGCATTTACCGGGGAAGTCGATCTTGCTGCCTGCAGCGGCGAGTTCATTCTTGCGCTCGGCTTTGGATCGATCTGGACGGAAGCAGGGCAGCAGGCGCGCTCGACCCTGTCGGAAGACTACAGCGACGTGCGCGCGCACTACATTTCCCAATGGAGAAGCTACCAGGAGAAACTGCTCAAGTTAGATGATCCGCCGCGTCAGCACGATCTGTATCGCACCTCTACGGCGGTGTTGCGCTCGCATGAATCCAAGGATTTCCTGGGAGGGATCATCGCCAGCCTGTCCATTCCCTGGGGCTTCAACAAAGGCGACGAAGATCTTGGCGGGTATCACCTCGTCTGGCCGCGCGATCTCGTCGAAACCGCCGGTGCCCTGCTAGCGGCGGGAGCGGTCACGGATGCGATTCGGGTCCTGCGTTATTTGGAAGCTACGCAGGAGGTTGCCGGCAATTGGGCGCAGAATCTGTGGCTCGATGGGCGCCCGTACTGGAGCGGCATCCAGATGGACGAAACCGCCTTCCCGATTCTGCTGGTCGATTTGATGCGCCGCGAAGCGCCCGAAGCACTGGGCAAGATCGAACGCTGGTGGCCGATGGTCCACCACGCCGTCAGCTTCATCATTCGCAACGGTCCCGTCACACAGCAAGATCGCTGGGAAGAAGACGCCGGCTTTTCGCCGTTCACACTGGCGGCGGAAATCTCCGCCCTGCTCGCTGCCGCGGAGATTGCCGACCTGACCGGCCACTCCGAGCAGGCGCAGACCATGCGCGACGTCGCGGACGCCTGGAACGACAACATCGAGCGCTGGACCTATGCCAATGGCGGCGACCTGGCCCATCAACTTGGGATCTCGGGATATTACGTGCGCATCGCTCCGCCGGACACCGACGGCGCCGCTTCGCCGACGCAGGGTTTCGTTCCCATCAAGAACAAGCCCCCCGGGCAGGATGGCGAACGCGCTTATCACATCATCAGCCCCGACGCGCTCGCGCTCGTGCGCTTCGGCCTGCGCGCGCCCGACGATCCTCGCATCCTCAATACGCTCCGCGCAATCGACGCATTGCTCGCCGTCGAACTGCCCCAGGGCCCGTGCTGGTATCGCTACAACGGCGATGGCTACGGAGAGCACAAGGACGGATCAGCCTTTGATGGCACGGGAATCGGGCGGCCCTGGCCGCTTTTGGCTGGCGAACGGGCGCACTACTGTCTGGCAGCCGGACACTGCGACGAAGCCGAAGCGCTGCTCACGGTGATGGAGAATTCTACGTTAGGCCACAGCCGTCTGCTGCCCGAACAAGTCTGGGACTCGGCCGACATTCCCGCCCTCGAGTTGTTCCGCGGAAAGCCG
>Ga0335070_10003901_pt1 | contig 17373 bp, 13 predicted proteins | sample Lox_Sample_13_FD_206722 | JGI IMG/M metagenome (GOLD analysis project Ga0335070, IMG submission 206722) | Soil microbial communities from Loxahatchee National Wildlife Refuge, Florida, United States - Lox_Sample_1.3 | ecosystem: Environmental > Terrestrial > Soil > Wetlands | place: USA...
GCGCGTATACTGCGCGGCCATGCTGCAGGTCCACCATCTGAGCAACTCGCGCTCGCAGCGCGTGCTCTGGCTGCTCGAGGAGCTCGCGCTCCCCTACGAGATCGTCCCCTACGCGCGCGACCCGCAGACCAACCTCGCGCCCGAGTCGCTGAAGAAGGTCCATCCGCTCGGCAAGTCGCCCGTGCTCGTGGACGAGGGCCGGGTCGTCATCGAATCGGGAGCGATCCTCGAGTACCTCGTGCGCAGGCACGGACGCGGCCGGCTCGCGCCGCCCGAGTCCTCGCCCGACTGGCCGCTCTACCTCCAGCTCATGCACTACGCGGAGGGCAGCGCGATGCTGCCCGTGATGCTGAAGCTCTACACCTCGCGACTCGGCGACGCCGGCAAGCCCCTCGAGCCGCGGATCCACGGCGAGATCGAGAACCACTTCGGCTGGCTCGACGGCCTGCTGGCGTCTTCGAGCTGGTTCGTCGGCCAGGAGTTCACGGCCGCGGACATCCAGCTCTCGTTCCCGATCCAGGCGGCGCGGCTGCTCTACGGGCTGCAGAAGTTCCCGAACCTGGCCCGCTTCCTCGAGCGCGCGCAGGCCCGGCCCGCGTACAAGCGGGCGCTGGAGCGCGGAGGCCCCTACGCATTCGGCTGAGAGCGCGGCCACGCCTCGGGCGATCGCCAGCGTCCTCGCCCTGCTCGCCGCGCTCTGCGTGCCCGTCTTCTTCTGGGGGCTCGGACGCTACGGCGTCGTGAACGGCGACGAGGCGATCTATCACGCCATCGCGGAGCGCATGGTCGCCACGGGCGACTGGCTGCGCCTCGACTTCCGCGGCGAGCCGCGCTTCTACGACAGCTTCATGAACGCGCCGCTGCACTACTTCGCGCGCGCCGCGCTGATCGAGCTCTTCGGCAGCGGCCGGTGGACGATGCGCGTGCTCTCGGCGGCGGCCGGCGCCGCGACGGTGCTCGCGACGGCGGGGCTGGCGGCGCGGCAGGCCGGCTCGCGCGCGGCGCTCCTCGCGGGCCTCGTGCAGCTCAGCACCTTCCAGTTCGTCTGGCTCCACGGCGCGCGCACCGGTGAGCTCGATGCGCTCGCGACGCTGCTCTTCGTGGGGATCGCCTGGCTCTTCCTGCGCGCCGCTCTGGACGGCCGGAGCTTCGTCCCCCACCACCTGGCGCTCATCGCGCTGGCGTGGACCAAGCTGCCGCTCGTGCTCGTCCCGCTCGCCGTCGAGGCCGGACACTTCGCAGCGTCGTCCCGCGCGCGCCCGCGCCTGCGCGCGTACCTCGTGAGCGGCGCCGCCCTCGCTCCGCTCGCGCTCTCCTGGCACGCGGTCCAGCTCGCGCTGTGGTGGGACCAGGTGCCGGCCGTCGCCGCGCGCATGTGGGGCCAGGCCAGCGGCGCGGTCCCCGACAGCGAGTACGTGGGCCGGCTCGACAACGCGATGTTCTACCTGCGCACGCTCGCATGGGGCGCGTTCCCTTGGAGCGCCGCGCTGCCCTTCGCGCTGCTCGCCGCGCTGCGCGAGCCGCGCCTTCGCGCGCTGCTCGCCTGGCCCCTCGCGCTCGGGGTCTTCTTTGCGCTGGTCGCCAAGCACTACCCGTGGTACGTGCTGCCCGCGACGCCCTTCTTCGCGATCGCGCTCGGCTCCTGGCTCGCGGAACTGCCGCGCCGCGCGGCGCCCGCACTGGCAAGCCTCGCGGCGGCCTCGGTCGTGGCGACGCTGCTCTGCGTCGACGCCACGCCCGCGAATCCCCTCGCCGAGGTGGCGCTCGTCTATCCGATGCGCGCGCGGCTCGCCGGCGCGCTCGGCGCGCCTGCGCTCGTCGCGGGCGCGGCCGGTGCCGTGCTCGCGGCCGGCGCGATGCTCGCGGCGCAGCGCCGCGGCGGGCGCGCCCGCGAGGTCGCGGGCTTCGCGCACGGCCACGCGCTCGTCGCGACCGCGGCGTGGCGCGGCGCGCTGCCGCAGCGCCAGCTGGGCCACCAGTCCGAGCTGGACCTTCTGCGCGCCGCCCTCGACCGCGCGCGCGCGGCGGGCCAGCCGATCGAGTTCCCCGTGCGCGTGCCGCCCGGCTCCCCGCAGATCGCGCGCTTCCTGTTCGGCGAGGACTTCGAGATCGAGGCGCGTGCGACCCCGGCGGGCACCACGCTGTGGCTCCAGCCGAAGGGCGACCCCGCGGTGCTCGGTCGCTCGATCGGGCGGCTGGGACTCGAGCGGCGCCTGGCGCGCCCCGCGGACCCGTAGTCCCTCGTCAGTCCCGCACGTACCCCAGCGCCTTCAGCGTCGCCTCGAACTCCGCGTCGGCCGCGCCCTGCGCCTCGGGCACCGGCGCGCGCTCCGGGTAGTGCGCGACGCGCAGCAGAGGCAGCGCCGCGTCGGCGCCGCGCCGGATTCCCGGGATGACGTGCCCGTCGAGATCGTCGGCCACGGGCAGCCCGAGCAGGTCGAGCAGGGTCGGCGCCACGTCCTGGATCGGCAGCGTGCCGAGCTCGCCGGGCTCGATCCGCGCGCCGTAGAAGGCCACGATGCCGTCGCGCGCGTGCTTCCAGCGGTCGGCGTCGGTGAGCCGACTCACGACGCTGTCGGAGGGATGCTGGAGGTTCCAGAACTCGACCCAGACGCCCTTCGGGTGCCCCTTCACCTCCATGTCGGGCGCGTGGCCCGCGGCGCCGTCGGGCAGCGGCGCGAGCACCACCGGCAGCTCGCGCCCGTCGCCCCCGCGGATGTGCTGCGCCGCGTCCGCGAGGTGCCGGATCAGCGCCTGGCGCGGCGTCTCGCCCGGGCGGACCTGCACACCGCGGCGCGTCAGCTCGTCCTGGGAGAGGAGCCGCGGGTCGAAGTACAGGTGCCACATCTGGTGGAACACGACGCTCGCGTCGTGATCGATCACCCCGGGGCGGCGCCAGCGCAGGAGCCCCTGCTCCGCGAGCCAGCGGTTGAGGTCGATGGTCAGCTCGTACGGACCGAAGCCGTGGTCGGAGGTCACGACCAGCGTGGTGCGCGCGTCGAGCTGCTGCATCACCTCGCCGAGGAAGGCGTCGATCGTCTCGTAGACCGGCAGCGCGCTGTCGGCGAAGCCGACCAGATGGTGCGCGTTGTCGCTCTCGCCAAAGACGGTGAGGAAGAGGTCCCAGGGCTCCTGCGCGAGGAACCAGCGCGCCGCGGCGGCGGAGTCGCGTGCGGCGAACGGTGTCAGCTCGATCGAGAGGAACTCGTGGGGCAGGTAGTAGCCGAAGCGCTGCTCGAGCTGCGCCGCGAGCCCGGGCGGGTAGGTGAAGGGCTGATCCAGGCGGAAGAATGCGGGCGACGCGCGAAAGCCGAAGTCGCCGTGCGGCGCGAGGAACTGGAGCTTGAGGAAGGCGTCGTCGAGGGGGCCGTCCCGCTCGGCGCGCACGCGCACCCACGGCGAGAACTCGCCGAGCGGGAACTCGTAGCTTCCGAGCATGCGCGTCTCGGGCGCGCCGGGTCCCTTCGCGACGACGCGCAGCCAGACGCGGTCGTAGCGCGTCTGGCCGTCGTCCTGCGAGTCGAGGAAGACGAGGAAGAGCACGTTGTGCGCGTCCTCGAGGGCCGCCGAGAGCGCCGGTGCGAAGCTCTTCGGCGCCGCCCCGGGCGGCGGGAAACGGCCCTGCGCCGGCACGAACTCGAGGCGCGGGCCGTGGTTCTTCGGGGTCTCGAGGCCCCCGACCATCACGCCGTTGATCGGACGCGCGGGATACGTGATCGGCACGCCGATCGACGCCACGCGCAGCCCCGCCGCCGAGGCGACGTCCCACACGGCGGGGACCCCCACGTCGCGCGCGCTGACGGTCCGGAAGGCGCGCGCCGCCGGATCCCAGGTGCCGAAGCTGTAGACGCCCGTGTGCTCCGGCAGACGGCCGGTCAGCATCGCGGTCCAGGCCGGCGGCGTGAAATAGCAATCGACCGAGCGGAGCCGCCCCCAGGCGCCCTCGCGGCGCAAGCGGGCCAGGTTGGGGAGCTTCCCGGCTCGGGTCAGCGGATCGATGTAGTCCCAGCTCGCGCCGTCGAGGCCCACCATGATGACGCGCGGCCGCTCGCGGGGGCGCGCGCCCCGGACCGCGAAGTCGGCCCAGTCCGCGAAGCGCTGCTCGCTGCGCGCGGGGGCCTCGCGCCCGCATCCCGCCGCGACCAGCGCGAGGAACAGCAGGGCAGCCAGAGCGGGCTTCGGCGCGGCTTGGAGCATGGGCCCTGGAGCTCTCGAGTCTCTCGCGGCGGCGGCCGATGAGTCGGGGACGGCGGGCAGCCTAGCACCCGGCGACGCGGCAACGGGCCGCGCCCGCGGCCCGAGGGCGCGCCGCGGAGCCTCTCGTGACGCCGCACGCCAAAGTCGATTACGACCCCCTCTCGCCGCGCTGGCGCGACGATCCGTACCCGATGTACCGCCTGCTGCGCGACGAGGCGCCGGTCTTCTTTGCGCCCGAGTCGCGCTGCTACTGCGTATCGCGCTACGAGGACGTCCAGCACGTGCTGCGCAGCCCCGAGCTGTTCTCCTCCCGGGCCATGCACACGTTCCTGTTGATGCGAGGCGAGGAGAAGCCGCCGCTCGAGTGGAACGCCATCAAGTTCCTCGTGCGGTTCGCGCTGGCCGCGCGCACCCACCCGTTTGCCTTCGACAGGGCTCGCAACCTGATCTCCGAAGACGGCGAGGTGCACAGCACGCTGCGCGCCATCGTGAACTGCGGCTTCACGCCGCGGCGCATCCGGTCCTGGGAGCCGCGCGTGCGGGAGCTCGTCGGGGACTGCATGGCGAAGCTGCGGCGCGGCGAGCCCTTCGACCTCGTGCACGACCTCGCCATCCCGCTGCCCGTCACGATCATCGCCGAGATGCTCGGCGTCGAGCCCGAGCGGCGCGACGACTTCAAGCGCTGGAGCGACTCGGTGATCTGGCAGGCCACCGGCGAGGGACGCAGCCTGGGCTTCCACCCGCGCGCGATCCGGGACGTCTGCGCGCTCTACGCGTACCTGCGCCGCACCATCCGGGCGCGGCGCGCGCGGCCCGCGGACGACCTGATCAGCACGCTGCTCGCGGAGCAGGACGGCGCCGCGGCGCTGTCGTCGTTCGAGATCTCCCAGTTCGTGACGCTCCTGCTCGTCGCCGGCAACGAGACCACCACCAATCTGATCGGCAATGCGGTGTGCGCGCTGCTCGACCACCCCGCGCAGCAGGCGCGCGTGGCCGCGGACCTCTCGCTCGTGCCGGCGCTCGTCGAGGAGACGCTCCGCTACGACCCGCCGATCCAGCTCCTGTTCCGCACCGCGACCCGGGACACGGAGATCGCGGGCGTGCGCATTCCCGCCGGCGCCTTCGTGGTGCCGCTGCTCGCCTCCGCCAACCGCGACGAGCGCCGCTTCGAGGACCCGGACCGCTTCGACGTGACGCGCAATCCCCAGGGCCACCTCGCCTTCGGCTTCGGCGAGCACTTCTGTCTCGGCGCGTCGCTGGCGCGCCTCGAGGCGGGCGTCGCGCTCGAGGCGCTCGCGCCCGAGCTCTCCGCCTGCCGGCGGAGCACGCCGCGCACCGAGCGCGTCGACTCGTTCCTGGTGCGCGGTCCCTCGCGGCTCGAGCTGGCGCGCCTGGGGTGATCCGCGCGCGGCGCGCCTGGAAGAAGTCCGTCGCCTAGAAGAAGTCCGCGCGCGGGCGGCCGCTCGAGTCGTAGACCGGACCGCTGCGCGCGATCGCGTACTTCGCCACTTCGGCGCCGCGCAGGCCGTGGGCCGCGAGCGTCCGGAACATCGCCCGGTAGTGCGGACCCGCCAGGTGCGCGGCCAGCGCCGCCTCGCTCTCCCAGCGCTCGTACACGACGACCCGGCCCGGTGTCAGCGGATCCACGGCCCAGGCGTAGGCGAGGCAGCCCGGCTGCGCGAGTGCCGCCTCGACGTGCGGGCGCCCCGCGGCGAGCGCGGCGTCGCGGCGCGCGGGGTCGAGGTCGACGGTTCCGGCGATGATGATCACGGATGCGTCCTCCTTCCGCCTAGCGTCCCGCGAGGCGCGCCACCACCGGGGCGAACGGCTCGAGCGCGTTGTCGCCGACGGTGACCCGCGAGATGCCGTAGCGCTCGCGCCGGCGCAGCAGCTCCTCGCACAGCGCGTCCACGCTCCCGATCAGCGCGTGGGGGTGGCTCAACATCTCGTCGGCTTCGAGGCCGAGCGCGGCGCCGAGCCCGGCCGCGGTCTGCCGCGCGCGGTCCGTCACGAAGGTGAAATAGGCGCCGATCTCGAGCACGGGGGCGCGCGCGCCCGCCGCCGCGCGCACCCACGCGACCTTGCGATCGGTCGCGTCCGCGCCGCCCGAGCGCACGCCGTCCGGACCGATCACCCCGCTGCGGTTGTCGAAGTTGAGGCTCACGACGTCGGCCTCGCGCGCGGCGAGCTCGAGCACGCGCCGCGAGCCGCCCCCGATCATCAGCGGCGGATGCGGACGCTGGAGCGGACGCGGCGCCCCGCAGAACCCCGAGACGCGATAGAAGCGGCCCTCGAATGCAACCGGCTCGCCGGACCAGAGCTGGCGCAGCAGCGCCACCGTCTCGCCGAGGCGCTCGATGCGCTGCGCCGCGGCCGCGAAGGGGATGCCCGCCGCCGCGTACTCGGCCTCGAGCCAGCCCGCGCCGAGCCCCACGTCGAGCCGGCCCTCGGAGAGCAGGTCGAGCGTGGCGGTCTCCTTGGCGAGCATCACCGGGTGCCGGTAGTCGTTGCAGAAGACGCGCGCTCCGACGCGCAGGCTCCGCGTGGCGTCGGCCGCGGCCATGATCGCCGGCACGGCGGCCAGCTCCTGGAGAGGGTGGTTCGTCGCGGCCAGCGCGGGGCCCGGGCCGAGGAAGTGGTCCGCGAGGTGGAGCGCCGCGTAGCCGAGGTCCTCGGCGCGCCTGGCTCGTTCGCGCCACTGCGCGGCGGACGGTGCCGAGAAGCTCTGCACCGCGAACTGGAACGGACGCTGCACCTTCGGATCCTCCCGGGATCCGCCCATTCTGATGCAGGGCGATGCGGGAGGCGAACCCCAGGCAGGCGCCGCGCGGCCTCCCGGATCAGAGGTCGCGCGTCATCGAGAAGTGCACCAGGTCGGGGCGCACGCGCCGCCAGGTCCAGAGATCCAGGTGATCGCGATACGAGGCCATCTGGTTGATGAAGCCCTCAGCGCGCCAGCAGATCACGTCCGAGAAGGCGGCGGCATCCGAGACGACGATCACGTAGCGAAGCGGGTGCTGCGGATCGATCACGACGGACCACTTCCCGAAGTTGTAGATGCTCCCCGAGAGCGTAGTGAGCCGCGCGAGATCGCGTCCGAGCGCCTCGAAGCGGGCGCGTCGCTCGGTCTCCTTCGAGGTGCGGGTGTTCTGCAGATATTCGATCTGGCTGTAGAGGCCCGCGTCCCGCAGACGCCGCGCGGACTCGCGGCCGAGCCGGCGCAGGTACTCGTTGCTCCCGCCTCCCGCCACGTCGCGCAGCAGCTCGCTCATGCGCGAGAAGATCCGGACGTCGTACCAGCCGGCGACCGAGATGGCCGCATCGAGCAGGACGAGATCGCCCTGCTCGAGCCAGCGCCCGGTCTGCTCGCGGGACACCTCGCCCTCCGCCAGCAGCTTCTTCACGGCCTCGACCACTCCGCCGAAGACCGAGCCCTTGATCGACGGAACCCTCGCCACCCGCCGCGACCTCCGCGCCCGCGAACGCGATCATCGGAGCCCCCCGACGCCGCCTTGAGCGCGGCGTTAGAATGCCCGGCCAGTCGCGCCCGGAGCCCGGAGCCGATCATGTCCGCCTCGCAGGCCCCGATCGAAGCCGTCCCCCTCGAGTCCCTCGACCTCGTCGGGCCCGACACCTACGCGCGACACGGCTACCCGCACGCCGCGTGGGCGCGGCTGCGGCGCGAGGCGCCGATCTTCTGGTGCGCGCCCGGAGGAGACTGCACGCCCTTCTGGGCGGTCACGAAGCACGCCGACATCGTGCGCATCTCGCGCCAGCCGAAGCTGCTCCAGAACGGACCGCGCCTGGCGGTCTTTCCGGAGGGCAAGCCGCCCAAGGAGCGCATCGCGCGGCACCTGTTGAACATGGATCCGCCCGAGCACGCCTCGTACCGCAAGCTCGCGAGCTACCGCTTCACGCCGCGCGCGATCGCCGCGCTGCGCCCGGAGGTCGAGCGCATCGCACGCGACCTGCTCGACGGGCTCCATGCGGAGTCGCCCGAGGGCGAGGTCGACTTCGTGGAGCGCGTCTCCGCTCCCCTGCCGCTGGCGGTGCTCTGCGACCTGTTCGGCGTGCCGCGCTCCGACTGGGAGATGCTGTTCCGCTGGACCAACCAGACCGTCGGCTCCGGCGATCCGGAGTACCAGGTGGAGAGCGGCGGCGGGCGCGAGACCGCCAGCCAGGCCCGCCTCCAGCTCTTCGAATACTTCATGCGCATGGCGCAGGAGCGGCGCAGCAAGCCCACGGACGACATCACCAGCGTGCTCGCACACGCCCGGCTCGACGGCGGCGCGCCCGTCCCGCCCTTCGAGCTGCTCTCCTACTACTTCCTGCTCGTGATCGCGGGCAACGAGACCACGCGCAACGCCATGAGCGGCGGGCTGCTCGCGCTGATCGAGAACCCGGGCGAGCTCGCGAAGCTGCGCGCGAACCCGCACCTCGTGGAGCGGGCCGTCGAGGAGATCGTGCGCTGGACCACGCCGGTGATCCAGTTCTGCCGCACCGCGACGCAGGACCTCGAGATCCGCGGGCAGAAGATCCGCGCGGGCCAGTCGCTGTGCCTCTTCTACCCGTCGGCCAACCGCGACGAGGACGTGTTCGACGCGCCCTTCGCGTTCCGCGCGGACCGCCACCCGAACCCACACCTCGGCTTCGGCATCGGGGAGCACTTCTGCCTCGGCGCGAACCTCGCGCGCCTCGAGCTGCGCGTGCTGTTCCGCGAGCTGGCGCGCCGGCTCGTGCACGCGGAGCTCGCCGCGCCCGTCGAGCGACTCCGCTCGAGCTTCCTCGGCGGGGTCAAGCACATGCGGATCCGCTACCGGCTGGCGCCGGCCGCCTGAGCCTTCGCGTGGGCGCCGCCGGAGTCGGGGCTGCGACCTTCGCGGAGCGGGGATCCGGTTCCTGGGAGCCGCCGCTCACGGACTGGACGCTGCGAGTGTTCGCAGGGGCGCGCTCGCCCGTCCGCGTGGCGCTCGTGCTCGCCGTCGGCTTCGCCGCGGTCGCGCAGGTCGTCCGCCACACCGTAGGGGCTCCGTTCGAGGGGCCCTGGTGGCAGGACCCGTTCCTGTGGCTCGACCTGCTCAACGGCGCGCTCTTCGCCTACGTCCCCGCCGCGCTCTGGTTCCTGCGGCGCGGCCGCCTGCGCGACCTGCGCGAGCTGCGGCGGGTCCTGCGCCCGGGAGCGGACTACGAGGCGCTGGTCACGTCGGCGCTGTGCGCGTCGCCGCGCGCGCTCGCGGTCGCCGGCCTCGTCGGCGCCGCCCTCCTCGGCTCGTTACCCGTATTCGACCCGGCCTTCTGGGGCGGCACGCCGCCACCCCTGCTGCACCCGATGATGCTCTTCTTCATCCTGCGCATGGCGATCAACGGCTGGCTCGGCGGACACGCGCTGGTGACGGAGGCGGTCGCGACGCGCGCGTTGAGGCGGATCGGCGCCGAGCAGGTGCGGGTCGACCTCTTCGACCTGGGCCCCCTCGCGGTCTTCGCGCGCGCCGGGACCCGCAGCGCGCTGGCCTGGGTGATCGTGTCGTCGCTGATCTCGCTCTTCTGGCTCGGGCCGGGCGCCGGCAGCGCGAATGGCTTCATCGTGATCGCCATCCTCGCGCTGGTGAGCGTGGCCGTCGTCTCGACGCTCCTGGCGGTGCGGAGCAACATCCGCGCCGCGAAGCGCAACGCGCTCGCGGCACTCGAGGCGCGCATCCGCGCGGGCGGCGAGGATCTGCTGGCGGGACACCCGGCTCGCGAGGGCGGAGTGAGCCTCGCGGATCTCGTCGCGCTGCAGGGCACCCTCGAGCGCGTGCGCGAGTGGCCCGTCAACGCGCCCGCCGTCGCGCGCGCCGCGCTCGTCGCCGCGCTCGCCCTCGGCTCCTGGCTCGGCGGCGCGCTGGTCGAGCACGTGGTGAACCGGTGGTTCGGCTAGCACCGGTTTCGGAGGGCGAACGGGCAGGCGCAGTCCGATTCCTGCGCGCTGCAGCGCGGCCCTTGCAGCGATGGGGGCCTGGACGTCTTCGCGCTGGCCGCCGGGCGACGACCGCTGGCACGATGGTTGCGCAGCCCGTATCGCAATCCATTGGGAGGTCATCGCATGGTCTCGATCTGGCTCCGCCCGCCTGCACGCGCCCTCGCACTGCTCGCGGCATTACCGGTCGCGTGGCTCGGCTGCGGTGCCGACACGCTCATCAGCGGCATCGGCAACAGCGGCAACATGATCGGCGTGGATGTGCTCGAGCGCGTCGCGCACGAGCTGGCGCACGCGAAGACGACGCCCGCCGTCAGTGACGACGACCTGCGCGCGTCGTTCTCAGCGATCCGCGAGCACGCTGTCGCCGGCGACCCGGACGCGGCGCTCGTCCTGCTGCGCGTCGCGGCGCTCCAGCGGGCGGCCGCGGAGAAGCAATGAGCCTCGGCTCGCGCGCGCCCTGCGCTCAACCGGCCGCCGTCCCGCGCGCGAGCCCCCTCCCCTTCCAGATGGCGAACAGCGCGGGGTAGACGAGCAGCTCGAGCGCGAACGAGGTGACGAGGCCGCCGACCATCGGGGCCGCGATGCGCTTCATCACGTCCGCGCCGGTCCCGTGGCTCCAGAGCAGCGGCAGGAGGCCCGCCGTCATCGCGACCACCGTCATCAGCTTCGGGCGGATGCGGCGCGCGGCGCCCTCGACGATGGCGTCCTCGAGGTCGGCGAAGCTCCTCAGCGTGCCCTCGTCCACGCGCCTGCGATGGGCGAGCGTGAGGTAGAGCAGCATCACCACGCCGGTCTGCGCGTCGAGCCCCGCGAGTGCGATGATGCCGACCGCGACCGCGACGCTCAGGTTGTACCCGAGAGCCCACAAGAGCCAGAAGGCGCCGATCAGCGAGAACGGCACCGCGAGCAGCACCATGCCCGTCTCGATCGCGGATCCGGTGTTGAGGTAGAGCAGGAGCCCGACCAGGAAGAGCGTCAGCGGGACGACGACCGCGAGGCGCTGCTTCGCGCGCTCGAAGGCCTGGTACTGGCCGGCCCACTCGAGGCGCATGCCCGCGGGCAGCGCGACCTGCTCCGCGACGACGCGCTGCGCGTCGCGCACGTAGTCGACCACCGAGCGCCCGGCCACGTCGACGGCGACGAGCCCGACGAGGCGCCCCGCCTCGCTGCGCACGAAGGACGGCCCCATCGCGTACTCGAGCTTCGCCACCTGCGCCAGCGGGACCTGTGCACCGGCCGGTGTCGCCACCAGGGCGCGCCGAAGCGAGTCGAGGTCCTCGCGGAAGTCGCGCGCGTAGCGGACGTTGATCGGGTAGCGCGCCCGGCCCTCCACCGTCTCCGACACGTTGCGGCCGCCGATCGCCGTCTCGACGACCTCGTTCACGTCGCGCACGCGCAGCCCGTAGCGTCCGGCCGCCTCGCGGTCGATGTCGACGTCGAGGTAGAAGCCACCGCCGAGGCGCTCCGCCACGGCGCTGCGCGTGCCCGGCACCGATGCGAGCGCGGCCTCGATCGCCACGGCCGTCGCCTCGATGCTGCGGAAGTCGTCACCGTAGACCTTGATGCCGAGCTCGCTGCGCACTCCAGTGGAGAGCATCTCGGTGCGCGTCTGGATCGGCATCCAGAAGATGTTGGGCATGCCCGGGTAGCGGAGCTTCTCGTCCATCTCCTGCATCAGGCGGTCCAGCGTCAAGCCGGGCCGCCAGCTCTCGCGCGGGGCCAGCGAGACCACGGTCTCGATCATCTCGAGCGGCGCCGGGTCGGTCGGCGACTCCGCGCGCCCCACCTTGCCGAAGACGCGCGTCACCTCCGGGAACTGCTTCAGCTCGCGGTCCATGCGCTGCAGCACGTCCGACGCCTGCGTGATGGACATGCCGGGCGGAGCGGTGGGCATGTAGAGCAGCGTGCCCTCGTCGAGCGGCGGCATGAACTCGCTACCGAGCCGCAGCGCCACCGGCACGCTGGCGGCCATCAGGAGCAGCGCCGCGCCCACCACGAGCGCGCGCCGGCGCACGACGAAGCGAACCACCGGCGTGTAGATCGCTACGAGCCAGCGGCTCAGCGGGTGATCGTGCTCGCCGCGGATGCGGCCGCGGATCAGCAGCGCGGCCAGCGCCGGCGTGAGCGTGACCGAGAGCAGCGCCGCGAAGCCCATCGCGTAGGTCTTGGTGAAGGCGAGCGGCTTGAAGAGGCGCCCCTCCGACGCTCCCAGCGCGAAGATCGGCAGGAAGGAGACGGTGATCACCAGCAGGGCGAAGAACACCGAGGGTCCCACCTCCTGCATGGCCGAGAGCAGGACAGTGTCCCGCGAGCCCGGACGCCCCTTCTCCTCCCATTCCTCGAGCCGCTTGTGGATGTTCTCGACCACGATGATCGAGGCATCCACCATCGCGCCGATGGCTACCGCGATGCCGCCGAGCGACATGATGTTCGCGGTGAGCTTCTGGAACACCATGGGGATGAAGGCCAGCACCACGCCGACGGGAATCGTGAGGATCGGGATCAGCGCGCTGCGCGCATGCAGCAGGAAGACGAAGATGACCAGCGAGACGATCGCCAGCTCCTCGACGAGCGTGCGGCGCAGCGTCCCGATCGCGGCCTCGATCAGGCCCGACCGGTCGTACGTCACCTCGATCTCGACGCCCTCGGGCAGCCCCGCCTCGAGCGAGGCCAGGCGCGCCTTCACGCGCTCGATCACGGACAGCGCGTTCTCGCCGCTGCGCATCACCACGATGCCGCCCACCACCTCGCCCTCGCCGTCGAGATCCACGAGCCCGCGCTGCATGTCCGGCCCCAGCGAGATCACCGCCACGTCCTCGAGACGGATCGGCGCGCCGCGCGCGTCGACCCGCAGCGGCACGCGGCGCAGGTCCTCGAGGGAGCGCACGTAGCCGCGTCCGCGCACGGTGTACTCGTGGCCCGCCAGTTCGAGGGTGCGCCCGCCGGTGTCCTCGTTGGACTCGCGCACCGCCTCGTTCACGTCGCGCAGCGTGACGCCGAGGGCCAGCAGGCGATTCGGGTCGACCTGCACCTGGTACTGGCGCACGTAGCCGCCGACCGACGCCACCTCGGCGACGCCCGGCACGCTCGCCAGCGCGTAGCGCAGGTTCCAGTCCTGGAGGCCGCGCAGCTCCGCCAGGTCGTGGCGCCCGCTGCGATCCACCAGCGCGTACTCGAACACCCAGCCGACGCCCGTGGCGTCGGGGCCGAGCACGGGCGTCACCCCGGCAGGGAGCTGGCCCTGGACGCCGCTCAGGTACTCGAGCACGCGGCTGCGCGCCCAGTAGAGATCCGTGCCGTCCTCGAAGATCGCGTACACGAACGAGAGTCCGAAGAACGACTGCCCGCGCACGAAGCGCACGCCGGGCGCGGCCAGCAGCCGTGTCGAGATCGGGTAGGTGATCTGGCTCTCGACCAGGTCCGGGCTCTGCCCGGGCCACTCGCTGAACACGATCACCTGCACGTCGGAGAGATCGGGGATCGCGTCGAGCGGCGTCTGCCGCAGCGACAGCCAGCCCCACGCGAAGAGCGCCGCGATCACGAGCAGCGTGAGCCCGCGCCGCGCCGCGCACGCTGCGATCAGCCGGCCGACCAGGCCGGGTCTTGCGCCGCCGGTCTCCATCACCAGCGCTCCAGCGCCGCGCGCAGCCGGCTCTCCGAGGCGATCAGGAAGGTGCCCGAGGCGACGATCTCCTCGCCTTCCTCGAGGCCGGAGAGCACCTCGACCTCCTCGCCGCTGCGCGGCCCGACGCGCACCTCCTGCGGGCGGAAGCGGCCCTCGCCGAGGGAGCGGAACACGAAGCTCCGCTCTCCCGCATAGAGCACGGCGCCCACCGGCACGACGAGCCCCTCGCCGCGGTCGACGAAGAGACGCACGGTCGCGTACATCGCGGGGCGCAGCGCCAGCCCAGGGTTCGGCAGCTCGAGGCGAACGCGCGCCGTGCGCGTGGCCGGGTCGAGCGTCGGGTAGACGTAGGCGACCTTCGCCTCGAAGACGCGGCCGGGCAGCGAGGGCAGCTCGACGCGGGCGCGCTGCCCGGGCGCCACGGAAGCGAGGTCCTGCTCGTAGACCTCCGCCTCGATCCAGACGCGCGAGAGCGGCGCGATGCGGTACAGGCGCGCGCCGGGCTCGAAGGCGCTTCCCTGCGAGACGCTCTTCTCGACCACGTAGCCGCCGACCGGCGAGCGGATCGGCAGCTCGTCCTGCGGCTCGCCGCGCGCGGCGACCTGACCGATGTCCGCGGGCGCGATGTCCCAGAGCCGCAGGCGATTGCGCGCGGCGCGCACCAGCGCGTCGCCGCGCTGCGAGCCGCCCTGCTGCGCGCGCTGCTGACTGCGCAGCGCCAGCAGCAGCTCCTCCTGCGCCGCGTACAGCTCGGGGCTGTAGATCCGCAGCAGCACCTGCCCCTTCGTCACCGGATCGCCCACCGCATCGACCTCGATGTGGCCGACCCAACCCTTCACCTTGAGCGCGACGTCGACGAGCGTCGTCTCCTCGGCGGCGACCCGGCCCACCGCGCGCACGCTCGTCTCGAGGCGCTTGCGCTCCACCACCGCGAGGCGGACGCCGACGCGCTGCAAACGCCCCGGGTCGACGCGGAACTCGCCGGGGTGCTCCTCGCCGTGCGCGGCGTGCTCCACTTCGCCGGCTGGCGGCTCGCTCGGGGCTCCGCCCGCCGCGGCGAGCCGCAGCCCCGGAGTCCCGACCTTGAGAGATCCCTCGGCGCGCGCCGGGGCGCTGCCCGGCGGTGTCGCGGCGATCTCGACGAGCCAGGTTCCGCTCATCGGCAGGTCGAAGTCCGCGCGGTAGCGACCCTCGCCCTGCGCGCGCACCGGCACGGGTCCACCCATCGGCGACATGGCGCCCATCGCGGGCATGTGCACGCGCACGGCGACGTCCGCGCCCGAGACGGGGGCGTCCTCTGCGTCGCGAAGGTCGATCACGAGCGCGTTCGAGCCGACGCGCGGCGCGGACGGCAGCGTGCGCACGGCGAGCGAGGACCCTCCGGCGCGCACGCGCACGGCGTCGGCGTCCGGCTTCCCGCACGCGACGACGAGCGCGGCGAAGAGAGTCGTTCCGAAGAGAGCACGCGCCCGAGCGGCGCGCCGCGGCCGGGTCGTCATGACGGTCCCCCCTCCCCTCACCAGTCGAGCCCGGCCACGAGGCCACGCGCGCGGTCGAGCTCCGCGCGGCGCTGACACAGCTCCGCGCGCGCCTCCTCGACCCCGAGCTCGATGTCGAGCAGGCTCCGCTCCGCGTCGATCAACGTCAGGAACTCGTTGCGTCCCGTCTCGAAGCCGACGCGCGCGGCCTCCACCCGATCGCGCGCCGCGGGCAGCTGCTGCGTCTCCGCCAGGTGGAGCACGTGGCGCGCCTCGCTCAGGCGCAGCGCGCCGCTGCGCACGGCGAAGCGCACCTCGTCCACGAGCGCGTCGCGCTCGCTCTTCGCGCGCGCGAGCTCCGCATCCGCCTGCGCGAGCGCCGCACGCCGGCGCTCGATCTGGAGCGGCAGCTCCACCGAGATGCCCACGAAGGGCTGGAGCTGCTCCTCCTGCCAGATGCGGTCGTAGGCGGCGGACAGCGTGAAGTCCGGCAGGAACTCGCGCCGCGCGAGATCGACGGCCGATTCGCCCGCGCGTACGCGCGCCGTGGCCGCGGCGACGTCGGGACGACCCGCGAGGGCGGCCTCGGCCAGCGCATCGGGCTCGGCCTCCGGGCCCTCGGGCAGCACCAGCGTCTCGGGAGGCGGCGGCAGCGCGGCATCCGGGGCGACGTGCAGCATGGCCTGGATCTGCTCTCCGGCCACGCGCAGCCGCGCGCGCAGCACGGCTTCGCGATGCAGCGCGTGGCTCTGCTCGAGCTGTGCCTGGATGGGATCCTGCTGGGACGCCTCGCCGACCGCATAGCGAGCGGTGGCGACGGCCTCGAACTCGCGCAGCAGCTCGACGTGTCGCGCGTTGATCGCCAGCGAGCGGGCGGCCAGGTAGTACTCGTCGAACGCATTCGAGGCCAGCGCGGCGAGGCGCAGGCGCGCGTCCTCGAAGTCGTGCGAGGCGGCGTCCGCCCCGGCCAGCGCGACGTCGCCGCGCAGCGCGCGCTTGCCGGGGAACGGCAGGCGCTGCGAGAGGTCGACGCGCCAGCCGTCGTCGACCGCCTTCGAGCCGAAGGAGCGCGGCGCGACGCCGACGCCGAGCATCGGGTCGTCGAGCGACGCAACCTGCGGCGCGCGCTCGAGCGCCGCGCGCCAGGTGTAGAGCGCGGCACGCAGCGACGGATTGCGGTCGAGCACTGCGCGCACCAGCGCGGGGCGCGCGAGTGCCGCCTCAGCGGAGAAGGGATCCCCGGCCTCGCTCGCGCGCAGCGCGCGCGCCTCCGCCTCTTGTACCGCTTCGCGCTGCTCGCGGATCGGCGCGGCCCAGGATCCGGCGCAGCCGCTCGCCAGGCATAGCAACGCCAGCGCGGCGCCTGCACGGCGTCCGCCGGCGGCGCGCCCCCCCCCCGCGCCCACACGTTCGTTCCCACGCATGCTTCCCTCGCTCGTCGTGGACCTTGCCCGCCCGTCGATCGGGCGGGACGTCACGGGACGGGCGAGGCGCTAGATGCGCAGGACCACCGAGAGTCGCAGCGCCGCGCTGCGCGCGAGCTGCTCCCCGACCGGGGACGGGCCGACCGGCGCGCGCGCCGGAGCCTCGAGCGCGCGCCGCAGCAGGTCGGCCTGGGCCATCTGGCCGCCGTCGTGCTGCGGCGTGGCAGGCCCATGCGAGGCCGGCGCAGCGTGACAGCAGGGCAGCTTCGAGAGCGACTCGCAGGGCGCAGGACCCTGCTGCGCATGGCAGCGCGCGCTGCGCGCCTTGCAGCAGGAATCCGCCGCGGCGCGGGCCTGCGCGATCGGGAGGATCAGCGCCGCCAGGAGCACGGGGAACGCCAGGCGGCGGGTACGGCGGGCCTTGCTGGAGTGCATCGAGGGCCTTGATCTATCCGTGCCTTCCCGGGTTGTCAAATCCCGGCGAAGCGCGTCTCCAGCGTCTCGGCGCATCGCGCTCCCGGATTGAACCGAACGCGGAGCGGCTCGCCTGCGCTTCGGTCGCACGTCCGTCGCGCGTCAGTCGCGTGCAGCCGACGCCTCGCCGAGCGTGCGCAGGCGCGCGGCGATCTCGTCCACGGGAGTCAGGATCTCGAAGACCTCGCGTACGCCCGCGGCGCGCAGGTCCTTGGC
>Ga0335070_10003902_pt1 | contig 17371 bp, 17 predicted proteins | sample Lox_Sample_13_FD_206722 | JGI IMG/M metagenome (GOLD analysis project Ga0335070, IMG submission 206722) | Soil microbial communities from Loxahatchee National Wildlife Refuge, Florida, United States - Lox_Sample_1.3 | ecosystem: Environmental > Terrestrial > Soil > Wetlands | place: USA...
GGAGCCAGCGGGCTTCTTCAACGTCGTCGTCGCTGGGGAACGAGGCCTGCTGCAGGCGCTGGACGAGGTAATCGAGTTCGTCGCGCTGCAGGATTTCTTCATCCATGGAGAGGAAGGCGCAGCCGGCTTTCTTGGCGAGCTCGACGAAGTCCTTCCAACTTTCAGGATTGTCGCGCGGGTCCCACATAACGCTGTGGACGTCCTCAGTAACATAGCCCTGGAAGCGGCTCATGCCGTGGCCGAGAATGAAGGCCACCATGTCGTCTTTGAGGCTGGAGAGATCGTCGCTCATGGCAGTAGTTGCGGCGGAGAATGGTTGCAGCGCCACAATAACGGTACATCATACTCTTATGAGAGCAAGCCGGCACAGGGCGGCAGGGGTGGTAGGGCAAGGCGATGAGGTGGCGGGCACCAGCAGCCTGAAGGTCCCGAAAAGTGACCTGTGAGCTTGACGGAAGTTGCTGATAATGTGAACCTGAGTGGGTTCAAGTCTCGGGTGAGGCAACGCCCAGTGCCTGTGGAAGAGACCATACTGAAGTTCGAAGTATACGAGCAGCTCCAGCGAGCCATGGCGGGAGACGCGCGCGGCTTGGCAGAGTTATATCGCAGCTATCTCGCCGACGCATGGCAGTCGCTGCAACCGCTCAGGGACTCGGCAGGTCTTCGCCAGGCCGAGGGGGTGCGCTGCAAGGCCCATTATCTAAAGAGTGGAAGCCTTGTGTTGGGAGCGCAACGAGTGGCGCGGGATGCCGCCAAGATGGAAGAAGCCGCGATATCGGAAAACTTCGAAGAACTCCCCAAGTTGCTTCGCAAAACTGAACGTGACCTCCGCGAACTGCAAGCAGAACTGGTGAGGCGACTGGGAACAGGAGTGGTTCCTGCCGGAGCAACGGCAGCTTGAAAGAAAGAGAGTGAGTTCGAGAACGGTTTGAGTACAGATCGTGTCGAGTAGCCCAATTCGGGTTCTGATCGCGGATGACCACCCGGTAGTGCGGGTAGGACTGCGGAATATGCTGCAAGTCGATCCGTTGATTACGGTGGTGGGTGAGGCGTGCGACGGGGTGGAAGCGCTCGAGATGGCGCGCCAGATGAAACCCGACATCCTGTTGCTCGACCTAGCCATGCCGAATGTAGCGGGCATGGACGCCCTGCGAGAGATGACATTGGGCGGGCTGACGACGCGGACGATCGTCCTGACGGGCCTCATCGAAAAGCGGCAGGTGTTGGAAGCGCTGCAGTTGGGGGCGCGCGGCGTGGTGCTGAAAGACGCGGCGGTGGAGCACCTGACGGAGTGCATCCGGTCGGTCATGCAGGGGCAGTATTGGCTGGACGGGCATCCGGTGCAAAACCTGGTGCAGGTGTTACGCGACCTGGCAGTGCAAACGGCGACACCACCGAAGAGAACATTCGGATTGACGGCACGCGAGATGGAAGTGGTGAACCTGATCACGGAGGGATGCACCAACAAGGACATTGCCAAGCAGTTCGGGATCAGCGAGGAGACGGTGAAGCGTCACTTGACGAACATCTTCAATAAGCTAGGAGTCGGCAACCGGCTGGAGCTGGCGCTGTTCGCGCTGAACCATAACCTAGCGCCGGACGACGGTGGCCAGTAAGCAGCTGTCAGTTGTCAGAAGAGGTCAAACGCAGCGTCTGTGATACCCCGGGGATTGTCCGTATTCGCAGATGGTGCGGTAGCGGGCACAAAGGCGCATGCCGCGGAGGAAGGTTGCGCGGCTTTCGTGCCGGCGGGTGGATTAGGAAGCTGACGCGGGGAGATGCCTTCCGATAGTCTCTCGGCACAGGAAAGTCGCAGGAAAATGCCCTCGAAGAGACGCGCCACTTCGCGAGCAGCACGCACGACGCCGTCGCCCGACCGGCGCACAGGCGGCGCGGCGCCACCGCATGGGCAGCATGAACTCGTCATCATCACGGGATTGAGCGGAGCGGGGAAGCTTTCGGGTCTAAAGACGTTTGAAGACCTGGGCTTCTACGCGGTCGATAACCTGCCCGCCGGACTGATCGAGAACTTCGCGGACCTGGTGCGAGACTCGACTGAGATTGAGCGCGCCGCGCTGGTGGTGGACATCCGCGAGGGCGCGCGGGTGGACAAGCTGCCGCAACTGCTGCAGGCGATACGCGGATCGCTCAAGACCACTGTCTTGTTTCTGGAAGCCGACGACGACGCGCTGATCCGGCGCTATAGCGAAACCCGCAGGCCGCATCCGCTGGGGCGACGGATCTCAGTGAGGGCTTCCATCCGGGCTGAGCGGAAACGGCTGCAGCCGGTGCGGGCGGTGGCCGACCTGGTGATCGATACTACGAAGTTCAATGTACACGAGCTGCGCACGCTGCTGACGGAACGGTTCCAAAGCTCCGAACGCAAGCAGAGCATCCTTATTTCGTGCGTGAGCTTCGGATTCAGCAAAGGCGTGCCGGAAGATGCCGACTTGATGTTCGACGTGAGGTTCCTGCCGAATCCGCATTTCGTGCCGGAATTTCGTCCGTTTACGGGACGCGAGCCGAAGGTGGCGCGGTACATTCTGTCGTTTCCCCAGACGAAAGAGTTTATTGCGCGGATTTCGGAGCTGCTCGTGTACCTGATTCCACACTACATCCGCGAAGGCAAAAGTTACCTGACAATCGCGTTCGGGTGTACCGGCGGCAAACACCGCTCGGTGCTAATCGCCGAAGAGGTGAAGAAGCGACTGGCGAAGGCAGAGTACAACGTGAAGGTGGTGCACAGGGATTCGCCGAGTTAGCGGCCAGTTGCCGGATGCCCGACGTCAGCGAAAAGACAGCACTGGAGTGTGCGAGAGTTGCATCCCTTGTGAGGGAATCATCGCTCCAGGGGAGTGCAAATGAAGCCTGCCAGTGTGCAGCCGTCGCAGAATGCTATCGGCCGGCGCGCGAACGGCCGCGATGGCCGGCGCTGGACCCGATCGCGACTGCGGCGCGCATGCGCTTCATGATGGTGTGGAAGTCCACGGGTGAGCCCGTGACGTATGACGATCCGATGGAGCAATTGCGGTTCCCCGGTTTCAGGGCAACGTGCCAGCTGGCAGCGCAAGTCTCGGTGCCGTCGATCGGCTTCGCGTGGAAATGGGAGGCGCTGGAGACCTCGCAGGCGGATTTCACGATCGTGGGCAACGAGATCAACGGCAAGTACGACCCGAAGGAGGACGGTGGGCGCGGCAGTGCAATCGAACTGGCGGAGTGAACTTGAGGGTTTCTCGGGATTGCTGAATTCCGATAGAATTGCGACTAGCGTCACCCCCAAAGACTACTCACGCTTCCCGCAATCCTAGGATGGGCCGGGAACCGACGCGCAATATGCGACAACTGAAGCGACTGTTGCACTACGTCAAGCCGTACTGGTTCTACATAGCGGCTTCCGTAGTGTCGATGGCGCTGGTAGGAATGCTGGACGCGTTCCGGCTGCTGCTGATTGGGCCGATTTTCGATTCGGTACTGAATCCGGGCTCGCCTAAGCGCGAACTACACTTGCTGCCGACGTCGCGATTCACGCTGCAACTGAACTGGTTCGTTCCAGAGCATTTTCACAACGTATGGACGATGGTAGCGTTCGCTCTGGTGACGGCGACCATCGTGAAGGGCGCGTTCGATTATCTCGGCACTTATCTGGTGAACTACGCCGGCTTCGGGATGATCACTGACCTGCGCAACGAGTTGTACACAGCCACGCTGCGGCGGTCAGTGGCGTTCTTTCAGAAGCACGCGACGAGCACGCTGCTGTCGGCGCTGGTGAATGACATGGAGCGGGTGCAGTACGCCATGTCTACGGTACTGGCGGAGTTTCTGCAGCAATTCTTCACGCTGATCTTTACCGCGTGCGTGGTGGTGCTGCTGGGCGGAAAGCTGGCATGGGTGCTGGTGCTGTTCATTCCGTTCGTAGTTGGTTCGGTGCGGAAGATTGGCAGTCGAGTCCGGACCACGACGCGCAAGGGGCAGGACAAGCTGGCGGAGACGCAGAACATCCTGCACGAGACGATCACGGGAGTAAGGATCGTAAAAGCGTTCTCGATGGAAGGGTGGGAGACGCGGCGATTCAAAGAGGCGGCAAAGCGGCTGTTCAGGGCAAATCTGCGGTCAGTGAGCGCGGCGGCGATCAGCTCGCCGATGATGGACATCATCGGCTCGATCGCGATTGCCCTGCTGGTGCTGCTGGGGCGCGAGCAGATCAAGCACCGCGCGTTCTCGGAAGGCGTCTTTCTGGCGTTCATCGTGGCGGTGTTTAAGCTCTATGACCCGGTGCGCAAGTTCGCCCAGTTCTATAACAACTTCCAGCAGGCGCTGGGAGCGTCGTCGGCGATCTTCGAGTTCCTGGATGCCCAGGATGAGGTGGTAGAAAAGCCGGGAGCGGTGAAGTTGCCGCCTTTCCATAAGGGCATACAGTTCGAGCATGTGTACTTCGGGTATCGAGAGGGCGAGAAGCGTCGTGAGGTGCTACACGACATCAATCTGAGTATCGCGCCGGGCGAGGTGGTAGCGATCGTGGGTTCGAGTGGTTCCGGCAAGACGACGCTGGTACATTTGCTGCCACGATTCTTCGATGTGACGCACGGCAGGCTGCTGATTGATGGGCACGACGTGCGCGACGTGACGGTGGCCTCGTTGCGCTCGGAAGTCGCCATCGTGACGCAGGACACGATCCTGTTCAACGACACGGTGCGGAGCAACATAGCTTACGGGCAGCCGACAGTGCCACTGGTAAAGGTAGAGGAGGCGGCGCGCGCGGCGCTGGCGCACGACTTTATCCGGGCGCTGCCGAACGGCTATGAGACGGTAATCGGCGAGCGCGGACTGCGGCTGAGCGGCGGCGAGCGGCAGAGGATATCAATTGCGCGGGCGATCCTGAAGAACGCGCCGATTCTGGTTCTCGACGAAGCGACCTCGGCGCTGGACACAGAGAGCGAGGCGCTGGTGCAGTCAGCGCTGCAGAATCTGATGACCGGCAGAACGGTGTTCGTGATCGCGCACCGGCTATCCACCGTGCGGCGCGCTGACCGCATCCTTGTGCTGGAAAACGGCATGATCACCGATGAGGGCACGCACGAGCGGTTGATGGCGCGCACGGGAACGTATCGGCGGTTGTATGAGCTGCAATTCGTGGACGTCGAAATGGGGAATGGGAGCGAATAAGCGAGAATGGCGATCCGCTCGATGACAGGGTACGCGCAGGTGAAAGAACACGTGAGCGATCAGCTCACGATTACGCTCAGTCTGAAGTCCGTGAACCACCGATTTCTGGATTTGCACGTGAGGATTCCGAGCGAGCTGGATGCGGTGGAGATGAAGGTTCGGCGGGTGCTGAAGGAGCGGCTTCACCGCGGACATATTGAGGTCACATTAACCCTGGAGCGTGCGGGAGCAGCGGCATTCTCGCTCAATCGCGAACTCGTGGGCGGATACATCGCGGCGTTTCGGCAGGCGGCGGAAGAGTTTGGTGTAGGCGCAGAGCCGGACCTAAATGCGGTGCTGAAATTGCCGGGAGCACTGAATGTGGGCGGAGCCGACGACGCAGAGGAAGAACTGGAGCGGCATGTTGGCGCAGCGCTGGATCGGGCGATTGAGCGGCTCAATCGTATGCGCGAAGAAGAAGGCCGCGGCGCGGTCGCGGAGCTGCGGGAGCGGATGGAGCACCTGGCGAAGGCGACGGCGGAAGTGGAATCGCTGCGCCACAAGGTGCTGCAGGCGTATCACGACAAAGTGCAGGGACGGATGCAAGAACTGATCGGCGCGCATGCCGATCCGGACCGGATTCTACAAGAAGCAGCGATGCTGGCGGAGCGGAGCGACATCCAGGAAGAACTGGTGCGGATGAAAAATCACGTGCAGCATTTTCTGTCGCACCTGGACGCGGGCGGCGAGGTGGGCAAGAAGCTTGACTTTCTGGTTCAGGAGATGAACCGCGAGGCCAACACCTTACTATCGAAGACCACGGGAGTAGCGGGCGAAGCGCTGCGGATTACGGAGCTGGGACTGGCGATGAAGTCCGAGATTGAACGGACCAAGGAACAGGTACAGAACCTCGAATGAGCGGAATCGTCTTCATCATTTCGGCGCCATCGGGATCGGGCAAAACAACACTGACGGACGAGTTGCGCAAGAACGTGCCGAACCTGGAGTTTTCGATCAGCTATACGACGCGACAGCCGCGGGGCAGCGAACAGAACGGCAGCGAGTACTTTTTCGTCGCGCGCGAGCAGTTCGAGAAGATGATCGCGGAAGGCGAGTTTCTGGAATACGCGGAAGTGTTCGGCAATTACTACGGCACGGCGCGCAGTTTTCTGCGCGAGGCGTTTGCACGCGGCAATGACCTGATTCTGGATATCGACGTGCAGGGTGCGGCGCAGGTGAAAGAGAAGCTGCCGGAAGCAGTGAGCATCTTTATACTTCCGCCGTCGCGTGATGAGCTGGAGCGGCGGCTGCGGCGGCGAACCCTGGCGGAGAATGAGACGCGGCGGCAAATGACAGGCGAGGGGAAGCCGGCGGAAGAGATTGAGGCGGTGCTGCAACGAAGATTGCAGGAGGCCTCGCGCGAGATTGAGAATTATTCTCTTTATGACTATATTTTGGTGAATGAGAAAGTAGAGGTTGCGATCGACGTTCTGCAGTCCATTGTGAAAGCGGAGCGACGAAAGAGGTCATCGGATTGCGGGCTGGAGGATGACCAGCAGGAGTCGGCCACCGCAGCAGCGGCCGAGCGGCCCGGCATGATGCAACAAGTGCAAACGATTCTCGCAACGTTCGTAGTCTCAAGTTCTAGCGCCGATAGGGAGTAATGCATGAAGCCGGTAGATGGGTTTGACAGCAAGTACCGCTATGTTCTCGTAGCAGCCCGCCGCGCTCGCCAGATCCAGAATGGTGCGCAGCCGGTGGTGGAGCCTCATTCGCACAAAGCATGCCGCATCGCGGAAGAAGAGATCAATGCGGGCAAGGTAAAGTGGACGCTGACTTCGCCGAGCGCGACGCCGTCGGAAGCGGCGAGCGAAGCGACGTCGGGAACGGTGGGCGGCGAGACGGACGAGTAGAAGCAGTTGTCAGACGCCAGTTGTCAGCCAACGACCAGCGGGGCTGGGTTTGCGCGTGTTGTGCTGCTTCATGAATTGATCGGCATCCAAGAACCATGAAGATCGCGCTGGGAGTCACGGGAGGCATCGCGGCCTACAAGGCGGCGGAGATTGTCCGCTTGTTGCAGGAACGCGGCGTGCGCGTACAGGTCGTGATGACCGAAGCGGCGCAGGAGTTTGTGCGGCCGCTGACGTTTGCGGCGCTCTCTGGCGAAAAGGTCATCACTGGATTGTTTGCTGCCGGGGCTGAGGATGCCAACCTCGACTCTGCCGTTGAGCACATCGGAGTGGCGCAGACGATCGACGCGCTGCTGGTGGCTCCTGCCACCGCCGATACGATCGCGAAGTTTGCGCAGGGCATTGCGAACGATTTTCTTTCCACGTTGTACCTCGCGACCAAGGCTGCAGTGATTGTCGCACCGGCGATGAACGTGAACATGTGGGAGCATCCGGCGACGCGGGCGAACCTGGAAGTGCTGCGGCGGCGCGGGGTACACATCGTGGAACCAGACAGCGGGTATCTGGCGTGCGGCATGATCGGCGCCGGACGGCTGGCGGATCCCGAGCAAATCGTGGCGGCCACGATGGAGCGGCTCGGGGTTTCACAGGAGTTCGGCGGCGAGACTTTGCTGATCACGGCGGGACCCACGCACGAGCCGATTGATCCGGTGCGCTACATCGGCAACCGGTCGAGTGGAAAGATGGGCTATGCGCTGGCTGAGGCAGCACTGCGGCGAGGAGCGAAGGTGATTCTGGTGAGCGGGCCGACAGCGCTCACGCCACCTTCGGCGGCAGAGACCATCTTCGTCGAGACGGCGCAGCAGATGCGCACTACGGTGCTCGATCGGTGGGAAAAGGCCTCGGTGATAATCATGGCGGCGGCAGTGGCGGATTATCACGTGAAGAATGCCGCGACGGAGAAGATCAAACGCAGCGGGCCGGTGGAGCTGCAACTGGAGCCGAATGCGGACATTCTGGCAGACCTGGGCAGCTTGCGCGCAGCAACGGGCCGATGTTCGCCTGTGTTGATGGGTTTTGCCGCGGAAACAGAGAACCTGCTAGACAACGCACGCGCGAAGTTGGCGAAGAAGCAGGTGGACGCGATTGTGCTGAACGATGTTTCGCGCACGGACATCGGCTTCGACGCTGACCGGAATGCGGTGACAATTGTGACTGAGTCAGACGCGGTTGAAGTGCCCGAGGCAAGCAAGCAGGAAATTGCACAGAAAATTCTGGACGCCGCGGTCCACCTAAGACGGGCAAAGGCTAGACTGGTGACTTCGCCGGTGCGTAGCTGATGGCCCTCGATCCCGCACGCAAAAAACTCATACGTGAGCGCTTGAGCTTCTATCAGGAGCTGGGGATTGGTCCGCTTTACCGGCGGGAGGTGGCGGCGCGTTCGCAACCGGAAAACGTAGCGGAAGAGCTGGCCGATGTGGTGGGCGCCGAGGCGAAGTCGCAGGTAGAAGCAGAGGAAGAATTTGCGGAGGAGTCGTTTATCGGAACCACTCATGATCGTGACGCACGGTTGCGCGTCATTCTCGATGACATTGGTCCGGACTGCCAGCGATGCAAGCTGGGCCGACTGGGGAGGAAACACATCGTATTTGGCACGGGAGATGCGCATGCCGAGCTGATGTTTGTTGGCGAGGGCCCAGGTGCGGATGAAGACGAACAAGGACTGCCGTTTGTGGGGCGGGCGGGGCAACTGCTGAACAATATGATCGCGGCGATGGGGCTGAAGCGCGAGCAAGTGTACATCGCCAACATCGTGAAATGCCGTCCGCCGGGCAACCGGACGCCAGAGCGAGATGAATGCGAGACATGCTCGCCATTCCTGATGCGGCAGATTCGTGTGATTCGTCCGAAGGTGATCGTGGCACTCGGCGCCACCGCGGCGAAGAACCTGCTTGCAGTCAATGATTCCATGGCATCGCTGCGCGGGCGGATTTATGACTTCTTGCCGCCGAGAATGCTGACTGATTCCGATGAACCGTTTGAGTGCAAGCTAGCGGTGACATATCACCCGGCATTTCTGCTGCGCGACCCGCGGCAAAAAGGCGAGGCGTGGAAAGACCTGCAGATGGTGATGAAGTTACTGGGGCTAAAGGCGCCGGAAAAGAAGTAGCCAGTTGTCGTCGGGTTGTCAGTTGTCAGAAAAATGCCAGGGTACCGAAGAACCTTATTCCCTTCACGACTTTCACAACCCGGTGGAACGTCTGGCCGGATTTAAGCTAGCAATCATGCCGCGCTATTGCGATGTGGCGGTGCCGGTTCCACTCGACGCTACGTTCACCTACATGCTTCCCGAGGAACTGGCTGAGCCCTGTGTGGGCGGACGGGTGATCGTGTCATTTCGCGAGAAGCGGCTGTGCGGGATCGTTACCGAACTGCACGATCGCGAGCCATCGTTCAAGGCCAAGCCAATACAGCAGGTGCTGGATTCGACTCCAGCGCTCACGCCGGAGCTCATGGAGTTGGGGCGCTGGATCGCGCACTATTACATCGCACCGATTGGCGAGGTGCTGCGGACGATGCTGCCGTTGTCGGCTGAGTTTCGCCGTGCGACAGGTTATCGCATAACGGAGCGCGGGCTGGAGGCGCTGCACGAGGCGTCCACAATAGGCTCGTCACGGCGGGCGAGGGTCGAACCCGAGCAGCAGATGCGCGAGTACGCAGTGCTGAACCGGCTGGTGGATGGCGAATTGGTGCGCGAGGCGACGTTGCGGGAAGCGTCTGGGGCCTCCCGCGGGGTGTTGCACGGCTTGCTGCGCAAGAAGTGGATTGCGCGCGAGGACCTCAGCGGCGTGCGCGACGCGAGCCGGAATAATCAAGTCGCGACGCTAAAAACTGTTGAGGGGAAGCTCAACGCCAATCAGCAGACGATTGTCGATCACCTGCGAGCCCAGCCTGGCGAACGCGCGCTCGTGTCGGCAATCCGTAAGCTGGCGGTGCCGCGCACGACGCTGCAAACGCTGGTGCGAAAGGGCATTGTCGAAATCACGGAAGAGCCAGCGCGTTTTCACGTGTCGGGGCTTAAGCCGCGCAAACTGGAGTTCCTGTTCAACCCGGCACAGAACGCAGCACTTAAGCAAATCGAGGAAGCAGTGGATGCAGGCACGTTTTTTTCGATGTTGCTGCATGGCGTGACGGGATCGGGCAAAACGGCGGTGTATTTGTCGGCGATGCAGTCGATGCTGGCGCAGGGGCGGTCGGCGATTCTGCTGGTGCCGGAAATCGGTCTGACGCCGGCGATGGCCGCTGATCTCCACCAGATTTTTGGCGATGAAGTGGCGATCCTGCACTCGGCGCTGACGGATGACGAGCGGGCGGAACAATGGAAACGGATTCGGCGGGGCGAGTCGCGCATTGTGGTAGGAACGCGGTCGGCGATTTTCGCGCCGGTGCCGGACCTGGCGCTGATCGTTGTTGATGAGGAACACGACCACTCGTACAAGCAGGATGAGACGCCCCGCTATCACGCGCGCGACGTGGCGGTAATGCGTGCCAAGATGAACAATGCCGTGGTGGTACTGGGGTCGGCGACGCCTTCACTGGAAACGTACTATAACGCACGGCAGGGCAAATACCGGCTGATGGAGCTGGCCGAGCGTATCGAGCAGCGGCCGTTGCCCAAGGTTGAGATCATCGACATGCGGGTGGAGTTTCAGCGCACGAAGCAGGACCACGTTTTGTCGGAGCAATTGAATGCGGCACTGGGTGAGCGACTGGAACGCGGTGAGCAGGCAATGGTGTTGCTCAACCGGCGCGGCTACTCGGCGTTTGTGCTTTGCCGCGAGTGCGGAGAGACGGTGCAGTGCAAGAACTGCGCCATCGCGATGACCTACCACAAGCGCGAGCACCGGCTGGTGTGCCACTATTGTGGATTCATGCGGCCTGCGCCGAAGACCTGTCCGAAGTGCGGCAGCGAGTACGTACAGTATCTGGGCACAGGGTCGGAACGGCTGGAGCACCTGCTGCACTCGATGTTTCCGCAGGCGCGGATCGCGAGGCTCGATCGCGATACGGTGCGCGGACGAGATGATCTGGAGAGCGTGCTGAGCGCGTTGCAGGCGCGCGATGTTGACTTGCTGGTAGGCACGCAGATGATTGCCAAAGGGCACGACATTCCCAACGTCACGCTGGTGGGTGTGGTGGGATCGGACTCGGCTTTGGGATTGCCGGATTTTCGCGCGGCAGAGCGTACCTTCCAGTTGTTGACCCAGGTGGCCGGGCGCGCAGGGCGCGGTGAAACTCCGGGGAAGGTCATCCTGCAAACGTACTTTCCGGAGCACTACGCGATCCAGTTTGCCGCTGCGCATGACTATCAGGGTTTCTACGAGAAAGAAGCGCGATTCCGGAGCTGGATGCACTATCCGCCGTTCAATGCACTTAGCAAGGTGTTGGTGCGAAGTTCGCAACTCGATGAGGCGCTGAACTGGTCAGGCATTTTGGGCAAATGGTTCGCCGTGACCAAGCTCGATGGGGTGCGCGTGATGGGGCCGGCGGCTGCGCCGATTGTGCGGCTGAAGACCGAGTACCGCTACCACTTTCTGCTGAAGTCAGCCAGCCGCGAGCGCATGAACCGCGCCCTGCGCGCGATGCTCGAGCACGCGGTGGAGAAGAAGATTCCGCGAACGAACCTGGTCGTGGATGTGGATGCGCTGTCGGTGGTGTGAACCAGTTGTCGGTTGTCAGTCGCCAGTTGTCAGTGGGGGATTCGCATGGAGGCCAATTCGCACAGCATGCAAGCTACAGCGAACAATTATTTGCCAGGCCACTCCTTCAGCGCCTTGCGCAACTGCACAAGTTGCCCGAGGTGGTAGGCGTTGTGGTCAGCCAGGAGCAGCGCTTCGCGCATCAATGTCTGGCCCTGGCTGCGCGGCAGGGGCTCGAGTAGCGGGCGCGAGCGGTCGAGGACCAATCCTTTCATTTCTTCCATCAGGTCGTTAATCGAATCGATGGACTGGTCCCAAGCTTCCTCCTGCGGCGGCTTGGGGGAGGGCGGCCAATATCCGTCGGGCCACGGCGGCGACTTGTGGCGGGCGTCTTTGGTGAATTCAACTATGTCCCACAGAGCGATGCGCATGTGGTCCAGCAATTCCCACGCGGAGTGTGCGAAGCCGGGAGGTCGTACGTCGCGCAAATCTTCAGGAAAGTCGGCCACCGCATTGCGGAAGTCGGCGTGGGCTTCTCCCCAATCGAGGGCTTTGGCAAGCTGCTGGCGGATTTGCTGATCCTGAGTCATACGATTACGCCCGAAGCGGCAACATGTTATCAGCGGATAGCGGTCAGTGGGTAGTGGCTGAGGAAATTTTCACGAGCAGGTTCAAGCGAAGGCGGACCTTGCCACGCACTACTATCCGCGAATACTGATAGTGCCTCGGCGGCGCCTTGAGCGAGTAGAATAAGAAAACACGGCGAGGATGGCGATTCGGGCTGGCTTGAAGCGCCGCTGATGCCGGCAGGTAATCGAATTTCATGCCACAAATTGGTAGTTTCACGCTTCTGTTGGCGCTCGCACTGGCCGCCTATTCCACGGTTGCGGGCGCACTGGCGCTGTACCGAAGAGACGACCGGCTGACGGAAACGGCACGGCGCGCAGGCATCGCCTGCTGGGCCGCGGTGACAGTTGCCGCGGTAGCGCTCGTGATGGCTGCCTTCAGCAATGATTTTTCGGTCGCCTACATCATGCATCACAGCAATCGCGACCTGCCAATCCAGTACAAGTTTGCGGCGCTATGGTCGGGACAGGAAGGCTCGCTGTTGCTGTGGGTGTGGCTGCTTTCGACCTACGGGCTGGTGATGCGGCTGCGCTACAAGGTCGATGCGCAGCTCACGGCGTATGCCTCTGTAATTGTAGCGGCGGTACAGGTGTTCTTCCTGCTGCTGGTAAATTTTGCTGCGCACCCATTCGGACTGGTGAAGGGCACCATCCCGGCGGACGGCAACGGCCTCAATCCGCTGCTGCAGTATCCGGAGATGGTCATCCATCCGCCAATGCTGTACCTCGGCTATGTTGGAGTGACGGCGCCGTTTGCGTTCGCCATGGGCGCGCTGATGATGAAGTATCCGGGCGAAAAGTGGATCCACATCACGCGGCGCTGGACGATGGTGGCCTGGCTATTCCTGACCATGGGTATCTTTCTGGGCGCGCACTGGGCGTACGAGGTGCTTGGCTGGGGCGGCTACTGGGGATGGGACCCGGTGGAGAACGCTTCCCTGCTGCCGTGGCTGACCATGACCGCGTTTCTGCATTCGGTGATGATGCAGGAAAAGCGCGGCATGATGAAGATGTGGAACATGTGGCTGATCTTCACGACATTTCTGCTGGCGATTTTCGGAACGTTCCTGACGCGCTCGGGCGTAGTCAGTTCGGTGCACGCGTTCGCGCAGTCGGGCATCGGCGTGTGGTTCGTGTGGTTCATCGCGATCGCGTTTGCGACATGTGTGTACGTGTTCGTGCGCAACCGCGACACGCTGCGCAGCGAGCATCGGTTGGATTCGCTGGTGTCGCGCGAGTCGAGCTTCCTGTTCAACAACCTGGTGCTGTTGGTGTCGTGTTTCGCGGTGCTGTGGGGCACCCTGTTTCCCGTGCTGTCGGAGTGGGTGACGGGCAGCAAGGTCACGGTTGGACCGCCGTTTTTTAATCGCGTGAATGTGCCGATTGGATTGTTCCTGGTGTTTCTGACGGGCGTGGGCCCGCTGCTGGCGTGGCGGCAGACGTCGCTCGATAGCTTGCGGCGAAATTTCCTCGTGCCAACGGTGCTGATGGTGGTAGCGGCGATTGCGCTGATCGCGGGCGGGATGCGGCCGTGGCAGGAGAGCGCGTATTTCTATTCACTGATGGCGATTGCGCTGTCGGTGTTCGTGATAGCGACGGTGGCGGGCGAGTTCTGGCGCGGTGGACGCGTCATCGCCGCTCAGCAGCATGTAAGCGTGCTGAACGGAATGGTGCAGATCACCAAGCGCAATACTCGGCGCTACGGAGGCTATCTCGTGCATCTCGGCGTGGTGCTGGTGATCATCGGTTTTGCTGGGTTGCCGTTTAATCAGGACAAAGAGCAGGAAATGGGCTTCGGCGACAAGATGCAGATTGGCCATTACACGCTGGTATGCCAGTCGTACACGCAAGACGACAAGCCCAACTACGGCAGCGAGTGGGCCGTGCTCGATGTCTATAAGAACGGCAACAAGATCGACACGATGTACCCGGAGCGGCGATTCTATAAAGCCAGCGAGCAGACGGCAACGATCGTGGCGAACCGGTCGCGACCGAACGAAGACCTGTATCTCGTATATACAGGGCGCAATCCGGAGACGGGCAAGCCGATCATCAAGGCGCATGTGAATCCGCTGGTGATGTGGATCTGGATTGGCGTGCACATGCTGCTCATTGGAACCATTATCGCGATGCTGCCGAGCACCAAGCCCGCAAAATATGCGGTGACAGCCAAAGTGCGCGAGGCAGCTGAGGCGGTGAAGAGCGGCGCGGTGGGAGTGGGTGGAGACTAGAGCGACTGCTGGCGAAAGAACCGGAGTTCAGGAGTTGGACAAGTTCAAAGCTACAAAACGCGTTTTTCAGCTGGCACTGATCGCGGCCATGGCCATGGTCTTTCTCGGCGCCGACACGGATGCGCGCTTCAACAAGCTGGGCCACCAACTCATGTGCATGTGCGGCTGCAACCAGATTTTGCTGGAGTGCAACCACGTGGGCTGCGCGTATTCCGAGCGCATGCGCGGTGAGCTGACGACGGCGCTGGAACGCGGCGACAACGATTCGCTCATCCTGCAGAGCTTTGTGCAGAAGTACGGCAATACTGTGCTGGCGGCACCGACGAACAACGGGTTCAACATCGTGGCGTGGATCATGCCGTTCGCGGTGTTTTTGCTGGCTACCGCAGGCGCGGTTTGGCTGGTGCGACTTTGGAAGGCGCGTCCGGTGGCGCAGCCTGTGGCACGGCCGAACCTGGGGGCTTCTGAACTCGATGCCCTGCGCAAGCGGGCGCGGGAGGAAACGGAATTCTGATGCACTCAGTCGCATTACTGGCGGCGGCAACAAACGAGACGCCGTTCATCCTGTTCGGCTGCGCCCTGTTCGCGGCGGCGCTGTTTGTGTACGTGTTTTACGAACCCGGCGACATCGACGCGGGCGAGGCCAAGACCCGCTATGGGTACCTGCAGGAGCGCAAGGACGCGACCTATGAGAACTTGCGCGACCTGAGCTTTGAGTACAAGGCCGGCAAGCTGAGCGAAGCGGATTATGCCGTGCAGCGAGCGGCTCTGGAAGACGAGGCGGCGGCCATCCTGGCCGAAATGGACGGCATCGAGAAGGCCAAGGGTGTACGGGCATGAAGACCCGGTTCGCATTCGTCGCTTCGCTGCTCGTCGCCGCGAGTGTCGCGTCAGCCCAGAACATTACCGGTACCGTGCAGAACGGCACGACGAACAAGCCGGCTGCGGGTGACGAAGTAACACTGCTTTCCCTTTCACAGGGAATGCAGGAAGTCGGCTCGACCAAGACCGACGCTCTAGGCAGGTTCTCTTTGAAGGCGCCTGCCGACACCAAGGTTCCTCACATGGTGCGGGTGACGCATGACGGTGTCAGCTACTTCCCTTCCAGCGGACCGCTGATGCCGGGCAGGACCACGACCGAAGTCACGGTATTTGACGCGGCGAAAAGAGTCGATGGGTTGTCGCAGACAGTGGAGGTCGACCGGTTCCAGACGGACGGCAACCAATTGCAGGGCATCGCGTTGTTCGCCATCAACAACCAGTCAAACCCGCCGCGTACACTGGACGCGGACGAGACTTTCGCGTTTACCTTGCCGGAAGGCGCGACGATTGACGGCGGACTGGCGAAAGGTCCCGGCGGTCAGGCTATCAACAATCAGCCGTCGGAAGCCGGCGGCAAGAACCGCTATGGGTTCAGCTTCCCGCTGAAGCCGGGCGAGACGCAATTTCAGGTCTCCTACCACCTGCCCTACGGCGGCAAGGCCAGTTTCAACCCGAAGCCGCACGCGGATGTGCAGCACTTCGTGGTCATGACGCCGCAGGGCATGAGCTTCACCGCAAAAGACCCGCAGCGCTTCCAGTCAATGCCCGACAAATCCGGTGCAACCATCATGGTGGCCACCAACGCCAAGCCCGGCGATGACCTGGCCTTCACAATTGCCGGGACGGGCCAGTTTCAGGCGGAAGGTGAGCAAAGCGCAAACGCGGGCGGAGGGGGCGCAATGGGCGGTGGCGCGGCCGACAATCGCCCCGGCGGCGGATTGGGCGCGCCGATCGATTCGAACGATCCGCTGTATGACTACCGTGCGGTGATTCTCGGCGGGTTTGCGATCGTACTGGTCATGGGCGGGTTCTATGTGGTGGGCAAGTCAAACAGCACCGCCCCGAGAGCCTCGACTGCGGGTGTTCCGGTCACGGTCGCTGTGGACGCACCGGTTGTTGGCGATCGCAGTAGCAAGCTGCTCGATGCGATGAAGGACGAGCTTTTCCATCTCGAGCTCGATCGGCAACAGGGGAAGATCACACCGGACGAATACCACAAGGCAAAGGCCGCGCTGGACGAGACGATCCGGCGTGCGCTGGCGCGCGAAAACGGGTAACGAGCCGCACCTGGCACCTGGCATTTCGCGCTTGGAATGCAATCAGGGTGGGCATCACATCGTGCCAGTACTCTTGCCTTTTTTCGGAAACACAGATCACGGCGTAAAATCACTTTGCGCGCGGCAAAGCGGACATACCCGAGAGTCGATCGCGCGTATGGTTTGGCGAGGACTACCCGATGGCACTGATGCAGCGTAGCGTGGCGCTGGCGGCAAGCCGCATGCCCAAGATCAAATCTCCGCGCATTCACTCGGCGCTGGACTACGCCGTGGCGGGCACATTTCTGCTGGCAGGAGCGATTTTCTGGAAGCGCAGTCGTCGCGCCGCCGTGGGCGCGCTGCTTTGCGGAGGGGCCACAGGCGCGGTGAGCCTGCTCACCGACTACTCGGGCGAGCGGCGGAAGCCGATCTCCTACTCTTTGCATGGCCAGATCGATACCGGGCTGATAGCCATGACGGCCGCGATGCCCCGCCTGATGAACATTGAAGATAAGAGCGAAGCCAAGTTTTTCTCGCGCCAGGCGCTGGCAAAGACGGCCATCACCGCCATGACCGACTTCGAAGGCCAGAGAGACCTGTCATCGCGCCGGGGACCGGACGAAGAGGAACAGCTCGGCATCTGAGGAGCTGCAAACGCATCCTGGGCGATCGTGGCACATCTAC